>Ga0307475_10002722_pt1 | contig 10664 bp, 12 predicted proteins | sample atmos_gasesECM1C_FD_203317 | JGI IMG/M metagenome (GOLD analysis project Ga0307475, IMG submission 203317) | Hardwood forest soil microbial communities from Morgan-Monroe State Forest, Indiana, United States - atmos_gasesECM1C_515 | ecosystem: Environmental > Terrestrial > Soil > Temperate...
CTAAATAATCTGCAAAAGGGTGATGGCTCAGCGGCCGTAGCTATACTGGAACCCGCTCGGCGATACGAAAGCGCAACACTGCCGCCCAATGAGGCAGGGACGCGACAAGCGAATTGATTCCAATGGCGCAGTTGCACCTCGCTCGCGCCTACGCCATGCAAAACGATTCCGCCAAAGCCCGCACCGCCTACCAGGACTTCCTAGCCATGTGGAAAGACGCCGATCCCGATATCCCGATTTTAAAGGAAGCCAAATCCGAATACGCCAAGTTGCAATAACTCCGGGATAGAAACAGCCTGCGAGTTGGCGTCAGCTCGTCGAAAAGTTGAAGGGGCTCGTGATTCCAAATTGCCGAGCGACAACACCAGGCTCCGAGATAAGAGGTTAGGACCATTTTAGCTCTGGACATATTTCCAAATCGCGTTAGCATCGGCGTCAGTTGGTTTCACCCAATCTCTTTTGTACGTGACTAGGAGTAACCATCATGAAGACAAGAATTCGTTTGATTACGCTCGTAGCTGGGATTCTCGCTGCGCAAGTTTGCATGGCACAGGCTCCCGCCGGTGCACCTGCTGGTGCAACCGGGCTATGTAATGACGGTACTTACTACACAGGGGCAACCAAGAAGGGAGCCTGCAGTGGCCATAAGGGCGTGAAAGACTGGTACGGAGCCACCGCCGCAACTCCTGAGAAAGCTCCAGCAGCGGCCGCTGCTTCAACCCCAGCTGCGACTCCGGCCCCAGCACCCGCAGCGAAGCCGACGGCTAATTCAGCCGTTCCAGCGGCAGGCGGCGGACCAGGTCAAGTTTGGCTAAATACCAAAACCAACGTCTACCACTGCCAAGGCACGAAGTGGTATGGCACAACTAAAGCTGGGGCATACATGACGGAGGCCGAGGCGAAAGCCAAAGGCGCACATGCTGACCACGGCAAGCCTTGTAGTTGATTGGCCCTGAATCATACCGAATTCGGCAGTCCAGTCTTAGTGGCGGGCACTGCAACTAGGTCGCTTGATGCGGGTCCAGGCGTTGCGATTGGCCTCGGAGCCCGGGCTACAGTGGGAGACGCAGGTCCTCTCTGCGCTATTGGTTGCTCGGGATCATGCTTATGCAGGGCCTTCTGGCTGCTTGCAGGCCGGACCGCCAAACAACACCCTTTTCGCCCTGCGCGACCGATGGCGGCTCGTCCACAAATGGTAGCCCGGACGGGAATCGAACCCGTAGTCTTTGCCTTGAAAGGGCAACGTGTTAACCGATTACACTACCGGGCCCTATTTAAATTCTATCACACGGTAACCGCATCGAGCGCGTCTCGCCGCGAATCCAACTCTTCGATGCCGTAGCGTTGTACATCGAATTGGTCTTGTGACCCGTCACAGTCATAGCTTTGCCTTCCTGGATGCCCTTAGCATTCGAATCTTCGGCAAGAATGGCGACAAGGCTGCCACAAACTGAAGCTAGGCATGTTCGATCCAAAGACGCGGAGTTATCGCCGCGCCCAGCTTCACGACTTCTGCCGCAACGCTGCAAGCAACATGAGGCGGGCATCTTTACGAAATGCAACCTTTGCCTGCCACGCCACTCGACCAACATCTCTGCGGCCTTATCCGGATCGTCCGTTCCTGTGACTCGCCGCTGCTTCTGTCCGTCGATCGTGAGCCACATGATGTAGTTTGTGGACTCCTGGTCCTCGCTTTGCTTGACCTTCCCGATCCAACCTTATGGTGCAATGTGGGTGCAAAAATCAAGATCAATTTACAAATACCCTTTATTTATGCGGCGTCCTGCTTGTGGATCCGGCCTTTTCAACGCTAAAATACGGATTCGATTCCCGTTAGCGGTACCAATTTTCTCTGCGGGCGGTCTGCCTTACTAGTACACGCGATCCTAACAAAATTTCAAAAAACAAAACGAAGATGCGCGCTGGCGCTGCGAGGCGCGGCTACGGCTGTACCGGAAAAAAGCCCGGCGAAATTCAGGACGTTTACGTGATCGGTCAGATTGTCCGCTGCGACTTGTAGGGTAAGGTTGCGGTTTTCTTTTCTGTATAGCTCGATGCCGGCAGCCGCGTTCAGCGAAAAATTTGGCCGCACCCTGCCACGATCGAAATTTACACGCGATAAAATTTCTGGTCCGTACTGTGCCAGCAGAAAATTAACGTCAATGCCAGTGAGATCGAGTTCCACCGGCAAACCACTGCCGTAATCCCCGCTGGCCGCCGCCCACACGCGTTTTGCGATCTGTGCGCGGCCGCTGGCGCGAACCGTGTTTCGCTGATCCTGCGTTACCGCGAATTTTTCCGTTTCCGTTAAGGCACTGCCTGCCTCACTGCCGATGAAGAGGCCGCCGGTGGTGGGCCCCTGCGCGATTGCGGATTGATTCGAATAGCTCAAGAAGCCCGAGAATCTGTGCCACTCCGCGACGGCGAGGCGCAATTCTTCTCCGATAATGCGCGCTCTGTTGAAGGCGATTGGAAAGCTCACTCCGGTATCCAGCAGCACATCGTCATCGGCAAAATTGCGAAAACCGCGGCGAAAGATATTGGCGTCGAGACGCAATGTTGCGAAGAGAGCTTGTGAAATTCCGCCCTCGAAATAGTTTCCGCGCGACGGTCGCACCGGGAGTCGCAGCACTTCTGGGTTCAATGAAATAACTTGCGGGGAACTGGCGAGCAAGAGATTTTCCATCGCGGGCGTCTGGAAAACACGGTCGTAGGAAACGTGCAGAAGCATTTTCCAGTGGTCAATGTAACGGGATAAACCAACACGCGGGCTGAGGGCCGATTCGCTGACGACAAATCCATAATGATCGAAACGCAGGCCTGCGCTGATGTTCCAGTTTCCCTGGTGAAAATTATCTTGAACGTAGAACGCAGGCTCGGTATCCCAGTTCTGCGCGGCGAAGGCAAACCGCAACGCGGTGCCGCGTTCAAACTGCGTCATGTCTGTGATGCGGTAAGAGAGCGCCTCGTGCACCGGAGTGAAAAGGGAATCGACGCCCGCTTTCCAGTCGTGATGTCCGGCATGACCAGCGACATCGGCGCGGGCATAGCCTTCGCGGTAACCGCGATCCTGCGAGACGATGACCGGAGTCGCCAGATCGTTCGAGCGCAGGACGAGGCTGGCGTCGCGCACGCTTCCGGAAAAGCTCCACAGCAAATTTTCCGAGCTGATGTGCTGGTAATAAATTTGTCCGGCGGTTTCGCTGTTGTCCACATCCTGGCGTTGACCGGCGGTCTGCTGCACCAGCTGGTTGGGAACCGAGTAGCGCGTTTCACTGCGCGAAATTGTGAAGCGCAAACGGTCGCGCTCTGAAAAATCATGTTCATACGCCGAGGAAAATCCGTTTCCATTTCCCCAATTGGTGAAGTTCTGCAGAACCGGAGGGTCAAGATAGCGGTCGCTATGAAATCCGCGGCCGCTGACCTCGAGATGGTTCTTGCCGGCGGTGTAGCCGATTTCCGCCGCACCGCTCAGCGAATCGAAGCTGCCACCTCCAGCTTCGAACCGGCCGTGCCATCCCTCCGGCGGATTCTTTTCCGTCGTCAATTCAATGACGCCGCCGAGCTTACGCCCATACTCGGCGGGAAATCCCGCGGTCATCACGCGCATCGATTCCATATCGCCCGAATCGAAAGGCGGCGCAAATGCCGGAGAACGATTTTGCGTCAGCGGCATTCCGTCCAACACGTATTGAACCTGGTATTCGGAGCCGCGCGGGTGCAGCACGCCATTTGCTTCATAGAGCCAGCCGGGTTGATCGTTCACCGCGTCAGAAAGATCGCGGCCTTGCTGCGCGGCGACATGTTCGCGCAGCGTTTCCGCGCCCATGGCGTAAATTGTTCCGTTTTCCGAAGAGTCGAGAAGGGTCGCGGCATCGCTGACTTCGATTTTCATGCTCACCGGAGCCACCCCCAGAACGACCGCGACCCGCACCGGCACTTCACTGCGAACCTCGACCAGTCCGCTCCATGGAGCGAATCCCTGTGCGGTGACAGTCAGCCGGTACACGCCAAAAGCCAGCTCCGGCGCCAGATATTTTCCGTCCATGGCGATCGCAAAATCTTTTCGTACCTGATTCGATTCGCTGACCAGTTCCGCAACGGCGGCGGCGCTTTGTCCCTGCGGGTCGCGCACTTCGATCTGCAGTTCACCGCGGCCGTGTTGGGCGTTCGCAGGTGCCGTCGGAACCATCGCGAAGGCAAATGCTAGAAATACCTTCGCAAAGCCGCGCCGGTTGCGCCTGGAAAATTTTGATTTCCGTGTGACCTTTTGCATTGACTTCCCAAGCTACCACACGGCAGCCGGACTTCGTCGTTCGCCAGGTTGGAAGTTTCAAACAATCATTCGTTTGACAAAAAAGTTACGCAAGGATTAACCGGCAAAGCTCTTGCCGGAGTTGATTCAATCGCTCACAATGCCAAGGCCCGATGCGGGCGCACATTTTTCATGTCCAATGATTTGAGTAACGCTTTGCTGCGATTTTCGGGTGTCGCGTTTGGTTCGCGGACTGTCCCATCGGAAGAGGTGGACGCGGCGTTCGGAATGCCGGTGGGAAAACTGCGCCACCGCGCAGGAATATTGTCGCTGGCGTATGCAGCTTCCGGCGAGTCGGAACTAACTCTTGCCGCAGCGGCTGCAGGTGAAACGCTGCAAAACGCGCAAGTATCAACCGGAGAACTGGACTGGATCATCGCGTCAAGTGAAACACATCGCGCCATTCCCTCGCTCGCGGCGCAACTTCACGCGGCGATCGGTGCGCGCGAGACTTGCGGGGCACTCGATGTTGGCGGAGCGTGTCTGGGACTAGTGCACGCTCTGGTGGTGGCGAAATCGTTTGTGGAATCGGGACAGGCGGGAACGGTGCTGGTGCTGACAGCGGATGTGCACTCGCGCACGCTCACACCGGGTCGCGTGGCTGGCGAATTTGGCGGCTTGTTTGGGGATGGCGCTGCCGCGTTTCTGGTGCAACGGCGGCACAATGGGACCGCGGAAGGATTTTTTGCGCTGCGGGATTTCTTTTTTGGTTGCGCCTCGCGACTGCAGGCGGCGATCGAGGTTTCGGCCGAGCCGGGCGACCGGCTAAGAGTGGTTTTTGACGGCGACGCGCTCTCCCGGGCGGCGACCGCGCGGCTCGATCAATGCATTCATGAACTTGAGTGCCGCAGCGGCATCGCACGAAGTGAAGCGGCCGCGTTCGCTACGCATCAGCCCAACCCGCGGCTGGTGGCGCTGCTGGCAAAGAAAAGCGGGGTGGCCCTGGAGCGATTTCCCATGATCGCCGCTACGCGCGGCAATCTGGGTTCGACCACTTGCGCGGCCGCACTGCACTTCGCACTGGAAGCTTCGCGGGTGGCCGTAGCGCGGCTGCGGCGTCCGATCTTCGTGGCGTCGTTGGGGCCGGGCTTGCTTTTTGGCGGAGGGTGGCTGGCGCCAACTTCAATTCCGGACGCAGGAAGTTAGGCGCGGGATTTCGTGACGCGCAATATAACTAAAGACCAGGCCGGCGCAAAGTAGGGAGAGGTATTGCCGTACGCGGAAATTTCGAGGAAATTCCCAATCTGGAGTTCAGCTTTTGCAACCACGTCCCGATTCGAGACGGGCGTCCCGGCTATCAAGCTCTTTACTTCATTGCTTCTTTACGTCATTACTTCTGTCTTCACAAAATGAACCCATCGTCCATTCGTGGCGTCTTGCCTATATACAAGGAGGGCCGAGTCATTACTGCTCGCCTGAGCCGGTCCATGCAGGAGTGGATTCTGTCCCAAACCGGAGAGCCCGACGCCGCCGACGTGCGCAAGCAAAGCGCGCAGGCGGAAACGGTTGCTGCCGGACACCGCGAATGGGAATCGCTGCTGGCGGAAAACGCGCCGCTGGCCTTCCGAGTGGCTCGAGGAGTTTTGCGCAATGACGCCGACGCCGAAGACGTAGCCCAGGAAACGATGCTTCGGGCCCACCGGCGCTTCGATGGGCTGCGTGAGCGGACACGTTTTCGCGCATGGCTGATCCGTATCAGTTTTCGCATGGCGCTGGATCGTCTTCGCGCCATCAAGCGGAGGCAAACACGCGAGACGGAATGGGTACTGGAAAATTCGCGCAACGCGGTGCATCAAGGTGACAACGCCGAGTTTCAGCGCCAGTTTGATCGCGCGATGGATCAACTCCCGGAAAAGCAGCGGCTGGTGCTTTTTCTGGCGGCCATGGAAGGGCATACGCTGGAAGAGGTTTCGTCGTTACTCGCTGTGCCAATCGGGACCGTCAAGTCCCGGCTATTTTTTGCAAGAAAAACTCTCGCGGGGAAACTGCGATGTTTTGTGAATCCTACCGCCAAAAGCTGATTCACTCGCTTGCGGCGGGTGAACCATTGTCGCCTGACCTTGCGGAGCATCTCGCCAGCTGCAATGCGTGCAATTCGGCTTTCGCTCAGGAACGCACACTTTTCGCGGCGATCGAATATTCGCTAGGCGTTGCAGTCAACCTGCCCGCTCCGCCATCGCTGGTGCCGCGTGTGCGGGCGCAGATTGCGGCCGATCTGGCAAAGGCGTCTTGGCGAGCCCCGGTTCTGGCGTTCGCTACGTCATCCCTAATAGCCGCCGTGGTGGCCATTTGGCCTGTGTTTCATTGGCGCTCGACACCGGGTGCTTCGGGAGTGAAGAGTCCCTCCGTTGTGTCCGCGGTTCGATCCGCCGACAACCGCGAGGCGATCGAATCGCTTGTCCATTCCACGCAGCCCGTGAAGCAGGCTGCGTCAAGACTACAAAAGGTTGTCATCAGTCATTCCAAAGTGCGTTGCGGTCTAGAAGTGCTGGTATCGCGTGAAGAACAGGCGGGACTGGAACGCTATACGGCTCGTTTGCGTGCAAGCCCGCTCGAGAATACTGCTCGCGCTGCCGTGACGAACGATTCGCCGTTGCGAATCCAGCCGCTGGAGATCGCCGTGATGGATTTCCGGCAGTTGTCGATCGAGTCCCTCGAAAGTGACGAGTACAACTGAATTTTGTCCCGTTGGTGCGCGGAGTTCACAAAAGGAGCCGTCTGATGAAAAAGAAAGTCGCTATGTTTCTAGTATCACTGGTGTTCGCCGCGTTTGCGGCTGCACAACAGGAAAGCGCGAAGAACACGGGCGGGCCGAAGCCGGACGACCACACTCCTGCGGTCACGCCACTCCGTGTGCAGGTCGTATTCACCGAATACGACGGTGACAAGAAAGTTTCCAGTTTGCCCTATTCGTTCACGGTCAACGCTGATGAGCGCCGGGCGCGGCCGGGGTCACAAATCCGCAACGGAGCGCGAATTCCCATATCCACCGGCAAAGACCAATTTACGTACATCGACATCGGGACCAACGTTGACTGCTCGGCGACGCTGCAGGAGGACGGCCGTTACAAGCTTCAGATGGCTTTGGAGCGAAGTTCCATCTCCCCTGACAGCGCTTCAGGGAGCACAAATCCTGTTGTCCGGCAATTCAGGGCCGACATGAATCCCATATTAAAGGACGGCCAATCGGTGGAGAGCATCGTGTCGACCGATCCATTGAATGGGCACATATATCGCGTGAGCGTGACGCTGAACCTCGCGAAGTAGAGCGGACTACGCGGTTTTTTTTTCTTACTCACGCGAAAATTGTTTCGAGAGCGTCCGTTAGACTACGACTGGCGAAAGAGTAGCCCGCTCTGGTTAAGTTTTGCGGCACGCTGCGCTGGCTCGAAAGAAGCAGCGCGTCCGCCATTTCTCCCATCGCCAAGCGCAGCGCGAATGCCGGTGCAGGAAAGATCGCCGGACGGTGCATGGCTTTAGCCAGCTCCTTTACGAAGTCGGCATTTCTCACCGGTTCGGGCGCCACGACATTGATCGAGCCACGCAGGTCGCTCTTTATCAGAGCCAGCCGCAGGATTGCCACTACATCTTCCAGCGTGACCCATGACATCCACTGATTCCCGTCGCCAATGCGGCCGCCGACGCCAAACTTAAAAGGCAGCATCATTTGTGGAAGTGCGCCGCCTTCAATTGCCAGAATTATTCCAAAACGCGCCAGGACGACGCGTGTGCCGAATTCCTCGGCTCGCAGTGCTTCTGTTTCCCAGTCCTTCGCAAGGTTAGCCAAAAAAGTATTTCCGGGCGCGCTCTCTTCGGTCAGGGTTTCGTCGCCGCGGTTGCCGTAGAATCCCACCGCGGAGGCGCTTACCAGCACTCCGGGTTTTGCATTCATTTTTCCGAGTGCTGCTACCAGAGCGCGGGTGGCATCCACGCGGCTGGCGCGCAAAAGCTCTTTGCGCGCGTTCGTCCAGCGGCCGCCGACGATGGAGGCTCCGCCAAGATTCACCACTGCTTCGGCGCCGACAGCCGCCCCGCCGAGACTGCCTGTTTCTGGATCCCAAGGCACATCAAATGTTCCGACCGTTCCAGCAGTTGACTTGGTGCCTGATCGCACCAGGCGGCAGACGGTGTGCCCTTCACGCGCCAGAGCCGCCACCAGTGCGCTACCGACTAATCCTGTCGCACCCGTTACCACAATCTTCATTGGTCCTCGCAAAGCCGTTCTTACTTACAGTGCTCGCAACCGATGATTTTCGGCGATTCTTCGGGCGTGATGAGCACCGTTTGACGCTACGAAATCGGACCGCAACGGTCAAGGCGGAGGACACTTGAGGCGCTCAATTCAGGTAAAATGGCCGGGAGCAGGTATGTTTGTAAAAATCCTCTATTTCGGCCGCCTCAAAGAGATCGCTGGCTCTTCGGAAGAGTCGGTGGAACTCCGTGACGGCGAGCGCATCGAAGATCTCTTCGCGCGTTGCTCGTCATCGCGTCCGGAGCTTCGTAAATTTCGCTCATCGCTGGTGGCAGCGCGCAATCGGGAATTTGCGGCGTGGGACACTGAGCTTTCAGGCGGCGACGAAGTGGGATTCCTTCCGCCGGTCAGCGGCGGATAAGGAACAAAATGGCCTTTCCGTCACCAGAAGATCGCATCGAACTCACACGCGAAATCATTCCCAATGCCACTATCGCCCGCGAAGTTCGTGCCGATGAGGACGGCGCCATCGCTACGTTCGATGGCTGCGTGCGCAACCATTCGCACGGGCGATCCACGCTTTATCTGGAGTACGAAGCGTACGAATCCATGGCGCTCGCCAAGATGCAGGAAATCGCTGAACATGTTCACAATAGTTTCGCTATCAACCGGGTAGCTATCGTTCATCGGCTTGGGCGGCTCGAAATAGGGGAGACGAGCGTGTTCATCGCTGTCAGCGCCGCGCATCGTGCTGCGGCCTTCGACGCCTGCCGGTACGCTATCGATAATTTGAAGAAGACGGTGCCGATCTGGAAGAAGGAGTTCTTCGCCGACGGGGCCGTGTGGGCTGATGGCGAAGTTCCGCCTTTGCCCGCAGCAGCCGCGGAGACTCCGGCGGCAAAACCCGCATCCAACTAACTCGATGGCAACCTTTCGCTCCCGCCCAAGTATGCAGGCTGCCCGCAATCTTGTCGGCATCGTCGTCTTAGCCGCGGCGGCAGTCGCGATGCATGCCGACTCGTTTACACAGCAATCGTCTACGGAACAGCGTTTTGCCCTTCAACAGCAAAATAGCAATCGGCCGCCCTGGGCACAGAAAAACAAATCCGCAGACGCCGCCGGGAATCCGACGGCGAAAGCAGAGGATGCTGACCCGGCACAGGATCGCGGCAAAATTAAAGTTAACGTGAATCTGGTCAACGTCCTGGTCAGCGTGCTCGATGAGCATAATCGCCCGGCGCCCGATTTGCCGCTCGAGGCTTTTCAGGTTTTTGATGAGGACAATCCGCAAATCATCGCCGTCTTTGAAAAGGAAACTGAGCAGCCGCTGGATCTGGCGCTGATGATCGATGCCAGCCTCAGCGCGCAACTGAGCATGCCAGCGCAACGCGATGCGGCTACTCATTTCATCCAGCAGGTGCTGCGCAAGGGTGATCGCCTGGCGGTATATTCCGTGGATGAAAACGTTACGCAGCTTGCGGCGTTTTCTGACAACGTCGGCCATCTGCAGGAAGTGGTGCGGCGCATCCCGGCGGGCGCCGGTACGTCCATCTACGATGCGGTGCTACTGGGCGCGCGTGCGCTGTCGCGCCAGGGAACGGATCGCCGTCGCGTGATTATTCTGGTGACTGATGGCGGCGAAACCACCAGCCGAGCTGATTTCGATTCCGCGCGCCGCGAAGCCGTCCGCACCAACACGCTGCTCTATACCGTGGTGATTCGAACCATGAAAAGCGAAAGCGGACGCAACACCGCGGGCGAACACGCGCTGGAAACCATCACGGATACGACCGGAGGAGCGGTTTTCTATCCTGATTCTTCCGCGGAACTCGATTCGATCTTCGATCGCATCAATAAGGAACTGCGCACGCAGTACCGGCTTGGCTACTATCCCAATCCGCGCGGCCCTGCCGATACTTACCGGCGCATTGAAGTAACGGTCGCTCCACCTGCGGCAGTTCCCGCGCAAGCCAGCCCCGGCTCGCCCGATACTATGCAAGCAGGTTCCACGAAAACGGACGCCTCGAAGGTCCAGCCTGTGTACTCCGTACGTCACCGTAAGTCCTATTACACAGGTACGCCTTGAGCGGAAGCCGCCGGTAGCGGTTGGCGTTGGCGGGTATCCTTTGATCGTCGTTCCGGGCGCAGCGAAGAATC
>Ga0307475_10002723_pt1 | contig 10661 bp, 9 predicted proteins | sample atmos_gasesECM1C_FD_203317 | JGI IMG/M metagenome (GOLD analysis project Ga0307475, IMG submission 203317) | Hardwood forest soil microbial communities from Morgan-Monroe State Forest, Indiana, United States - atmos_gasesECM1C_515 | ecosystem: Environmental > Terrestrial > Soil > Temperate...
GATTCGGGATGACACCCTGCAGGAGGTCCGATTTTGCGATGGTTGGGGCACGGCCCCCTCGGCAAGCTCCGACCCCTTAGCTAAGTTGTGAGGGTCCGTCGGGGTGGGGTCGGACATAACCCCCAAATCGTGTAAATCCGTATTGCTCTAATATATAAATGCGTATATTGTTGTGTCAAGAGAGGCGATCATGCAAAGGCTTCTGGCACCGCGCGAGGCGGCAAATATCCTGGGCATCAGTTATCCGACGCTGAAGCAGTGGATCTACCAGAAGAAGATCGTGACAGCGAAGACGCCGGGCGGGCATCACCGCGTGCCGGAATCGGAGATTGACCGGTTGATTCCGAAAAAGCTGGAGCGCGGGGACGTGACGTTGCGCCGGAATAATTTCCGGAAGATCAGCGGGCGGAACCAACTGATCGGGCGGGTGGTGGCGCTCAAATACAGCGGCCTGCTGGCGCAGGTGACGCTGGCAATCGGGGAACAGCACATCACGTCGATCATTACGGCAGATGCGGCGAAAGAGTTGCGGCTGAAGGTGGGGGAGCGAGCCGCTGCGTTGATCAAGTCAACCGAAGTGATGATTCTTCGCGTGTGAGCAGCTGACCGGGATTCTCCGATGCATCGAGCCGCTATAACAATTTTAGGGGCGCTGCTGTCGCTATGGCCATACTGCTCGCGGGCACAGACTGTGCGCGTGGCCGCGGCCTCGGATTTGCAATTCGCGATGACGGAACTCGCGGCACGCTACGAAAAAGAAACCGGAACAAAAGTCGGGCTTTCATTCGGGTCGAGCGGCAACTTCTTCGCGCTGATACAAAATGGGGCTCCGTTCGATCTTTTTTTCTCGGCGGATCGTTCCTACCCAGAGCGGCTTATTGAAGCCGGGATGGCGGATCGCAATTCATTGTACATATATGCGCTGGGGCGATTGGCGCTGTGGGCGCCGAGTGAAGCGGGTTTGAAGCTCGCGGAAAAGGGCTTTTCGGCGCTTGCCGATCCGCGCGTGCAGAAAATCGCGATCGCAAATCCAGAGCATGCCCCCTATGGACGCGCTGCTGTCGCAGCGCTGCAGAAGGCGGGAGTCTATGAGCAGGTAAAGTCCAAGCTGGTTTTTGGAGAGAACATTTCGCAGGCGGCGCAATTTGCGCAGTCGGGAAACGCGCAGATTGGCATGATTGCACTCTCGCTTGTGCTTTCGGAGAGCATGAAGGGCGGAGAACGATGGATTGTCCCGGCTGATTATTATCCACCGCTCAAGCAGGCCGCGGTGTTGATTAACTGCGCGGGCAGCAAAACCGAGGCTAGCGGATTTCTGGAATTCGTGAAAAGCGAGGCGGGCCGCGCTATTTTGGTGCGTCACGGATTCACGGCGCCCGGTTCATCCTCGGGCGTGGAAAGCAAGCCATGAGTCTCGACCCAATCCTTTTGTCTTTGCGGTTGGCGGCAACGGTTTCGGTGATTTTGCTGTTGATCGCGTTGCCGGTGGCGTACTGGCTTGCATTTACAAAATGGCGGGGGAAATTCCTGCTGGAATCGGTGGTGGCGTTGCCGCTGGTTCTACCGCCGACGGTGCTGGGGTTTTATGCGCTGATCGCGATGGGGCCGCGTGGGCCACTGGGAAAAGTGTGGCAGTCGCTGTTCGGGCACAGTCTGGCATTCACCTTTGAGGGGCTGGTGCTGGCTTCGCTGCTGTACAGTTTTCCGTTTGCGGTGCAGCCTTTGGTGGCGTCGTTCGAATCGCTGGACCGGCGGCTGCTGGACGCGTCGTCGGTTCTGGGAGCGAGCCGCTGGCGCACTTTTGCGCGAGTGATTGTGCCCCTGTCGTGGCCGGGCCTGGTGACAGCGGTCGTGCTTAGTTTGGCTCACACGCTTGGGGAATTTGGCGTGGTGCTGATGGTAGGCGGGAATTTGCCGGGAGTGACGCGGACGGCTTCGATTGATATTTACGATCGCGTGCAGGCGCTCGATTATGCCGGCGCGCACGAGATGGCCTTACTGCTCCTGGTGATAGCGTTCGTTGTGCTGTCCATCGTGTACGGAGTGAATCGACGGGTCTGGTCGCCTTGGACGGCGCGGTAGAATGCCCGATGCTGAGCGTACAAATCCAAAAAAGATTTCATGCGGCGGATTCACCAGCTTTTGCGCTGGAGGTGAACGAGGAGTTTTTGCCCGGTATTACGGTGTTGTTCGGCCCGTCGGGAGCGGGGAAGTCGACGCTGCTTGACTGCATCGCCGGGTTGCTCGCGCCGGACGCGGGACGGATAGAGTTGGATGGAGAATTGTTTTTCGATGCCGGGCGAAAAGTGTCGTTGCCGGCATCGAAGCGGAAAATTGCGTATGTATTCCAGTCGCTGGCGCTGTTTCCACACATGACTGCGGAAGAAAACGTGAGGTACGGGTTATCGGAGGCTGGTTCGCCGGAACGAAATGAGCGAATAGACAGAATCCTACACGCGTTTCACATCGAAGGTTTGCGGAAGCGAAAGCCGAGGGAGCTTTCGGGAGGAGAGAAGCAACGGGTGGCGTTGGCGCGTTCGCTCGTTACGCAGCCACGAGCGCTGCTGCTCGACGAACCGCTGACGGGGTTGGATGGCGGGCTAAGGCAAGCGATCCTGCAAGACTTGCACGAATGGAACGCGGCGAATCGCATCCCGATACTTTATGTAACGCACAATCGCGAGGAGGTGGACGCGATCGGGGAGAGGGTGGTGGCCCTGGTGGATGGCCACGTGCGCGAGAGTGGGGCGCCGCGGAGCGTGCTTGATGCGCCGCGCGCGGCCGCCCTGGCGCAGGCAGCGGGATTTGAAAATCTTCTCCGTGGGCGAGTTGAGGAGCATCGAGAAAGCGACGGAGTGATGCACGTTGAACTCGATGGCTCAAAATGCGGACTGGAGGTTCCGCTGGGCTCTGCTGAGCCAGGCGAAGCGGTGCAGGTGGCGATTCGCGCAGGAGACATCCTGCTGGCCACGGAAGCGCCGAGGGCGTTAAGCGCGCGGAACATTTTGCCGGGGACGGTGGAATCGGTAGAAATGAGGGGCGCGCTCGTGGTTGTTGAAGTGAACGCCGGTGTGCGATTCATGGTGCATGTCACGGCGGGTGCGGCGCGTTCGTTGGGGCTGGCTGCGGGGAAGAGGGTGTGGCTGGTGTTGAAGACGTACTCGTGTCATGTGGTTACGCAGCGGTGAGGACGCAAGGCGGCTAGCAGGAGTTTCTCGCCACAAACCTGTTGGCCATGCGTGAGCCCCCGCGTGCAAAGCGCGCCAAACGACGGCGCAGAAAGAGAAAGCCGGGTCGCTCCGGTCGGGATGACAGTTCTCCTGGCTATTTCTGCGATTTGAGATACAGCGATCGGCCACTGCGAAGAGCGCACGGCCTCAGAAGGCCGTCCCTACAAAAGCGAACCAAGATGGCGCGTAAAGCCGCCCCTGGAATGAGACGGTGCGGACATGGGGCGCTGCAGTGCTGTGCCCCCGTACGAGGAAGGACATAGGGGGGAGTGGCGTCGTGGGGGTGGCGTGCCGCGCCTGCGGCGCTGAGGATTGTCCCGCTTGCTTTACCCAACCCTTACGGGCTGGGCTAACTTGTGGCGCCTCCGGCGCTTGCCGGGGCTAACACTCATTTGCTCTGCTACTATGGACGTTCCACCGGAGAGAAGAACGCCGTGCCCTCAAAAGCAGAAAAGCGCAGGGGTGAACCGAAGCCGCTGCGGCCGCGCCATGCGGCGCGAGGCGGGTCGAAAAGCAAATCGTCCACAAGACTCGAGGAAGTGCTGAGAAGCGCGACGAACATCTTTTTTTCGAAGGGATTTCATGCCACCAGCATTGAAGACGTGGCGCGCGACGTAGGGATGCTGAAGGGCTCGCTGTATTACTACATCAAGTCCAAGGACGACCTGCTGTTCCAGTTGCTGATGGCGGGTATTGAAGACGGAGACGCGTATATCGCGCAACAAATCGACGTCACGGGTGACGCGGTGGAGCAACTGGAACGAGCCATCCGGGCGCAGATCGACTACATCATCAAGAATAAGGAGCCGTTCGGACTGTTTTTGCACGAGTTTGATTCGCTCTCGGGGAAGAGGCAGCACAAGTTGATTTCGGTGATGTCGCGGTACAATTCGCGGTTCGTGGAACTGGTGAGGCGCGGGCAGGAGCAAGGGAAGGTAATGGAGGGCGAACCGTGGATCATCGTGAACGGGATCCTGGGGATGTGCAACTGGCTGTACCGCTGGTATGACACCGACCACGTTTCCGACCCGGAGCAGGTCAAACAAATCTTCCTGAAAATGATTCTGGACGGCATCCGGCGGTAGAGGCGGCTGTCGATTCTGTGGATGGTGTGGAAACAGCGCCCGGTCTCGCCAAAATCACGCAACATTCATGAAAGGTTGACGGATCTCTCATCCCGCCGGAACTGCGGGGATCGGGATGACACCACCAGTGCGTTCTTTTATGGACGAGCGGCCCGCCTCAGAAGGACGGGCCTTGCATAGGGAGCAACCAGGAAGGCCGGGCTGAAGCCCGGCGCCTACAGAGCGCCTACACAAGAGGGCGAAAAGAAGCGGGGCGGAAGAGATTCCGCCCCGCTTCTTTTGTCTAGAAGAGAAGCCGCGCTATTCGCCTCCTTCGGCGAGCGAGTTGACATATTCCGCCAAGGCGTTCGCCGCAGAGATCAGTCCCTCAGCGCGAGCGTCCGAGATGCGATGGCCGTGGAACTCTGCAGCGTTGAGTTCGTCGGCCATTTGTCCGGCCAGGGAGTTGCGGACTAAGGTGATCTGCGAGATTTTCGATTCGAGATTGTTGTAGGTATCGGAGTCTCCCTTGAGAGCTCTTGTGGAGATGCCGAGGATGGCGAGACCGAGCGGACCCGTCGGAGCGTTGATGAGCTTGTAGGCGTGAGCGAGTTGGGTGAAATTGCCGCCGCTCTTCTCGACCCCACTGGGCTCGACCCAGGGCTGCAAGATTTCAGCGATGGTGCGGCCCTGACTCTGGTAGTCGTCCTTGAGTCCAAGGAGAGCGAGCATCGTCGGGCGGATGTCGACGTGGTCGGTGAAGAGTTCGTTCTCGACCCCTTGCGCCTTTACGCCCGGTCCGACCAGGCCGAGGAAGGTGATGTTGATTTCGGGCGCGACGCCGCCATGATTCCAGGCGAAGCCGCTGTTGACCGCGAGGTCGGCGCCGTAGGTCTGGAAGTAGTAGTCCCCGGTTCCAAACATAACGAAGGTCGGCGTACGCAGCGGGTCGCCGGTGATCATGTGCAGGAAAGCGAGGCCGGGTGTATCAATGAGGTAGCGGGTCAGTTGATCCGTGTTACCAGTGATGGGGTTGACGGCGGTGAGCTTGGCGGTATCCAGTTCGAACTGGCGCGCGATGGGTGAGCCGGTTGCGGGTTGTCCGCTGATGTAGAAAGCGGGAGCCATATCAAAGTGAATGTCGAAAGGGGTTTTGGTGAAATCGAGTGTGGGATCGACCTTTCCGAGAAGCGATTGGATGTTGGTATCAATTTCGCCGAGGGAGTGAGCGTTGGGAGAGGCGTTGTTGGTGTTGTAACTGCAGTAGTTACCAGGGCTGCCATCGCAGCCGGGATTGATGGGGGTGCCGCCGGCAAAATGGTCGTTCTCGTCGGCGGTGACGATGAAGAGCGTATTCGCCGGCGTGATGTGGTCGTTGGCGAGGCGAGTGAAGAAGTCGTTGAACGCGTTGTCATAGGCCTGTAATTGTGCGACGTAGCCCTGTTCGCCAGGACCAAAGGCGCGGAAGGGGGGGCTGTGGCTGTCATGCGCGTCCGAGATGTAGGCATAGGTGACGGGCACGCCGTTTTCCTGCATTGCGGCAACATAGGCGAGTGTCTGAGCCGCTGAGATTCCGCCAAAGCCGGGGAATCCGGTAATAGGGTTGCCAAACAGGTCGTTCAGGCCGCTTGGGGCGATCACCGGCACAACGTATTTGTGGCCAAAGAGCGCGGTGTAGCCCGAGTAGCCGCCGGGCTCATCGGGCAAGACGTCTTTGCTAACCTGCGCCGTGTTGCAAAGGGAGCTGCTGGCGGCACAGTGGATGGCGATGCCGACGAAGTCCTTAGTGGCTTGGGAGGAATTACTTGCTGCTTCGGCGGCTTCGGGGGAGCCGGCGCCAAACACGTTGGTGATGTCGTTCCCCGTGTTCTCGAGCTCCATGTTGGCGATGGAGACGGCTCCAACGTTGCAACCCGCACGCGTGAATGGCACCCAGGGAGCCGGCGCGTTCTTCCCGTCCGGGGTAAGCAAGCTGAAGCTTGGGTCAGCGCTCGGCGTACTGGGGTCGACCACGTCGGTCCAGTAAGTGAAGGAAGTGGTGAACGTCGAACCTAAACCATCCGGCTCGTTGGGATTGAAGTAGTTAAAGCTGTTGGAGACGGCTTGGCCGTGGCGCTCGGGGTAGACGCCGGTCAGCGAGGTAAGGATGTCGTCGGCGGTGTGCGCGATCAGCGGGGTGTGGTGGTTGGTGAGGAGGGTGCCGTTGTTTTCGAGGAAGTTGAGCAAGTGAGGCATCTGTTCGAGGTCGGAAGGAACGTTAGGGTTGTCTCTGCGGAAGTGGACGTTGTCGAACTGAATGTAAATGACATGCTGAATTTGGTTGTTAAAGGAATCCACATCGCAGCCGCCCTGGGGCGGGGGAGGAGGCGGTGCGGGGTGAGCGGCCACTGAGTGCGGGAACAGGACCGGTGAGACAGGGGCGAGGAGAAAAGCAAAAGAAACAACGATGGAGGTACAGCGGCGGATGACACTGGCTGCCCTATTGGTGCGGAATGGCAACCGGCAGAGTTTGAGAATGGAGCGAATCTTCATCGTGGGTCAAGACCTCCTCAGAGATGTTGGGGACAAACCTCGAGCATCTAGTTCTAGGGCTGGGGATAGCTGGCTAGGTTACGACATTTGGAAATTTCTGTGAATAGATATTCGCAGAGGCAGGTGAGGAACCGCGAGAGAAACGCTGGCCGCCTCCCGCCGGTACACAAGAAAGGAGAAAGACAAGAGCGGCCCGCCTCAGAAGGACGGTCCCTAGGAAGAAGTGAGTTCAATCAATGCCTTGCGCGGAGGACATGCCCTTTGGCGACGAGCGGACGTTCAGATTTCGCATGAGGCGGAGCAGGGAATTTGGGTGCAGGCCCAGAGCCTTAGCCGCATCGGTGTAGCTGCCATTGGCCTGTTGGAGCGCTTGCAGGATCAATTGTCTTTTGAAGTCTTTCAGAGCGCCGTAGTATTTCGCGCATTCGCCGGGAAGCTCGTCGGCGACCTCGAGGATGCTTTCGGGCAAATCTTCAGGGCGGACAATGTCGTTCGTTCCAAGAACGGCAGCGCGTTCCATGGCATTTTCGAGTTCGCGTACGTTGCCGGGCCAATCGTAATTGGAGAGACAGCGGAGCGCTTCCGCGGAGACGGAACGAGCCAAGGTCTTGCATTTACTTTGCGCTTTGCGGAGGAAGTATTCCGCCATCTCGGGAATGTCTTCACGGCGTTCGCGAAGAGGCGGAACGGTCACGGAGACAACATTGAGGCGATAGAAAAGGTCCTTGCGGAATTCGCCAGCGTCGACGGCGCGAGATAAATCCTTGTTGGTGGCGGCGATCAAGCGGATGTTGAGAGGAATCGGCCGGGTACCGCCGACTCTTTCGAATTCGCGCTCCTGAAGGACGCGAAGCAGCTTGGCCTGGAGTTCGGGCGCCAACTCGCTGATTTCGTCGAGGAACAGGGTCCCGCCGTCAGCCAATTCCATTTTTCCCTTTTTTTGTGAAACCGCTCCGGTGAAGGCGCCCTTTTCGTGGCCAAAAAGCTCGCTTTCGAGGAGGCTCGCCGCAATGGCCGCGGAGTTGATGGCGACAAAAGGGCATTCCGCGCGGGGACTATTGGAGTGAGTGGCGCGTGCGACGAGTTCCTTACCGGTGCCGCTCTCGCCTTGAATCAAAACAGTGGAGTCGGTGGGAGCCACCTTGCGAATGAATTCAAAAATCTTCTGAATTTTTGGGCTGCGTCCGACGATGTCGTGCTTGAGGGCAATTTCCGCGCGCAAAGCGAGATTCTCCTGGCGGAGCTTCTCCCAATGGTCCAGATTTTCCAAAGCGAGCGCGGCGATGTGAGCGACGGCCTGAAGAACGCGCAGATGGGTATCGTCGAATTGCACGGAGGGGACTCGAGCGTCGAGATAGATGGCGCCTACCGTGCGCTCCGCGATGATCATGGGAACGCAAAGAAGCGACGTGGCTCCAGTCTGCGACACGGTGAGGGAGCCATGCGGCGCGGGATCATCAGCGCCGGTGAGCAGCAGGCCGGATCGTTCGCGAACGACTCTTTTCAAGATGGACTGACTGACGGGGACGACGTGTTCGGGCCCACGGACGCGGTCCCAGGCGGTGCTGGAGCTGACTTCGCCCTGAGAGTCGAAAAACAGAACGCTGCCGCGCTCAGCAGGAATCACATCGAAAATGAACCCGAGCAACTGCCACTGAAGAGAATCGCGATCACGGATGCTGCCAATCGCAGTGGAAATTTTCAGAAGTGCGTTCAAATCGCTTCTAACGCGGCCGTGAGCAACGGCAGGTCCGGCGCCCCCTTCGTCCTGGATCAGCGGGAAAACGGAGTCCTCCTGAGGCAGGAGAAAGGCTACGCCCGTGAAGGACGAGGTGTCCTGGAATTCCACAGGGTTGGAGCGGCTTTCCTCGGAAGTGTCTTCCTGAAGGAAAACAAAGAGGGAAGCGCCGACGGAGATCTGGTCGCCGTGCTCGAGGTGCTGGTCGGAAACGGGAACGCTGTTGACGCGGGTTCCGTTACGGCTGCCGAGATCACGAATGCAGACCTTGGAACCGCTGCGAGTAAGGAGACAATGGCGGCGCGAAAGAGAACCATCGAACACCGACATCTGATTCGTCGAATCGCGCCCGATCGAGACTTCTCCCTCGGGCAGAGAGAAAGTCTGGCCTTGAAATGGACCTCCGATGCCGAGGATTCGCGGCTCCATAGGTAAGTTGACGTGAATTCTACACCGAAGAGCAGGCAGGGTTGCGGGCAATTGTGACACTAACCGAATGGCGAGGCCGACTAACCGTTTGGTTAGAAAAGAGAGCGTTTTCAGCCGAGAGTTTTTGCCAAGTCGATGACAGCGAGCGCCATAACCGTTTTGGAATGAGCGAGTTTTAGGGGGTGAGCTGTTTAGGGTGCGTTCGAGCCGCGTGTTGGCCCCCGGGCTGCATTAGTTGCACCCGTCAGTCGTTCGAGGAAACAAAAGACGGAGAGCAAGAGCCTGAAAGGTCAAGCACCGAGCGATTTCTTCCCGGTACTCACCTTTCGGGAGTTGCTCTCGCGTGAAAAATGGAGGAGGCATCATGAAAAAGTATTTCAGTCTTGTATTGGTGGCGGCGACGTTGGTTTTCGCTTCGACCGCACGGGCCCAGGAACTTCGTGTGAGAGCCGATATTCCATTTGACTTCGTTGTAGGCAACACAGTGTACGCCGCGGGAACCTACACGATCGGACCTGCAACCCATAATTCCAACGCACTGCTTCTGGACGGCGACACTCGGGGCTTCGTTATCCCGAACGAGTGTTCTTCAAACCAACCATCAAAGAGCACAAAGCTTGTGTTCGACCGCATGGGAGACACTTACTTCCTGCACCAGATTTGGATGGAAGGAAATGCCATCGGACGGGAAATCCCGAAGGGCAAGGCTGAGCTCCGGATGGCCGCGAACCCAGCAGAGAACGTAACCGTCTCAGCGAAACTGATGCGCTAAGACAACCAGCCTGGCTTTGAAAAGCGGGCTCACGCGGTGAAGAGGGAACGGTTATCCGTTCCCTCTTTCCGTTTTTGCAGGGCAAAGTCCGGTTGGTAAGAGAGCCGGGGTTGCGGAATTTGTGGAGGTCGGGAACAATCTACAGGTAACACGAATTCATTCTCCACGAGCAGCGGATGAAATCAAAAATCATAAGGTCACTGGATGAGGCTGTTGCGGATATTCCCGATGGAGCGCGGATCATGTTCGGGGGATTTGGCGGGGCGGGGTTCCCGAATAACCTGATCCAGGCGCTTTCGCGGAAAGGAATCAAGAACATTACGGCCATCAGCAATAATTGCGGGACACGCGATGGCGAGCTGGGAATCATGTTCAAGAACGGGCAGGTGAAACGTGTGATCTGTTCGTTCCCCGGGCCGCACGCGAACCATTTTCAGGAGCGATTTGCCAAGGGCGAGGTGACGTGCGAGCTGGTGCCGCAGGGAATCTTGTGCGAACGGATGCGCGCGGCGGCCGCGGGGCTGTCGGGTTTCTATACGACGGTAGGGGTGGGCACGGAAGTAGCGGGCGGAAAGGAAGAACGAGTGATCGACGGCAAGCGGTGCATCCTGGAGGGTCCGGTTCATGCGGAGTTTGCGCTGATCAAGGCGGAGAAGGCGGATGAACTGGGAAACCTGACCTATCGGCTGGCAGCGCGGAATTTCAATCCGATCATGGCGATGGCGGCGGAGACGACGATTGTGGAAGTGGAGGAGATTGTGCCAGTGGGCACGATTGCGCCCGAAAATGTGATCACGCCGGCGATTTTTGTGCATCGGATCGTGGAGGCGAAAGGGGTGCGCTATGCCGGATAAGGCTCGTCTTACCCGCGAACAAATCGCCCAGCGCGCCGCACA
>Ga0307475_10002724_pt1 | contig 10660 bp, 10 predicted proteins | sample atmos_gasesECM1C_FD_203317 | JGI IMG/M metagenome (GOLD analysis project Ga0307475, IMG submission 203317) | Hardwood forest soil microbial communities from Morgan-Monroe State Forest, Indiana, United States - atmos_gasesECM1C_515 | ecosystem: Environmental > Terrestrial > Soil > Temperate...
GAGCAGTGTGATGCGGAAAGATGCGGGAATGAGTCGCCGAGTGGTTCAGGCGACGAATATTTTACATTTGGCGATAGTACCAAGCAAAGGTTACCGACGATTTTGTGGGTCAAGGGAGGTAGAAGCGCATAGGTAAGCCCAATGACTCTCGTGGACGGGGTCATCCGCCATTGGGATCGGCATCATTGGGATTGGCGGCCGCGACCAAGAGGCCGTAGACAAAGTTGCCGGAGGCGAAACCCGCGCGCACGGCGCTGAATGCTTTGAGATAGGTGACAAAGTGCGGGCCGAGTTTCGTGGCCAGGGCCCAGAATTTTTTGTCTTTGATGATTTCCAGGCTGATGTCCCAGGTTCTAGCGCAATTCCTGTTGAGAACTTCGCGGTGCGTGATTTGCAGGCCGTTAGCCGTGAGGTATCGCGCGTAGTCGTCCATGGTTTGCAGTTCAACGAACATGCCTTTCTCGATGGGTTCGATAAGATTGCGGGTCTGCACGGAAGTGAGGTTGTCTTTTTTGAACCAGTCGGTGATGGCAAAGGTGCCGTGTGGCTTCAGAAGTTTGGCCGCAGAAGCAAAGAATTGGGGACGATCCTGGTAATGGGAGATGGATTCGACGGACCAGAGCACATCGAACCGGTACGAGAAATTCATGGCTTCGGCGTCCATCAGGAGGAAGGTTGCATCGAGAGACCGCTGCACAGCAGCCTGCTTGGCGATTTCGACTTGCGCGGGAGAGATGGTGATACCAGTGACGGTGGCGCTAAATTTTTCGGCAAGAAAGAGAGCGCTGGCGCCAAAACCGCAACCGATGTCGAGGATGTGCCAGTGGGGTTTTATGTTTGCGAGCTGCGCGAGATGCTCGATGAGCTGAAGCTGTGCTTTTTCTTTGGATTCATCGCCACGAATCCAATAGCCGTGATGCAGGTGTTCGCCCCAGAGCGAGCGGTAGTACGGACTGAGGACGTCGTAGTGCTCGATGATGCGCTGTTTATCATTCGAACGACGCGTCGAGAACGATTGATTCCGTAAGAGGCTTGCAGCCATCGGGCACCCCGCGTATTGAGATTGTACCGTTAGCGGGGCGGGCGGGAAAAGAATAGTCCTCCGGGGTTAGTGGCCTGGTGAGAAAAGTCTTGGACTATTCCATTGCGCGGAAGGATGGCGGATGTTAGCCTGAGCGAACAAAAGGCGAATTACGTTAATGTTGCAAGCGGGCTGAAATTCGCAGATCAGGGGGGAACCGTGGCGGAATCGTTGGCGGTGCGGCGCAAGAACGCCGGCCGGTGTGGCGAAGATCGCCCGCCTCAGAAGAAGGCGACCGCTACCAATGCGACGATTGCGCGCGTGAATGAGGTGCTTAGCACGTTTGCGGACCGGAATCATGACGGAGAGATACTGACCGCGGTGCGGCGGTTCCCTGCCCGGGCTGCGGAATTTGCGGATTGGCCAGAGTGGGTGCGATCGGAATTGCGGGCGGCCTATGCGCGCAAGGGGATTGCGCGGCCGTATTCGCATCAAGCAGCGGCTGCTGAGGCGGTACATGGCGGGAGGAATGTGGTGATTGTGACGCCCACGGCTTCGGGCAAGACGCTTTGCTATAACCTGCCGGTGATCAACGCGATTTTGGAGAATGAGGACACGCGGGCGTTGTATTTGTTTCCCACGAAGGCGCTGGCGCAGGATCAGTTAGCGGAATTGTATGACGTGAATCAGAGGCTGGAGAGCAAGGTAGGAGAGTTATCGCACGAGATTGCAGATGGCGAGCAGCGAGTCATCAGTACAAATGCAAAGAGCTCGGGAGCGCGGCGGTTTGGGGTGTTTACTTATGACGGGGACACGCCTGGCGATGCGCGGAAGGCGATACGGGAGAAGGGGCACATTGTCCTGACCAACCCGGACATGCTGCATACGGGGATTTTGCCGCACCATACGAAATGGACGCGGCTGTTTGAAAATTTGAAATATCTCGTGATTGATGAGCTGCATTCGTATCGCGGAGTGTTTGGAAGCCATTTGTGCAATGTGTTGCGGCGGCTGCGGCGGATCGCGCGATTTTATGGGAGCAAGCCGCAGTTTATTTGTTGTTCGGCGACGATTGCGAATCCGGGAGAGTTGGCGGAGCGGTTGATTGAAGATGAAGTTGAGGTGCTGGCTGCGAATGGAGCGCCCGCGGGGGAAAAGACATTTGTATTTTACAACCCGCCGGTGGTGAATCGCGCGTTGGGGATTCGAAGGAGCTACATCAACGAGAGTTCGCGGGTCGCGCAGGAATTTTTGAAGCACGACTTGCAGACCATGGTGTTTGCGAATTCACGGCTGCATACGGAGATTCTGCTGACCTACTTGCAGCAGGCAAATCCGCATTTTCCAGGAACGCCAGAAACAATTCGAGGATACCGAGGCGGATATTTGCCACACGAGCGGCGGGAGATTGAGCGCGGGCTACGCGAAGGACGGATTCGTGGTGTGGTTTCGACGAACGCGCTGGAGTTGGGGATAGATATTGGATCCTTGGATGCGACGGTGATGGCGGGGTATCCAGGAACGATCGCAGCGACCTGGCAGAGGGCAGGACGAGCAGGCAGGCGGAGCGGGGGTTCGTGCGCGGTGATGGTAGCATCGTCTGGGCCGCTGGATCAATTTATTGTGCGGCATCCGGATTATTTTTTCGGGAATACGCCGGAGCACGGGTACATTCAGCCGGACAATCTGGAAATTCTAGTTAATCATTTGAAGTGCGCGGCCTTCGAATTGCCGATTGCGCCTGAGGATAAATTCGGCGATGCGGATGTGCCGAATTTGTGTGCGCGGCTCGCGGATGCGGGTTATCTGCACCGTACGGGAGAGCACTATCACTGGACTCAGCAGGCGTATCCGGCCGATACGGTGAGTTTGCGGTCGGTGACCAGCGATAACTTCATCATTATTGATGTCACCGGGCAGCCGGAGGTGATTGGCGAAGTGGATTTCGCGAGCGCGCTGACAACGGTGCATGAGAAAGCGATTTATTTGCACGGCGGAGAGCAGTATCACGTGGAGCATCTGGATTTTAAGGAGCGCAAAGCGTACGTCAAGAAAGTGGATGTGGATTATTACACGGACGCGGTGCGGTACACGCAGGTGCGGGTGTTGGAAGTGGCTGGCGAATCACGGACATTTGAAGATGGAGAGAAATCGGAGCAAGGTGAGGCAGTGGGTAACAGCGAAAATTCGAGCAATCTTGCGGACATGAGGCGCAGCGGTGCTGCACCCCTACAACGGAAGGAACACTGGCGATCGCATGGGGACGTGCTGGTGCGGGCGCAGGTGGTTGGATTCAAGAAGATTAAGTTTTTTACGAATGAAAATATTGGAGCGGGAAAACTGGAGCTGCCGGAAAACGAGATGCACACGACTTCCTACTGGTTGACGTTGGAGCGGGCGCTGGTGGAATCGCTGCCGTTTTCGATCAGTGAGCGGCAGAGCGGAATGTTTGGTCTACTGCATGCGATGGAATCGGTGGCGACCCTCTTGCTGATGTGCGACGGCCGGGATTTGGGAACCGCGATTGGCGAGCGGCCGCCGCAGCCGGGAGCAGAAGGTGAAAAGTTTGCGCCGATTGCTCTGGAAGATGCGATGCAGCGGATGGCGAAAGAGTTCTTTGAGCCGAATTTGTACTTGTTCGATGCTTATCCGGGTGGGATCGGCTTTTCAGAGCCGCTGTATCGGGCGCATAAGTTGCTTATGGCACAAACGCGAGAGCTGATCGTGGGTTGCGGATGCGAGTCGGGCTGTCCCTCGTGTGTGGGGCCAGCAGGCGATCTGGCACCGCGCGCAAAGGAGGCGGCGCTGGCGATCTTGGAGCGAATTATATGAGTCTGGGCCAGAGATGAAGCCGGTTTCTCAGAGGCTAAAGCCCCTAACAAGCCCCAGGTAAATGTCGGAGCTAGGGCTCCGGCCCATGTGGGATAGGATGAATAGCATCACTCGGAGGGCGTGCGGATAGATGGCCTCAATCGATAAATTTGCGCGGCTGGCTGCGCTGCGTCCAGCGGAGGGTACAATCACCCGCGACGAGCGAACACCGGCCGAAGACTCACCGGGCGCCGGGCCTGATGAATGCGCACTTGCGCGACTGCTGGGCGCTACGATTTTTTCGACGAAGTATGGAAGGCATTTGAGTATTCGGAACTGGTATGCCACGCCGGAATTTCCGGAAGTGGCGCCTGCGGCGCTGGACTTGTTGTGCAAGACGCAGGATGCAGCACGAACAAAAAAGTGGCGAGCGGCGGCGGAAGATCCCGAGAAATGGCTTTTTCTCGATGCGGAAACTACCGGGCTAGCCGGAGGAACGGGAACGTATGCGTTCTTGATCGGGATTGCTTGGTGGGATTCGGGAGGGCTGCAGCTTGAGCAGTTCATGATGCGCGATTTTTCCGAGGAACATTCGGTGTTACTGGAATTGGCGGCGCGCATTGCCGAACGTCCGGTGCTGGTAACGTTCAATGGAAAAACTTTCGACTGGCCGCTGCTGGAGAGCCGGTATTTGATGACGCGATGCATTCGAGTGCCGGAGTTGGCAGCGCATCTGGATTTGCTACATCCGGCGCGAGCAGTATGGAAACTGCGGCTAGGTTCGGTGAAGCTGGTGGAGCTGGAGCGACACGTACTGGATATAGCGCGACTGGGATGGCATCGCGAAGACGATGTGCCGTCGTCAATGATTCCACAATTTTATTTCAATTATTTGCGCGGAGGTTCTCCTGCTCCGCTGGCGGGCGTGGTACGGCACAATGGAATGGATTTGCGCGGGCTGGCAGCCCTATTTGGGAAGCTGAATGCCCTGCTGGATTCTCAGCAACGCGAGGCGACTGAAGCGCTGGATCTGTTTGGGTTGTCACGCTATCTACAGAGGCGCGGTGAAGCGAGCAAAGCCGAATCGGCATGCCTTGCCGCGCGGGACCGGGGACTACCACTTCCTTTCGATACGCAAGCGCGACGCGAACTGGCGCAAATGGCGAAACGCCGAGGGGAGTACGCGGCGGCCGCATTGATCTGGGAAGAATTACTGGAAGACGCGGAACTCAGTTGCGTGGCCTGCGAAGAGCTGGCGGTTTTTTACGAGCGGCGAACGAAAGATTTCAATAAGGCGCTGGAGTTTGCACGAGCGGGACTGAGAGCGCTTCGCGATAGGAATGTTGAAGCGAGATACGTGCGGTCCACGGTGGCGGAAATTCGCAGGGCCGAGCGAATGGCGAAGCGTGTGGTTCGGCTTGAAGCGCGCGTCAAGGCTGAGGACAACCGGAATTCGGCACCTCCATGCAGAGGCACCTCCGCATCGGCAGTGTGACCCGCGACTTCGCAGCAGGCTCATGGAGAGTTAAGCGAATGCGCGACGCAAAACTGGCGAAGCCGTCGTATAGGCGGGCAATCGCGAAAGCGGGAGCAGGGCTCCCGCACTACAAGTTTACCGGGCGGTGCTTGTCACCGTAACGCCGGGTTTCTGATCCGGCTCGGGAAGCGATCCCAGGCCAATCTGCTTGTTGATTTCGACGAATAAGGCTCGGTCGCCACCCTCCAAGCTGACGCAGTCCAATTGGGCGCAGCGCAGTAAGACTCCGCCGTCGGGAGTGTCGAAGGAGAAAAAATTTGGCTGGCGAAACAAGTTGGTGCGTTGTCGGTGTTTTTTTTCGAGCAATCCGGAATACTCGCTAAAAAAACTGGCGGCTTGCTGAGGGCCGGCCAGATGCAGACGTGTGATGAGAAGCAGTCGCTTGGAGGATTGATTTTCGAAAAGCTGGTAGCGATCGCCTTCCCAGGCGGCGGCGAGGGGTTTGGCTCCAGCTTCGTCGAGATATTGTTTTAAGACTTCGAGCCAGCCAAATTCGCCCAACAGGCTTTCGTCGAGTTTTTTCCATTCTTTGCCAAGTTTGTTGTCAATCGATGGAAGGGTCACCCGTTCGGGGACGTGGCCAGATTTGTAAAGACTGGGATGCATGATCTGTTGCGTGGATGCGGGCGGATTTGCAAACACTTTTGCGAGATTCCTCCAACCGTCGGGCTTTAAAGCCGCGGCAGTGAAGGTCATGCCTGAAAAATATGGAAAAACGAGGGTGTCTTTGATAAACGGGGGCGCCTTCTGCAAAGAAGGGGTGCTACCGATGTCGCCGGTCAAAATGGAAGGGTCGAACTCTGGCATGTTGATGACGGATCTTCCCGTACCTTCCAAAAGATAATCGACCATAGCGGCGGTGGCGCTGCCCTCGAGAAAGGCTTCGCGCGCCAATTCGGCATCGTCGTTTGGACGCGCCGCCTTCAGCCACGCCTCAATCTTGAAATGCTGGTCTTGCAGTGCGTGGGTCAACTCATGGGCCATGACCATGCGCTGGTCGTTGAGTGGAATCCAATTGGCGATATAGAACTCGTGCGCCTTTGGATCGTATAGACCGGCAATTTGTTCGGTGAGCAGTTCGACCATGAAGGTGTCCAGGTCGAAATTCTTTGGCAGCAGGCCAAAGGCTTCGGCAGATTTGGCGTCGGCGTAGCGCTGCGCAGCATCCTTGTCTTCCTCCATCTGGCGGATGACATAAGCGCGAATTTCATCGCGCGAGCGAAGCGTCTTTTTGAGCGGCGAAACCAGCGACAGCCCGGTGATTTCGCTCATGTCGTGCAGAACCTCGTCGGCAGCGCGAACAAAATCTGCAGGGGAATTGGTTACCGGAGGCGGTGCTAAAGGAGCAGGAGATTGCTGGGCGGAGAGATTAGAAATGACGAAGAAGAAGTAAAGGGTAAGCCCTGCCAGCCGGGAGAGGAAGCCGCGAATTGCGAGCTTATTGATGTGCATTTTTTGAGAATAACAGATTCCCCGAATCGCAGTAGTTAGGAGGCCGGCCGGGCACGGAATGCGTCTTGAGACCGACTTATGGTAAAGAATTTAAAGCGGGAAAAAACAGAGTGCTCCGATTGGCCTGTTCTGAAGTCTTAACAGAATGGTAATTCGGGTGTACGCTGCCTGAAGTCAAACCCTCCCGCAGGGGGATCCCATGCAGCCCGGATTGCGATTACGCCAGGTCCGTGAGCGACTTGGGCTGACATACCGTGACGTTGAGACTGCGAGCTACGAACTCGCTGCGATGCGTGGCAGCCCCAACTTCATCATGCACATAAGCCGGCTGGCCGATATTGAAAATAGAAATGTCGTGCCGGGCCTGCATAAATTCTACACGCTGGCCGCGCTTTATCATTTGAATCCGATGGAGCTATTTCGATGGTTTGAAATTCCCATCGAGGAATGCTTCGGGGACGGAATCAATTTTCAAGTTCCGCGAACACATGTGGCGGCGCCACCAACCGGCTTACGCGTGCCGCTGCGATTTGATCCCGGATTTGATCCGCGACGCACCGATCTTCTTTCGAGGATGGTGGAACGGTGGGGCCACTTCGAAGGAGCTCTCAAGAAAGAACGTCCGCAGCATTGTTATGGATATATCGGGCTGACGGACAGAAGAATGGCGCCACTCCTGCGCCCCGGGAGCCTGGTGCTGGTGGATACCGAGATGCGGGAAATCGAGGTTGCAGAGTGGACTTGCGAACACGACCGGCCGATGTATCTTGTTGATGTGAGGGATGGTTACCGGTGCGGGTGGTTTTATCAGGTACCGGGGCGACTGTTGATGGAGCCGCATCCTTTGTCGCGTTGCGCTCCGGAATCCTGGGCATTGCCGGCGGAAGCTGAGGTGGTCGGCAAGGTGATTGGAGTGGTCAGCCGTTTGAACGAACCGTGGAGTTCTCCGCTTGCAGAATTTCAAGCAGCGCGCGCAGGTTCGAAAAGAAGAGTTCCTTGAGGTAGGCCGGCGTATTCGTCGGCAGTAGGACGCGGTAGGCCTCCATCTCACGCCAGTGCGACAGGGTTGAAGGATAGGATCCGGCCATTCCTTGGAGACATTCGGCCAGGTCCTGCGCCTGTATGGAAAGCGGCGTCTCTAAAATCCTCTGAAATATTTCGTAGTGACAACATTCCAGCGATTCCTGGACTGCTTGCTGAGAGTACAGCGCGGCAAGTCCGGCGTGTTCATAATTGCCTGACGAGAGATCGCGAAGAGAGGCGATATAGACCAACCGCCCAAACATATTGGGGATGGCAGCGAGAGTGGTCGCAGCAAAGTCGCGTACTACAGATTTGTTCCTGAGAATTTGATCATCCATTCTTCATAACTCAGTGTTCCGTAATCGGAACGTTTTGAACCGCAAAAATCGTTTTCGCAGGGGAACGCAAAAGATGGCACCTGGAGGTGTTATCTATGCGTTTCGAGAAAATTGCTCTGCTCTCAGGTCTTACATTGTTGGTCGGGTCCATCGTAGTTTCCGCGGGTTCGTCAGTCAATCGGAACACTACAACAAACAGCACCACACAGATGCAAGTAGCAGATGGCATGCCATTGCCGCCGCTGCCACCCGCAAAGGCCGACGGAATGCCGCTGCCGCCGCTTCCGCCGTCCAAATCGGACGCAGTAATCGCGGCGGATGGCGTACCATTGCAAGCGTTGCCGCCTTCGAGGGTACATGTACTAGGACAGACCGGCTAAGGGTGTTCCAATTTGGAACTATGTCCTTGCGGTCCGCACAATGGTCTGTGGGAAACGCATGTTAACTATTCTCAAAAACCAGTAGAGCGTGTTAAGCTCTGGCCGTGTCACAACTGCCAACATTAATTCTTATCACTTGGGGGTTAGCAACGGCGCTAACCCTTTTTTTGTTGTTCCGCATGCTTTTACTTGCGCGGTATCGCACGTATCCGCTTTTCACGCTCTATCTGATCGCGAATCTGCTGCAAACCGTAGTCGGCATCTATTTGTATCAATCGTACGGATTTACGACCGTTAACGGATACCGCATAGGGTGGACAACGCAAGCGTTCGTGGTGGTCGCGCGAGGGTTCGCAGCTGCGGAAATTTGTTACCGGATCCTGGGAAGATACAAAGGCGTTTGGGCACTCGCAATGCGGATACTGATTGCGTGCGGCGCGATAGTCCTGATTTCCACGCTGTACTTTGGGGCCAGAAGCTACCAGCTTGCCGTCATCACGCTGGAGATGAGCCTGGAAGCATTTATCGCCACATGGATCGTAGGATTGCTGTTGTTCGCCCGGTATTATGCGGTACCTGTTGAGCCTGCTAACCGCATGATCAGCCTCGGACTCGGTCTACTTTCTTGCTGCAAACTCTTGAATGATCTGGTGTTCGAAAGGCACGTGCAGGCGTATCTGGGCACTTGGAATTACGTTTCTTCCGCAGCGTTTGTGTGCGTTCTGTTGCTGTGGAACTGGGCCATGCGCGAACCGGTCACCCACACGGTTCGCGAACCTCAGCTGAACCCGGCTCAGGTGTATCACTCGCTGATTCCGCAAGTAAATCAAAGACTCTTGGAACTGAACCAACAACTGAGTCAATTCTGGAACACGGAGTCCTCGAAGCCGTGAATTCGCCGTTCTTTTTCGTTGCGGTAGTTGCCGGGCTTGGTCTGGCGGGATTGTTGTTCTGGGCTCTGCGCGGCGCCAGCCAGCGCGAAGGCCATGAGCATGGTTTAGGCGCGTTGGACAAGGCTCCCCGCGATTTGAACAATATGCCGCAGATTCGACAATCTATGGATCCCGCCGATTTTGAGTTTGCGAAGGCGAAGGGCGGGCGCTATCTGGAAAACAGGTTACGTCGCGAACGAAGAAACGTGGCGCTGCTGTACCTGGCCGCCATACGAAGAGACTTTGAGCACTCACTTCGCGTTGCGCGAGTCATCGCCGTGTTGTCACCCGAGGTCTTGGGCTCACATGAATACGAACGGATACGGCTGGCGATGATCTTTCGCTGGCGGTTTCAGATGACGAAGGCCCGGCTGCTGATAGGAATTATTCCGCAGCCGCAATTGTTAACAGTGTGGCAGATGGCAGCATCGATAGCCATGCAAATGGAAGAAACCATGGCAAAGCTTGGCGAGCGAGCGGCGCTTGCTGCTGAACTGGCTCTGCAGTCCGAACAGTAAAAACAAAAAGTGATGAGGGCGCTTTGAAGATAGTTGAGATATCAACTTACTTCGAAAGCGAGCTAACCGGCGACGACGACAATTCGGAGCCTGAAAGCTCGCTGGTCGCGGCAATCGCCAAACAGGGCAGCTCAATGGTAAAGCACGCGCCGCGCGGAGGAAGATTGCTGACGTGAATCTGGCCCCCGTGTTCGATAATGATGCCATAGCAGATGCTTAAGCCTAGTCCGGTTCCCTTCCCGACTGGTTTCGTGGTGTAAAACGGATCGAAAACCTTGGTTGGATCCTTGACCCCGGGGCCGCTGTCGACAAATTCAATAATAAACTTGTCCGCTTGTTTGGCGGTCCGAACCCACAACTCTCCCTTTTCGGAAGCTTCGAGAATGGCGTCCACCGCGTTGTTCACAAGATTCAGGAAAACCTGCTGCAATTGATGAGGATCGGCGGACGCCAGCGGCAAGTCCTCGGCCAGGTCCAAGTGCAGCTTGATATTGCTCATGCGCAGGTCGTAGTCCCGCAATGCCAGGGTGTCGTCGAGTACCTGGTTTAGGCGGACGGGAATCCGCTCCGGCTTATGCTGGCGGGCAAAGCTCAGGAGATTCTGGACGATGCGGTGAGTACGTTGGGCTTGTTTGTAGAGTTTTTCGC
>Ga0307475_10002725_pt1 | contig 10658 bp, 11 predicted proteins | sample atmos_gasesECM1C_FD_203317 | JGI IMG/M metagenome (GOLD analysis project Ga0307475, IMG submission 203317) | Hardwood forest soil microbial communities from Morgan-Monroe State Forest, Indiana, United States - atmos_gasesECM1C_515 | ecosystem: Environmental > Terrestrial > Soil > Temperate...
TCAAGTGCCCCTCTCCGTCGTCCCCTGAATTTTTTCCTCTTCTCTTCGACCCATTCAGGCTAACACAAAGTCAACAAAAGTGTAAAGGAAAGTAAAGGCCGCCTGCAGCAGGGTCCTTTGCCTGGCGAGTCTTTCTCAAACTGCGAAATAAAGAGACGGCGAAACGAGTCTCCGTTTCAGCCGTCTCTAGGAGATGGGTGAATTCGGTGTTGCGTGGGGCGGGCAAATCCGGTTCAATGCTGGAGCACAACCTGAGGGGGAGAACCATGAGAAAACAGTATGCATTTTTGGCCGTGGGATGTCTGACTCTGGGACTGATGGCGGCATTGGGCTCGGCGCAGATGGACAAGGCCTCGCGGCCCAGTCCGGCGGCGAAAGCTAGTTGCGCGCTAGCCGACGGAAAGACAATTACCGTGGATTACTCCAGCCCGCGGGCCAAGGGCCGCAAGATTTATGGCGGACTGGTGCCTTATGGCGAAGTGTGGCGCGCCGGAGCGAATGAAGCTACCACTTTCGTCACCACGACTGACCTGATGGTCGGTGGCACGCACGTCCCTGCCGGCAACTACACCATCTTCGCGATTCCAAACAAGGACAAATGGACGCTGGTGGTCAGCAAGAAAACCGGAGAATGGGGTACCCCTTACCCGGGCGCGTCGGAAGATCTGGCGCGAATCGATATGAAAGCGTCGGCACTGCCATCGGCCGTCGAGAATTTCACCATCGCTTTTGACAAGACAGCTACGGGCTGCACGATGCGCATGGATTGGGAGACGACACGCGCATCCGTGGACATTTCCAAGATGTAACAAGCCACTGTTTCGGGAGTCAAAAAGGGCGCGTCCGTGGATTCCGCGGCGCGCCTTTTTGATTTTAGTTCCGCCGGAGAAATCGCCAGAGCCTTAGGTGCCATGCTGAAGGCGCGCCATGCCGCGGTCAACGAGCATGACCGCTCCAATAACCATAGCCGTGGAGAGGAGCACGTTAAGCGTTACGGCTTCACCGGCGAAGAACCAACCCAGCAGGACGGCGACAATGGGATTGACGTAGGTGTGGGTGGCAACGAGCGTCGGCGAGTAGTGTTCGAGCAGCCAGTTATAGGCTGTGAAAGCCACTACTGAGCCAAAAAGTATGAGATAGCCGAGGGCGAGCCACGAGCGCAAAGAAACCGACGCGAACGAAAATCCGCGGTATTCCCCAACAGCCGTTCCTACGAGAAGAAGTTGCGCGGAACCCGCCAGCAGGGAAAGCGCTGACAAAAGCAGCGGATGCCCGGAAAGATGCGAGCGCCGGGAGTAGACAATTCCCACGGACCAGGAAAGCGCGCCCAGCACGATCGCCAGCGAACCGACAAACACGCCGGGGCCGGAATTCAAAGCGCTTCGGCCCATCAGGAGGCCGACGCCTCCGAATCCCAGAAGAATTCCCGCCAGAAGCGTAGCATTCATGCGCCACTGGCGGGCGGCAGCAGCGGTGAGCAGGAAAACCCAGATAGGCTCGCTGGCAATGAGCAGAGAAGCGAGGCCAGATGGGACTTTTTGCTCCGCCCAGTGAAGCGTGCCGTGGCCAATCAGAAAAAAGAAAAGGCCGATGATAATGCTGGCGCGAACCTGCGCCCACGTCGGCCGAAGACCTTTTGCCAGGCACCATACGAGCAGAATCGAGCCGGCAAGCAAGTGGCGGAAGCCCGCGGTGTAGAGCGGAGGAATCGTTTCGACCGCATAACGAATCGCGAGATACGTGGAACCCCAGATGACATAGATGGAAAGGAACGAGAGCACCACAGTGAGGCGATGGGCGCGGGCGACAGTCATTGAGGAAGCAACTGGGGAAGATTCTTCGAGGAGAATGGGGTCCTGGTTTGCGGTCATGCCGTGTTCATCCCGGAGCGTAGCCGGCATGAGAGTACGAAACTAAGGCCAAAACAGATTTCACCGGCCGGGAGTTTGGGAAAACAGGACAGACCGGATTGTCTGTCCACAGTCAGCTCTTTGGGGGGCGGATCAGCGCGAGAAACTCGTCGCGCGTCTGCTTGTTGTGGCGGAAAGCGCCAAGCATGGCGCTCGTCACCGCCGAACCGCACTGTTTCTCCACGCCGCGCATCTGCATGCAGAGGTGGCGGGCTTCGATAATCACGCCTACACCTTGAGGAGCAATTTTTTCCTCAATGGACGTTGCGATCTGGTTGGTCAGACGCTCCTGAATCTGCAGGCGGCGCGCAAACATGTTGACCACGCGCGCAATTTTGCTGAGCCCGAGAACGCGCTTGTCCGGCAAATAGGCCACGTGGGCTTTGCCGAAGAACGGCAGCACGTGGTGTTCGCAGAGGCTAAAGAATTCGATGTCCTTGACGATGACCATCTCGTCGTAGGCCACGCTGAACGTCGCGCCGTTCAAGACATGATCCAGGTTCGAGTGGTAGCCGCTGGTCAAATACTTGAGCGCTTTCTCGAAGCGCTCCGGCGTCTTGCGCAGGCCTTCGCGATTCGGATCTTCTCCAATGAGCTTGATGATCTCGCGCATGTGGAAGGCGATAGTGCGCGCGTCAATTTCCTTAGGCTCCTGGTCGTTCAACAAAATTTCTTCCGTTGGCTTGGTCACGGTTGGTTCCCTTCTCGATTGTCCCCGGCGTATTCGAAGCTGTTGTTTCCGGTCTCTTCGACGTGGATGCGCTCGAGCTTCGCCTTGGGGAAGGATTTCAAGCGCTGGAAAATCTCGATGCACAAATTCTCAGTGGTGGGCACCCTTTCGCGAAACGCGGGGACATCTTCATTGAGCGACTTGTGATCGAATTCCTCGAGCACCTGGCGTTCGACGAAAGCGTCCAGATCAGCGAGATTCGCGATCATGCCCGTGGCGGGATCGACGTCTCCCGACATGCTGACTTCCACGATATAATTATGACCGTGACCATAGGGATTGTTGCACTTCCCGAAGACACGGCAATTCTCCTCTTCACTAAGCTGCGGGGTGTGCAGCCGGTGGGACGCCGAGAAATGATACCGGCGGCCCAGCTCGATCTTGAGAGCCCTGCTCATGACTTCCCTGCCCCGTTCGAGCCGTTGCGGTAACAATCGGCGAAGAGATCGGGCGACTCGTACAGCCGCACCCGCTGCAGTCGGCCTTGCGTAATTTTCGGCTCGAGCAATTGCCAAATGACGCGGGCGATGTTCTCACAGGTGGGAATCTGTCCAGCGAGTTCAGCGACCTCGTAATTCAGGTGGCGGTGATCCATCCGCTGCATGACTTCGCGTTCGAGAATTTCCTTCAGCTCTTTCAGGTCCAGCACCATGCCGGTGACGGGATCGGGTTCGCCTTCGATGGTCACTTGCAGCGTGTAATTGTGGCCGTGACCATGAGGATTGTTGCACTTCCCAAAAATACGGCGGTTTTCCTCCACCGAAAGATTCGGGTTGTGGTAGCGGTGCGAAGCCGAGAACTCGATTTTGCGTGTAAGGAAGACCATGGCGATGCGATTATTTTACCGATTCGGGAGCGCCAATGGCATATTCCCGGCCCTTCCATACGATTCTTCCATTGACGTGGCTCCGGTAGGACGCCCAGAGCACAGCCACGTACAACGCCACGGCGGGCACATAATAAAAGATGAAGGAAAAGGGGTATTGGTTACGAACAAGCTCGAGGCCATAGCTGGTCTGGCGGGCGATAAACAGGAGAACGCCCAGGAAAATCAGAAAAGGATATTTCAGTCCAAGGACAATCAGCAGAAACGGAATCCACGGGAGGTTTGATTCCAACTCACGGATGAGCGCCCACGGTGTGCCGCCAATCAGGCGATAAAGATTTTTCTTCCAGCCCTGCCACATGTCGTCGAACGAACGGTACATGCGCACACGAACGATGCCTTTGCCGGAATCAAACCAGATGTGATGGCCCGCAGCTTTAACGCGCATGGCGATGGCTACGTCTTCGAGCACTTCGCCTGCGACACTAGCATGACCGCCGATAGCGTGATAAACGTCGCGGCGGATCATCAAGAATTGGCCGTTCGCGGCAGCGGCTTTTGATTTTGGATCGTTCACTGCGTCGTAAGAGAAAAATTTCGTCAGCCGCAAATAGACATAAGGGATGAGCGCTTTCTCATGCCACTCTTCGGTGACTTGTTCCGGCGAAAAAGAAACCAAGGCAGCTTCGCGCTCTTGAGCGATTTGCAGCGCGCGGGCTACGGAACCCGGATCATGCTCTGCATCAGCATCCGTGAAAAGAAGCCACTCGCCTTTGGCTTGTTGCACGCCAGTCCAGAGGGCGTAGTTCTTGCCGACCCAGCCATCGGGCAATCCATCGGCCTGCAGCAAGCGCAAGTGCGGGTATTTGCCGATGAGGTTGCGCACGACGGGGGCGGTTCCATCGGTGGATTGATCATCCACGACCAAAATTTCACAAATTTCCCGCTGCCTCGCCAAGGATTCGATGCACGTGGCGATGACCGGCTCTTCATTCCGCGCCGGGATGATCGCGGAGACAGTGGCCGCCGAAGACGCCTGCGTGAAGGCGCTGTCTGGAGAAGCGATCAGTTCGGCAGTTAGCATCGTCTATTGGATGCGGAAGTGGCGTTTCGCGACGTAAGCTGATTAGGTTAGTATAACAGTTCAATGGGAATCCTTAGAAAATTAGCGGCTTGGGGCGCGCTGGCGGCTGCGCTGGGGCTTGTGCTGCTTTTCGCGATGCCAAGTTACCGTCAGGGCGAAGCCTCCGTCGCAGGCAAGACCGCCCAGAACTTCCCGCTGGAGATCGCAGGGAAGCCCGGCCATCTCACCGATTTGAAGGGCAAGGTCGTGATACTGAATTTCTGGGCCACGTGGTGCCCGCCCTGCGTCGAAGAAACCCCTGCCCTCAACCGCTTACAGAAGTACATCGAGTCGCGGAAGGGTGTCGTTCTCGGGGTTGCCGCCGACGAGGATCCTGCAGCCTATGAAAAATTCTTGCGCGATCAGAGTGTCATCTTCCCCACGTACCGCGATCCCTCTACGAAAGACAATCATTCTCCGATCGCCGAGGAGTACGGCACTTTGATGTACCCGGAGACTTACGTGATCGACCGCCGCGGCAAAATCGCGCGCAAATTCATCGGCTTCCAACAGTGGGACTCGCCGGGCATGCTCGCCTACTTTGATTCCATCCTTGGCAAATCCTGATCGCCACCTAAACAGAACTCAATTTCGCTAGAGTGGTGCCCTTCGCAGCCGAAGAGCGTTAGCGATGACAGAGACGGAGCTGAAGCTCATCGCCGCGCTGGCGAGCATGGGGCTGAGCAGCCAGCCGAAAAACGGATAGAAAACGCCGGCGGCGATCGGGATCCCGATCACATTATAGAGGAAGGCAAAGGCCAGATTTTGCTTGATGTTGCCAATCGTGGCGCGGCTCAGTTTTCGTGCACGAACAATGCCGCGAAGATCGCCCTTCAGAAGAATGATGCCGGCGCTTTCGATGGCTACGTCTGTTCCCGTGCCCATGGCGATTCCGACATCCGCCGCCGCCAGCGCCGGAGCGTCGTTGATGCCGTCGCCGGCCATCGCCACAGTGTGGCCTTCCGCACGCAGCCTCTTCACGATCTTTCCCTTTCGCTCCGGAGTTACTTCGGACTCCACGTCGGTTATTCTCAACTGGGTCGCAATCATCGCCGCCGATTCCTGACGGTCGCCCGTGAGCATGACGATCCGCAAACCTTCCTTGCGTAGTGCATGGACGGCCTCTGGAGTCGAATCCCTAAGCATGTCTCTCAAAACAAGCACACCCACCAGTTTCCCATTGACCGCCACGCACACGAGGCTCATCGAAGCGGGTCCGTCGACTACATCGCCCCCGTACAAATCCTGGCCTGAAACTGTTGCTGAAACGACCCCTCGCCCTTGAAGGAACTTTGTTGTGCCAACCAGAACACGATCGCCGAGGACTCCCCCTTCAACGCCGCCGCCCGGAGTTGCGCGAAACTCGGTGACTTCGGCAAGCTCGACACCCTTTTCCTTTGCGGCATCCACGATGGCGCGCGCCAGTGGATGCTCACTGGCTCTCTCCACGCTTGCGGCAAGCCTTAACAATCCATCTTTGCTGAAGCCGCCTCCTTCGAAAACACTAATTGCAGCGACTCGCGGCTTGCCTTCGGTGAGTGTGCCGGTCTTGTCGACGACCAGCGTGTCGACTTTAGCAAGCGTTTCGAGGGCTTCCGCGTTGCGTACCAGCACACCCGCGTGCGCGCCGCGACCCACGGCGACCATGATGGACACGGGCGTTGCAAGACCAAGGGCACAAGGGCAGGCAATGATGAGAACTGCGACCGCGGCGACCAAGCCATGCGCGAAGCGAGGCTCGGGGCCGAAGAGGGACCAGCCCAAGAAGGCAAGAACCGCTGCGGCCACGACTGCCGGAACGAAATAGCCGGAAACTTTGTCGGCGAGCCGCTGGAGAGGCGCGCGGCTGCGCTGGGCTTCGCTGACGAGTTTCACAATTTGCGCGAGCATGGTTTCGCTGCCGACGCGCTCCGCCTCCATGATGAAGCTGCCGCTGGTGTTCAGCGTTCCACCAGTGACCTTGTCACCGGCAGCCTTTTCGACCGGCATGGGCTCGCCAGTCAGCATCGATTCATCAATGGCACTGGCGCCTTCGCGGATCATTCCGTCGACCGGAACACGCTCCCCCGGACGGACGCGGAGACGGTCGCCGGGCTCTACCTGATCGAGCGGCACATCGCTTTCCGTACCGTCGGGCGACAGCAAGTGAGCCTGCTGCGGCGCAAGATTCAACAGCGCGCGAATCGCTCCGCTGGTGTTCTGCCTGGCGCGCAATTCCAGGACTTGCCCCAGAAGTACCAGCGTGGTGATCACCGCGGCCGCCTCGAAATAAACGGGCGCGGCGCCATCCGTTCCACGAAAGGACGCTGGAAAGACATGGGGGAAAAAAGTGGCGAGAACGCTATCGAGGTAAGCGGCGCCGGTGCCAAGCCCGATCAGTGTGAACATATTGGGGCTGCGATGGACGAGCGAGGACCAGAAACGTTCGAAAAAGGGCCAGCCGCCCCAGAGGACGACCGGCGTGGCAAGCACAAATTCGATCACGCTGCGGGCGGCAGGCGTTAGATGCAGGCCGAATGATTCGCCAAACATCGAAAGAAGAAGAACCGGAAGCGAAAGCGCCGCGCTCACCCAAAAACGCAAACGCATGGAATCGTATTCGGGATCAGCTTCCACTTCCGCGAAGACGTCCATCGGCTCCAGAGCCATGCCGCAGATGGGGCAGCTCCCCGGACCAAATCGGATGATCTGCGGATGCATCGGACAGGTGTAACGAATTCTTTTTTCATCCGCGGGCGCGCGCAACGCCGTTACTTCAGAATGTTGCATCGTCCCATGTTCCGAAGGTGCGAGGGCATGGCCGATTCCAGCGGTTCCTGGAGCAACGAGAAACTTTTCCGGCTCACGCGAGAACCGTTCGGCACAGCCTTGCGAGCAAAAGTAGTACGTCTTTCCCGCGTGCTCGACTTTCGCCGCCGCTTTCTCCGGCGCAACCATCATTCCGCAGACGGGATCTTTCTGCCTAACCGGCTCATGCAAAATGGGAATTGAAGTACGGCTTGCATCTTGTGAAGTCATTGGTGATTTCCCCTTGTTCCGGCGCCACTACCGCAGATGCGCGTAAATCAGTGCGAGCAATTCGTCATACATGGCTTCGGTCTGATCTTTTTTCCCGCTTCGCAGCGCCTTGGCGGCACAGTGACGCAAGTGATTCTTCATCAGGTTGCGCGCTACGCCGCGCAGCGCCTCCTGCACCGAAGCCACCTGTGTGATGATGTCCGCGCAGTAGCGGTCTTCTTCCACCATTTTTTGCAGACCGCGCACCTGGCCCTCGATGCGGCGGAGACGGTTCTGATTGGCCTCTTTCAAAAGTGGATCGACGCCGACGGCCTTGCGTCCGCCGGACGCGCTATCGCAAGCGCAATTGGCCAGCGAAGTGTGGCCGCGCCGTCTCGAAACTCCATCTGGTCGCCTAGCGGCTCTCGCAGTCATGATACCCTCCACCCCTATTTATACCCCCTTCCCCTATCTGTTGTCAAGCGCCTGCGAGGCGGGCGTGCCGGCAGCTTGCCGCGGGCTGCTATAATGCCTGCATGACTCTCGTTGACGTTACCTACGAATTGCGGTCGCCACTCACCGAAGACCAGTTGCGTCATCTCGGCCAATTCGCGAACACCTATGGCCTGCGCAGCTTCCGCGTTGACGAATCGAAAAAACAATTGTCGTTTGAATACGACGCTTCACGCCTGCGCGAAACGCAGGTCGGGCACGTGCTGGCCCAGGCGCGGATCGCCGTCGCCCGCAGGGTGAATTAGGTCCGCGATTGTACTTTTAGTTCCTCAGGCAGGATTGCAAAAAAAAAGGGGCCCCCGCTTGGGATCGGGGGCCCCAGAGGGCGCGTTTCAATTGCTGGCGTCGTTTTCACACCAGCGCGTGGGGTCATCCATCCTTGCTTCCCTCTCAGAGGCAGGTGGGAACGATCTGTAAAAAGTGACAAGCAAGCCCCTTCCCCCTCGCTTGTCTCTTCTCACATCTCGTCATTTGAAACGCGCCCACGCATCCTGTAATGCACGGCTTCCGCCAATGTTATGCGGTGGCCCATGACTAAATAAGTGTTTTAATATGTTGGGGTTAGCTCTAGAGAGGGTTAATCCGCATGGGCCAAATCCGCACTCGCATTTCAATTCGGAACTATCCGCAGACCGAACCGGGAACCATCTCCGTAACGCATTTGACATCTAGCTGCCTGGTTCTAGGACTCTGGTAACAAAATTTTCGAGCTTCGCGGGCTATCGGTTTTTTTCTGCGCTCTCCGCAAAATACGCCCGTGCTTCGATTCCTCAAGAAGGCGATCTGGCGCCGGCATGGACTCCGCCGACTCTACGTCCTGGCCGCCATTCTCCTGGCCTGCGCTTTCACGCTGCTCGCGGACACACCGGCATTGCTGCGCACTGTTCCCGTGGGCGGATGCTTCTGCCACTGCACGGAATCCCACCGGCGCGCCGGCTGCGTGAAGTTGTGCGATTCGAAACGATATGCCTCGCGCTGGTGGGCCATCAAATGCGCGAAACCCCACATGCAAACACCGAAGAGCGATTCACACGCCGGCCCGAGATTCCCGCACCCCGGGCGTTCCGAGCACGCCCAATTGCAACGTTAGTTGCACGTCTCTGCGTTACGGTCCGAATGTTTAGGGAGCTTTGGCTTCGACAGGCGATGGGGTCGAGCGCCCCGCAGCTGACTGCGATTCGCCCAGAAGTCTTGCCAGAATCTCAGGGATTTCGAATACGGCGCGGTTGTCCTGGAGTGACACGTTTTTACGAAACTCGGCGAGCGCGGCAGGTTCGAGCATCTTCTGAACACCCGTCACCACCTCTTGAAAACTATTCAACACGATGCCGACGCCCTTTTCCTTCACCCACTCTGCGTTGTACCGTTCCTGCGGGAGCGTCCAAGCGTTGCACTCGATTAGCACAGGCAGTTTTCGGACCATGGCTTCCGCAATGCTGCCCGGGCCGGGCTTGCCAATCAGAAAATCCGCCGCGCGCATCAACCGGTGCACTTCCTTGGTGAAACCCACAACGTGTATCGGCATCTTCCACTGGCGAGCGTGCAATTTCGCCGCCAATTCTTCGTTCCGACCACAAATCAAAATCAATTGCAGTGGCAATCCGGCCGCGTCCAGCTTTTCCGTGATGTCGTACATCACTTTAGAGCCGTGGCCGCCAAAGAGCACAATGGCTGTCGGCAGATCTTCGCGAAGCCCCATTTCCCTGCGAAGCGCCACGGGATCTGAATTGTCTTCGACGTAAAAATCCGGGCGCAGAATCATCCCAGAAGTCAGAAAAATGTGAGCTTTGTCGTGGCCCATGGCACGAGCTTGCTCGGCGGCTTTTTCCGTGCCGGCGATCACATACTGCTCCTTGATCGGCTCAATCCAGAATCGCGGCGGAAAATCAGCCAGGTCCGTAATGATGGTGACAAAGGGCCGGCCGGGACAAACCTTGGTCCAGCTTTCGCAAATCTGCCGATTGAAATGGGGGATGACGGAGACAAGCAGGTCCGCCGGATGTTCACGCCAAAACCGTTCCAGCAGATTTGCTAACGGCCGATGAAACAGGCGGATGGTCGTCTGGAGGATGCGCAGAAGGTAGGTGCTGCCCAGGGTCCAGCCGTTTTGCAGCAGGATGTTATATTGCTGCTGGATACGGATGCCGGTGAGCTTGCGCAAAATGTCCAGGCGGTCCGTAAGATCTTGGAATTGAATGAGTTCCACCTGCCAGTCGCGCTGTTGCTCGCCAATTACAGTTTTCAGAGCGACTGCCGCGTTGCGATGGCCCCCTCCGCCATCGTGGAAGACGACGTGAATTTTCTTCATTGGCGGGATTGTGTCACAAACGTGGTTCAGTTGCGAGTGGTTCCGTCGCGAGAGCACGCTCCATGCCATGTGGATAAGCGAATAACCTATTTGTGTTCAATGAGTTCCATGGGCACATTAACGCAGATTTCGCCGCTTCTTTACAGGCTGTTCATATCAGCGCCAGACAATTGCACCATGCGCTGCGACCTTCATGTTCACTCGATCGCATCCGGAATGTTCACCGCTCCCATTTTGGACCGCATCTGCCG
>Ga0307475_10002726_pt1 | contig 10658 bp, 10 predicted proteins | sample atmos_gasesECM1C_FD_203317 | JGI IMG/M metagenome (GOLD analysis project Ga0307475, IMG submission 203317) | Hardwood forest soil microbial communities from Morgan-Monroe State Forest, Indiana, United States - atmos_gasesECM1C_515 | ecosystem: Environmental > Terrestrial > Soil > Temperate...
AAATTCCAGCCGAAAACAGAATCGCCAGCAATGGTGTCGTGAAGCACGAAAACAGCATTGCCAGCGCCACCACCAACGCCAGCTTCAGTAAAATGAAATATACTGCCACCAACACCACCGTGTCGGCGCGCTCAATCGAATGCTTCACGTAAAACAAAGCCAGAAATAAACCTGCGGACATCGCCGCCGTATTTACCGTCAACGTCAGTGCCAATCCCGCGAATTTTCCTAATATAAATTCCCAGCGGCGCAACGGTTTGGCCAGCAACGCGTACAAAGTCCGCTTATCAATCTCCTTCGACACCAGTCCCACGCCAATAAACACCGAAATCAACAATCCGATGATGGAGATCGCGCTCAACCCCAAGGTGATCATCACAATCTGTTCTATGTTGACGGATATCTGTCCCACCAGAATCGCCGCCGCCATCATCACCAGCGCGAAAAACACCAGGTTGTACAACACCCGGTCGCGTAGCGCTTCGCGAAACGTATTTACCGCTACCGTTCCGACGCGTGTCACTTTGCTCTCACTTCCACTGCCGCGGCTTGCGCTCGGTCAGCTGCCACCAGGTGCATAAAATATTCTTCCAGCGACGGTTTTACTTGGGTCACCGACAATATCTTCGCGCCAGCCGCCTGTAACCGTTGCATTGCCGCGTACAACCCGCTCTCTTCTACTTGCAGGCGATAACGATCGCCGGTACGTGTAGCTTGCGCCCACAAGTCTCCGCTCTCACCGCCGGCCGGCAACTCAAACAGAATTTCCATCCCTTGCGCCTTCAACCCCACCAGTTCGCTCGGCGCCCCAACTCCTTGTAACCTCCCCCCGACAATCACGCCCACCCGGTCGCACAACATTTCCGCATCAGACAAAATATGCGTCGAAAATAAAACCGTCTTTCCCTGTTTTTTTAATTCCAGAATGATGTCGCGCACTTCCCGCCGTCCCACCGGGTCCAGCCCGGACATCGGCTCATCCAGCACCACCACCGCCGGATCATGCAAAATCGCCTGCGCCAATCCCACTCGCTGCAACATCCCTTTCGAATATTTTCGCAACTGAATCCGACCGGCCGACTCCAGCCCCACTTTCTTGAGCATGCGCTGCACACGTTCGCGTCTTTCTGCCGCGGCAAAATCATGGAAGCGCGCAAAATAATCCAGCACTTCCGCCGCGGTTAAATAATCGTAAAAGTACGGTTGCTCAGGCAGGTACCCAATATCCCGGTGCATTTCAATATCACTGATCGGTTTCCCCAGAATCCGCGCCGATCCCGCCGTGGGAAAAACCAACCGCATCAACAATTTGATCGTCGTCGACTTACCCGCGCCATTCGGCCCCAAAAAACCAAATACCTCGCCCGGCTGTACCTGCATGGTCAGGCTTTCCAGCGAGCGCCTCTTCTTCAGCTGAAGAAAGCCGTACGGGTAATCCTTGGTCAGATTTTCAATATCAATTGCCGGCTCAGCCATGCTTTCATTTTTGCCGTACACGCCAAAGGGGTCAATTCCCGCCATCGAGCCTGTGCACGACTAGAAAATACCGCATAGACACAGGGCGGAAATGATTGTTCAGGAACCCGCCTTGGTTGCTTAAAACTGGCAGAATTATCGGGCCAGCCGTTCTGATCTTCCCCCCCCCGCTGGCATCGCTGTTTCTAATTTCCCATCAAAAAGGCGTAGAATACTTTCCATGGCCAAGCAGAGTGTAGACAACTTGAACGTCACTTGCCCATGCTGCCACTCGAAACTAGTGGTGGACTCCGTCTTCGGCGCGGTACTTTCTCACGAAGCGCCCCCCAAAACCGGTCCAAACGTCGACCTCACCGACGCCGCCGGCATTTTGAATGAGCAACAACGCAACCGCGAAGATAAATTCCGTGACTCTTGGAACCTCGAACACAACAAAGAAGACATCCTTGCCAAGAAATTTGAAGAAGCCATGAAGAAAGCCAAAGACGCCCCAGCCGGAAAGCCGCTTCGCGACATTGATTTGGACTAGCCCGCCGACGCCGTTTCCCCTCGCTGGTCCGCGAACGAGTCGGCTTGCGCAGTGAGGAATCTTTCATCGATCCTCCGCCCAAGCCCAGCCCACTTACCCTCACAATAGCCGCGCGTGTCTTGCACTCATCTGAGCGCCATCAACTGCCTTTGCATTACACTGCCAGCTAAATGATTCCGCGCCGTAAGTTCCGCCTGAAACTACGCTCGCGCACCCTCATTCTGGGTCCGCGCACGCTCGTAATGGGAGTCTTGAACGTCACTCCCGACAGCTTTTCAGACGGCGGAAATTTTTTCTCCCAGGAAAAAGCCGTGCAACACGCTCTGCAAATGGAGCGCGACGGCGCGGACTTGATCGACATCGGCGCGGAATCCACGCGCCCAGGCTCGTTCGGCGTCCAGGCCGAAGAGGAATGGAGCCGCCTCGCTCCAGTGTTGGCGGCATTACACATGCGTTTAAAAATTCCCATCTCCGTAGACACCCGCAAAAGCGAAATCGCCGCCAAGGCCATCGAAAGCGGCGCAGAACTGATTAACGATGTGAGCGGGCTGAAACATGATCCCCGCATCGCCGAAATTTCCGCCCGCGCCCGCGTCCCCCTGATCCTCATGCACATGCGCGGAGAACCGCAAACCATGCAGCAGAAACCTTTCGCCCGCGACGCGCTGAAAGATGTATCCCACAGCTTGCGAGCCTCCCTCTCCACCGCCCGCAAAGCCGGCGTATCCAATTCTCAGATCGTCCTCGACCCCGGCATCGGCTTCGGAAAAAGCTACGCCCAGAACTACGAATTGCTCGCCGAACTCCCACAACTGGCAAAACTCGGATTCCCGCTACTGGTTGGCACTTCACGCAAAGGTTTCATCAGCAAAACCCTCGCCCGAGACAGCAAGCCGGCCATCTCATCGCCGCAGCCCGCCGGAATCCCAGCAGAAATAAAAATCTGGGGCTCCGCCGCCACCGTCACCGCCAGCATCTTGCAAGGCGCACACATCGTCCGCGTCCACGATGTAGCCGAAATGGTAAGCGTCGCCCGCATCGCCGACTGCATCCTCAATCCCCTCCTCGCCCCCAAAAACTAACCCCACCTCATAGAACCGGTAGAGTGCCCCTCGATAAGCTAGAAGGCGTTATCAAGCGACACTTTTCCCTTGCGCTGCTGTGAAGCATCGCGTGGTGCCTGAGTAGTTGAGGACCGAGTCTCCAGGACTCTCGCGATGAATCAGTTTTCGGTGTAAACGAAAAAATCGTTCCACCAGCCATCGATAGGGCCTTAACCCCGGCCATGATTCTGCTATACGAATCCAGTTTTAGAACCGGAAGCCTAAATCCGGGCGCCCAATCAATCCGGCAGCCTAGCTGGCCTGCCTAAGGCAGGTTGCGCCGACTAGGGGCATCTACCTTCCCTCCTCACTCTTTCGGTATAATTCGCCGCAATTAAATTTTGGTTCACTTCCAAAAAGGCTCCCGAATGCGCCTCCGCGCCTCATTATTGATTATTTGCATTTACGCCTTCACCCTCCCATCCCACACCCACGCCCAAATCCCCGAAAACGACCCGCTCCATCGCATTCAAACTTCGCCCCCCACAGCCGCCTGCACCGCCGACGCCTCCTCCTGCGCCGCAGTCGCGACAAAAATCTTGCCCCTCATCCTCGGCCCTTCGCCCATGCAGGAAAATCTTCGCCGCCTCACCGACGAAATCGGAGGCCGCGTTACCGGCTCTCCCGCCATGGACCGCGCCATCCAATGGGCCGAGTCCGCGTTTCGAGCAGCCGGCGTCGACGTACACGCCGAAAAATACCAACTCCCGCTAACCTGGAGCGAAGGCGACACCCGCCTCGAATTACTCGGCGAAATAAAATTCCCTCTTCGTACCGTAAGCCTGGGCTGGTCCCCTGCCACGCCGCCCGCCGGCATCGAAGCAAACGTCGTCGACATCGCTTACGGCACGCCGCGAGACTTCAGCGCATCCGGCGCCCAGCTCAAAGGCGCTATCCTCCTCGTGCACACCGACCTCAGCACCACCTGGGCCGACCTATTCAACGAATATTTTCGCCCGCCAGACATCATCGAACGCGCTATCAAAGCCGGCGCCGCCGCAATTCTCTGGGAAGGCGCCCGCGAACGCCTCCTTCTCTACCGCCACACCAATACCAGCGACGGCCAACTCGAAAAAATCCCGCAAGCTATCGTCGCCCGCGAAGACGCGCTCAGGCTTTCGCGCACCGTACTCGTTTACCCCGGAAAAATTCGCGTGCGCTTTTACATGCCCAACAAAATCGGCCCGCCCATCGACCAGGAAAACGTTGTCGCCGAAATTCCCGGCTACGAAAGGCCTGATGAAAGCGTAATTCTTGGCGCGCATCTCGACTCGTGGGACCTGGGCACAGGCGCGCTCGACAATGGCTGCAACGCCGCCCTGGTCATCGAGGCCGCCCGCGCCTTGAAAGCCACCGGTTTGCGTCCGCGCCGTACCATCCGCTTCATTCTATTCAGCGGCGAAGAGCAAGGACTGCTTGGCTCGTGGGCCTACGTAAAAGCCCATCGCGCGGAGCTCGACAAAATTCGCGCCGTAATTATTTTTGACTCCGGCATTGGCCGCGTAACCGGCTATTCTCTCGGTGGCCGCTCAGACATCGCCCCCGCCGCCCGCGAAGTCCTCAAACCACTCGATTCCTGGGACGTGAATCGCCACACCACCGACGCCCAAACCGGCACCGACCATTTCGACTTCCTGATCGAAGGCCTCCCCACCCTCGTCGCCAATCAGGAGGAAGCCAACTACCTCCCCAATTACCACGCCGCCTCGGACACCCTTGACAAGGTCGATATTCGCGAGCTAGAGCTGAACACCGCCGTTGCTGCGCTCACCGCCTGGGGACTCGCCGATCGCCCCGCTCCCGTGGGCAAGCGTCTGTCCCGCGCCGAACTCGAAACGCTCATGAAAGAATCGGGCCTCGATCAGCAAATGAAATCCATGGGTTTCTGGCCCGACTGGCAACAAGGCACCCGTGGCCGCCAACCATAATTCGCGAGAAAGTCGCTTCCTTCCGCGTTTTCCGCGCTCTCGGTCGGTGAGCAGACGCCGAACCCGCGTGTGTCGATTTTGTAAATGAAGTACCTTCGCCGCCGCTGATGGGTTCTTAGATCCAACTCCACCCGGTATACTACGAAGGTGACGCAGTTGCTCACTCCCAAAAATCAACCCGCTACCATTCTGGCGCTCGATTATGGCCGCGCAAGAATTGGTCTGGCCATCGCCGACGCCGAAGCGCGCCTCGCCAAGCCGCTGGCCACTTTGGAACGCATCAATCGCAACGAAGATATGCGTCGCCTCCGCGAACTCGCCCGTGAGCAAGGTGTAACGCAAATTATCGTCGGCCTTCCTCTGCGTCTCGACGGCTCCCATGGCGAAATGGCCGAAGAAGCTTCTCGCTTCGCCGAGCGGGTCCGCAAGCAAATCGGCGTGCCTGTCGAAATGGTCGATGAACGTCTCACCAGTTGGGAAGCTCAGCGTCTCCTTGAAGAACAAGGCGGCAGGCCCATGAATCCTCCCGCCCCTGTGGCACCGGGTAAAGATCTGCATACGCCAAAGCGAAAACCCAAAGCGGAAGGCAAATGGTCAGTTGACGCTCTGGCTGCCGCCGTTATGTTGAAGGAATATTTGCAGCGGTAGCATTCTCGGTTGCGTAAAGCATCTAATTTACGAGCGCGAACCAGCGCTCCATTGCGGAGTCTGATCTGTGGGCAAGTTGTTACTTTTTATTCTCCTGATCGCTGCGGCCGCCGCCGCATGGCTTTGGTATTCCATTAATCACCCCTACCAGGGTTTTGGCCCCCAGGGAGTCTTCGTAGAAATCCCTCACGGTTCTTCCAGTCGCAGCGTCGCGCGCCTTCTAGAGCGAAAAGGTGTCGTCCGCAGTTCTGTCGCCTTTGAACTTTATGCCCGTCGCCATTCGCATCGTTCTCCGCAAGCCGGCGAATATTTCTTCGATCACGCCACTTCCGCTCACGACGTTTTTTGGAAGCTCGCTAATGGCCAGATATTCGAACAACCTTTCACGGTACGCGAGGGTGAAACCATGTTCGATATCGCCCGCGACCTTGAAGCCGGAAACTTCATGCCCGCCACCGACTTCCTGCGCGCCGCGAAAGATCCAACTCTGATTCACGAAATCGCTCCTCAAGCAGCAACTCTGGAAGGCTTCCTTTTCCCTGCCACCTACCATCTATCGCGTCATCCTTCCGCTACCGCCCTCACCGCCGACATGGTCAGAAAATTTAAAGAGGAATGGACTGCCGTCACCTCTGCCGCTTCGGCCGGCGATAAAATGACCGCTTCCGGAGCATTTACGGAAGCGACTCCCCCAGATTCTTCACCCGCAGTGAATAACCCGCCGCCTAGAACACCGAGCCCACGCCCAGTCGCCGCCGTCGTCACGCTCGCTTCACTAGTCGAACGCGAGACGCCCAAGGCCGAAGAACGCCCCCTGGTCGCCGGCGTCTTCGAAAATCGCCTGCACAAAAACATGCTTTTGCAGTGCGATCCCACCGTGATCTACGCGCTCGAGCAGCAGGGTCGCTACAACGGCACAATCAGCACCGCGGACCTGCACATCGATTCGCCCTACAATTCCTACACCCATACCGGATTGCCCCCCGGCCCCATCGGTAATCCGGGCGAAGCCTCTCTACGCGCCGCCTATCAGCCCGCGAACACCAACTATTTGTATTTCGTGGCCAACACTCAGGGTGGTCATTTCTTCAGCGCCACGCTGGCGGAGCACAACAATAATGTGATTAAGTACCGTCGGCTACTGGCCGCGGACCAGGCTTCGAATCGATGAACGAATCGTCCAATACAAAAAAATCGCTCATCTTGCAAGCTGCCCGCCAAATCGGCGTGCAAAAGTGGACGCCCGCGGAAATCGACCAGTTGCGCCGTCGCTTGATCGCCGAACATGGCGATGCAGGGAAGACCGGAAGCGAATACATCGCTGATGTTCTCGAAGCCGCCGGACTGAAACTGGAGCTCACTCTGCAGGAAGAAGCCGAAGACCAGTATGAGGAAGAGTTCGAAGACCTGCTTCATTTCAAAACATTGGAAGACGCCGAAGTCAGTGTCATGCGCCTGGACGAATTAATGCGTAAATTTCGTTCCCAAGGCGAACACGCCGCCGTCGAGCGTGTTCTGAGCGTCGCGCGTCTGGGCAAGCGTCGCGCCGAAATGATCTCTCGCAATCAAAAAGTGGAAGCTCCCAAGCGCGCCGAAAAAGAAGAAATCGCCAATTGGTTCCGCATCTGGCTGGAAAACCCCGACGCCTTCTTCGATTGGCTCGATCTGCGAAAACAATCTGTGGAATTTCGAACCAAATTTCCTCGCGCAGGACTCGAAGAATGAGCTCCCCGGGCAACGCTTTGGGCAACGGCGCTCTCGATCTGCCACCTTTTTCTCTAGACGTGGAAGTATTAAATCTCGGCTCCGACGTAAAAGCCGTCGGTCTCGAACTACTCGAAACGGAGAGTCGCGAGCCAGTCAGAGGCGGTAAAGCCGCCCAAATTTGGTCCGCAGCCTTCCCGGTTCTTGCGGGAGACGAATTTTACGTCCTGGATTTTTTTAGTCACCTCGACCGTGTCCGCGACTTCTGCAGTACCCACGAAATCCCCTTTCGCGATGCCGCCGAGCGTTGCCTCGTAATTCCCAAGCCCACCCAAGACCAACTGCTCGACTTATTCACCCGCTTCGAAGCGGAAACCTTCGGCATGCGCGTCGGACCCTCTGCCCAGACGCCCGATCCCGCTGTCGAGGGCGAACTCTCCAAACGCGGACTCGATGCCTATCAATCCGCCTATACGCGTTACAGTTTTTGCGCCGTCTGTGAACCGGAAGACGGATGGATCACTCTACTAAGCGAAAAACTGTGGCCCAGTGAAGTGATCCGCCGTGTGCGCCCTGCTCTTCAGCCTTTTGACGTGCACATCGCACGACCCAACTAAATCTCGTGCCGGCAAAACCTCAGCCCACCCCAACCACGCGACGCGATCTGCTCCGCGTTTCATTGGCAACCCTCGCGCTCATTCTTGCGGGTTGCGGAGGCCAGGTAAGCGTCGTTAAAAATACTTCTTCCGCCGAGAAACCCGTCGTCAAAGACGCCACCCGTGAAGAATTGCTCGAAAAATTCAACTCCACCGCAGCCTCAATCCATAGCCTCAACGCTACTGTCGAGCTGAAACCCACCGCGGGCTCCAAGTACAGCGGCATCATCGAGGAATATCACGAAGTAAAAGCCTTCCTGCTCGCCGAGCGCCCCGCCAATATTCGCGTGATTGGTCAGGCTCCCGTAATTGGCGCCACCGTTTTCGACATGGCCAGCGACAGCCAGGAATTTCGCGTCTCCATCCCCTCCAAAAATAAGTTCCTCGTCGGCCCCGTGGCTCTCGAACGCGCCGGCAGCAAACCCATCGAAAATCTTCGCCCGCAACATTTGCTCGAGGCCCTTTTGTGGCCCGAACTTCGCAAGCAGGAATCCGTCTTATTCGAGGAGTTCAACGACGAAGCCGCTCGCTATTACGTGCTCACCGTTCTTCGTGGCGGTTACCAAACCGAAATCCTGCGCAAAATCTGGTTTGATCGCTCCAACCTCGAAGTAGCGCGCCTTCAGAGTTTTGGCCCTCGCGGCTTCTTGCTTTCTGACATCCACTTCTCCAATTGGCAATCAGTAGACGCAGCCAAACTCGCGCCTGGCGCACCCGCTACCGCTTCAAGCCCCAATCCACAATTCCCCCGCTCCATCCGCATCGAGCGCCCCCACGACGATTACCGCCTCGATTTGCAGATCGCCAAAATCACTTTGAACGATGGTATCCCCCTCGACCGCTTCAAGCTCGAACAACCCGCCGGTTCCGATTTAATTCGCGTCGGCGAACCCTCCGAAGAAAAGCAGCCCAATCAAGGCCCCAAGCCCCAGGGTGCAAAATAATGATGGGCGAGCTCATAGCCCGTAACCTTCTCCACCGCCCCATGCGCACCTTCATCGGCGTGATGGCCGTGGCCGTCGAAGTCGCCCTCGTGGTCCTCATCGTCGGCCTCACCTCCGGGCTCCTCAGCGAAACCGCCAAGCGCATCGAAGGCATTGGCGCGGACATCATGGTTCAACCGCCTGCCGCTTCCGTTTTCCTCGGCTTCAGCGGAGCCCCCATGCCCATTAAAATCGCCGCCGTGCTGAAGAAGCAAAAATATGTTCAATCTGTAGCCCCCGCATTGTTGCAATTTAATTCCACCGGTGGAGTCGAAGTCGTTTACGGCATCGATCTCGAAAGCTTTCGCGCCGTTTCCGGAGGCTTCGTCTTCATTGAGGGTCACGATATGGAAGGCCCCGACGATCTACTGGTCGACGATTGGGCCGCCAAAGCGAAGAAAATCAAAGTAGGCGACACCTACAATCTTCTCAACCACAACTGGCACGTAGCCGGCGTCATCGAGCATGGCAAAGGTGCGCGCCTCTTCGTCCCGCTAGCTACATTGCAAGACCTCGTCGGAGCACGCGACAAAGCCTCCATTTTTCTTCTGCGCTGCACCCGTCCGGAACACACCGAGGACGTCATGCTGGAGCTTCGCCACGTTCTCCCTGCCTATACCATTCGCCCGCTCAAAGACTTTCTTTCCCTCATGACCGCCACCAACATCCCCGGTCTCCAGACTTTCATTCACGCCATGATTGGCCTGGCCGTAGCTATTGGCCTGTTGGTCATTTTTCTCACCATGTACACTACCGTCATCGAACGCACTCGCGACATCGGCGTTTTGAAATCCCTCGGCGCGGACCGCTCTTTCATAATTCGCGCGCTCATCAGCGAATCCACCGCGCTCTGCATCATCGGCATCGCCTCGGGAGTCGGTCTCGCATACCTGGTGCGCGCCGCCTTTATCGCCGGATTCCCCACCCTCTCCATCAACATCACAACAGGCTGGATCCTGCGCGCCGCCGGCATCGCGCTGGCTGGCGCCATCCTCGGCGCGAGCTACCCCGCCTGGCTAGCCAGCCGCAAAGACCCCGTCGAAGCCCTCTCCTACGACTAGCCCCAAATAGGAGGAAGGCGTGCCACCCCCTCGCTTGGTCAGGTTTACCCGCCGTGGCGGGTGGGGCTTTTTCCGGTTCGTCGGTTTTGAATTCCTCAACCGCTAACGTCCCAACGCAACTAGGCAGCCGTGCCAATCGCAGTTACAATACAAACCTGCCACACACCTGTATCTCAAGAAACGCTATTGGAACCGATACTTAAAACAGAAAATCTGTGGAAGCTCTATCGTGCGGGCAAAGTGGAAGTCCCCGCTTTGCGTGGCGTCAATTTCGAAGTACTACCCGGCGAGTCTGTTGCCGTCATGGGACCCTCCGGCTGCGGCAAATCTTCCTTGCTCTACGTAATCGGCGGCATGGCTCAAGCTTCCAAAGGCACCGTCCTCGTCGACGGCAATGAGCTTACCACCATGAGCGACGCCGAGCGCACCAGGCTCCGCCGCCACAAAATAGGCTTCGTCTTCCAGCGTTTCAATTTGCTTCCTACTCTCACCGCCAAAGGCAACATCGCCATCGCACAATTCATCCACGGAAATGGCTTCGATCCCCACCGCTTCGACGTTGTCACCAAA
>Ga0307475_10002727_pt1 | contig 10657 bp, 10 predicted proteins | sample atmos_gasesECM1C_FD_203317 | JGI IMG/M metagenome (GOLD analysis project Ga0307475, IMG submission 203317) | Hardwood forest soil microbial communities from Morgan-Monroe State Forest, Indiana, United States - atmos_gasesECM1C_515 | ecosystem: Environmental > Terrestrial > Soil > Temperate...
GCCCCGCATCAGCGGTTCGGAGCACAGCGGAACCGCGGCATCGAACTGTCGGCCAACATCGATGCCCGTGAAACTAGGCGGAGTGATGCCCACGATTTCAAACGGATGGCCTTCCAGTGAAATCATGCGGCCGAGAACGTCGGGCCGGCCGGCGTATTCGCGCTGCCAAAAGGCGTAGCTGATTACGGCGGGCGGGGAGCCGCAGCCGCGGCGGTCATCGTCTGCGGTCAGGGTGCGGCCGCGGAGCGCGGGGACTTCCAGCGTCTTGAAAAAATCGCCGCTGACCCAGATGCCCTCGGCGTAGCGTGCTTCGCCGCCCCGGGCCAGGTTGAACTCTCCTTCGCTCGCCGCCCATGCAAACATGCTGGAAAAAACTTGCTGGTGATCGCGGATCCGCTCCCATTGCGCGTTGGTGATATCGGCGTAGCGGCCATGGACGCGGCCGGAAGCCCAGGAGCGGTCCAGGATGCGCACGTTGGCGAGTTGCTCGGGTTGCGCCACCGGCAGCGTTCGCAGGCGGAGCGAATCGATCAATTGGAAGATGGCGGTGTTTGCGCCGGTGCCAAGCGCCAGGGAAAGCACCACAATAGCGGTGAAGCCGGGATTGAGGCGCAGTAACCTGAGGCCATATCGGAAATCCTGCCAGAGCGATTGCATCGCGACACCTCCGTGCTCTTGCTAAACGCCAGCAATGGAAATTCCACAGTCATGGCGCGGAAGTGCCTGTCTATAAGATACTTAGCTGCCCACCACAGTTTTACCCCATCCGCGCCTGCCCGCTTCTGGGACGCCGTCGTCGCTAGAGCAGACAATCGTCCTTAACTTGCTGACGCCTTACTGTTGATAAATCGTCGTTGATTTGCTGTGCCTGCGCGAGCAACGCGATACCGATGCCGCTGGGTGCAACGTCCGCAACGCGCTTCACGTGCCGAGCATGCTGCGCAGAACTTGAGCACGGACGATTTTAGAACGCTGCTTGCAACTCAACTGTTCAGGAGGATGGCAGGCGTCTTCAAGGGAGAAACAGCAGAGTCTCGGGTGAGAGGCCGCTCTGTTTCGACCTTTACGTGTATGAATTGCCGGGAGGAGATTTCCTCCGGTCTGCTCTGGTGGAAAATTCGTTGTCTCATGGGCAGGAGAAGCATACGATGTGCAAGCTGGGCATTCAAATTGCAAATTCCGAGTGAATCGTCCAGTTCCCCAAAATTCGCTGCGGCTTGAGGAGCATCGTCATGAACCGCTCGGTACTCGTTGTCCTGATGTTTTTCGCCGCCACGCCGCTGTGGTTTGCAAGCAGCACTTCAGCGCGGCAGTCCGGTCAAGCGACGGAAGCGAATCCGCCGGGCTCAGCCGAACACATCACCATCCCCGCCGGAGGCGTTATTTCCGTTCGCATAGCGGATGCCGTCGATTCCAATCACAATCACACAGGCGATTTGCTTACTGGAATCGTGGATCCATCCGTGCTTATAAATGACCTTGTCGTAATCCCGCGTGGCACGGAGGCGCACGTCCGGCTGGTGCAGGATAAGAAAGGCGGACATGTAGCAGGCAAGGCCGAGGTACGGCTAGAGCTGGTCAGTCTTGTCTTGAACGGACATCAGCTTGGCGTGGAAAGCTCCGATCACGAAAAGAAAGAGGGCACGCTCGCAGGTAAAGCCAAGAAGGGCACGAAACCCGTCGCGGGCGCTGGCGCCGATGCGGCCCTGTCCGGCCCCGGCGCCGGAATGGTAGGAGGTGTGATCGCGGTATTCAGCGCAGCTAAGGTAGAGTTAAAACCAAATAGCCGCGTCGAATTCATGCTGACCGAACCCTTTGCATTCGTGCCGCCGCCCCCAGCGCCGTCTTCCCAGCAACCTTGAATTCACACCTGTCCTCAAGGCGCACTCTCCTGCGTTAAGGCGCCGCTCTCGATGAGGTCGAACGTTGATCCGAAATTCGTGGACGCACTCGGATGTTTTTGTACAAACGGGGTGCCTATGGCGCGGAGCGAACTGCCTGCGCGGCAACGCGCAGGACAATCTTGCCGCGCGAATGGTCTTTAAGTCCCTGTTCGAATGCCTGGCGTGCCTGTTCCAGCGGCAAGACGGAGTCGACAAGAACACGCAGGCGGCCTGTGTCGATCAGCCGGCCGATTTCTTCCAGCTGCGTGCGGTTGGGCTCGACGATGAAGTACAGGCCTTTGATCCCGAGCGCCTTCATTTTTTCCGCGGATGGCTTCTCGACGATACTGATGAGTTGGCCGCCCTGACGCACGACGTCGTAAGAGCGCGTGAGCGTGTCGCCGCCAATCGTGTCGAGGACGACGTCCACGTCCGAGACTTCGTTTTCGAAGCGGAACTTGGTGTAGTCAATCACCTCGTGCGCGCCCAGTCCCCCTGCAAAGTCATGGTTGTTTGCGCCCGCGGTCGTGATCACATTGGCGCCCGCCCAGTTGGCGAGTTGGATGGCAAAGCTTCCAACGCCGCCCGCTCCGCCGTGAATCAGCACCCGTTGTCCGCTGGTAAGATTTGCGTGAGTGAAAAAAGCTTGCCACGCGGTGAGCGCGGCCAGAGGAACGGCGGCGGCCTGAAGGTGATCGACTGTTTTCGGTTTGGGCGCGAGGTCTTCCGCGTGGATGGCGATGAATTCGGCGGCGCTGCCGTCGCGAGTGAACGAAGAAAGACCGTATACCTCTTCCCCCGGTTTCACTGACGTCACGCCGGGCGCGATTTCTTCGACGACGCCGGAAAATTCATGGCCGGGGATCGAAGGAGTGCGCGGCTCGCCTTTTTCGTTCACGTAGGTTTCATCCCAAGTGAGCTCGGTTTTAGTGATGGACGACGCGTATACGCGAACCAGCGCATCGCCCGGCGCCAGCTCCGGGTTGGGCGCTTCTTCGTACACCAGCGTTTCCGGGCCGCCCTTTTCGTAAATGCGAATCGCTTTCATGATTCCTCTCTCCCGGGCTGGTCTCGCCAAGGTAGCGCGAATGATTTGACGATTCAAATTTTTCCGCTGGCCCAGGGAAGATTCGTGGAAGGGAACTGGCGAAGCTCGATGACTTGCCGTTTTCCCACGGCTTGAGGCTTGCTATCCTTGGGCCTTGTCCATGATCCTTCGCACTGAGCAAGCAACTTCACCTTATTGCCCTTAACCCATCAAGAATTGAAGGTGTTGATGCGGACTCTGAGCACTGCCGGGGTCTCTGCCCAAACGGCTATCGCGGACGCTGAGATCCTCGGCACGTTACTGGATCGCATCCGTCGCTGGACAGAACGGCAGAGCGCCGACAATGCGTCCAGCATCGCCTTCATCGGGTTGCGATTGACCCATCAAGAACTGATCGTATTGATGAGAAACCTGGTCAGCATTCGTCAGTCAGATCAGATGGAAGTCACAGTCAAAGAGATTCTTGGCAAGGTTACTGGTCGCATCGACCGTTGGGCGCAACGGCAGGGAGCCTGGTGGGATGACGGACACAAAATAATCCCTTCATTCGAACAGGAGATTGATTAATCACCAGCAATGCAAGGCGCCAACTCCCGATTAGAGTCGGATAACCGTACATGTTTCGGGCTAGTACTGAACTTGTCCGGTTTGCGCGGCATGTGGATTATTTCCGAGTGCGCCGTAATTCGGGAGGAAGCAGGGTGGCTATATCACGTCAGCCCCGTGTTTGTTGTACCCGTGTTTGTTGTACCCGTGTTTGTTGTAGACGTTGGCTTTCATGTGCGCATGCCCGCTGCGCTGGCCTGCTCCTTCCATCGTTGAACGTTCAAACCCATCACGATGAGCCAAAACTCCAATGGTATTTCCCCGAGGGCGGAGGCGGCGGCGATGAAGGGCCATAGATGGTTTGCCAGCGGCGGTGACAAATAGGTCACCCAACCCAAACCACTAATCGCCAACAGCACTCCCAGAATTCGAGGCAGGAAGGTCGACCTCAAAATGAGGTAGCCAATCAGGAGGCACCAGGTTCCGAAGAAGACCAGGTAGATCTGGAAAGCATAATCATTCAATCTCAGAAACACGAGTGCCAGCGCCTGCAACTGTTCCGGCGTAAATGCGCTCAAGGAGCTACCGCCTTGCAGGATGGGCAAAGGAGCGAGGTACAAGAGGCTGGTAAGAGCCTGGATAGCGCATCCCACGAGAATCACGAACGCCGCGAGCCTAGACAGGCTCCTGTTCACAGGTTTGAGCAACTCATACATGAGAAGCGCCCATGCGATGTGGAACGCAACGCCGATGAGCGAGAGCGCGAACCCCAACCAAAATAACCGCTCGTGTCGCAGGATATTGGCCGCCGTAGCCGCCGCACTGCCAGCGACAACAAGCTTGCCAGGGATGATCACTTCGCCGAATGCGGCCGTCACGGCTTCCATCAGCTGACAGACACCGGCCATCCTGGCCTTAAAACGAGGCGAAGCTTCTGCAATCCAATCCTTCATTTCGGGTGCCGTCATGAGTGCGAACCTATGCGGCGACTGCGGACTGCTTTGCCGGTGCCAGAACAAGCAGAGCCACACCGATGACCAGGAGCGCAGCCGAGCCGTAAAGGTCTCCGCGCATGCTCGCATTCGGCAATGCCTGCACGCCCATAACAAGGGCGTGAGCGAAACTCGACCAAGCGGCAAAGGCGATCAGGCTGCGATACGCTGATGGGCTCCGGACCGCGACAAGCAGGAAGATGCCGAGCGTGACATAGAGACTCAGCATCATCACATCGGAGTATTCACACTTCTGTGGATGCAATAAACGCATCGCCAGCGGATAAATCCCAGCCGTAAAGAGCACTCCGACCACGACCAACACGACCTTCAGCACTCGTTCTCGAAGCATGGTGGCCTCCTACTAACCACTCAGCGTGCAATCCTAGGCGTGGGAAGAAACGGAAGTCAACGACCGACGGCGCACAGGGATCAGGCTTTCCAATTAAGTTGAGTGGCCAATTGGCAAGGTCATTTCACTTAATGGGTTCTGGCGAAGGCGTAGCGTCAATGCCCGATAAGTTCTATAAGAGGAGTCAAGAAAAAAACACTTCTGCTGTGGCCGGATTCTTTCTTGACGTCCAGCCCGCCCCATTGAGCAGGATCGTTCTCGCCTTCCGTTCCTGGATCTCGGGATGCTACGAAAGTTCTGTAGCGTTTTTGGGTTTCTCTATCAGCGGTTTTCATCACCTTCGCGATGAAGCCAGTCCGTTCTGAGACCAACAAGCAGTACGGTTGTCAGATGGCAACCATGGTTCTATTGGGGACTCGTGGTCCATAGCTTTTTCGGGTTATCCGAGGGGGCCTAGGGCCGGATGGGAGACGAAGCGTGCCCGAGGCACGCAAAGCCTAACTAAAATCAGCTGAGACTCGCCCTCGAACCCGAGTGTCTCAAGAACCCGACTGGCCACCGCCAGGAAGAATCACAGGGATGGAACGGATTCGCTCAAGACACTCAAGCTGTTTGTGGTTTCAGATGTTTGGCGTCGAAGCACACCCCCTTCTTCCAGACGATCAACGTGATGGCTGCGATCTTGCGTGCCAGAGTCAGACGCGCCATCTCCGGCCGGATCCCCTTGGCCACTAGCGCATCATACAGGGCGCTCCTTTGTAGTGGGTTCGAGCCAAGCACTCAAAACCTACTCCAAAACGGGCGCCCTCTTATATCGCGTCGGATAACCGCACATGTTTCGGGCTAGTACTGAACTTGTCCGGTTTGCGCGTTAATCAGATGGCACTAGCCCATTAGGCGCTGGGGTTTGTCCGACCAAAGAAGAGTATGTACCCGTCGCTGTCCGAAACCTCGAAACCCCGAAGGCCATCCGTACGGTTGGTAATCTCCTTGTAAAAGGTCAGGCCTCGGGACGCAAACTCCGCTGCCAACGAATCAGGATCGTCGACATATACGAACGCATCCCACGGAGCCCATTCGTGGCGCATGTGATTGGGTTGCGCGGCGATCTCCTGTGAGACGGATTTCAGAAAAATCTGGACAGAGTCGCGGCCCACAATTCCGAAATGCGGCAGCTTCGTGGGCTCCGAATAACGTAGCTCGAACCCAAGCCGCTCCTGATAGAAGCTGATTGCCCGCGGAGCGTCGCTCACTATGAAGCAGGGTGAAATAGCGCCCAGCGGTTGTCGTTCTATCATGGCCTGCTCCTGTGTTGTCAAAACCACGGTGGGCGCTCCACTGGAACACGACCACGGCTCGCCCTTGTTAAGACCCAAATTTGCGCTAGGAATTTTACGCAGCCTACACAAGCGCCCCTTCTGTCAGCACTGGCTTATATCACATCCCAGTCTAAGTCGTGTCGGTTCAAACGGTCGATGCAACACCATCTGGTATAAAGCTGTTTTCAAAGGTGGTGTTTATGAAACGAGGGAAACAGTTTGGGCTTTCAGCGGAGCAGAAGAGCGACGTGTGGCGTCGTTGGAAGTCGGGGCAGGCGTTGCATGAGATCGGGCGCGCTTTTGGCAAAGAACATTCCTCCATTCGTTGTTTGGTGTCGCGTCAAGGGGGGATTGCTCCGGCCCTACGGCGGCGTGCGCTCCTCGCGTCGCTGAAGACATCTCTTGCTTCGTGTGAACGGAACTACAACTTCACATCCCCGTAAGGGGATCACGACTGCAGGTTTCCGTTACCAGGCCCTAACTCAGGGGACTTCGTTCGCTCGTAAAGCTCGCTTCGGGAAAAGCAGATTTGGTAGATAACGTCGAGCAGAGGCCAATGAATTATGGATCGCCGGAGAAAGTAAAACATAGCGTATACCGCTCGCCGGCAATAATCTTACTCACGGCGTGAAAGGAATCGGGCGAAATCTCAAAGAATATCGCCCTCCGATGGCAAGGAGCGTAACACCTAAGATTCTTCAAGTCGGGAGTGGGCACTTCGTGGGCTAACATCAAAAGTAACCCACCATTGCGCGCCTCCCACCCACGGTTCAAATGCACGACGATTTGATGCGTCTGATGCCGCTCACCGTAGTCTGTGTGTACTTTGACGTGATAGCCTGGCAGCATTTTGCGGGCAGTGACATTGACCTTCGAACCCAATCGAGCGCCCAGTAACCGCGCTGCTCTCATCCGAAGGTCCTTCAGAAACAAGTCGTCAACAAGAATCCTGAGATTTTCGGGAAGCCGCACATCACGAAAGTCAAGAAAGAGAAGCTGATAGAAGTCGTTAATCGCGCGATGTTGCCATACAGCCTTCGTTTCGAACCACTCTAGCAAGGAAGCCGCAAGATTCTCATCGATACAATTGGGGATGACAACATGCAAGAAAGGACTTTTCTCGAGGACACCCCTCTCAAGGCTCAACACTCCTTTGCTCGGCCCTTCATTGCCGCGCTTTGTACGGACGCTAACTAAACGCCGCCCCCGGCCCTTAAGCAATCTCTGGTTATTCTCTCGGTGTCGATTGGATCTGGCGCGTCGATTTTCATTACCTTCGGATTTCCCCGAGTGCCGCGATTCTGCGTCCTGACGCCGTATGACGAACTCCAAAGCTTTGCGAAGGACCAGAGGGGAGACCTTATCTGCTCCCCCAACCCAAGCCGGAGAGTTATACGAGGAACCAAGTTTGTTTCTTTGTTTCACAGAACCGTAGTTTCGCCTTTTCCGTGTGCTCTTTGATTGAGAAGGGCGGCCACAAAAAACAACGTCGCTGAAGACATCTTTTGTTTCGTGTGAACGAACCTACAACTTCACATCCTCGGAAGGGGATCATCTGTCACGACTGCTGGTTTCCGTTCCCTGGCCTAACTCAGGGTACTTCGTCCGCTCGTAAAGTTCGGATTCCCTTGAGGGGCTTGGCGGTTGCCAGCTTCTTGGCCTTTTTCGCGGGCTTTGCCATGTTTCATATCTCCTTTCTCTGAGGTCTACGTGGCCCACACCTTTATACACCCGACAGCATCCCTTCAGGAAAGGCAGATTTGATAGACAACGTCGAGCAGAAGCCATGAATCATGGATCGCCCGAGAAAGTAAAACACAGCCGTTGCCGGATGCGCTGGGTTCCGCGCCGAAAGGGAATCCCTTCGGCCCGACTTATCCGATTACGGGAGATGTGTAGTCCTAGGACTTAGCCGCGTGGCCGAGTCGCATCTCGTGCGTTTGCCTGCATTGAGACGCTGGGGTAAACTCCATGGCCTGTGGCGGACACTTTTTCGATTGTTGGTCGCGCGATTTCCCACTACGCTGTCCTGGAAAAACTGGGCGGCGGAGGCATGGGCGTGGTGTACAAGGCGAAGGACACGCGCCTGGGCCGAAACGTTGCACTGAAATTCTTGCCGGACGACATTTCCCACGATCCACAAGCGACCGAGCGTTTCCGCCGCGAAGCGCGCGCTGCCTCCGCACTCAATCATCCGAATATCTGCACGATTCACGATATTGGAGAATTCGAGGGGCGGCCGTTTATCGCCATGGAGCTGCTCGAGGGCCGGACGCTGAAGCATCGCATCGAAGGGAAACCGATCGAAGTATCGGAACTGCTGGAGACCGGCATTCAGATCGCCAACGGACTCGATGCGGCGCACGCGAAGGGGATCGTGCACCGCGATATCAAGCCCGCGAATATTTTTCTGGTCGAGCGCGGGCAGGCGAAAATCCTGGATTTTGGTTTGGCAAAGCTGACCTCGGTGAATCAGCCCGCTGCAGAATCAGTTGGGGCAACGTCCATGCGCACGTCGGCGAATGCGCTTCGCGACGAACACCTGACTAGTCCCGGAAGCTCGATGGGCACGATCGCCTACATGTCGCCGGAGCAGGCGCGGGGCGAAGAGCTGGACGCGCGCACGGATTTGTTTTCGCTCGGTGTGGTGCTCTACGAGATGGCGACCGGGTCGGTTCCGTTTTCCGGTTCGACCACGGCGGTGATCTACAACGGAATCCTTAACTCCACACCCGCGCCTGCGAAGGAACTTAATCCGCGCCTGCCCTTAGCGATCGACACCATTCTCAGCAAGACCCTCGAGAAGGACCCCGAGATGCGCTATCAGAGTGCAGCCGAACTCCGCACCGACCTGAAACGTCTCAGTCGGGATATCGAATCGAGCCGTCGGCCCGCTGCTGAGAAGGGCGCTTCTAGTTCCGAGGCGCACGTTGTTCCGGCCAAGCAAAAATCAGTCGCGGTGCTCTACTTCGAAAACCAGAGTGGCGAAAAAGAGGACGAATACTTCCGCGATGGGATCACAGAAGACATTGTCACGGAGCTTTCGAAGATCGTGCAACTTCAAATCTTTCCTCGCTCCGAGATGCTCGCATTCCGCGACAAGCCGGTGACAGCGCAACATGTGGGCCAGCAGCTCGGCGCCGCTTACGTGCTCGAAGGTTCCATCCGCCGCGCTGGTAACCGCGTGCGGATCACCGCACAGCTTGTCGAAGCCTCAACAAGGCATTCCGTCTGGGCCGAGCGCTACGACCGACAACTGGAAGACGTGTTCGCCATCCAGGAGGAAATTGCGCGGAGCATCGCCCAGGCCCTGCGCATTACACTGACGCCGCAGGAAGAAAAAACCATCTCGCGCAAGCCGACGGAAAACTCGCTGGCGTATGATTTTTACCTGCGCGGGAGGAGCTACACGCGCCGCTATAATATGGACTACGGCCTGCAGATGTTCGAGCAGGCTATCCAGCTGGATCCGAATTTCGCTCTTGCTCACGCTGGGATTGCCCACCTGTGTGGGCTCGTCTACGAGATTCGCGAGCAGAACCCAAAATGGATCGAACGGGGACTGGCTGCCTGCGACCGGGCTACAGCTCTTGCGCCCGACCTGCCGGAGGTTCTCGTAGCGCGCGCCCGCATCTGCTATGCGCAGAAGAAATACGAGGAAGTCGTGCTTCTGGCATTGCGCGCGATCGAGCGCAAGCCCGACTGTGAAGGATCTTGGAACATGCTCGGCCGCGCGTATTTCGCTTCCGGCCGTAACGAGGAGGCCGCGGCGCTCACCGCGCGGGCGATCGAATCCAATGGAGACGACTATAATACGTATATCCCCTTTAGTAGGGCGCTGGAGCGGCTGGGGCGGAAAAAAGAAGGCGAGCAGGTCCGAGAGCGGATGACCAAGGTCCTCCGTCAACAATTGGAGTTGGTGCCAGAAGACGTGCGGGCCCGTATACTGCTGGCCAACAACCTGGCTAATCGCGGGGAGACGGAGGAAGTCGCCCGGCACCTACAAACAGCCGTCGCCCTGCGGCCCGGCGATCCCAACACCCTCTATAACGCCGCCTGCACCTACGGCGTCCTTGGGAAGAAGGCAGATGCGCTTGAGACATTCAAAAAGGCCCTTGAAGCCGGATACAGCAACCTGAATTGGGCGGCCAAGGATTCCGATCTCGATTGCCTGCACGACGACCCTGAGTTTAGGAGCCTCGTCGGCCTACTATAAGATCCCGCGTCGTAGGAAATGCTTCTGTCACTTTAGCTCGCGGCTCCCCAAAATTAAAGCTTAGTCTCTGAGAAGTAATTCAATTGTCTGTATAACATAATGCGCTTGCCGGAGTACTAGACAGGGAGATGCCTGATTAACGCGTTAATCAGGCATGTGGAGTGCTTTCGCATTCGACATGACTTGGGGTACCCCCCGGCCCGAGCTATTCGTGTCTCAGCGCAACCAGCGGATCGACGCGTATCGCGCGCCTCGCCGGTATATAACAAGCAAGCAGAGCGACACCGATGAGAAGAAGCGC
>Ga0307475_10002729_pt1 | contig 10655 bp, 30 predicted proteins | sample atmos_gasesECM1C_FD_203317 | JGI IMG/M metagenome (GOLD analysis project Ga0307475, IMG submission 203317) | Hardwood forest soil microbial communities from Morgan-Monroe State Forest, Indiana, United States - atmos_gasesECM1C_515 | ecosystem: Environmental > Terrestrial > Soil > Temperate...
GCTTGAAAAGACTTCTGATTGCCTCAGTTTTGTCCTTCTGTCTGATTTTCGCCACAATCCCACTTGGCGGCTGCAACGCTGTAGCCGATGGCCAGCGAGCACAAGCAGTCATTGGCGCGGTCATTGCCGTGGCCCAAGCCGAGACTCCGCTGCTCCCCGCGCAGGACCAGGCTGCCTACACTTCCGCATGGGCCGGGGTGCAGGTGCTCGACACCGCGCTCGGCACGTGCCTGACAAACATCACAGGCGTGATGCCCAAGGGCGCGAAAGTAGCGGCGTGCTTCTCTGCGTTCGCTACGTCATTCTCGAATCCATCCGTGCTCGCGCAGTTCAGAATCATCAGCCCGGCAACGCAGAAAAAGGTACAGCTCTACATTGCTGGTATCTCCGCTGCGATTCAAATCATCGTGGCCTTCACCACGCCGACAGTAGCTCCTCCGCCGTCATCCCAGGAAATGCACAATCTCGGGATACGCGCAGGTCTTACGGAACGAGAACTGATTGCCTACGGGTACTGACATGAAAATTGAAACCGATGAAACACTGGTTATGCTCGTGGCAAAGGACGATGCTGAGGCCGCTATGCTCGCACCAATCGCAGGAGCCATCAACGCTGACAGCGACGGTTCATTTCCCGCTTGCCTTGTGGACAATGAAGAGAACGGCGCAGAAAACCGCATCATCAACGGAATCTTGCAGATCACAATCACATGAGCGAAGCCAAGCTAGACGCGGTAGCGGGTGAGGCGGCAGCGATTGCCGGGGCCGTAGCCCTGATTCCCTCGCCTGCCAGTCCTGCCCTATTAGCGTTCTCCGAGCTTGAGCCGCTTCTTCTGCCGCCCATCGTCCACCTATTTGCCAGCCTGTTCCATCGCGTCAAGGGCGCAAAAAATCCCAACGCAGCGGCGCAGAACGTGGTGGCGGCAGCGCATGTCACCATGGACAACATCGACAACTCGGTAGCCGATGAGAGCACCACAATGCGGGACGTATGATGGGATGGGGCGAGCATGACATCCGCAAGCGCCTTGAAAACATCGAATTCCGCATCGAACGGTTGGAGTATGGAGTCGAGCGGATCATTCAGCTTTTGGAGCACCGCGCAGTTTCTTTGGTATCGCAAATCACAATTGGAGGCATTCCAGTGGGACAACCCGCATCGATCCATCTGAATAGCACGACAGCACAAGTCACGTTTGAAGAGTTTGATCAGCCGGGCGGACAGGGCAACAAGGTGCCACCGGTAGGGCCGGTAGGGTTCTCGAGCGACACGCCTGCAACCCTCACGGTTGACCCGGCCTCCGGCAAGATCACGCCTGTTGCCATCGGGATGGCCACCATTACCACCAAGGACGCAGGGAACGGCCTAAGTGACACCAACCTCGTAACCGTGGTTGCTGATGTCGCACAGAGCCTCGTGGCGAGTATTACGCCTTAAAACGGTTTCTCTTCCTTTCCAAAGGAGGTGAACCGAAAAGCCTGGTTGCCAAAAACTTGTCCGTTCCTAAGCTTGCACACGCGGGCACTCTTGAAGTGGGGTGCCCGCAAACTTCTTTGGGTCTGCGGCCTCCATCGCCTCTCTAATTGACGCTCCCTGTTGCTAAGTCCTTTAGAAGCGTAAAATATCTTTGCCCCTACCTCATTTTTCTCTTGTATTAGGCATATAGCAGGTATATACGTGCGCTATGGCTTACATCTGCTGCGTTGAGGGATGCACTAAGACGGCCTTTTACAAAGTGGGCAAGCGTGGATATTGTTCCATCCATAAAGAGCGAGCTACTGAGCACCGAGTTCGAGCTGTGAAGTTCTTGGAGCGCAATCCCGATTGGGGAAAGCATAAATACGATATCGCCCAGAAAACTCACCAAGACATCATTGAGAGGCAAAAGAAACATGAGTAAGTCACGTGACACGATCATCGTCCGAGTCAAGCTAGCGACGAAGCGCGCGGCCATACGGGCATCTAAGGCCGACAATCTGACGCTGACAGACTATATCATCAGGCTAATCGAAGCGGATGAGGCCATGCGTCTGCAAGCCCAGGAGCGCCCATGAGCGAATTCCCAAACTCCGACATCCACGACCGGCTACGAGCGCAGCAGCCCTTCAAGCGGAAGCCCTGCTCGCGGTGCAAGGGTCTGCGAGGAAACTACGACTGTACGATTTGCGATGGGTGGGGAGAGACGCTCCACGACCGGCAGGAATGGAATTGGCGGTGGGCCGGAATTGGCGTTGTGCTTGCTCTCCTGGCAGCGTGGGCGATTCTAGTGCTGCATGGGTAGGATTTGCGGCCTCCATTGTCTCAAGAATTAGCGTTACCTGTTGCTAAAAGGAGCGGAGGAGAAATGATTCGCATCGAGATTACACGCAAGACGCGCGAGGTATTGAACATCAAGAAAAATCAACTCATGAAGAAAACTCCCACTGGCGTGAAGGCCAAGGTTGGATATAACGAGCGCGAGGAAGTGATTTACGCCGAAGAATACGCCCCGATGGAAGTGCAGGAAGTCAATGAACGCGATCAGATATTGTTGAAACAGGAGATTGCCGAAGAGAATGGTTTTGACTTGGCTGCCGTCATTTCCGCGATCAACAAGCTTAGCAACAGGTAGCTGTGGCATCGAGACACGGGAGGCCGCAAACGATGGACGCCCACGAAGAATGCAGGAAGCGGGAACTCGAAGGGTACTTGCGCGGACTGACCGAAGGGAAGCGGCTCGGCAGAGCAGAAGCCTACGAGGAAATCCTGAATGCAGCGGCGGAAGAGATCGGAGAGGGGCCATGCACGAATACGCTGATGAACTAGAATCCCGCGATCAGCTTGACCAGTTGCTCGAAGGAACGGTGCGGCTCTGCGAGAAGTGCTCTCAGCCGCTAACGCTGACTGGCGGGCGGGATGAGCATGGCAACTTCGAATTCAGCTACGCGTGCCTGCGGGTAGCGTGCCCACTTTTAAGCGAGGACCAGCAAGGACGTGAGGAATGAAATTTCCTGCGAGCAGCGACGAATTGAAAGCGGCGGGGTACGAGTATGACAACGATGCAGTGTGCCGCGGCTGTCAGGCGGCGATAGAATGGTGGATTACGCCGAATGGCAAGAAGATGCCCATGAGCGTGGCGAAGGCTGGTCCTGTGCTCAAGACTTCTGCCGAAGTGCGAATCCCCCATTGGAGCGATTGCCCGAACGCGCAAGATTTCAGGAAATAACGGAGGAAGCATGAATGACGAGCGAACCGAACTACGCAGCGGAGTTGCTGAAAGCCTACCGGGAAATACTACGCCTATCGGCACAGCAACGCCGGGAGGTGGAAATTGCTTTACAGAATCAATCTGGATTCCTGGCGATGAAGATGAATCCATGAACTGCTCGAAGAGCATCGCGCAGCTTGTAGGTGCGCTGGCGAAGGCTCAAACCGAATTCCTGCCCATCAAAAAAACGGTGGTCAACACCCAATTCAATTCGAAGTATGCGGACCTGGACGCGGTGATCGATGCTACCCGGCCGGCGCTTTCCAAGAACGGCATCGTCATTATGCAATTTCCACAGTCGGATGTGGAAAAGAAGCGTCTCACCATGATTAGCCGCATGGCGCATGAATCCGGGGAGTGGATTGAGAGCCGCCTAACCCTGCCGGCCACCATGCGGGACCAATTCAGTGCCCAATCGATCGGCAGCGCCATGACCTACGCTCGCCGCTACATGTGGCAGGGGCTGGCCGGGGTAGCCGCCGAGGTGGACGATGACGCCAACACTGCCTCAGATGCAGGGTCTAAGGAAGCGGCAGCGGCAGTAGCGAAGCGGAAGATTGCGGAGGCTGCATCGGCTAAGATTCCTCCAAAGACCTTCCAAACTGCCCCGCTAGCGCCACAGGATGCCCCTAGGGACGTTCCCAAAGAGGTTCTGGAGGGTGAGGCTAGGCTGTGCGGCGGCATCCTGCGGGATTTCGTGTCCAAGACAACCAATAAAGGGCAGGGATATTACCTTCTAATGGTTGACAACGAAGAACTTAGGATATGGGGAAACCCATCATTAGGGCAGCCACCGGCCAAGTTCTCCGAGTTGCTTGAGCTTGGGCGCGGACAGTTCGCGCAATTCGTTGTGAAGGACGAGATGAAAGGTGGAAAGACATTCAGCATGATTCGCGGAATCACCTCGATTGCTAACCGCGAATTCGATGAGGATGGCGCGGAGATCCTGCTTCGCCAGCCCGGAGAGTAAATGCAGGTGACCACGGCAATCGAGTACTTGCAAAGCCTCAAGGCCAAGGGACGCGGCAACGAGTCCTGCCACGTAGTGTTGTGGCCTGAGGAGCACAAGGCGCGGCGCGAGCGCAAGGAAATGAGCAGATTCGCCATCGAAACCGACAGTCACGAGGCTTACATGGCGCTGAACGAGGCCAAAGACTTCGTAATCAAGCACTGCGGGAACAAGGCTGTTGCGATCACCATGCTGATCTGGGCCTGGCGGCAGCTCGACGGCCCGACTCTTGACAAGCTAATGGCTGCTGGCGAAGCGGAAGGTTAGCAGCAGGAAACTCGGCCAGGCGGGTTTGCGGCAGTACCGTATCTCGGGAAGTTAAGTTTTCTGTTGCTAAGGAAAGCGGAGAACAGTGCGTTCAAAAAGCCCTGAGCGCGTTCTTGGGGAAAAGAGAAGGCTAGGGGATTTGCGCTTGAGAGCAAAGTCCACTTCGCGCAAAGGCAAAAGATGAAATCGGACAGCAAACAAATCCTAGAACGAGCAAGTCGCGCAGCCGAACTTCTAAGCGAAGATTTACAGCTCGCCGAGTCTCGTAGCCAACTTGAACATGACGTTATTGTTGCACACCTTCTAAAGTTCAGAGATTCCGAGATGTCCACCGTAACCACAGGAATCTACTATAACACGAGCGAATGGATTCATAAGGATTACTGCTGTTTTCAGGAAGGAAACAATATGGCTTGTACTTGCGATCCTGAACCGAGGAGAAAAAATGAAAAGAATTACTAAGCGCCCTAAACTGGAAGATTTAGGAGACCGAGATATTCTTATGGAGCGTGCCGCAGGATTGCTCGCCATACGTAATAGCGGACGCATTTCAAAAGCTGCAGAGTACGCTGGATTTCTGGCTTTGATGTACCCCGAGATGTCCGAGGACAAACGGGCGAATCTCGCGATTGAGATGACCAAAGAAGAGTGAGGAGGAGGGAGAAAATGTGCAAAACGTGCAAAAAGTATTTAATTGGACTGGAAACTAAAGGTGAGAGATGTAACAAATGCCTAACAATCGCAGCAGGAAAGATAAGAAAATGAATCCATATTATAGCGAGGACGGGATTGAGATTTTCTTGGGAGATTGTAGGGAAGTGTTGCCGCAAATTGGCTCCGTGGAATTGGTCCTGACTGACCCTCCATATGGACTTAAGCAGGATAGGGCGCAAGTTGTTTCTCGCGGCAAGCGTGGTCCTGAAAGCAAGCGATTTGTTCCAGCCACAGATTACGGAGATTTTGGATGGGATTCTACTCCAGCCTCAGACCTTGCAATCCAGATGACTGTCGCTTCTGCAGATCAAGCGATTGTGTGGGGAGGAAATTATTTCTGCTTGCCGCCTTCCGCTGGCTGGCTAGTGTGGGACAAGGTGAATGGGAAGAGTGATTTTGCAGATTGCGAATTGGCGTGGACCAATCTGCCTCAAGCCGTCCGTTTATTTCGGCATATGTGGAATGGTATGATGCGAGAATCCGAAAACGATGCGCCGCGCGTTCACCCGACACAAAAGCCTCTGGCGCTGTTCAAATGGTGCTTATCATTCGCTCCCGGAGCCGAGACAATTCTCGACCCTTTCATGGGCAGCGGCACGACGCTCCGCGCTGCGAAAGATTTAGGCCGTCGCGCCATCGGCATCGAAATCGAGGAGAAGTACTGCGAGATAGCCGCCAAGCGTCTCTCGCAGAAAGTATTTGACTTTGAGGGACAGTGATTTTATGATTTATGCGCTGTTTTCCGCAGCGTCGAAAGAAACCTGGGGCCGGATGCCCGAACGTCCGGTCCCACCCCTTTCGGGAGGGGTCGTGAGCGTACAAGCAATTTCCTGGGTATTTGAGCACTCGAAATCAAGGCTCGGTCCTCGCCACGTTTTACTCTCCATAGCAAACCACGCGAAGTCTGACGGCACCGGAGCGTGGCCCTCTGTCTCGACTATTGCCCGCGAAGCAAAACTCAGCATCCGACAAGTTCAATACGCTCTTGTGACCCTTTCAAAACTTGGAGAGTTGCGCGTGTCTCGCGGGAAAGGTCCAAGCGGCTGCAATCTCTACTCCCTACCGCTAGTGCAAGGATTGCGTACCGGTACCAGTAATAGGGGTGCAGTTTCGGGTAGTACTGTTACGCAAAAACGGGTGTCGAAAATTGCACCCGAACCTAAAAGCCTTGAACCGTCCTTAAATCAACCAAAAGAAGGAGGCTCTATTTCTATGCTTACTGATGAGCAAAAGAAAAGGAAAGAGCAAAGAAAAACCTCGGAGCAGATTCAGCGCCTAGAAAGGATTTTGCGCGAAGATGACGCCCGCGGAAAAACGCTGGTAACTGTAGAGCGGGCGCGAATTGAACTTGAATTAGCCGATTTGAAGCGCAAGGTGGCATGATGCTTGATTGTATCCAACGCACATTCATAGAAGGGCACTGGACCCGGCTATTCACGATGCGCGGCGAAATCACGAGCAACAAGTTCCGCTGCAACCTGTGCGGTTTCTCTTTCTACGTCACTGGGTTTGTCGGCTCGATCAAGGAAACGAATAGTCGCGTTCGCCACATGAACTGCGCGCAGAACACGCACGATCTTCACGAGCATGGCCTTGAAAGTTTCATCGAGCAAAAGAGTGCGATGTTTCGTCACGAACTGCCCTACACGGACTTCTATTTTGGGCACGATGCTTTCGTATGGCCGGACACGGATGGTAATCGCGCGTGAGACATTTTCTCATGCTCGAAGGCTCCGGGTTTGCGGCGTCCAGTTTCTCGATGCGTAGGTTTCCTGTTGCTAAGGAGAGCGGAGCATGAACAGCGGCTGGCAGATAGTGCGATGGGTTGATGGTCCTGCTTGTCCTCATGCGGGTCCTGATGACGATTTAGCGCGGGATTGGCAGATGCTTAGAGGGAAATCAGTAAAAGTACACTGGATGTCCGTCGAGGATGTGGATTGGGAAGGCGCAGAACCTTGTGGATGCTCTGACTTTTTCTTGGTGCTTCATCCCGACGATGACACATTGTGCGGTGTCGCTTGCCGCAGACAATTGGAGATGGATTGACGATGAGAAATCTCCACTGCCTGATGACCTACGGCTCCTGCCAGAAGTGCGGTGGGGTGCGGCTTGTCGAGCACGAGTTGCGGCTGTGCTTTTTGTGCCTTTCATACTGGGAGATTGTAGAGCAGCGGCTGGAGCTGTTGAGGCGCAGATTTTACTGGACACTCAATCCGGTGGGCAGACTGGAGGGCTACCGATGATTCCGGCGCAAGACCTGGACAACAAGGGGCAGCGTGCTCGGGTGTGGGACGTGATTCGGGACGGCCAGTGGTGGACCTTCGAGCAGATAGCATTCCAGATTTGGCAGCGATTCGGAAAGCGAGACAGTGAAGCGGCGATTAGCGCGAGGCTGAGAGACTTTAGGCGCCCGAATTTTGGTGGGCACACGATCGAGCGCACGTCAGCGGAGGATGGCAGCAGGCTGTATCTGTACCGGGTAGCGGACCAACCGAAAGGGCAGCAAGAGTTGGGTCTGCGGCCACCCGCACCGCAGCGAATGAGAGTTTCCTGAGGCCAAGTTACGCCTCGGAGAAAAAGGAGCCACACAGATGCGTTTGAGCGATGCGATTGCACTCGGGCGGACAATCATTAAGCCGAAGTCTGGCAGTTATCCTACAGATACGGAGGGATGTGCTCTAGATATGGGTATGCGCGCCACCGAAGGAGGAAATTGGCATAAGTCGAATCGGCGTTGGCCTTGGCTGGAGAAAGAGTGTCCCACCCTGCCGTGCAATTGTTTTAGGGCAAGAGGGTGGCCCAATACTGTTGAGCTCAACTTTTCGTGGGCGATTATCCATTTGTTCGACACCCATGTGTTTGCTTCAGAGTATTCTGTGGCGTTTGAGAGATGGAGTCTAGACATGCTTATCGATTGGGTTCGCAGCGTAGAGCCGCAAGAGGAAACTGAGCGCAGCCCCGAGGGAACTGAGTTGGGTTTGCAGCATACATCGAAAGTGGAAGCAGCGCGGAGCTAAAGGCGAACGGAAGCGGAGGAGAAAATGAGCGACTGGCAAGCATTAGTTCAAAGGCGCTGGTGGGAAGTGACTCTGATTCTGTTACTGGCTCTTGTGCTGTGGCCTTTCTACTGTTGGTTTGAATTTGCTGGAGTGCTTTCCCAAAGGCTCCCATGGCCATTAGCAAAAGTAAACGTAACTAGAAACTAAAGATGGACTGCCATTGGTTCTCTAGCGGAGAAGAAGTCTTTGCCTCGTATCCTGCCCGAGCGCGAGTTGCGGAGGGAGCTAGAGAGGCAGAAGGCGGCGGCGCTCGGGAAGGTGCAGAAGTGAAGCGAGAGGAGTACAAATGCGGGAAGTGTGGGCGCAATCTTCCGCAGCATCACTATGGCGGCATTCGCGGTTGTCGCTGGAGCTTCAGACTAAATTCGTGGTGCCACCGCATCTGTCCCAAGCGTCCGAAGCGCAAGCGAGGGATACCGAAGGCCAAGATGAATCGGTGGGGACCGCACGTAGACCAAGAGGCAACCCACGCTCGTAACTTCGCAGACCCAATGAGCCATATTATGCGTGACGGACGGGAGATTTTGTATCGCGACGATTACAAGCAGCGGGTACGAGAGGTGCTGGAGCGCGATGGCGGGAAGTGCCAATGTATGATCGAAATGAATTATGCGGGAGAGACTTTCGCCCATGTTCCATGCGGTGAGCCGGCCTCTGTCGCTCATCACAAAATCAAGCGTTCAAAGGGACGTGATGACAGGGCAGAAAATTTAGTTTCTCTCTGTCATTACCATCACGATGCAATTCACAAGGAATTCAAGCCGCGATTCGGAGAGAAAGGCCAATGACGTATATACGCAATCCACGGATTCCGTTTGTGTGGGAATCGGACGGGGAATATGACAAGCCTGGATTTAAGGCTAAAAATGGCGTCATCTTCCGCACGGCGAATGAGGCCGACAATTACGATAAATATTGCGAATCCCTGAGGAAAGCCGAGCAGAATCTTGGCAAAAGGGAACTTTCAATCGAAGCAGAAGCGGGGGCCGCAAACCACGGAGAGAAAGGCCAGCCATGAGCATGCATCTGCCGATCAGCGAGCATGACCTTCAGAAGCTGATTCTAGATTACTTGGCGCTGCATCGAGTCTTTCACTACCGGCAGAACACCGGAGCATTCGCAGCCGAGTACAAAGGCAAGAAACGCTTTGTGCGCTTTGGAGTGAAAGGGCTGCCGGACATCATTTGCGTGGTGCAAGGCCGGTACATCGGCATTGAGCTAAAGCGCGAGAAGCTGGAGCAATCGAAGGCGCAAGTAGAGTTTCAGGTCGGCTTGGAGCATGCAAAGGGGAAGTACATCTTAGCCCGGACGCTTGAGGATGTCATCCAAGGTTTGCGGGAGGCACCATGAAACTTTATCTCCTAGCGGGTCTGCTGCTGGCGCTGTGGGGAGTGCAGGAGCCGCAGTTGCATTTGTGCGCTCATTGGGGCGGGGATGGCGATCAGGGTGTGTCGTGGTTGCCGCGCGCGGATGGAGTCTGTTACTCGGCAGACGATCCGAGTCGTGGGTACATGGAAAGAGATCAGGAACGTCAGAGGATCGACCCCATTCCGTTTCACGAAGCATATCGACCGCCGCCCTTCGATGTTCCGCCGAAGGAATGGGACGGGCCAGAATTGGATTGGGGATGTCAGCCCAGCGAAGAATCAACAGTTTGCATGGATACTCGTATCGCTAGACATCACCGCGCCTGCGAGGACAAATCCCGTTTCCTTCTGATGTCCGAGGATGGCAAATGGCACTGCTTGGCGCTGACTGCAAACCGGGAGCGCGAACGCGGAGGTGCGAGATGAGCGAGTGGCAACCAGCGATAATTAGGCTTTTTCACAATCGAGAGGTAGTCCCTTTAAAAGTGAGGGATTTGTGGAAACGCGGCAATCCTCCTCTGCGGGAAATGGCGGGTAAGCGCGTGATGATACGAGAGACTTCTAATGCAGACCTCGAAGCCTTCGCAATGTTGGGATGCAATGCCACGAGGTTTTTCCATGTGCAAGGATATGCTGAGAATTGTGTCTGCGAGCACGAGATTCTAACGGACTAGCCGAGGGGTGCGAGATGAGCACGCGAGAGGAACGGATGACAGACAGCGCATTCTCGCCACGAGAGATTCTGCTCTGGCGCGTGATAATCCTGTTGTTGGGACTCCAAGGATCTCTTTTCCTGGCAGGCGAAGTATGGATGAAAAATCATCCGTGGGACTTACGCCAGTGGGATGAATATATTTCCAAGCCGCCGTGGTACCAGAAATGGGATTGCATCGTTACGGGACAGAAAGGAACGTATGCGTGCAAGTGGTGAGCAGCACGGAGGCCCCGATGACAGCCAGTGAGGCGTGGGATGCTGCGGTCGAAGCGTGCG
>Ga0307475_10002730_pt1 | contig 10653 bp, 7 predicted proteins | sample atmos_gasesECM1C_FD_203317 | JGI IMG/M metagenome (GOLD analysis project Ga0307475, IMG submission 203317) | Hardwood forest soil microbial communities from Morgan-Monroe State Forest, Indiana, United States - atmos_gasesECM1C_515 | ecosystem: Environmental > Terrestrial > Soil > Temperate...
CAACCGCCGGACTACCCATGGCGGCTTCTTAAGGTCCCCTCCACCATCTCGATTCGTTCCAGGTTACTGAAAATACATGCCTAAAATCCGCGGCAGCCGAGTGGCGAGGGGCATGCATTCTGTCTGAACCGGAGGGACAGAAAGCATGCAACCGATACAGGAATACCCCGGAACCGAACAGCGCCTGGAGCTTCGCATAACTGGAAACAAAACTGACGAAATGCAGGACGTTCTCTCGCGTTGCCTGCCTTCATTCCAGCGAAAGGCCTGTCGATACCTGCGCAATGCAGCCGACGCCGAGGACGCCGTTCAGGATGCACTCCTGTCTGCTTACAACCACCTGGACCAATTCAAGGGGCAGGCACAGATGTCGACCTGGTTAACCTCTATTGTTATTAATTGTGCGCGGATGCAATTGCGCCGACGGCCACGCCAGATCCACCTGTCGCTCGACGAACCATGCTGGGAAGAGCAGGACTATTCTTTGTCAGAACGATTGCCGAACTGCGAACCAAGTCCTGAAGATGAGTGCCGCGCGTCCGAACTGCGCAGTAACCTCCTGCGATTCGTGGCGCAGCTCTCGCCTCCGTTACGCAAAGCATTCCAGCTCCGTGAATTGCAGGGGTTGAGCACGAGCGAAGCAGCGCGCGCTCTGGGAGTCGCAGACGGAACCGTGAAGGCCCAGCTCGCACGAGCACGCGCAAAGCTTAGGCGGCTTATGGCCCGAGCAGTCAACCGAAAACCTTGTTTAGCGACTGCAAATTGACGACAGCCGCTCATCGACGAACCAGAAAGAACTTCTATGTGGATTGTTCGACTCGCATTACGGCGGCCCTACACCTTTGTTGTGGTGTCGATCCTCATCTTGATCATGGGCGGTCTGGCGATCGTTCGCACCCCAACCGACATCTTTCCGACCATCGACATTCCCGTCGTGAGCATCATCTGGAACTACAACGGCCTCGTCCCGCAGGACATGAGCGACCGGATCGTCACCATTACAGAGCGGAATCTCACTACCACGGTCGACAATATAGAACACATCGAGTCGCAGTCCCTCTATGGAATCGCAGTGGTCAAAGTGTTCCTCCAGCCGTCCGCGAACCTCCAGCAGGGTATTGCACAAGTTACGGCGGTTTCTCAGACCCAACTCAGACAGTTGCCCGCCGGATCCACCCCGCCGCTCATCATTGCCTACAGCGCGTCGAGCGTGCCCGTTCTTCAGTTGGCTCTTTCGGGACAAAACCTATCAGAGCAGGAACTCAACGACTATGGCCTGAATTTTATTCGCACGCAGATCATTACGGTGCCTGGGGTTTCGGTACCCTATCCATATGGCGGCAAACAACGCCAGGTGCAGGTGGATCTGAATACGACAGCGTTGCAATCGAAGGGACTATCCCCGCTCGATGTGGTCAACGCCATCAGCGTACAAAACCTGATCCTGCCCACAGGAACTTCCAAGATTGGCTCCAGGGAATACGATGTGTCCATTCCCAACGCCGCACCGCAGACAATTGCTGACCTCAACCGCATCCCGATCAAGACCATTGGCGGCACTACGATCTACATCAAAGACGTTGCCTGGGTACGGGATGGCTTTCCGCCCCAGACTAATATCGTCCGCGTCAACGGACAGCGCTCCGTATTGTTGACTATCCAAAAGGCAGGGAATGCTTCAACCCTGAACGTCATTTCGGGCATTAAGGCCCTTCTGCCGCAAATTAAATCGACGCTTCCACCCCAGCTACAGATATCGCCACTGGCTGATCAGTCAATTTTTGTTCGTAGTGCGATCAGTGGAGTGGTCCGAGAAACTCTAATTGCCGCGTGCCTGACTGCTTTCATGATTCTCACATTCCTGGGCAGTTGGCGAAGCACATTGATCATCGCGACCTCCATCCCTTTGGCGATCCTCACCTCAATCATTGTGCTCAGCGCAATCGGACAAACCATCAATATCATGACGCTCGGTGGACTAGCTCTGGCGGTCGGCATCCTGGTCGACGACGCGACGGTCGAGGTCGAGAACATCAATCGCAACCGGGAGGCCGAACCTGAGAAGGATCTGGATGGAGTGGTTCTGGACAGTGCATCGCAAATTGCGACACCGGCGTTCGTCTCTACGCTCTCGATCTGCATTGTGTTTGCTCCGATGTTCTTACTGTCCGGCGTGGCGCGATACCTGTTTGTGCCTCTCGCTGAGGCCGTAGTCTTCGCCATGTTAGCTTCGTATTTTCTTTCCCGGACTATTGTCCCCACCATGGCGAAGTACCTGCTGCGGGGAGAAAAAGGGCATACAGGCGGCGCCGCTAGCCGTAATCCTCTGGTACGCCTTCAAAGGCGCTTTGAGGAGGCGTTCGAGAAATTTCGTCACAGCTTTCGCGGTCTGTTGGAAATTTGCCTCCATCACCGGGCGGTCTTTCTAGTTGCGTTCTTCGCGTTTTGTATCGGCTCTCTTGTAGTGTTGATTCCTTGGCTCGGCCAGGATTTCTTTCCCAGCGTTGACAGCGGCACGTTCAAGCTTCACATGCGTGCTCCTACGGGAATGCGCATTGAAGAAACGGCCAATCTTTGTGATCAGGTCGAGCAGTCGATTCGGAAGCAAATTCCAGCCAGCGAAGTTCACAATGTCATTGACAACATAGGCCTGCCCTACAGCGGCATCAATCTTTCCTACAGCAATTCGGCGCCGGTGGGCACATCGGATGCGGATATTCTCGTGACCCTGTCCGCCAACCACCATCCTACGGACAACTACATTCACCAGCTTCGTCTGACCCTTCCAAAACAGTTCCCGGGCGTTTCCTTCGCTTTCTTGCCCGCCGACATGGTCGCCCAGATACTCAATTTTGGATTGCCGGCCCCCATCGATGTTCAGGTCGTGGGAAACAATTTGGAGGGAAACCGGCGCTATGCAGATGCACTGCTGGCAAAAATGCGATATGTCTCCGGCGCAACTGATCTGCGGATTCAGCAGCCCTTCGATCAACCCTATCTGCGCCTGAGGGTCGAACGCACCAAAGCAGAGCAACTTGGTTTCACTGCGCACGACGTCGCGCAGAACCTCCTGGTATCACTGAGTGGCAGCTTCCAGACATCACCTTCGTTCTGGCTTGACCCCAAGAATCATGTCAGCTATCAAATCGCGACTCAAACGCCGCAATATCGTACGAACACGTTGCAGGATGTGGAGAACATTCCCATCACAGGAACGGACCCAAACGCTCCTCCATCGATCATGGCCAGTCTGGTCTCGACGCAGCGGGGAGCAGGAATGGCTGTGGTTTCTGACTACAACGTGGCGCCCGTGATTGACATCTTCGGATCGGTCACCGGACGCGATCTGGGCGGTGTGGCCGGCGATATCAACAAAATCATTGACGCCACGCGCCAGCAGTTGCCGCGCGGCTCTCGAGTGGTTGTCCGCGGGCAGGTTCAGACCATGCGCGCCTCCTACATCGGACTTTTGGGCGGATTGGTCTTCTCGATCGTACTCGTATACCTGCTGATCGTAGTCAACTTTCAGTCCTGGCTCGATCCTTTCATCATGATTTCCGCGCTGCCCGCGGCACTTGCTGGGATTGCCTGGTTCTTGTTCATAACCCACACGAATCTGAGCGTACCGGCCCTCATGGGAGCCATCATGTGCATGGGCGTCGCAACCTCAAACAGCATCCTGGTCGTGAGCTTTGCCACGGAGAAAATGACGGAAGGACTGGATTCCGTTGCAGCCGCACTCGAAGCGGGATTCACCCGTTTTCGCCCCGTGCTGATGACCGCTCTGGCCATGATTATCGGAATGGTGCCGATGGCTCTCGGACTCGGGGACGGCGGTGAACAGAATGCTCCCCTTGGCCGGGCGGTCATCGGTGGATTGATTTTCGCCACGGCTTCTACGCTGTTGTTTGTTCCCGCGTTTTTCAGCGTTCTGCAGGGTTCACGCCGGCATTCAGCCCAAGCGGAACCAGGGCGTTAGACGCCGAAGAGGTCAATAATTTATGTCTGCTCAAATTGAAGAGACTCAAATGGAAGATAGACAACAAATCGGCGGTCCAACACTCCCATTGAATGATGTTGGAACAGGGAAGCATTCGCGCAAATCAAGGCTTGTCCTCGCGATCGCCGTGATTGTAGTTCTTGCAGTCCTAGGGTCGGGCATCTGGTCCCGGGTCAGAGCCCGCACTACGCTGAACGCCGAAACGGCCCAAGCGGCCCTCCCCGCGGTGTCGGTTGTTCCGCCGAAACAAACCGTCCCTACCGACGAAATCATCCTGCCGGGAAACGTGCAACCATTCATCACGTCGCCGATTTACGCCCGTACCAACGGTTATCTGAAGAAGTGGTATTTCGATATCGGCGCCCACGTCAAGCAGGGACAACTTCTTGCTGTCATCGAAACGCCAGAAGTCGACCAGCAACTCCAGCAAGCTCGGAGCAATCTCTTGACCGCGCAGGCAAACCTCGAGCTAGCTTCCATCACCAAAACTCGGTATCAGGGACTTCTCAAGAGCAACGCCGTATCCCAGCAGGATGTCGACAACGCGGTTGGTACGTTTAACGCAAATAAAGCAATTGTCGAGGCCGATAAGGCAGCCGTGGAGCAGTACTCGGCACTGGTCTCTTTTGAAAAGGTCTACGCGCCATTCGATGGCGTGATCACAGCGCGCAATACCGATATCGGCGACCTTATTAATGCCGGCAGCTCCGGCGGGGTTAAGACCGATCTTTTTCACATCTCCCAACCCGGAAAATTGCGTGTCTACGTCAATGTCCCCGAGGAATACTCTCAAGGGATCAAAGTAGGCATGACGGCGGACCTCAGTCTGGCTGAGTTTCCCGGGCGCAAATTCCAGGGAACACTGGTCCGCACTGCCGAAGACATCAATGTGACGACCCGCACCCTGCTGATCGAAATCGATGTGGACAATCCTAAGGGTACGCTGCTCACCGGCTCCTATGCCGAGGTGCACCTGGCGGTCCCGACGCAGGCCTCGACCTTCCTGCTTCCAGTGAATACCCTCATATTTCGTACGGAAGGTTTACGTGTCGGCGTTGTGAAGGACGGCAAAGTCGTGCTCACTGCTGTCACCCCTGGGCACGATTTTGGCAACCAGATTGAAATCGTTGCCGGCCTCAAGGTGGAGGACCAGGTCATTATCAACCCACCCGACTCCATCGTGTCCGGACAGGAAGTCCAAATTGTTCAGGCAACATTGCCGGGAGACGCAAAGTGAAGCTACCTCGAAAGCTGATTCTCAGGAGCTCACGGAATGCGGCCGGGCGGGTTCTGATAGCAATAGCGGCCCTCCAGTTCACTGGATGCGTGGTTGGCCCCAAGTACCACCCTCCGGCCGTGCCGGCTCCGCCCGCCTATAAAGAGGTGGGGGACTGGAAGCCTGCACAGCCCAATGACCAAAATCTTGGCGGTGAATGGTGGAAAATTTTTCAAGATCCGCAGCTTGATGCGCTTGAACTCCAGGTCAATGTATCGAACCAGAACCTGAAAGCAGCAGAGGCGCAGTTCCGGCAAGCACGAGCAGCTCTACGCTACTCTCGCGCTGACTACTATCCGACTGTGACGGCCGGAGTATCGGGAACTCGCACGCGGGTGTCGGCCAACCGTCCGCCTCCGAATTCGATCTTTAACGGCATCACCGAGAACGACTTTACGCTGCCGTTCGATGTTTCGTACCAAGTTGACGTCTGGGGACGAGTGCGACGAATGGTGGAGTCCCAACGCGAACAAGCGCAAGCCAGTGCGGCTGACTTAGCTACGGTCAATCTGAGCATGCACGCCGATCTGGCCGTTGATTACTTTCAGGCCCGCAGCTTGGATGCAGAGGAACAGCTCCTGAACACTACGGTTACGCAGTATGAGCAGGCCCTGCAATTAACCGAGAGCCGTTTCCAGGGAGGGATTGCTTCAGAAGTGGAAGTTCAGCAAGCGAAGACCATACTTCAAACTACCCGGGCACAAGCGATCGATGTGGGCGTGTTACGCGCCCAATTCGAACATGCGGTTGCAATTCTGATCGGCAAGCCGCCCGCTGAGTTCAGCCTTCCTCCTCTGCCTCTCACCGTACCTCCTCCACACGTTCCTCTCGGACTTCCCTCAGACCTGTTGGAAAGGCGCCCAGACATCGCAGCCGCGGAGCGGCGCGTAGCGTCCGCCAACGCCCAGATTGGAGTCGCGAAGTCGGCCTACTACCCGTCAATCAATTTGAGTGCTTCCGGAGGATTTGAAAGCTCCGCTATCTCGACCCTGATCAATGGGCCGAGCGGCCTATGGTCTATTGGATTGTCTGCCGTGGGTACGGTCTTTGACGTCGGAAGACGCCGTGCCCTAACCGACCAGGCGCGTGCGGCTTATGACTCGCAAGTCGCTAACTATCGACAGAGCGTCCTGAATGGATTCCAACAGGTGGAAGACAATCTCGCGGCGGTGAGAATTCTGGAAAATGAAGCTAAGGTCCAGGATGAAGCCGTCGTGGCGGCACAAAACTCCCTGAACCTTTCCATCACTCGCTACAAAGGTGGAGTCACAAGTTATCTCGAGGTGATCACCGCGCAAAATGCCGCACTTACGGATGAGGTGACTGCAGTCAATATCCTGGGGCGTCGGATGGCGAACACGGTCTTGTTGATTCAGGCCCTTGGCGGCGGGTGGGACCGCTCGAGTTTGCCCGAGCGGCCCGAATGCTGTGGCAAACTGGCGAGCAACTCCAGGTGAAGGTCAAGTGTGGAGGTCACTGACATCCAGAAGCGTGCGGGTTGGCGTGAACTCGACACGCTCGCTCCACAGATTTGAGCGCCCCGTCACCGCGCAACGCTTCTGGAGGCGATGAGCTTCTAACTCAGTCCTCAGTGGTGATCGTCACGATCATGGTCACGGTCACGGTCCCAGTCGCGATCCTCGTGCCAACGCCTCTCGTGGGCATCCCACCATCCGTGGTATGCACTCCAGCAGCGCTCCCGCTCCGCGTTCAAGTCCCGTCGCCGTTCCTGGGCCTCACCGCTGCGCTCGCCGTGTCTGCGAATCGCCTGATCCAGTTTTGCTTCCGCGTGCTCAATGCGGCGCTGGCACTTTTCGTGATCGTCCGCGTACGACCGGGGCACCGCTACAAACATTGCCGCACTCAAACCCGTCGTCATAACCGCCGATACAGCAAATCTTTTAAGGCTTTGTACCTTCAAGCTGTCCTCCTGTTAGTTCGGCCGCACGGTTTGATTAAAAAGGGTGCTTCAAAGTTGCCCGCTCATCACCCGATTATGAAGCGGGCTTGCGAGAGTTGACGTGCCCAGCACACTCAGTAGAATCGAATCAAATAAGGCCCCGTAGCTCAGTTGGATAGAGCAGCGGTTTCCTAAACCGTTGGTCGGCGGTTCGACTCCGCCCGGGGCCTCCAGCTTCTTCAATCACTTCGGTCCACTCTTCCGAACTGTCATTAGCTGTCAGTTGCGCGGGAGTTGCGTTTTGTTGCCGACTTGTGTCCGGATCCAGTCGGTCCACCCATGCGATATTGGCACTCGGGACGAGGTGTCCGTAAAGATCCACGGTAACCGAGATGGAGCTATGCCCGAGCTGATCTCGAACATACGCAAGGCTGGCGCCATCCTGAAGCAATTGGGATGCGAACGTGTGACGCAGATCATGAATGCGAAAGTGCCGCAAGCCTGCGCGTTCAATCGCCGGCAGGAAGTACCGGGAGTAAACATTCGCATGGTCGAGCGGAGTGCCAGCTTCAGAAGGGAAGACTAATTCTTCGGAAATGCCAGACCTGCCGTCCAAGTATGTGCTCAGCATCCTGGCATCGCGCCGATTGAGCAGTTCGCGCCGTAATTGGCGCGATAGATCAACTCGCCGAGCCTTCTTGCTTTTGGGCGTGGTGAATTTCCCATCGACCCAATTGCGACGTACCCAGATGAAACGATTCTGATCGTCCTCGCTCACGCCGAACTGGATGTCTCCCCAGCGCAGGGCGGCCACTTCGCCCCATCGCATTCCGGTCCGAAGAGGGGTCAGGAAGAGAAGATCCTGATCTTCGGCGATGAGCCGCACGGCTTCTAGAAAATTGTTTGCTTCGTCTCGCGTGAGCGCGACCGCTTCGAATTTCGCAGCTCCGGCTGGCAAAAACCGTCCCATCTTGTTAGCTGGGTTCGCCTGGATCAGTCCATCATCGACGGCCGCATTCAGAATCACGCGCAGCACGATTAGCGCGTTCTTTAAGGTATTCGCGGATAGACCCCTTGCCGCCAACTTAGTGAACAGATCTTTCACGCCATCACGTGAAATCTTGTCCAAACCGACGTTGCCCCATTGCGGCCTGAGGTAGCGCTCGAGGACTCCTTTGTAGCCGCGGATTGTCGATGACTTGCAATGCAGCTCGGCGTGTTGCTTGAGCCAACGATCGGCGTATTGACCGAATGCGATATTTTCGCCTTCCTGCAGAACCCCCAGATCACCTAGGGCAAGCTTTGCTTCCAGCTGGCGTCTCACTTGCTCGGCGAGGGCCCGGCTAGTGCCTACACACTTCGCCTTGCGGCGCCCGTGATAGTTCACGAATACGTACCATTTGCCACCGCGTTTGCGAATTTTCACGCCCATCTTAGCTTTCTCCCGCCGTCAGACCAGTGGCAATTTCGTCCACGATACACGAAACGTCCACCGGCGTGAGCTGATGAGACTCCAGCCACTGATCGAACGTGCTGCGTCGAATTAGGAGCTTAGTGCCGACCCGCACAGCGGGTAGGGGGTTGACAGGCCGGTGGATCCACTCCCGAACGGTCCGCTCAGAGACGCAGGCGTACTCAGTGAGCGCCTTGACGTCAAGCCATTCGGGTTGTGGCCGCGCTGAAATCATGCTCTGTATTTTGCGTGTCTTGCTTCGTACTCAGTGACACTTGTGACACTTCTACCTATTTAGGACGTCCGCGCGCGTGTGACGGGATAACCGGAGAATCTGTCACATATGTCACATCAGTCCGAAGCCCGATTCCCGCAAATCCCCTCGCCGTACTAGTCCTCTCCTGAGCAAAGCCACGACTCTCAAGGGTTTGTGTGAGCCGCTTTTGTGACGTTGCCCGCTCGCCCGTCCGCTCACACCATGCTTGGTAATCCGAAAACAACGCAGCCCCGGCCGTCCAACATGGCCCGTCCGTGATGCAGCGATCCTCTAGCCAGCGACCGATGGCGTCCTCGGCGGCCAAGTAATCGGCCGTCGCATTACGCACCATGGCAGGCGGGTTCAGGCCGTCCTGTTGCCAGTCCAAGCAGCCCTGAATGGCCCACGCCAAGATGCCGGGGTACTCCGCCCGCAACTTCTCGCCCAGTCTCGGGTCGCGTTCGTCCTGAGGAATTGTGACGGTGAATGGCACGAGATGGAGGCGCCGGCGGATGGCTTCATCGACCGAACGTAAGCCAGGTTTGTGATTCCCGGCGATGACTAACTTGAACTCCGGGAGAAATTCGAAAAAATCGCACCGCATGAATCGTGCAGCAGTCTTGTCGCCACCCGTCAAAGACTTGATCTTCGCTTCAGCCCAACGTGCTCCGTCTTCGGTTTCAATCGCGGTTACGAATCTTGCGCCGCGCAAACCGGCCATATCGGTCGGATGCTGCTCGGTTGCGCTCGCGGTGAACGACGATGCCGGTGCAGTCTTCGCGTATTCTGCCAGTAGCCCAGAGACGGTAGATAGGAACACACTTTTCCCGTTGGCACCTGTGCCATACAGAAAAAACAGCGCGTGCTCGCGAGTGGATCCCGTCAGAGCATAGCCAATCATGCGCTGTAGGAATGACTGCAGTTCCGAGTCGCCGCCGGTAACACGACGGAGAAACCGCAGCCACAGCGGGCATTCTCCGCCCGGACCAACTGCCGTGATTTTGGTGATGTGCTCGGAGCGACGGTGCTCGCGACTATCCCCAGTGCGAAGATCTATGGTGCCGGTCGGGGTGTTCAGCAACCAGGGATCGGAGTCCCATTGCCCGACCGTTGCAGCATGGCGGCGATCGGCTGCCGCAAGCCGCTCGATTGCAGCCGACGTAACCTTCGACGCCAGCTTCGAAGCGATCGTTCTCTCACTGTCCCCACACTCAGCGCTCGCTTCGCGGCAGATGTGGCGGGCAAGGTCGAAAACATGTAATGTGTCATCATCCACCCAGCGCATCCCATCCCAGCGCATCCAGTGCCCCCACCGGGAGACATAACGCAACTCTTCCGCGTACCGGCGCGAGAATCGTAGCGCCAGTGCTTCCTCCGAGAACCGCGGCAGAAGCAGATTTTTGCCGGCGGCTATCTCGGACAAACTGAGGGCTGCCTCCGCCAGCGCGGTTGTGCTCACGGTAGGGTCTGACGCGATGCGGTGCGCATGCTCTGCGCCCTTGCTGAACTTCCTACGCTGGGCAGTCTCTTGAATCGCGGCGACGTACGGAGCGATGGCCTCGGGAACTGCTCCATCGATAAGCGTGCCCAAGTAGGGCATCCCGCCAACTACCTCCAGTTCCTTGTGGCGATTAAGCGCGTCCGCTAAGGCAAGAATCTCAATTGGGGTGCCGAGATCCGTGAGTTCGCACATTCGGAAAAAGATTCGGCGGTGTGAGTCAAGGGAAAAGTCGTCGCGACCTAGCACAGCGACTTGTGGCCAAATCGC
>Ga0307475_10002732_pt1 | contig 10650 bp, 12 predicted proteins | sample atmos_gasesECM1C_FD_203317 | JGI IMG/M metagenome (GOLD analysis project Ga0307475, IMG submission 203317) | Hardwood forest soil microbial communities from Morgan-Monroe State Forest, Indiana, United States - atmos_gasesECM1C_515 | ecosystem: Environmental > Terrestrial > Soil > Temperate...
GAAGGTGGAACTGAAAGATCCGAAGACTTTCAAGCTGATCGGCAAGCCCATCAAGCGGCTCGACACTCCCGAGAAGTTGAACGGCAAGGCTGAATTCGGCATCGACGTGAAGCTGCCGGGAATGTTGACAGCCGTGGTTGCGCGTCCTCCCATCTTCGGGGCAAAGATGAAGAGCTTCGACGATGCGCGGGCGCGCTCGATGCCCGGAGTGCGCAAGGTGGTGGCAATTCCCGCTGGGGTTGCGGTGATTGCCGATACTTTCTGGCAGGCCAAAGTTGCACGCGAGGCCCTGCGCGTTGAGTGGGACGAAGGCAGCATGCACGACTTCAACACCAGCGCGATGATGCAAGACTTCAGGGAAATGGCCAAGTCGCCCGGCGTGAGCGTAAGGAAAGATGGCGATGCGGAAGGCGCGCTGGCGAATGCCGCAAAAAAGATTGAAGCCGTGTACGAGGTTCCTTACCTTTCTCACCTGATGATGGAGCCGCTCAACTGCGTAGTGGATTTGCGCGCGGACTCCTGTGAACTGTGGGCCGGCACTCAGTTCCAGACCATGGACCGCGCCGGTGCCGCCAAGACGGCTGGACTGCCGCCGGAAAAAGTTCAGATCCACACCACCTTCCTGGGCGGCGGCTTCGGACGGCGCGCGAATCCGCAGTCCGACTTTGTGGTTGAAGCAGTACAGGTTGCCAAAGCTGCTGGCGCTCCCGTGAAAGTGATTTGGACGCGGGAGGATGACATGGCCGGCGGCTGGTATCGTCCCGCGTTTCTGCATGCCATCGCAGGCGGCGTGGATGCAAGTGGCAACGCAGTGAGTTGGAGGTCGCGGCTGGTCGGCCAATCGATCATGGCCGGCACGCCTTTCGCGGCGATGATGATGAAGGGAAAAGATTATGATCCCGCATCAGTCGAGGGCGTGGACGATCTTCCCTATGCGATTCCGAATATAGCAGTCGAGTCGCATCAGCCCCAGATCAACGTGCCCGTGCAGTGGTGGCGATCCGTGGGACACTCGCACACGGCATTTGCCGTCGAATGTTTTGTCGATGAACTGGCCGCGCTGGCGCAGAAAGATCCTTACCAGTTCCGCCGCGCGCTCCTGCAAAAGCAGCCGCGGCATCTGGGCGTGCTTGACCTTGCGGCGCAGAAAGCAGGGTGGGACAAGCCTCTGCCGAAAGGCGTGGGACGCGGGATTGCCGTGCACTTTGCCTTCGGCAGCTACTCGGCGCACGTGGCGGAGGTCTCGGTGAAGGACGACAAAGTTCGTGTCCATCGGATGGTGTGCGCGATCGACTGCGGCCAATACGTGAACCCCAACATTATCGCGGCGCAAACCGAAGGCGGAGCAATCTTCGGAGCATCGGCGGCGCTTTATCAGGAGCTTACTTTCGATCAAGGACGCCTGCAACAAACCAACTTCAACACTTTCCCGGTGATGCGAATGAATGAATGCCCTGAGATTGAAACTCATATCGTGGAGAGCAAAGAGAAGTCCGGGGGAATCGGAGAACCGGGAGTTCCCTGCGCCGCTCCGGCGATTGCCAACGCTATTTACGCCGTAACCGGAAAACGCATCCGGCGGTTACCTATTCGCATGACGGAGGCGGAATGAAAAGCGTGCACGTGTGTCGTTTCTTTCTGGCGATGCTGCTTGTGGCGGGCGTCGCTGCGCTCCTTCTTTTTTCCAATTTAGAAACCGCCGCGGGATCGCCCACGGCTAAGGGACTGTCTGCCGCTGCTCCTGGAGACGGCGCGTTGTTTACGGCTTTCGTTCCGGTGCTGCGCCATGCGCGCTGCATGAACTGCCACTCGCAGGGAGACTTTCCGCGACAAGGCGATGACGGCCATCCGCACACCATGAACGTGCGCCGCGGGCCCACCGGCATGGGAGTGACGGCGGAAAAATGCAGCACCTGCCATCAGGATCACAACTTACAGGGTGCACATCTGCCGCCGGGCGCTCCTGGCTGGCACTTGCCGCCTCCAAGCATGCCCATGATCTGGCAGGGACTGAGCGACGCACAACTCTGCGAATCGATCAAGGATCCCAAGCAGAATCGTGGCCGCAGTATCGATCAACTGGTCGAGCACCTCACCGAAGATAAGCTTGTGATGTGGGGATGGAGCCCGGGCGAAGGACGTACGCCGGTTCCCATTCCGCATGACGAGTTCTCCGCGAAGGTGAAGCAATGGCAGGCAGCGGGAGCGCCGTGTCCAACATCAGTGGCCAGTGGTCAGTGAACAGTGGTCAGCAGGACTTCTCTACGATTCTATGCCGCTGGCGGTTCGAGGTCCTCTGGTACCTTCCTGAAGGTGACTTCAAGGAGAGTGGGCTCGTCCGTAGCGATCCGCTAAGGCGAAGCCTTTGGGTTGGATTTTCTCGGTACTCGCGACTCGGGACTCGCTACTGACTCTTCAGCCTTGCCGCCTCAAACTCGTCGCCCTTCTGCCATCCGATGAGCTTGGAAGAACTCGCCGCTTCCCAGCCCAGGGCGAATCCGAAGCGAGCCATGGCTGAGTCGCCGGTGAAGTCCATCTCGGGGCGATATTCGTCGCTCGGCTGGTGGTAACGTTTTTCCGTGTATTCCTTGTTTTGCGCGAGTCCCCAGGCCTCGTCGTGGCCTTTGAACTTCATGCCTTCATTGATGGAGAACGACGGGATGCCGACCCGCGCCAGACTGAAATGGTCAGAGCGGTAGAAATGTCCTGCCTCAGGCCGCGCATCCGGACGGATCGCCAGCCGGAATTCCTTCGCCGTCGCCTGGACCCACGGATAGAAGGTGGTGCGCTCCGCGCCAGCAACCTCGACTTCTTCCGCCGCCCCCAGCGGTTGCACGTCGTCGTAGTTCAAATCCAGCGTAATCTTCCCCGCTGGAATGGGCGGATGTTTCCCCAGATATTCCGAGCCCAGTAGTCCCTGCTCTTCCGCCGTGACTGCCGCGAAGATCACCGAGCGTCCCGGATGTTCCCGGGCTGTGCCGAACGCCCGCGCCAGCTCCAGCAGAATGCCGCAGCCAGTAGCGTTGTCGGCCGCGCCGTGGAAAATGTTGGCGCCCGGCATATCGGGACGGATGCCAAAGTGATCGTAGTGCGCCGTGTAGATTACCGCTTCATCTTTCATTTTGCGGCTCGCACCCGGAAGCACTGCCACCACATTGTTCGACTCGAAGTTTCGCACCTTGCTCACCATGTGCGCCTTTAACTTTGCGCCCAGGTTCGCGGGATGGAACTCCGCCGTACGCGCGTCGGCCATCATTTTTTCCAGATCCATGCCGGAGGCCGCGGCCAGCTTTTTCGCCACATCAAGATGCACCCACGACGCGACTTTCAACCCCGGGCCCGCCACTTTCAAGTACGACTTCTCTCCTGAGTTCGAGTTGCGCACCACTTCCCAGGGATAACTCGCCATGTCTTCTTTGTGGATGAGAATCACGCCAACTGCGCCCTTGCGCGCCGCCTCTTCAAACTTGTAAGTCCATCGTCCGTAATAGGTCAGCGCCTTGCCTTTGAAAAATTTGGGGTCGTCCGACGGCGGCTCGTTGACCAGCATGAGCAAAACTTTGCCGCGGACGTCGACGCCTTTGTAATCGTCCCAGTTGTATTCGGGAGCTTCAATGCCGTAACCCACATAGACGATTTCAGCGTCAACGTCGGAATGTTCTTCTTGTGTCTGATCGTAGGCAACATACTCGTCGAGAGGCTTCAGATGCATGGCCGCGCCTTGCTTCGGCGCGAGAGTAAACTGCGTTTCGGCCAGCGGCGTAATTCCCACCAGAGGCACCTTCTGCAGATAAGTTCCGTTGTCCCCGGCGGGCTTCAATCCGTATTCGGCAAATTGGGTGGCAATGTATTCGGCCGCAATGTCGCCGCCGCGCTGGCCCGTACCGCGGCCTTCCAGCAGATCGTGCGAAAGATAGCGCACGTGCCAGCGGATGTGATCGGGGCTGATGGTCTCCATCGCGGCAAACGCCGCGCTGGGCAGGCGCACCGACACGGGATCTTTCTTGGCTGTTTTCTGCGCCGTTTTCTGGGCCGAGGCGGTCGCTGGCTGCAGCAACGAAAGGCTAATGCCCAGACTGGTGATGAACTTCCATATCGTCGGTTGCGAAAGACGCATGAACACTCATCTCCTGAAGAATGCTGAAAATGAAAGAAAGTGCTCACATTGTACGGGATCGGCGGAACAAAAAAAGAATCCGGCAGGGCTGCCGGGGGTGTCCGGTGGGACATGCCCTGAGGAATGCTGGACGGCGCGGGCGCGAGATGCCCCCGCGACAGCCGGCGGGACGCCGGCGCTACGGCCCGCTTTAAAGGCGATGTTAGGGTATGGATCTTATGCTACGGTGATCAATCAGACACAAGGTGATGTGTCCCGCGACCGCGGGATCAGTTCTTCGAGCTTCAACCCGCGCGGAAATCGCGCACGTCTTCCCCGGGCCTAAACACGGATGAGGCGGGAATGTTGCGCGCTTCCGCCATCTTTCGGTTGATGGCTTCGAACTCCGCCTTCACCCAGCCCACGCTGGAGATTTCAATCTCGCCATCCTGCGCAATCCAAAATACGGTAGGGACATTGGTCAGGCCGTAGGCATTCGACACCGGATACGTATCCGTATCGTCAAGCAGCACGGGAAAGGTCACGCCAAATTCCTTGTTGAAAGCGGCCGTCTGTTTGGGATCGTTCTGGGAAACACCAACGATTTTCACGCCCGTGTGCCCGTAAGCCCGCTCCAGCCGCTCCAGGAAAGGAAACGCATATTGGCACACCGGACACGATACTTTAAAAAATGCCAGCACCACCGGCCCCGTTATCAGTTCGTCGCGCAAAACGAAGCGCCTGCCGTCGAGCGCCTTCAGTTCAAATTCGGGGGCCTTGGTGCCCGCGGTCAATGCCGCCATGGGTCGTTCTCTCCTTCGCGTTTTCAGGATGTTCCGCAGCCAGCGCATACCGTCGCCCTGACCTGCTTTTCATTTTAGATGAGAAACTAGTGGCCAGGGTTCAGTGTCCAGTGGATCGCGGACTACCCCTCAGAGCATTTCCGCCTTGCGCAAAATCTTCCGCGCCAAACCTGTAAGCGCAACCCGCTCCAGCCGTTCCCGCGAAACCCATTTTCCACCGGCGCCGGTGGGTGCGGCGTTGCTCCACACGCGCACGGTGTAGCCGGTTACAGTAATGGCATGCTTCAGCGTGAACGATGGACTGGTTCCATCGCTGGCTCTTGTCACTTCCGGCAGTTCCCACATTCCCGGCATTAGCGACGCATCCCGCGCCCGCTGCACCAGAAATACGTCGCCATTTTTGCAGTTCAGCGCGTAGTGAATCTCGCGTTTTTTCTGCAGCGCTGGCTTGCTCGTAGCCGCCAATTCTCCCCGCGTGGCGCACAACTCGATCACTGGACACGCCAAACACCCGGGCGTACGCGGCGTACACACGACCGCACCCAACTCCATCATCGCCTGATTGAAGTCTCCCGGCCGCTTTACATCCAAGAGACGTTTCGCTTCCGCCCACAATTTTTCTCCGCTCAACCGCTTCCCTGATACGCGCTGCAAGACGCGCTCTACATTGCCGTCTACCACGGCAACCGGCTCATCAAACGCAATGCTGGCAATTGCCGCCGCAGTATAGCGGCCGATCCCCGACAGCTGGCGCAATCCGGCTTCAGTCGCTGGAAACTTCCCTCCGCGCTCGCGCAGAATAACCTTCGCCGCTGCGTGCATCATGCGAGCTCGCCGATAATAGCCGAGCCCGCTCCAAGCCGCCAGCACGCTTGCCTCGCGCGCCGCCGCCAGCCTTTGCACCGTCGGAAAACGCCGCAGGAATTCGTGATAGTGCGCGATCACCGCCGCTACCCGCGTCTGCTGCAGCATGATTTCCGAGAGCCATATGCGGTAGGGATCACGGCTGGCGCGCCAGGGCAGATTGCGCCGGTGAGAGTCATACCAGGCGAGCAGGGCGCTGCGAAATCGACGTTGCTGAGAGTCAGGACCCGAAGCGGGGATAAGCTGTGGCTTTTTCACTCCCATCCTATGCAAGTGTAGATAAGAATGGATTTCTTACCTTGACCGTGCCGTACCTGCGCCCGTGTTCGAAATCCTCAGACAGAAGTTCGCTCAAACCATAATGCTCGGCGCAGGCCCAAAGGTGCGCGTCATACCAGGAGAACTTATACGCCGCCATTCCGAGAAGCGCGATTCTAAAAACCGATTCGTTGGGATAGAGAACGGTGAATTCATCGAGAAAGTCTTCGGCCTCGCGCCAAGCTTCCTCGCGGGTAAGCAGAGGTCGCCCCCCAAGTCGCGGCTTGGTCACGGCATTAACAAATTCGACCATGGTCTGATGCGAAAGGCGTAGCTCGTCTGTTGCCGCTCCCGTTCGCAGGAGCTCACGAGCCACCTCGCGTTTGACCGGGTTGCCAGCATCACAACGATACACAAGAATGTTGGTATCAACGAGGGAAGCCACGAGGCAATCCCCGGTCGTCGTTGTATAAGTCCTCTCGCGTCCACCCGCGGTCCGAAGAAGCCGGCTTGCTCCGGTTGCGTTTCAGTTCTTCAGCCTGAAGCTTGTCCAGCCGCCTGGTGCCTTCATCGAACAAAGCCACTCGCTCCTCGGCAGTCAGTCGGCGGCCTGATTTTGCCTTACGCCGCACCAACTGCACACGGATGCTCTCGCCTGCGGGAATCCATTCCAATTCATCGCCGGGACGGATGCCGTACTGGTCGGCAATCGCCTTGGGAACAGTCAACTGCAGCTTGGAGGTCACCTTAGGCATATCCTTACTCTATCAAGGATCGAATCCTTACCGCAAGGGCAAATGCTCGGGACTCCGCGTAGCCGTTCTCCTCGCTCTCCGCGATTTGAGGTTTTGCCATTGCTCAGACAAATCAAAAGCCTGAATCGCGGAGCACGCAGAGAACAGCCGCGGAGTTCGCGGAGATAAAGCTCAGTGCCCTTCGCGCCATTGACCCGCGCTGCCAAGCACGAAATAATAGCCCTGCCTGGCATCCGCAGCATCCGCGTGAGCCCATTCACGCCCAGCGGCAACGAGGAGCATTATGAACGACTTCAACCGCAAGGTGGAAGACGCATCGGCGCGTGTCAGCAAGACCGTGGCCGACGCCGCCGAACGCATCGAGAAGGAAATTCCAGAATTCATCAAGTATCTAAACGACGAGGTCGTGCCAGCGGTGCGGCAGCACTCCACCAAGGCGCTGCGCGTCGCCAGTGTCAGGCTCAACGAACTGGCCGACTATATGGAGCAGCAAAAAGCCGCGCGCAAGTGAAGGTCGGGCGGCCTGGTTACGGCATGGCGCCTGTTCTGGTATTGCTTGCGATACTCCTGCTGAGCAGTTGCAGCCATCCCAGACGGGCACATGTAAATTTCCCGCCGCCACCTGAGACAACTTCCGAGCCTTCCAAATCGTCCGAGGCGTCGCATGCTGCGCCCGCGACTGATAAGCATTCCGCTGAGAGTAAAAGCAACAACGCAGATGTAGACCTCGCCGAGCCTGTCATTCCCTCCGGCGCCAAGCCTCTGGCCACCGAAACCGGACGCGCCAGTTGGTACGGTCCTCCCTATCACAACCGGCGCGGATCGAATGGCGAAGTCTACAACATGCACGCCATGACGGCGGCGCATCGTACGCTACCGCTGGGCTCGATTGTGCGCGTCACCAATGTGAAGACGGGACACGCGGCGCTGGTACGCATCACGGACCGCGGGCCGTTCATCTCTGGCCGTGTTCTTGATTTATCGCTGGCGGCTGCGCGCAAGCTCGATATCTACCAACCCGGTGTAGCCGAGGTGAAAGTGGAAGTGATGCAAACGCCGGCGCCGCTCGAGACCGGGGGGAAGTGGGCGGTGCAAATTGGCGGCTTCCCTGATGAAGAGGAAGCTGCCAAACTGGCTGATCACCTGGAACTCCGCTATCACACGGCCAAGGTGAAGCGCTTCAAGAGTCCCGCAGGGCAGTGGTGGGTGCGGGTGCGCGTGCTTGCCGATGACCGACAGCGCGCCAAGGATCTGGCTGCTGAAACCGAAACGACCGAAGGCGCGGTGTTTCTGGTCAGGCTGGATTAGAGCAGTGGTTAGTGATTCGTGATATTCGTGATCTGTGGCCAGGTCGGAAGGGGCAATCTGACCGCCCACTGTGGAATCGCCACTTTCTGTTATCCTCACCCGGCGCCAAGTTCATGACAGAAGATTTCATTCCCGGAACAACACGTCTTCGTGGCGCGAAGCTGATCGCGGGCGCGGTTGCGCTCTACCTCGTCTTGCGTGTGGCTGGTTTTCATAAGTTCTTTGAGAACGACGCAGAGGGCATCGGCGCCCTTCTTCAGATTATCGGCACGCTCTACAGCGTCGTCTATGCCTTCGCGATCTACGTGATCTGGGGACAATTCACCTCTGTCGAAAACGAGATACAGAAAGAATCCGGCGCGCTGAAGGACTTGCTTCTCTTTAGCCAGCGGTTAAAAGAGACCGTGCGCGATCCCATCGTGCGGACTGTGAAGATCTACGCCAGAGCAGTGGCGGAAACCGAGTGGAGCGCATTGGCCGCCGGCGAGAGTACCGACAAAACCGACAAACTATTTTCCACGGTGATTTCCGGCGTTACAGAAGTGAAGCCTGAAGACGATACCGAACGCGCCATTTACCACCGCCTGCTTGACATTGCGAACCAGGCCAGCGCGCATCGCGATGAACGGCTTGCCATCAGCGTAAAGCGGATGCCGCAGACTCTTCGGCTGTTCGTCACGCTTGCGGCATCGACGATTTTGTTTCTGCTTTTCTTTTTTCCCTTTCGCAACGTTGTGCTTGGGCTGGTCGCGGTCGCGATCACAACCATGCTGCTGTTTTTCGCTCACTTCGTTCTGACCGACTTGGACAATCCCTTCGAGGGAACCTGGAACGTGGGCTCTGAGGCCTTCGCAGGGTTGGCCACGAAGTTCCGGTGACCGCTTCACCCTGACAAATCTCCGGCTCAAGTGTTATCGTTCCGCCATGGTGACCGAACAATGACAGACCCCACTGCCAACTGTCTTTTCTGCCGTATCCTGCGCGGCGAGATTCCGTCGAAGAAGGTTTATGAGGACAAGCACGTCTTTGCCTTTGAAGACGTCGATCCCAAAGCGCCGACGCATGTGCTCGTGATCCCAAAGAAACATTTTGCGGGATTGAAAGAAGCGCAAGAAGAGGACGCGGAAGTGATCGGACGCTGTCATCTCGCGGCGGCTGAGATCGCACGGCAGCGCAATATCGAGCAGGGGTATCGGACCGTACTAAACGTGGGGCCGGGTGCGGGGCAGTCGGTGTTTCACCTGCATGTCCATCTCCTGGGTGGACGGCACTTGAACTGGCCGCCGGGGTAGGGGCAGCTCTCAGCTCCAGCTTCTGGTTCTGGCTTCGACCCAGTTGATTTCGCTCCAGGGTGTAATTACAATGTAATTACGCAAAAAGGGAGCGCAACTATGCGACTGGAACTAACCCGCATCGGCAACTCGCGGGGCATCCGCATTCCTAAGCCGCTTATCGCACAGTGCGGTTTGGGCGACGTGGTGGAAGTCCGCGTCACTTCCGAGGGCCTGGTAGTCACGCCTCATCGCGCACCCCGCCATGGCTGGAAGCAGGCCTTTGCGGAATCGTCCCCACGGATTCCCGAGATGCTCCTCGAGGGAATCCCGCCGAATGCCTTTGATAGTGAGGACTGGAAATGGTGACCTATCCCCGGCGGGACGAAATCTGGCTCATCGCTCTTGATCCGTCGAGGGGATCGGAAATCAAGAAAACCCGGCCCTGCCTCGTGGTTTCTCCTGACGAAATGAACGAACCCCTCCAGACTGTCCTCGTGGCTCCAATGACGACGACTCAGCGCAGCTATCCCTCGCGCGTAAGCCTGATCTTTCGAAACAAGGCAGGGCAGGTCGCTCTCGATCAATTGCGCGCGGTGGATCGTCAACGTCTGGTCCGCAGACTGGGCTCAGTCTCCACCAAGACAGCGCATCAAGTCTCCGGTGTGCTGGTGGAAATGTTCGTCCGCTAGGGTTCAACGGCGCTTCTGTTTCAAAAAATACGGAAACAGGCGTCTACTGCACCACCGGATTTTCCTCTTCCGGCGCTCCGTGGCGCCTCAGCAAATTCGGCAGGTTCTGGGAGAACGCCGAACGTGGCAGGACCATATCACATCCCACTTCGTGCGCCTTCTGCTTCAAATCCCCTTGCACGTGTGAGAGGAATCCGATGATGGAGGTCCCCTTCTTCAGCTTCGCCTTCAGCTTGGGGATGAGGGTGAGCGGTTTGGCATTGGCATTGTTGAGATCGAAGATGATCAACGAGGGTTTTTCTTCGCCGTTCTGCAGGATGCGCTCAGAGAGATCTTTGTCGGTCTTGGCAAATTCGACCTTGACGTTCAGTTTGCGCGCGGTTTCTTGAATCTTGGCGGCGAAAAATAGATCGTCAACGAAAGCGAAGATGCGCGAGTTGGAATCTTCGCGCAATGCTGGGAGAGGCTCAGGCTCGACCGGCGCGAAGGGCGCAGCAAAGCCCGGACGCTGCCGACGTCCTCCTCCCTGGCCATTGCCGTTACCGGCCAACGCGGCGCGGTAGCTGTGGTCCATGGGAGCGGTGTAAATGCCGTCCTGATTGT
>Ga0307475_10002733_pt1 | contig 10649 bp, 10 predicted proteins | sample atmos_gasesECM1C_FD_203317 | JGI IMG/M metagenome (GOLD analysis project Ga0307475, IMG submission 203317) | Hardwood forest soil microbial communities from Morgan-Monroe State Forest, Indiana, United States - atmos_gasesECM1C_515 | ecosystem: Environmental > Terrestrial > Soil > Temperate...
TTCGCGTTTTGGACAAGGAAACGCTCTCCGAAAAATTTCAAAGCCTCAAACTCGACGTCGTGGGCTTTTCGCCGGAAGAAACGCGCCGCTTCCGCCGCTATATTCGCGAGCCTTACGGCATGGTGCTCGTCACCGGGCCAACGGGCTCCGGCAAGACAACCACTCTCTACGCCGCGGTGAACGAAATCAAAACTGACGAAGACAAGATCGTCACCATCGAAGATCCCGTGGAGTACCAGCTTCGCGGCATCACGCAAATTCCCGTCAACGAGAAAAAGGGGCTGACTTTCGCGCGCGGCTTGCGCTCCATCTTGCGCCACGATCCCGACAAGATCATGGTCGGCGAAATTCGCGACCAGGAAACCGCGCAGATCGCCATCCAGTCCGCGCTCACCGGTCACCTGGTTTTCACCACCGTCCACGCCAACAACGTCACCGACGTCATCGGCCGCTTCATCAACATGGGTGTCGAGCCTTATAACTTTGTGTCCGCGCTGAATTGCATCATGGCCCAGCGCTTGGTCCGCGTAGTTTGCCCCAACTGCAAACGCCCGAAGAACCATTCTCCTGAAGAATTGACCGAATCCGGCCTCGATCCGGCGGTGTGGTCGGCCATCACGCTGGTCGAGGGCGCCGGATGTCTGGAATGTTCCGGCACCGGATTCCATGGCCGCACGGCCATCTGCGAGCTGCTGGACCTCACCGATCGCATCCGCGAAATGATTGTGGATCGCCGGCCCACCTCGGAGATCAAGCGCATCGCCCGCGACGAAGGCATGATCACGCTGCGCGAAAGCGGCTTGGCCAAAATCCGCTCCGGCATCACGACATTGAAAGAAATCAACAAGGTGACTTTCGTTGAGTAGCATTGCGACAATTCGCCAGGAGCCTCGCGAAAGCGGCTTGTTCAGCCGGCTCACGCGCTGGCTCGATGCCATGCCGCATCCCCATCTGGCCATCGAGTTTGCGCCCGATCGCGTGGCCGCCGCCCGCTGGAAGGGCAACTCCGTCGATGAATTCACCGTCGAAAGTTTGCCGCCCGCGGCGCTGGTGCCTTCCGCGGTGGAACCGAATGTGATCAACGTGAGCGCCCTGAAGACCGCCATCGCCAATGTCGTCAGCCGCTTGCGCGCCAGGGACCAGGACGTCGCGCTGATCTTGCCGGACCCGGTTATTCGCGTCTTCGTGCAGCATTTTGACGAGTTTCCGCGGTCCCCGCAGGAAGCGATACCCATGCTGCGCTGGAAGCTGAAAAAGAGCATTCCCTTCGACGCTGACGAAACGGTGATTTCCTACATGCGCCAGCCCGCCCGCGCGGAGGGCGTGGACGTTGTCACCGCGCTGGCCCGCCTGCGCATTGTGCGCGAATATGAAGCCTTGGCCGAAGGCGCCAGCCTGTCCCCCGGCGTGATTCTGAGTTCGTCGCTGGCGGCGATTTCCTTGCTCGGGGACAAGAAAGCCACGCTGCTGGCCCGCGTTTCCGGCGTGGCGCTGACCACCGTCGTCGTCCGCGGCGGCGTGCTCTGCGGCTTCCGTTGTACGGAGCTTCCCGTGCACAGCGGCGACATCACGCCAAAAATGCTCCTGGATGAGATTTATCCCGTGGCCGCGTATTACCAGGACACTTGGGGGGAAGGCATCGGTTCCGTGCGCCTGGCCGGCTTGGGTGCGCGCCTCCCGGATTTTGTTCCGCCATTGGAATCCGAGTTTCACTGCGACGTAAGTTCGTTGTTGCATGCCGCGGTTTCCGACGGTCGGATACCCCACGAGGCCCGCCCGCTGGCGGACCGCGAAGCCGATGGTTTGGTCGGTTGGATGATGCATCGAAACTGAAGCCTCGAATCCGGGCGGGGAATCCAGGGAAAGCAAAGTTATGAGAGTTCGTTTAAATCTGGCCACCAATCCGTTGCAGACCCACCGCAAGTTCCTCGCGGTTTCGGGTCTCATCGGCGCGCTTGCCGGCATTATTTTCCTGGCTCTCGCTGGGCACGCCTATTCCGTGCGCAAGTCGAATGAAGTGTTGCGCGTGCGAGCCGATGGCGTCCGCCAGGAGATGGTCGGACTCATGCGCCAGCGCGACGAGTTGGAGAACTTCTTCAAGGAAGAGCAGAACGCCAGGCTCAACGAGCGCTCCACTTTTCTCAATTCCTTGATCGACGAGCAAAGCCTCAATTGGACGCAAATGTTTATGGACCTGGAGAAAATCCTGCCCACCGGTGTGCGCCTGGTGAGTATCGAGCCCGGGCACGATAAAGGCCAGGTGCTGGTGAAGTTGCAGGTCGGCGCCGTCAGCGACGAAGCCAAGCTCAAATTCGTGCGCGCGCTGGAAAGCTCTCCGGCATTCAAAGAGGTAAGGGAAATCGGCGAGATAAATGCTGAGCCGCAACCGGGGTCGGGCGATCTGGATCGCGTGCAGATTCAACTCACCGTGGTCTATGTGAGGAGCTGATGCGCCACGATTTCAAGCTTAGAAAGCGCGCGATTGTGTTGCTGCTGGTGTTGCTCATTACAGCGGACGTGACCCTCGGCGTCTACACTTGGAACCAGGCCTCGGCGCAAAGCGCGAAACAGGAATTGGCGCTAATGACCGTCAACCGCGACCTCCTGAAAAAAGACATCCAGCGCGCGTTGGAAATTCGCAGCCACATTCCCGCGATTCAAAAGGATTGCGATGCCTTCGAGCGGTCGCTTTTCCCGGAGAGCACTGGATATTCGACGGTAAGCGCGGAGCTCGGTGCGCTTGCCGCCAAAGCCGGCCTGCGGTTGGACAGCCGTTCTTTCAAACCCAAACCTGTGAAAGGCCGTGACCTCACGGAGCTGACCATCGACACTCAAGTGAAAGGCGATTATCGCGGCGTGGTGCGATTTTTGAACGAATTGCAGCGTTCCAAGAACTTTTACGCAGTAGAGGGGCTCTCGGCGCATTCTGGCTCCCAGACGCAAGGCGTCAGGGGGGCTTTGCAAGTGACACTGCACATTAAAACCTATTTTCGAGCAGCTTGATGAATCAGAAGACCAAAATCGCCATACTGCCCGTGCTGATGCTCGCTGCCGCGGGAGTCTTCTATTACGACAGCATAGGCGTGTCGTTCCCGGGCAAGACAGTGCCATTCACTCTAAGACCATACTCTCCGCTTCCCGTCGAGAATCCCGCGCTGCAACGCTGGAAGCTGGAGGCCAGCCGCCGCACCGAATACAAGAGCAGCGGAAGGGATTTATTCAGCCAGACTCTGCCTCCCGCGCCTCGTCCTAAAGTGCCCGACCGTGTCCCGGACCCCCCGCCGCAGCCGATAGTAGTCGAACCGCCGCCGAGCTTGCCGGCCAACATGAAATTCTTTGGTTACGGCACGGTGCCCAACGGCACCTCCAAGCGCGCCTTCCTCAGCGACGGAGAGCAAGTCTTCATTGTCGGCGAAGGCGACACCCTGCTCGGCAGATACCGTATCCTGAGGATCGGTAACGCCAGCCTCGAATTTGAAGAGGTCGGCTCCGGCAGGCGCAACTCCACCCCAATCGATGAACAGGGTGCTCCGCCCGCATGAGCAAAGCCATGAGAAATCACCCGAAAAGCACCGCCACCGCATCGCAGCGCGGATTTGCGCTGATGATGGTTATGTTTTTGACCACTCTCGTCCTTATCGGCGTCATGGCCGCTGCTCCCTATGTCCGCACCGAACGGCGACGCGAAAAAGAAGAAGAGATGATTTGGCGCGGCAAGCAGTACGTCCGCGGCATCAAGCTCTATTACCGCAAGACCGGACGCTTCCCGACCTCGGTGGACGATCTGACCAAGCCGAAGTTGGGCTCTTTGCGTTTCATGCGCCAGGCCTATTCCGATCCCATGAACAAGGCCGACGGCTCGTGGAGGCTGATCTACGTCGGACCCTCTGGCCAGCTCATCGGCAGCTTGAAGCCGCAACAGACTTTTCAGATGCCAGGCCCGGTCGGCACGCCCGCAGGGACCAACCCGCAGCAGACTACAGGTCTTGGCGCCTCGGGATTTGGCCAATCGGTACAGGGCCAGGCGCAGGGGCAAGCGGGCGTGCAGCCGAGTGCCACGCCCACCACGACGAATGCCGGGCAACCCGTCTCAGCGACGCCGGGCAGCAATGCCGTATCGGCGGACGATGCCGCCAACGCAACCCCTTCCGGCTTGGTCTCGGATGCTCCGGTGATCGGCGGCAACATAATCGGAGTGGGCAGCAAGACCAACAAGCGATCGATCATCGTCTACGACAAAGCCACGAATTACCGCCTCTTCGAGTTTATCTGGAATCCATCGAAAGACTTGGCCAACGCTCTGAACCAGCAAATGAACGCGCCGAATCAGAATCCCCAGGGAACCGCTCCAGCACAAAGTGGATTCGGGCAAAGCGGATTCGGGCAAGGTGGAATCGGGCAACAGAATAATTCTCCGGCTCCTCAGCCCGGCCCGCCCACAGCGGCGCCGCCTCCGGCCCAGAATCCCCCGCAGCAATAAAAGGAATCTGGCGCCGCGCGGTTTCTCTTCTTCGAAAATTAAAACTGCCCTGCGGGTGTGGTCGTGTTGCTGGTGGCAGCAACGGGCACTGCGCGCCGTGGAGTTTTGTCCGTGGCCGAAGGGACGCTGGATTTGCGCTGCTCGTAGGTTTGCTTCACGCGCCGAATGTAAGTAATCGTCTCGGCAAATGGCGGCACGCGCTGCCCGTATTGCTGCACGCGTTCTGGGCCGGCGTTGTAAGCGGCCAACGTCAGCGCCAGGTCGTTCTTGTAGAGTTGCAGAAGGTCGCTCAGGTAATGCGTTCCGGCTTCGATATTTTCCTGCGGGTCGAAAATATTCTTTACCCCGAGGCGGGCGGCCGTCGCGGGAAGAAGCTGCATCAGTCCGCGCGCGTCGCGGCGCGAAATTGCTTTGGGGTCGAAGTTCGATTCGGCTGCGATCACACTGGTGATCAGGTCGGCGTCGACGCTGTAGCGCTTGGCCGCCGCGCGAATCAGGTCGCCGAAAGGCTCCTGCGAAATCTCCGTAGGCGGCACGGAAATAAAAATTTCCTCTGGCTCGATCGACAGGACTTGCTCGACGGGAATCTCTGCGGTTCCGCCTTTCATTTGCAGACGATATTTGTCGCCGAGGATCTGGTAGCCGGTTACTGCCAGCCGTTGCCCGCTGCGCAGCACGATGTATTCGGCGCGCACACACGGCGCGGCGCATGCCAGAAGAAACGCGCTCATGGCCAGGTGCTTCAGCCGCACGGAGCTACCTCCCGCAGCGCAAACTGCTCGATGGCCGCGGCCACACCATTATGGTCGTTGGAGGCCGTTTCATGCCAGCCAAAATTTCTCAGCTCCGGCACGCAGTTTCCCATGACCACCGGAATGCCCGCGAAGGAAAGCATTTCCAGATCATTATGATTGTCGCCGATGGCCATCACTTCCTCGCGCGCCAAGCCGCGTAGAGCGGCCCATTCCGCGAGCGCCGCTCCCTTTGAGCATTGCGGATGAAGCACATCGATCATCGCGAAATCGCGGCTCTCGTAAACCGTCGCGGCGACTCCGAAATTCTCCGTAACTTGTGCGGCGCGCAGCATATCTTCCGCTTCGCGCATGGACTCGACTTTGCCCGATAGCATCACTTGCAGCGGATCTTCGGTGAGACAACTTTCGAGTGGCACGGCTTGACCGAGAAATTCCTTGTTGCGCGCGTAGTATGCGGAGCGGATAGGATCATCGGTGGCAAAGACTTCGAGAATTACCTGGTTCTCGCGCGGCCGGTCGAACACCACGCCGCAACCATCCCGCCATGGCTTGGTGATTTCCAAAACGCGCGCCGCCGTTTCGCGGGGCAGCAGGTGGCGCAGGTGCGTTTTCCCATCTTGCGTTCGAATCAGCGCGCCGTTGCTGACGATCATGGTCAGCGGCGCGGCAATCTGCGCCGCGATGGGCATGGCGAAATCGTATCGCCGGCCGGTAACCAGTGCGACCTCGATCCCGCGCCGCGTGGCTTCCGCGATGGCCGCGCGGTTGGCCTCCGGCAGCGTCCACCGGCTGTCCAGCAGCGTCCCGTCAATATCAAGCGCAATAAGCTTCACGGCCATGCCTTAATTGTACCGTGAATTAGATGTGTTTTCGGGCGCTCGCGCTGTGCGGTGCCGCGCCGCGAAGCGGCCAAAGCGGCTGTGCTAGACTTTTGAGTTCATGATTACGGCCACCAAAGTGATCGAGCTGGAATGCTCCGAATGCAGCAAAACATACGACGCAGCAGTCGAGCAGCATTTGTGTGTTTGCGGCAGGCCGCTGCTGGTTCGCTACGACTTGAAGCGTGCCGCGGCCACGCTCACGTTGGAGAATTTATCGAAGCGGGTGCGGAGTTTGTGGCGTTATCGCGAGGTCCTGCCGCCGGGGGATCCCGTGACGCTGGGCGAAGGCATGACGCCGTTGGTCCACGCGGCGCGGCTCGGCGCGTCTATGGGATTGCAGCGGCTGTACGTGAAGGACGAAGGTTTAAATCCGACGGGTTCGTTCAAGGCGCGTGGAATGACCGCGGCGGTGACGCGCGCGAAGCAACTCGGCGCGAAGGTCCTCGCGGCGCCGACGGCGGGCAATGCGGGCGGAGCATTGGCTGCGTACGCCGCGGCGGCGGGAATTCCTGCGGTGATTGTAATGCCGGCGGATACGCCCGCATCAAATGTGATGGAGTGTCAGGCGTTCGGCGCGAAAGTGGTAAAGCTGAACGGGCTGATTTCCGATTGCGGAAAATATGTTGCGGAGCGCAAGGACCGCGAGGGCTGGTACGACGTTTCAACGCTTAAGGAGCCGTATCGCGTCGAGGGCAAGAAGACGATGGGCTACGAATTGTGGGAACAGTTTGGCGGGAAATTGCCGGATCTGATTTTGTATCCCACCGGCGGCGGCGTTGGGCTGATCGGGATGTGCAAGGCTTTTGACGAAATGCAGGAGATGGGATGGATCGGGGCGGAGCGGCCGCGCATGGTTGCGGTCCAAGCGGAGGGATGCGCTCCGATCGTGAAGGCCTGGGAAGCGCACCGAGACGCGGCGGAGTTTTTTCCAAATGCGGCGACGATTGCTTCGGGATTGCGCGTGCCCGGCCCGCTGGGCGATCTAATGATGCTGCGGATGCTGCGGCAAACCAAAGGCACGGCGCTGACGGTGAGCGATGCGGAAATGTTGCAAGCGGGAAGGGAACTCGCTTCGCTCGAAGGAATTTTCGCCGCGCCGGAAGGGGCCGCAACGGTGATCGGCGCGCGCAAACTTGCTGCCTCCGGGTGGATCAATCCGGAAGAAACCGTGGTGCTTTTCAATACCGGCACCGGCTACAAATACGCGGAAGCGTGGCAGCGCGCATTGCAGGTCTAGAACGATGACTACACGTCGACTCTATTACGATGATTCGTATCAGCGGGAATTCAGTGCGCAGGTGCTGAGCTGCGAAACGGAGTTGCACGGGTCGACGCCGGCGTGGGGCGTGGTGCTGGATTGCACGGCGCTTTATCCAACTTCGGGCGGGCAGCCGCATGACTTGGGAAAGCTGGGCGATGCCAACGTTCTCGATGTGCGGGACGAAGGCGAGGACGTTATTCATGTTGTTGACCGGGAACTTCCGCTCGGTTCCGTGCAGGGCTGCGTGGATTGGGCGCGGCGATTGGATCACATGCAGCAGCACACCGGGCAACACTTGCTGTCCGCGATGTTTCAGGAGCGCTTCGGGCGGCCGACCGTTTCCTTTCACCTCGGGAGCGACTTTTGCACCATCGACCTGCGCGGGCCGGAGCCGACGGAAGAAATTCTGGAAGGAGCGGAACGCGCGGCGAACCAGGTTATTTCCGAAGATCGTCCGATTGTGACGCGTTATGGCACGGCGGAGGAATTCGTGGAGCGTGGCGTGCGCAAGGAAGTCGAACGCAGCGGGATTTTGCGGGCGATTGAAATTGAAGGCGCGGACCTACAGCCCTGCGGCGGAACACACGTGAAGAGCACGGCGCAGATCGGGATTATCCTGGTGCGGCGTTGCACGAAGATACGACAGGACTGGCGCGTGGAATTTGTGTGCGGGCGTCGCGCGGCGCGCGTGGCGAGGCATGATTTTCAACTTTTGCATCGCGCGGCGGAAGACTTAGGCTGCGCGCCAGAAGATGTGCCGGCTTCCGCGCAGCGCGCCATCAGCGAACGCGACTTGCATTTCAAAAATGTGCGAGCGCTGCTGAAGCGGCTTGCGGAAGCGGATGCTGCAACAGCGTTGCAGTCGGCCGAATTAGACGGGAACGGAGTCCGCGTTGTGGCGCGTGTTTTTGGAGAGGATAGCCACCCGGAATATTTGAGCAGCTTGGCAACACAGTTGGCCAAGTCTGAGAAAATGGTCGCGTTGCTGGGTAGATCCGGGTGCGGGCACCTTATTTTTGCGCAGCATTCTTCGGCAGGCAAGGACATGAACGCGCTGCTGAAGAAAGTTCTTGTGCAATTCGAGGGTAAGGGCGGCGGCACGCGCGATTTTGCGCGCGGCAAATTGAGCGACGCCGCGCAGGCGGAGAAGGCAGTGGCGTTAGCCCAGCGTCTGTTGTTTCCCAGCTAGCTTTCGCGAGTCGATGGCCGGTCTAAGGACTGGCGCCTACAGATGGGCTGGACAGTGATATGGTTCCTCGGCAGAACTGCGAGGAATGCAATGAAACGCCAAATGAGTCGCCGGGAAGCATTGAAGTTGGGAACCAATGCCGCCGTAACGGCGGCGATGGCACCGCTTCTTTCAGCCAATGCAGTCGAAGTAAATTCACGTTCGGCAACGACGCCGGACACATCGGCGGACATCTGCTTTTTGCGCGCGGTGGATATGGCCAAGTTGATCCGCGAGAAGAAGGTTTCCGCGCGCGAAGTGATGCAGGCGCACCTGAAGCAGATCAGCCGCGTGAATTCCAAGGTGAATGCGATCGTCACGCTGGTTGCGGAGGAGCAGTTGATGGCGCAAGCGGCCGCGGCGGATGCATCGCTTGCCAAAGGAAAGTTGCTCGGGCCGCTGCACGGGATGCCTGTTGGCGTGAAAGATTTGCATGAGGCGGCCGGCATTCGGACGACATACGGCTCGCCGCTGCATCGCAATTTTGTGCCGGATTTTGATTGCCGCGTGGTGCAGCGCGAGAAGGCCGCCGGTGCAATCGTGATCGGCAAGACGAATGTGCCGGAGTTTGGCCTGGGGTCGCAAACGTTCAATCCGGTGTTTGGCGCGACGCGCAATCCCTACGATGTGACCAAGACTTGCGGGGGCAGCACCGGCGGCGGCGTAGTGGCGCTAGCTTGCGGCATGGTTCCGCTGGCGGATGGCAGCGACATGGGCGGCTCGCTGCGCAATCCGCCGAACTTTTGCAATGTGGTGGGCATCCGGACGTCTCCTGGGCGGGTGCCTAATGTGCCTACGCACCTGGGCTGGTTCACGCTTTCCGTGCCGGGACCGGTGGCGCGCAATGTTACGGACTGCGGGTTTTTCCTCAGCGTTCTCGCCGGCTACGATCACCATTCGCCGATTTCCATCGAGCAAACCGGGGAACAGTTTGCGCGGCCGCTGGAGCGCAGTTTCAAGGGCGTGCGCGTGGCGATGTTCAGGGATTTGGGGCTGCCGTGGGAACCGGAGGTGAAGAGCGCGGTCGCGGCGCAGGGCAAAGTATTTGAGTCGCTGGGATGCATTGTGGAGGAAGCGGAGCCGGATTTTAGTGATGCAAATGAGTGCTTTGTGGCCTGGCGGCACTGGTCGGTGGAGTTGGGCTTCGGCGACTTAATCGCTTCGCATGGGGATCAATTGAACGAGTACATTCACTGGCACGTCGAAGAGGGTCGCAAGCTCACGGGGGCGTATCTGGCGCGAGTGGAGGCGAAGCGCACGGCCTTGTTCCAGCGCATGGCTGCGTTCATGAGCAAGTACGAGTTTTTCGTTCTGCCGGTGAATCAGGTGCTGCCCTTTGATGTGAACGTGCATTACCCGACGGAAATCGCGGGGACGAAGATGGAGAATTACATCGCGTGGATGAAATCGGCTTACTACATTTCCGCGGTGGGGAATCCGGCGATGTCCGTGCCCTGCGCGTTTTCGCAGGGTGGGCTGCCGATCGGGATACAGATTGTGGGGCGGCACCACGATGACTGGGGCGTGCTGCAGCTAGGTTACGCCTTTGAGCAGGCGACCAATGTGGGAAAGCAGCGGCCCGGCGCAGTGGCTTGACTTGGGCGCCGAGGATTTTCCGATAGTTGCGGCTGGAAAAAAGATGGCGAGGTAAACTCGCCGCTGCACGCAGAAGAAAGGGCCGCAGGGCTGCGCGGACTCCGCCCTGCGGTGCCGGGGCTTACGGCCCAAAAGCGGCGGCCCTTCGAGGCTCAGGACAAACAAGCCGCCGCAGTCCAAGATAAGGGCCGCTCCGCCTTGACCCCCTCCCCCCCTGTTTTTCACAAGTGTTGATTCTAAAGGTAGTTAAAGTGCTTTGTTTTGATACACTTTTGCAAGTGTTGATTCCAAACGTAGTTAGTCAGGACCGATGCTGTGCTGTTTGGAGGCTGGCCTTAGCCCCAATCCCCCCGAGGATTTACTTCGCTGTCGCCTTCGCGCCTTTGGCGGCCTCTTCGATAAGCTTTGCGACGGCCCCAGGCTGCGATACATAGATGGCGTGGCTGCC
>Ga0307475_10002734_pt1 | contig 10645 bp, 10 predicted proteins | sample atmos_gasesECM1C_FD_203317 | JGI IMG/M metagenome (GOLD analysis project Ga0307475, IMG submission 203317) | Hardwood forest soil microbial communities from Morgan-Monroe State Forest, Indiana, United States - atmos_gasesECM1C_515 | ecosystem: Environmental > Terrestrial > Soil > Temperate...
GCGGCGAGTTGAATACGAAAATCTATCGACTACCCTCCTCCCAGGAGGAGGGATCATGACCACGGACAAAGTCGACTTCAGTTCCGTCCGCTGGGGCTCGGTGGAGTGGACGAATCTCGTCACGCTTTATCTACGCGCGTATGAAAGCCGTTCGCGGCACCCAATTCTGGGTGATAACGCGGCCGCGGAGGCGGTGGACCGGATCGACTATGACTTCAAGAGAATTCATCGGACCTCGCTGCCGGCCTCGAACCAGTACCTCGTCGCATTGCGCGCCAAACAGCTCGACGACTGGTGCGCTGATTTCCTTCAACGGCATCCCGACGCCGTCGTCCTGCACCTTGGCTGCGGCCTCGACGGCCGCGCCTTTCGGCTCGCCTTGCCCACATCGGTTCTGTGGTTCGACGTCGATCAGCCAAGCGTCATCGAGTTGCGGCGACGGCTGTACGACGACACCGAGTTTTACCGGATGATCGGCTCGTCGGTGACCGATCCGCAGTGGCTGGATCAGATCCCAACGGGGCGACCCACGCTCGTCGTCGCCGAGGGCCTGCTGATGTACCTGCCGGAGAGCGACGTGCGGCGGCTGCTGCTGCGCTTGACGGACCGATTCGGTTGCGGCGAGCTGCTTTTCGATACGGTTTCAGCGCTGGCGCCGCTGGTTTCGAAGGTCTTCACAAAAGGGATCACCAAGTGGGGCATCCGCGACGTGCGCGCGCTGCAGACCTGGAACCCGAGGCTGCGATTCGTCGAGCAGACAGCCGTACTGGCCGGCTATGAGAAAGTCGATTCGACCGCGGTGCGGTGGATCTACAAGGTGCTGTGCGCGCTGCACACCCCTTACGACGTGCTGAACCGCTTCGAATACTCGTAGCGCGGCCGATCAGAGGTCGGATGCGAGTCGCTGCAGAATGTCGGCTGCGGGTTCGGCGGTGGCGTGCCGGTAACCTGTGCCCGCCCACAGATGGACATAGTCGGGTTTGCCCGCCGCGGCGGCGGCCTTGCGCAGTGGGCTGGTGAGGTAGTGAATCGCCGGATAACCCAGGGGCGCCTCCGCCTCGTGGGCGTCGATGAACGCATTGCGCAGGCCCCGGGCCGGTCGGCCGGTGAAGGCCCGGGTGAGCACGGTTTCGGTGCGAGCGGGATCGGCCAGCGCGGCCTGATGGGTGGCTGAGGCGCCGCTTTCGTTGGCGCGCAGCAGAATCGTGCCGACCGCGGCCGCTGCAGCGCCCGCTCGGATGACGTCGGCCACCGAAGCAGGAGTGGCAAGCCCACCCGTGGCCAGCACCGGCAGCGGCACGGTCGCAGTGATCTGTTTGACGAGGTCGACGATCGGGACCGGTGTCAGCGGCTTGCGCGGCGAGAGCGTGCCGGAGTGCCCGCCGGCGGCCGCTGCCTGCACGGCGAGCATGTCGACACCGGCGGCGTGAGCTCGCGCCGCCTCGTCGGGCGTTGTCACCGTTTGCACCACAACGCTATTGGACCGTTGCAGCGCGGCGATCACGTGACGCGGCGGTATCCCGAAGGTGAACGACACCATCGGCACCGGGTCGTCGAGCAACAGCGCGATCTTCTCGTCGAACCTGTCGGTGTCTTCGATTGGCTCGGCGGGCAGGGTCAGACCGAACTGTTCGGCCTCCTGCTGAATCGTTGCGGCGTAGGTCCGGTAGTGGTCGGGGTCGACCGGCAGCGGATTGGGAGCAAACACATTGACGCCGAAGGGGATTCCCTCGGCGCGAACCCTCTTGATCTCGGCTTCGACGGCCTCCACGGTTTTGTAGCCGGCCGCGAGCATGCCCAAGCCACCCGCCCGGGTTGCCGCCGACACCATCGCCGGGGTGGTGGGGCCGCCCGACATCGGGGCGGCGACCAGAGGAATCGACATCCCAAACTGCGCCAGCATCTCAGTGCCCCTTTCTGTGTTTCGGTTCGGCGTGGCGACGGATCAAGCTGCCTAGACAATATCGGCGATGGTGCCGGCCGCAGAAGTTCCATCCGGGCGCCGGACCTGACAGGATGCTTCACCGTGAAGCGGCCCAACTTCTTGGTGATCGTGGCGGACGATCTCGGGTTCTCCGATATCGGCGCCTTCGGTGGCGAGATCAGCACGCCCAATCTGGACCGGCTCGCCTACGCGGGGATCCGGCTCACCGACTTTCATTCGGCGCCGGCCTGCTCACCCACCCGGGCGATGCTGTTGACCGGAACCGATCACCACATCGCGGGCATCGGCACCATGCTGGAGGTCGCGATCCCTGGATTCGCGGGTGCCCCCGGCTACGAGGGCTATCTGAACGACCGGGTCGTAGCGTTGCCCGAGCTACTGCGCGAGGCGGGGTATCTGACGTTGATGTCTGGCAAATGGCACCTTGGCGACACGATCGAGACCTCGCCGTGGGCGCGCGGATTCGAGCGTTCGTTCGCTTTGTTGCCGGCCGGCGCCAGCCATTACGGCGGTGCGGCGGCCCGGGGTTTCTCGGCCGTACCAACGCTTTACACCGAAGATGACCAGTTCGTCACGGTCGGCGACGACTTCTACTCATCGGACTTCTACACCGACACCTTGCTGCGCTACTTCCGCGAACGTTCCGACCGCCCCAAAAACCGGGACCGACCGTTCTTCGCCTACCTGCCCTTCCAAGCGCCGCACTGGCCGCTGCAAGCGCCTGACGAATCCATCGCCACATATCGCGGCCGCTACGACGCCGGTCCGGACGCATTGCGCCAGGCGCGCTTGGCAGCGCTCGAGCAGCTCGGCCTGTGCCCGCCCGATGTCGTCGCGCACCCCGTCGTGGCCGACGGCGCTCCGGAGTGGGCCGACATGACAGCCGACGAGCGCGCGCTTTCGGCCCGCAGCATGGAGGTCTACGCCGCGATGGTGGACCGGATGGACTGGAATATCGGCCGGGTGATCGACTACCTGGCCGACACCGGCGAACTTGACGACACGGTCGTGATCTTCTTGTCCGACAACGGCGCAGAGGGCGCGATCGTCGAGGCGATGCCGCTGCATGGTGCTCAGATTGCCGCGCAGATCGAAAAGTACTGCGACAATAGCCTCGATAACCTTGGCCGCCCCACCTCGTATATCTGGTACGGGCCCCGCTGGGCGCAAGCTGCCACGGCGCCGTCGCGCCTGCACAAGGCGTTCACCACCGAAGGCGGGATCCGGGTGGTCGGGTTCGTCACCTGGCCCGGCTTCGCCCGGCAGCGCCAGATCGGCACCGCGTTCGCGACCGTGATGGACATCGCCCCGACCGTCCTGGAACTCGCCGGCACCGCACATCCCGGCACCACCTACCGCGGCCGCGAGGTAGCACCCATCCGTGGCCGCTCGCTGGTGCCGTATCTGTCGGGCGGCACCGAGGCGGTACATCACGCCGATACCGGCACCGGCTGGGAGTTGTTCGGCCGCCGCGCCATTCGCCGGGGCGATTGGAAGGCCCTCTACCTGCCCGCACCGTACGGCCCGGGCACCTGGCAGCTCTACGACCTCTCAGGCGATCCCGGTGAGATCGACGACCTGGCCGCCTCGCGGCCCGAGATACTGGCCGGGCTCCTCGGGCTGTGGGACCGCTACGTCGAGGAAAGCGGGGTGATCCTGGATCCCGTCTCGGTTTTCGAAATCGACCCGCAAATGCTCGGCTGAGACCAACGGCGTTATGCGGGAACGGATTTCGGCAAAAGGTCCGGCTGCGCCCAGCGCCCAATGGACCACCGCGTATGCTCGAGCGCCAATGGTTGACACAACCACGTGCGCGATTATCGGCGGCGGCCCGGCCGGCATGGTCCTCGGGCTTTTGCTGGCGCGGGCGGGTGTGGACGTCACCCTGCTGGAGAAGCATGGCGACTTCCTGCGCGACTTTCGCGGCGACACGGTGCATCCGACCACCCTGCGGCTACTCGACGAACTCGGCCTGTGGGAGCGCTTCACGGCTTTGCACTACAGCGAGGTGCGCAAGGCGAAATTCGAAACGAATGGGCGATCGGTGACATACGTCGACTTCGAGCGTCTGCGCGGCCAACCCCACCCCTATATCGCCATGGTGCCGCAGTGGGACCTGCTGAACTTGCTCGCCGCGGCCGCCAAAGCCGAGCCGAGCTTCACGTTGCGGATGAAGACCGAGGTCACCGGACTGCTGCGGGAGGGCGGCAAGGTTGCCGGAGTGCGCTACCAGGGATCCGACGGCCCGGGCGAATTGCGGGCCGAGTTGACCGTGGCGTGCGACGGCCGGACGTCGATCGTGCGCCATGAGGCTGGACTGAAGACACACGACTACCCGGTGAACTTCGACGTGTGGTGGTTCAGGCTGCCACGCGAAGGCGATGCTGAATTCACCTTCCTGCCCCGCTTCGCCCCAGGCAAGGGTCTCGTCGTGATCCCACGCGAGGGTTATGACCAGATCGCGTACCTCGGGCCCAAGGGGACTGACGCACAGCTGCGCGCGCGGGGTATAGCGGACTTCCGCCAGGACGTCAGCGCCCTAATGCCAGAAGCGACCGAGTCGGTGGCGGCGCTGACGTCCATGGACGACATCAAGCACCTCGACGTCCGAGTGAATCGGCTGCGTCGTTGGCACACCGATGGGCTGCTGTGCATCGGCGATGCCGCGCACGCGATGTCTCCGCTTGGGGGCGTCGGCATCAACCTGGCGGTCCAAGATGCCGTCGCCGCCGCAACCATATTGGCGGAACCACTGCGGCAGCACCGGGTCACCGATCGCGACCTGGCGGCGGTGCGCCGCCGGCGCCTATTTCCCACCGCGGTGACTCAGGCAGTGCAACGGCTGTTAGCCAGCCGGCTGCTCGGCCCGCTCCTTCGCGGCGCGGACCCCACCCCGCCGGCGGCGCTTCTGGGCTTGGTCGAGCGGTTGCCGTGGTTGTCGGTTGTGCCCGCGTATTTCGTCGGCGTCGGGGTTCGGCCCGAGCATGCGCCCGCATTCGCCCGTCGCGGGCCCGCATCCTGATATTGCACATTGCCGAACCGCTGGCCGCCGAGCGTGGGCCGTAAGTACGAGAACTGCCTTGAATTCGTCCATGGGCCGCACGCTCGGAGCCGGGCACTTTCACGCAGCCAGCGACACAGTTCAAGTGCTAGCGTCGGGTCCGTGTCTGGACAGGTGCGGATCGGCATTCTGGGCGCGGCCCGTATCGCACCCACGGCGCTCATCAACCCGGCCAAACAAAATGCCGATGTCGTAGTGGCCGCGGTGGCCGCACGCGATGCGTCGCGTGCCCACACCTTTGCCGACAAGCACAACATCGCCCGGGTGCACGACGACTACGACAAGCTGATCGCCGACCCGGCTATTGACGCGGTCTACAACCCGCTGCCGAACGGCTTGCACGGCAAGTGGACCCGAGCTGCACTCGCCGCCGGCAAGCACGTGCTGTGCGAAAAGCCATTCGCCGCCAATGCCGTCGAAGCCCGCGAGATCGCCGAACTGGCCGCGAAGTCCGATCGGGTGGTTATGGAGGCCTTCCACTATCGCTACCATCCGCTGACCTTGCGGGTTGAGCAGATCATCGCCTCCGGGGAGCTGGGAAACCTCAACCGGGTGGAGGCAGCCCTGTGCTTCCCGCTGCCGATGTTCTCCGATATCCGCTACAACTATTCGCTCGCGGGTGGCGCGACGATGGACGCCGGCTGCTATGCGGTCCACATGGTCCGCACGTTTGGCGGTTCGACCCCGGAAGTCGTTTCAGCGCAGCCGAAACTGCGCGACCCTCGGGTCGATCGGGCCATGACCGCCGAGTTGCGGTTCGCCGGCGGACACACCGGCCGGGTCCGCTGCTCGATGTGGTCGTCGCGTCTGCTGCAGATTAGCGCTCGCGTGGTCGGCGACGTCGGCGAGGTGCGGGTAGTCAATCCCGTATTGCCCCAGATTTTCCATCGACTCGTGGTCCGATCAGCCGACGGCAAACGGGTGGAGCGTTTTCCACGCCGTGCTTCGTACGCATATCAGCTCGACGTTTTCGCCGCCGCGGTGCTGCGCGGCGAACCGGTGAAGACGACCCCGCAAGACGCGATCGAGAACATGACCGTCATCGATGCGATCTATCGCGCGGCCGGGCTGCCGCTCCGAAACCCAAGCTGATGCTGCAAGGACATGGATATTCGGTAGTCGTCGTGTCAACTGCGACACGGACGTCGCAACGCCTGCCACGATTAGATGCGTGCGCGCGTTCGCCTGCCCCGTTTGTCGGGGCTTCGCCCCGTTCGAGTCGCAGCGTTGCCCGAATTGCTCGGCCGAGCTCGGATTGCACGTCCCAAGCCGCGCCATGTTTGCCACGTCATCGGGCTCGGCTGTTATCGACCGTCGAGTCTGGAATGCGTGCACCAGATCAGCCACTCTCGGCTGCAACTGGTTGGTCCCGGAGGAACAGGAGTTCGGTGGTCAACAGGGGCGATGTCTCGCCGATTCGCTGATCCGCCGCCAGCCCGACGCCGATGACACCATCGCGATGGAAAAGCTGATGTCCACCGCGTCTGCACTGCGGCGACTGATTTATCAGCTCATCGATATCGGGCTGCCGGTCGACCCGTACTGGCGTCAAGACGGAGGGCTTGCCTTCGATCTGCTGTCCAGCTACAGCGGCGGTGAGCGTGTGGTGATCGGGCACGCCGACGGGGTGATCACGATCGATCTGGTCGAGTCGCTGGACGCCTACCGCGAGTCGCTGCGAGTGCACCTCGGTGAGCCCTACCGCACCATGCTGGGTCATTTCCGCCACGAGATCGGCCACTACTACCAGAGCGTTCTCGTGGAAAGTGAGCCCGGCGCGGCGCGCTATCTGGACGAGTGCCGTGAAATCTTCGGCGATGAGCGCGCAGATTATCAGGCCGAGATCGCGCGACATTACAAGTTCGGTGCTCCGGCGAACTGGAGCGACTCCTACATCTCCGAGTACGCGACGATGCACCCCTGGGAGGATTTCGCCGAGTGCTTCGCCCACTACCTGCACATCACCGGCACAATCGACACCGCCCGGGAGTCCGGACTGATCTTGCACGCCGACCGGGTTCGTTTCTCGGTTCAGCGGGACATCGTTCCGCTCGCGTCCTACGAGGACGCTTCGATCGAGCGACTGCTGGAGGACTGGAAGTGGTTGTCGCTCTGCTTCAATCGGGTGAATACCGCCATGGGTAAGAATCCGCTGTACCCGTTCGACATCCCGCTGGCGGTGGTCCGCAAGCTGGCGTTCGTACACAAAGTGATCCGCGAGACGGCTCGCACAACGGCAGCTGATCACCCAATGCCGTGAAGTCAAGAGCATGGCTACGCCACGCTCAGACAAGTTGTTGCAAGGAGATTCGGATGTGTCGATGGGTTGGATACCTGGGCGGCCCGATCGCGCCCAGGGAGTTGCTACATGATCCGCAGCGCTCACTCATCGAACAGAGCCGCAGACACGCGCCGAACATGGAGATTCCCAACGGCGACGGCACCGGGCTGGGCTGGTATGAACACCGCGCAGAACCGGCGCTGTTTCGCAGCATCACCCCGGCGTGGGGCGATGAGAACCTTTTGGAACTGGCCACCGAGATCCGCACGCCCCTGTTTCTTGCCCACGTGCGCGCCGGCACCGGGACACCGGTGCAGCAGACCAACTGTCACCCGTTCCGGTACCGAAACTGGCTTTTTGTGCACAACGGCTATGTGGCCGGGTATGACAGGTTGCGTCGGGACCTGCTCATGGCTGTGCGCCCCGACTTGTTCGGCAACATAGCGGGTTCTACCGATTCGGAGCTGCTCTTTCACCTCGCGCTTACCTTCGGTCTCACCGATGATCCGATCGCCGGGATCGCCCGGATGGCGGGTTTTGTCGAAGCGACCGCTGCGGCGGCCGGTTTGGGCGAACCTGCGCTCCAGATGACGGTGGGGGTCAGCGATGGGGTTCGCCTGTACGCCGCGCGTTACGCCAGTGGACCGGAAGTGAATACGCTGTTCGTGAGCGAAGATCTGGAGTCGGTACGGATGCTCTACCCCGACAACGAACCGCTGCACTTTGGTGGTGATGCCCGGGTTGTGGTTTCCGAGCCGTTGACCGATTTGCCCGGGTTGTGGCGCGAAGTGCCCGCCGGGACCGCGCTGATTGTCGGCAAAGACATCCAGGAACAAGCCTTCCAGCCCATCAACCCGGTGGCTGCCTGACTTACTGCAGCCCTGAAGATTTGGCGGATCTCTCCGCCAACAAGCGACGTGCCGCGTCGACACACGGGCGAAGGCGGTCGATCGGGCTGACGCCGGCCAACGCCAGCGACCGTCTGGGTACTTCGAGTTCGATCACGATGTCGGGTGGCAGGGCGGACAGGATGTCGGGTAGCGGGAGTTCGCCTTCGCCGGGAACCATGCGTTCATACATGGCTTCCTCCATATAGTTGTCCATGCGCGGCTGTAGCGTCGTGTCGTTGAGTTGCGCGTAGCCAATGTGCTTGGGGTCCAAGGCCAAAAGGTCGGAGGCGCCGGATCCGGATCGCACCAGATGCATGGTGTCGATCAATAGCCGGAATTCGGGTCGTCCGACGTATTCCACAGCGGCCACTGCGGTGGGGAGGTCGCCGATGGTCAGGCCGGGTACCGGTTCGACGTCCGTCTCGATGTTGCGCTGTGCGCCGAGTTCGGTCAGTGCGGCGAACTGGTCGAACGAGCGGCCCAGCTCTGGATCGAGGCTGACCACGTTTATCCGGGGAACGCCGAGCTCAGCCAGGACGTCGAGATCCGAGCAGAAATCGCGCATATCGGCACCCGGCAGCACCAGGAACCCGTCGCCGAGTGAGATCGTCACGCCCCGGTCATCCATCGTGGCGCGCAGGTCCTTCCTCAGTGCCGGGTTCTTCAACGAGAACGACGGAAAGCCGAGTGGCACCAACGGCTGTCCCTGCACAACGGTGGAGATGTGCTGGCAGCCGAGATCGGCGGCGAGGTTGACGAACTCCACTGGCGGAAGGGCGAATACGCTGAGGAAACCGACGGCGAGCCGGGTCATGCGGGCCGGCCCGCCATTTGGGCCAGCTGGTCTGCGGCCTGAACTGTTTGCGTGGTCAGCGCGATCTGTCCAGAACTGACCTGTTCTTCGATCAGCGGGGCTTCCAGGACGAGATCGTCACGGATGAAGGCAATATGGTCGTGCAGGTGCGCACCGGTGAATGACGCCCAGGCGGTCGCGGATGGCGGGTCCAGTGTCAGCAACACTTCGTAGAAACCGGCCGTCAGCGACTTGGGTGGGTCCACCTGTGTCAGCCCAAGACGCATCGCCTCCGGGCCCAACGTATAGCGAGTAGTCCGGGCGAGATCACAGGTAATGAGACCGTTGGTCGGTGCCGCAGGGGCGTTCGGATTCGTAGCGGGGCACTTGTCGGGCGTGGTTGGTTGTGACTTCTCCACCGGCCGAACCGGCAACGGCTGAATGTTGACCACCGGCGCCACCGATTGAGTCGTCGTGGGCGCCTTCGTGGTCGATGTGGTGGGCGAGGCCGGATGTTGGGTTGCGTGGCACCCGCACGTCACCGCGCCGAGCAGAATGACGCTCGTCAATACGTTCTTCGCCTGGTGGAACGCCACTCCATTCCTTTCGCCAGATCAGCTGGATCAAGCAAACTAGCTCCCGGTCAGGTCTAGCACGCGTTGTCCTCGCCGAGTCGGCGTGAATCGTGATGACACCGTTGCGCTACTGACGGCGGGCGCCTCAGCACACCAGATCCTTTACCGACACTACGAACATAGAGTATTGTCGTCCGTCTAGTCAGCGAATTGTCGATCGATATCCCGTCCCCACGAAAGTCCATTCTCATGGCTCGATACACGCCCGCCGCCGCGAAACGACGAAAACCTAATCCTGCGGAGCGCCGCCGTGACCTGTGCGATACGGCGATTCAACTGTTGGCTGACGACGGCGCCAAGGGGTTGAGCCATCTGAAGATCGACCGGAAGGCCGGCGTTCCCGACGGCACCACCTCGTTCTATTTCCGAACCCGCTCGGCGCTGCTGCGCGCCGTCGCCGAGCGATTGGCTGAGCTGGACCTCGCAACCTTGCAGTCAGTCGCTGACAGCGCCGATGGCCGGGGAGGCAATCCCTCGCCGTCGCGGTTGTCGCAGGTGGTGATTCAAGCCGGCAGCGAGCCACAGTTGTCCCGAACGAAGGCCAGGTACGAGCTGACGATGCAGGCAGCTCGCGACCCCGCGATGGCTGCGATTCTGCAGCAAGCCGCGGATGGATTCACCAAACTGCACCGTGAGATCCTTGTGCAGCTCATGCCGCACGGCGCCGAATTGGAGTCGGCCGTGGTTGAGGATCTGAGCAACATCACGCTGACGTTCATCAACGGCCTGCTGCTGCGATTCGTCCACGGCGACCGCATTATCGACAGCCCGGATCAACTCGACAGGATCTTGTCAGCGATCGCTACCGGCATTCTCAAGAGCCCGAACAAGGGCCGCTTAACCGAGGCGGGCGGCCCGCGCCCAACGCGGCGCCGCCGTGCCGCGGCATCCGGCTGAGCGCGACAAACCGTGTACGGGTTGGCCGACGGGTTTCGGGGCTCTGGGTCTTGCCAGGGCACCCGCTGTGTGATTCTCTACGAGAATAGAGTTAAACCGACGCCCGGCCGAGGTGAGCCCGTTATCAGCCGAGCCCGTTCGAT
>Ga0307475_10002735_pt1 | contig 10643 bp, 9 predicted proteins | sample atmos_gasesECM1C_FD_203317 | JGI IMG/M metagenome (GOLD analysis project Ga0307475, IMG submission 203317) | Hardwood forest soil microbial communities from Morgan-Monroe State Forest, Indiana, United States - atmos_gasesECM1C_515 | ecosystem: Environmental > Terrestrial > Soil > Temperate...
TCTCCCAAGGGTGCGGATCTGCTATCATGGTCTCGCAATCGCACAATGGGTGAAACCATGGCAGATCCACGCGAGACGATGCCGTTCGCCGCATTCGAATGGATGCTGTCGGGGCGTTATTTGCGTGCGCGGCGCCGGGAAGGGTTCATTTCGGTCATCGCCGGCTTTTCCTTCCTCGGCATCATGCTCGGCGTTGCGACGCTGATCATCGTGATGGCCGTGATGAACGGCTTTCGCAAGGAATTGCTCGACAAGATCCTCGGATTGAACGGCCACCTCCTGGTGCAGCCGCAGGAATCCCCGTTGACCGACTGGAAAGACGTGGCTGATCGGATCCGCCAGGTCAAAGGCATCAGGCTTGCGGCGCCGGTCGTCGACGGCCCGGCGCTGGCGTCGTCGCCGCTCAACGCATCGGGCATCATGGTCCGCGGCATCCGGTCCGAGGACCTGAACAATCTCACCTCGATCGCCAGCCACCTCAAGGACGGCACGCTGGACGATTTCGACCAGGGCCATGGCGTCGCGATCGGGCGGCGGCTTGCCGAACAACTGTCATTGCATGTCGGTGACAAGATCACCCTGGTCTCCCGGCAAGGCGCGGTCGCCCCGATGGGGATCGCGCCGCGCATCAAGCCGTATCGCGTGGCAGCCGTTTTCGAGATCGGCATGTCGGAATACGACGCCAGCCTGGTGTTCATGCCGCTGCCCGAGGCTCAGGCCTATTTCGACCGCGACCGCGACGTTACGGCGATCGAAGTCTTCACCGGCAGTCCCGACCGCATCGAGGCCTTCCGCAAGAGTGTGACCGAGGCGGCCGGGCGGCCGATCTTCCTGGTGGACTGGCGGCAGCGCAACGCGACCTTCTTCAGCGCGCTGCAGGTCGAACGCAACGTGATGTTTCTGGTCCTCACCTTGATCGTGCTGGTGGCGGCACTCAACATCGTGTCCGGTCTGATCATGCTGGTCAAGGACAAGGGCAGCGATATCGCCATCCTGCGGACCATGGGCGCTTCGCAGGGAACCATCATGCGGGTCTTCCTCATCACCGGCGCGTCGATCGGCGTGGCCGGCACCATCGCCGGATTGCTGCTCGGGCTCGTGGTCTGCTTCAACATCGAGGCGATCCGGCAGTTGCTGTCGTGGCTGAGCAACACCGACATCTTCAACTCGGAGATCTATTTTCTGTCCCGCCTGCCGGCGGAAATCGATGCGGGCGAAACCGGCGCGGTCGTGATCCTGGCGCTGACCCTGTCTTTCCTGGCCACGCTTTATCCGTCGTGGCGGGCTGCGCGCCTCGATCCGATCGAAGCGCTGCGGAACGCCTGAGTGGGGGCGGCGCTCTTGTTTTGCGATCCACTCCTCCCTTGCTGGCTCTCAATCGACGACGGCAACGGCCTCGATCTCGACGAGCCACTCCGGCAGCGCGAGCGCGGCGACCCCGACGAGCGTGCTTGCTGGTGGGGCTCCGCCCGCGAAGAACGGCGCCCGCGCCTGGCCGACGATGGTGCGATGCTCGGGCTTGTAATCCACCACGTAGGTGGTGATCTTCACGACGTCGCCGAAGCCAGCGCCGGCCGCCGCCAGCGCCAGACCGACAATGCGCACGCCCGCGTGGTTTGCGCCGCCAGGTCGGCGGCTCCGACCAGCGCTCCCTGTTCGTCGATGGCGACCTGCCCCGCCGTGTAGATCGTCCGCGCGCCCCGCGCGACGACCACCTGCGAGAATCGCGGATTTTCCAGAAGTCCTTCTGGCCGTGGGTGTTCCAACGTGCTCACTCTTTTGCTCCATCACCCGGTCGGTCGCGGGATGTTCGCGTTTCCTGATCTTGCCGGATGTCTCGATCTGTGGTCCGGCGGCGTCGAACCGGGTCATCCTAGCTTCGGAAGCGACCAATACCTAGCGCGCCGATCCGCGTCTGGGTGCCGCCACCCGCGATCAATTCGGCCATCACGGCGCCGGCGGCGGGGCCGAGCTGAAAGCCGTGCGCGGAGAAGCCGAATTGATGGAAGAGGCCTTCGTGCAACGCGCTGGGTCCAACGATGGGGATCTCATCGCGCATGCACGCCTCGATGCCGGCCCAGGCCCGGACGATGGACGCACCGCGCATCACGGCAAACAGCTCGGACACGGTCCGCGTGCTCTCGGCGAGCTTGCGCCAGTCGAGCACGGTTTCGTTGCGGTCCTGGTCGGCCGTCGCCCGATGGCCGCCGCCAATCAGCACCGTGCCATTGGCGAACTGCTTGAAGGAGAGTTTTCGGCCGCGCAGGATCACCACGGGATCGATGAAGTGCGGAACGGGCGAGGTGATCATGAGCATCGGCGCAATCGTCTCGACCGGCACTGGCTCGCCGAGGTTTTCTGCGATACGTCCGGCCCAGGCGCCCGCGGCGTTGACCAGCACCGGCGCGGCATAGTCTTCAGCGCCGACATCGACGCGCCAGAGGCCGCCGTCCTTCCGAATATTGCGCGCGGCCACGCCCTCGCGGATGGTCGTGCCGAGCGCCTCGGCCTTGCGGCGGAAGGCGGTTGTGGTACGCGCCGGCTGCGCCGCGCCGTCGCGCCGCGAGACGATGCCGCCGGGACAGGTTTCTGCGACCGCCGGCACGAGCCTGCGCAACTCGGCGGCGTCGATCAGCTTTTCATGAATGAAGCCGCGCGCATTCAGGTCGGCGACGCGGGCGCGGCAGACGGCCAACTCCGTATCGTTCTCGGCGACCAGCACCTGGCCGTGGCTCTCGAAGCCGCAGGTATCGTCGACGAGATCGGCGATCTTTTCCCAAATCGCCATCGACCGGATCGAGAGCGGGATTTCCGCGACATCGCGGGCAAGCTGGCGGACGCCCCCGGCATTCACGCCCGAGGCGTGACGGCCGGCATAGTCCTTCTCGATCAGCACCGGCTTCAGCCCGGCAAGACAGAGATGCAGCGCGGTGGAACAGCCATGGATGCCGCCACCCACGATGATGGCATCCGCAAGTCTGGTCATCCGCGCACCACCGCTTGCGTCGCGGTATCGGTCTTCGGCAGGCTCGCGAGCTCCGACAGCATGATCGGCTTCACCGGCGCGCGCAGGCGGTAGTAGCCGATCTCGTCTCGCGTCTTGCCGCGCGCCTCCGCCATCAGCTCGGTGACGGTGAGGCCGCACAGCCGCCCCTGGCATGGGCCCATGCCGGTGCGGCGATAGGCCTTCAGCTGGTTCGGACCGGTCGCACCGATCTTGACCGAATCCAGAATCTCCTGGGCCGTGACCTCCTCGCAGCGGCAGACGATGGTGTCATCAGCGGGAATCCGGAACTGTTTGGCCGGCTGAAACAGCACGTCGAGGAAGGCGCGGCCATGCTCGGCACGGGCGAGTTTTTGGCGTAACCCTGCCATCGGCTCGAGCTTCACAGCCGTCGTCGGCGCAAGCTTCGCGGTCGCGGCGCGCGCGGCGATGTGGCCGCGATAGACGGCGGCTTGCGCGCCGCCGATGCCGGCGCCGTCGCCGGCGATCGCGATGCCCGCAACGGATGTGTTGCCGTCGGCGTCGAGCACCGGCGACCAGCACAATTGCAGCTCGTCCCAGCGATGGTCGACACCGGCGGCCATCGCGAGATTGACGTTCGGCACCACGCCCTGGTGCAGCAGCAGCAGATCGGCCGGCACGGTCTCGCGTTGGCCTCCGGCCACGTAGCTGACGCTTGCGAGCTTGCCGTTGCCGGCCGCGGCCAACTCGGTCACGCCGCTGATCACTGGCACTTTGGCGCGGACCTCGCGCATCAGGGCGAGCCCCTTCGCAAAGTAAGGCGAGGTCATGAAGGCAAAGGCGTGGGGCAGGGCGGCAAGATAATTGCTGCGCGCCGTGGTGTCGAGCACACGATCGATGCGGCCGCCGAGGCGCAGGATCTGGGCTGCGAGCAGCCACAGCAGCGGGCCCTGGCCGGCGATGACGGTGCGGCCGTCCGGCACCAGCCCTGAGGATTTCAGCATTGTCTGCGCGGCGCCCGCGGTCATCACGCCGGGCAGCGTCCAGCCGGGAATCGGAAACGGCCGTTCCTGCGCGCCGGTGGCGATGATCACGTGGTCAGCGCCAATGAAGGCCGAGCCGCCGCCGATCGACACGCCGATTTCGAGATTGCGGTCGAGGCTCCAGACCGTGGCGCGATGGATGATCTCGGCGCCGCTTGTCCGCGCAGCCTGCACGGTCTCCGCGCCGGACCAGTAGTCGGCGCCAAGCAGCGCGCGGGTCGTGACCGGCGTCGAATCGATGGCGCGCCAGACCTGGCCGCCGGGGCCGGCATTCTCGTCGAGCAGCAGCGTCGACAGGCCGGCGCCGGCTGCGGTGGCGGTGGCGGCGAGCCCGGCCGGGCCGGCGCCGATCACGACGACGTCGTAATGGTCGCGCTTCGGGGCTGTCATCGGCCGATCTCCCGCTTGCCCTTCTGAATCTCGATCTGCATGCCCTCAGTGACGGGGACGAGACAGCCCTGCCGGCTGCCGACGCCGTCGATCGTGACGAGGCAATCGAAGCACACGCCCATCATGCAATAAGGTAGCCGCCGCGCGCCGCTGACCGCCGTCGTGCGGCGCACGTCGAGGCCGGAGGCGAGCAGCGCAGCCGATACGCTGTCGCCTTCGCGCGCCTCGACCGCGATCCCCTCGACATGGATCGTCACCGGTCGTCTCGCATCTTCATCTGCTCGTTTGAACATTCGCGTCGTCTCCGTGGCCTCGTCAGGCCGTGGCAATGTCAGTAATAGCCGCTGCCGTTTGGCGTGGCGTCGCCGTCGAAGCGGCGCGCCGAGAACGCGCCGACAAGCTCGCTCTCGAGCGCGCCGCGCGCGATCATTCCGGCAATGTCGAAGGCATGGTTCGAGGCGAGCGTCACGCCGGAATGGCAACAGGCGACGAATGCGCCGGGATGCGTTTCCGACTGGTCGTAGACCGGAAAGCCGTCACGCGGCATCACGCGGATACCCGACCAGCTGCGCACCACGTTGAGCCGGGCGAGATGCGGGAACATGCGCAGCGCGCGATCCGCCATGACCGCATTGATCGGCTGGTTCAGCACGCGGTCGTCGAGCTCATCCTCCTTGCTGTCGCCGATCATGACCGTGCCCTCGTCGGTCTGGCGGATCGTGGTCAGGGGATGCGGCAGGAACGGCATCGTCCGCTCGGTCACGACGATCTGCCCCCGCGTCGGGCCCATCGGTGCCGACAGGCCGACCATCGGCGCCAGCGTCTGGTTGGCGTTGCCGGCTGCCAGCACGACTTTTGCGGCGCGGATCTCGCCACGTGCCGTCGCGAGGCGGAATTCGCCGCCCTCGCGCGCAATCGAAGAGACGGGCTGCTCCGGGAAGTAGTCGACACCCAATTGCTTCATCGCCGTGTGGAAGGCGCGAAACGTGCGCAGCGAGTTCACATGGCCGTCGAACGGACAGAAGCTGCCGCCTGAGACCTCCGGGCCGATCAGCGGCAGCATCTTCTTGACCTCTGCCGCGGTGAGCATCTCCATGCGATAATCCGCGGCACCGACCTGGTTATGCATGCGGGCCACGAGCTCGGTGCGCTGCGCATACTCCACTTCGCCAAGGGTGAGATGAAAGCCGCCATTCTGCTGGAGCGCGACGTCGAGCCCGGTCTGCTCCTTCAATTCGGCGTTGAGTGTCGGCCAGGCTTTCGACGCGCGCACGGTCCAGCCCGTGTAGGCCGGCATGCCCAAGCCTTTGCTCTGCACCCAGACCAGCGCGAAATTGGCCCGCGACGCGCGCTTGGCAATGTCGCCTTCATCGAGCACGGCGACGCTCTGGCCGAGCCGGCCGAGGCCCCAGGCAATGGCGGAGCCGAGCAGGCCGCCGCCGACAATGGCGACGTCGTAATCCCCGATCATGGTTTCTCCTATCGCCCTGCGTCGCCTTTTGCGGTGAGCACGCGGCCGAGCCCGTAAAAGCGATCGAGCAGGACGAGGACGGTCATGGTGATGGCGATGACGCTGGCCGACACCGAGGTCACCAGCGGATCGATGTTGTCCTGGATGTAAAGGAACATGCGCACCGGCAAGGTCTCGGTGCCGGGCGTCGCCAGGAACACGGTCATGGTCAGGTCGTCGAAGGACTGGATGAACGCCAGCGCCCAGCCGCTGACGATGCCCGGCAGGATCGCGGGCAAGGTCACGCGGCGAAACAGCGTAAAACCGTCGGCGCCGAGCGAGATCGCCGCCATCTCGGTCGCGCGGTCCATGCCAGTGGCCGCAGCCAATGTCAGGCGCAGCGCGAAGGGGAAAACGACGATGATATGCGCGATCAGCAGCGCGAGGAAAGTGCCGCCGAAACCGATCAGGGTGAAGAAGCGCAGGAAGGCGATGCCGAGCACGACATGGGGGATCATCAGCGGCGAGAGAAACAAGGCCGACAGCGCGTCGCGGCCGCGAAAGCGATAGCGTGCCAGCGCCAGCGCCGCCGGCACCGCGACCAGCACGGTCACAAAGGAGGACAGTGCGCCGAGCCAGAGGCTCGTCCCGAACGCGCGAACGAATTCCGGATAATTCGCAATCGCCTTGAACCAGCGCAGCGAGAAGCTGGTGGTCGGGATCGACAGAAAACCCTCGGGCGTGAAGGCGACCAGGCACACCACGACGATCGGCGCCAGCATGACGACGACGAACAGCGTGTGGAAGGCGAGCGCGAGTGGGCCGTTCTTCTTCATCGGAACAACTCCGCATAGCGCCGTTCGATCAGCGCATTGCTGCCGACGACGATCAGCACGAGCGCGGCCAGCAGCAGCACCGCGACGGCTGCGCCGAGCGGCCAGTTCAGCGTGTTGAGAAACTCGTCATAGGCCAGCGTCGATGCAACCTTGAGCCGCCGGCCGCCGATGATCGCGGGCGTGGCGAAGGCGCTCGCAGACAGCGAGAACACGATGATCGCCCCCGACAGCACGCCCGGCATGATCTGCGGCAGGATGATGCGGCGGACCACGGTGAATGGGCTTGCGCCGAGCGAGGTGGCCGCGTTCTCGATCTGCGGATCGATGCGCTGCAACGCGGTCCAGACCGCGAGCACCATGAAGGGCATCATGGCGTGCGCGAGCGCCACCACCATGCCGGTCTCGGTGAACATGAAACGGATGGGCGATGCGATCAGCCCGAGCGACATCATCAGCTTGTTGGCGAGCCCGTTGTTGCCGCCGAACAGCAGCGCCCAGCCGAGCGTGCGCGCCACCACCGAGATCAGAAGCGGGCCCAGGATGACGAGCAGGAAAAAGCCCTTCCACGGGCTGTTCATGCGGTTGAGGATGTAGGCTTCGGGCACGCCGAGCACGGCCGTGATCAGGGTGGCGAGCGCTGCCACGCGAAAAGTGCGCGAAAACATCTCGGCGTAATAGGGATCGCTCGCGATCTCGCGCCAATTTTTCAGGATGAAGACGGGCTCGATGCCCTTGTACTGGCCCCAATCGTGAAACGAGAGCATCACCGTCATCGCGAGCGGGATCACGACGACGCCGGTGAACAGCATCAAAGCCGGCAGCGCCAGCGCCCAGGCCGCGCGCGTTTCGCGCGACGGCGCCGCGCTCGCGGGAAGGCTGTCGATGGCTGCGCTCATGATGCGCCTCCCGCAGCACGAAGCGACATGTCTTGGGCGAGCCAGGCGAGATGCACCGGCTCGCCCTGAGCGGGCTGCGGCTGGCCGTTGTTCGGGCGGATCACGATGACGGGGCCGCATTCGGTCTCGCACTGGAACAGCCACTGATTGCCCTGAAAGATGCGGCTTGCGATCCGCCCCGACAGGCCGCTCTCGCCAAAGCCGATCCGTTCCGGACGGACGCTGATCGTGACGGTGCCTGAGACACCGGCCGGCGCGGACGCGCTCCATGAGCCGGCGATCAGCCTGGCCGGAGAGGATGTGCGATCGACGGTCGCGGCAAATTCGTTGGTCTTGCCGAGGAATTGCGCGACGAAGGCGGAGGCCGGGCGCTCGTAGACCTCCTGCGGCGTGCCGATCTGTTCGATGCGGCCTTTGCTCATCACCACGATGCGGTCGGACAGCGACATCGCCTCGATCTGGTCGTGGGTCACCAATATGGTCGTGGTGCCGAGATTGCGCTGGATCTGGCGCAGTTCGATCTGCATGTCCTCGCGCAGCCGTGCATCGAGATTCGAGAGCGGCTCGTCGAGCAGCAGCACGCTGGGCCGGATCACCAGCGCCCGCGCCAGCGCAACGCGCTGCTGCTGGCCGCCGGACATCCGCCTTGGATGGCGGTCTTCGTAGCCGGCGAGCCCGACCATCGCGAGGGCGGCGCGAACCCGGGCCTCGCGCTCGGTCCGCGAAACCCTGCGCATCTCCAGGCCGAACGACACGTTCTCCGCCGCGGTCATGTGCGGAAACAGCGCGTAGCTCTGGAACACGATGCCCAGCCCGCGCCTGGATGGAGGAACGGCGAGCAGGTCGCGGCCTTCGAGGCGAATGGCGCCGTGCGATGGATCGAGGAAGCCCGCGATCATCTGCAAGGTCGTGGTCTTGCCACAGCCGGACGGGCCGAGAAACGAGATGAACTCGCCCTTGCCCACCGTGAGGCTGAACGCATCGACGGCGACAGTCGGACCAAAATGTTTGCCGACGTGGTCGAGTTCGAGAAAGGACATGGCGGATTTCCCGGAGCCCGTTCCAATCACTCCGGCCCGCTCAACGCTCGACCTCGCGATTCCAGCGCTTGGTCCACTCCTCGCGCTTGTCGTTGATGACAGTCCAGTCGGGCGCGTAGAGCGCGGCCGCGCGGGCGCCGACCGGAGCCATTTTGGCAAGCTCAGGCGGAGCCACGATCGACTTCACGACCGGGCCATAGCCATAGTCTTTCAGCATCAGGAGCTGGATCTTCGGATCAAGCAGCAGCTTGATGAAGTGTGAGGCGAGCGGCGAGGCGCCGGCTTTGGCAATCGGGCAGGCGGTGGTGAGCAGCGTGACGGCGCCCTCCTTGGGATAGACGAAGTCGACAGGGAAACCGGTGTTGGCAAAGCTCTGCACGCGGCCGGTGCCCCACACCGCGATCACGGCCTGACCCGACTGGAACAGCTCGGTCATCTTGCCCGGCGACGGCTCGTAGGCGAGCACGTTGGGGTTGATGTCATTCTTGAAGATGTTGAAGCCTGCATCGACATTGGCCTCGCTGCCGCCGTTCATCTTCGCGAGCATCAAGAGGGCGTGCAGGCCATAGGTGTTGTTGATCGGCGGGATGACGAGCTGCTGCCGGTATTTTGGATCCTTCAGGTCGTTCCACGAGGTCGGCGGCGCCCAGCCCTTCTCGGCAAACACCTTGGTGTTGTACATCAACCCGGTGGCGACCAGCCCGATCGCGACCGCGCGGTCGTCCTTGAAGTGGGCAACGTCGTAAAGGTCGCCGCCGGGCAGGCCCGCGATGCGGTCGCAGAAGCCGAGCTGGATCGCCTGATACATCGGGCCGTCGTCGAGGATCGCGACATCGATCTGCTGGTTGCCCTTCTGGGCCTGCAGCTTGGCGAGCGTGTCGGTGGAATTGCCGGCGACATATTCGACCTTGACCCCGTTGGCCTGTTCGAAGGGCGGAATCACCTCGTCACGGATCGTCTTCTCGAAGGAGCCGCCGTAGCCGGCGACATAGAGCGTCTTCTGCTGTGCCGTCACCGGTGAGGAGGAAAGCGCGAGCGCCAGAAAGCTGATCGCGCTCAGCCGGCCGAGGTGCTTCATGAGAACCGAACTCCGTTTACGGCTCCCGATCTGACACCCCCGAGGCGTGTCCGGGGCGGTCCGAGCGGATTTGCCTAGCCTTTCATCATGGCTAAAAAAATCTCAGTCGGAGCTTCCGCCGTCCAATGAATAATGGCACCCTCTCCATGCCGGAATGTTATGAAGTGAGAGCATGGCCCGGATCAATTCGCGGCAGGTCGAAGCCTTTCGGGCGATGATGTTGACCGGCAGCGTGACCGAGGCGGCCGCCGTCATGGCCGTCACCCAGCCGGCGGTGAGCCGGCTGCTGCGCGACTTCCAGGCACTGCTCAAGATGAAGCTGTTCGAAAAGCGTGGTACCGGCCTGGTCCCGACGGCCGCGGCAACCGCGCTTTATACCGAGGTCGAGCGCTCCTTTGTCGGGCTGGAGCGGATCACGGCGGCGGCCGAGGAGATCCGAACCCGACGCACCGGCACGCTGCGGGTGGCCGCGCTTCCGGCGCTGGCCAACGGCTTTCTGCCGAGGCTGATCGGCCACTTCTTGATGGAGCGCCCGAACCTCACTCTGTCCTGTGTCGGGGTGATCTCGCCGCTCGTGGTCGACTGGGTGCTCAACAACCAGTGCGACGTCGGCTTCGCGGAAGTGCCGATCGTGCACGCGGGTCTGCCGAGCGCGCGGCTGCCGGCGCTGCCGCGCGTGGCCATCATGCCCGACGGTCATCGGCTCACAGCCAAATCCGTGCTGGCGCCGCGCGATTTCGCAGGCGAGTCCTTCGTATCGCTGACGGTGGGCACGACGGGGCGGCACATGATCGACCAGGCGTTCAACCGCGACGAAGTCCGCCGCGAGCTCCGTGTCGAGACCAGCCTGTCGGAAATCATGTGCGGACTGGTGTCGTCAGGACTTGGCGTTGCGATCTGCGATCCGTTCACGGCGCGGGAATTTCGCGGGCGAGGCATCGTAAC
>Ga0307475_10002736_pt1 | contig 10638 bp, 8 predicted proteins | sample atmos_gasesECM1C_FD_203317 | JGI IMG/M metagenome (GOLD analysis project Ga0307475, IMG submission 203317) | Hardwood forest soil microbial communities from Morgan-Monroe State Forest, Indiana, United States - atmos_gasesECM1C_515 | ecosystem: Environmental > Terrestrial > Soil > Temperate...
AACAGCAGGGTAATCACAACAAAGTAAAACGAAGCGGCAACAGCCAGAGGCAGGAACGCGGTCTCTGACGGCCAACCCAGCAAAATGACGCGATACATGCGGTAGGCTGCGGCAATGGCTATAGCAGCCGTTCCAATGTCAAAGGCGGTCTTCACTACCCCTTGCCGTTCGCTGACGCACTGCATCAAGATTGCGGTGCAGCCCAACACTAGCGTTTCGGAAAAGCCCAGCTCCCGCAAGCCCAGCAGTATGAACAAGAAATTGACTGACACCGTGCCCGTAATACCGGGAAGTTTTACCTTCAGGCGAGAAGCAATGGTGGCGACCAGCAAATAGCACGCGAATACAATCGGTTCTTGGCTGGACCAGTGGAATGCGCCGTAGCCGGTGACGCATCCACCTAGGACGATCACCAGGCTCACAAATGCACGCGCTTCTAGCGTTCTGATACTACTGCGCTTCACTGGTCACTCCACCCATGATTAGGCATTGCCCGAGATCCCATAACTGGCGAGTGAACCGCAGCTTCGGTAAAGGTGCCCCTTAGGAAGGAGACTCAACCGACAAAGGACCTGCTTTCAAGTATTACGCAAGGGATGTCTTGATCGTAAGGAACGTCCCTACATCCTAGACAGACTAGCGGGAAGGTTCTCACCAACAAAAGTTACCGGGGTAATCGAGAAGCTCGCAGAGAAAACGCGTCGGGCTCTCATCCCGCGGCCTAGGGTAAGGAAACGCCGACTATGGTGAGTTGCTCCGAACTACTCCATCTTGCGGCCTACCGGATGGCTTGCACTGCCTTTGCTTGACGGATTCGCTCATCCGCTGTGACCAAGGGGCCGCCTTCGGCAATGGCGGTTGCCGCGATCAGTCCGTCTGCCGGATCTTTTGGAAAGCCCACCGGTAATTGAACAGCGAGAGCAGCAATCTGCGGGGTTTTGTTTTGCTTCATGCGATCGAGGCCAGGGTGCGGGATAAGGTTGTTAATGTAACCGTGGTCGAGACGATCTTCTTGTGTCCGCGTGCCCGGATTTCGCTTCACCGAAACTGCGATTTTCTGGTCGGGAGAGAAGTGCCAAATGATGTAGAGATGAGCAGCGCTTCATAACATTCCGAACTCCCTCACTTCCACAGAAGATCACCGCGCTTTGGCTTGCGCCGCGTGAATTTGCGGCATTAAGACGTCGCGAACGTAGTGCCAGTCAGGGACGAGTTTAAGCGCAGCTTCGGCGTACTGCCCGGCGGCGTTTAGATCAGGCGTGGTTCGGTTCAGGTTCGACCAGGCGAGACTCATAAGCAGTTCGGGTTCTCCCCATGTTGGCTCCAACGGATCATTGGCGCTCTCTTTTTGTTCCCGGATGGCATTCAGACCCTTCTCATAGGTTGCGATCGCTTTCTCTTGGCCTCCCCCCCGGTCCGGCGGAGTGCTCCACTGATTCGGACCCACCACCCAGAGGAGCCGAGGATTATCAGGTGCTGCAGTCTTGGCGTCCTTAAGCAATAGCGAGGCGGGCGCCAGGATTTCCCTCAACCGCACAGGGTCTTTCTCATTCTTGAAAACACCTTCCAGGAATAGGCGGTTAAACAGGCAAGATGCCGCCCCAACTTTTGCATCCACAAACCCTGGATCCCTTTGGAGCGCTGCGTCGAATTCGCTTTCCGCATCGGTCAGATCTTCTGACAAATCCTTCGGGGCAGGAGTTTCGCCAAACCCGTTAATGGCCCTCCGCCATTTCGCAAATCCGCGCCAATATCGAACGCGAGATGCAAGTTCAGGCTGGTCAACAAACGGAAGAAGCTGTTCGTAAAGCTGGTTCAGGGCCGCGCGGTCGCCTTGATAGTCGGCGCGTTGTATTTGGGCGACGATTTTGACTGCCCGTTCACGCGACACGTCGCCAGCAGGCCCGGGCACTGCCATCGTGAGAGGAACCATCGATGAAAGATATTTCGCCAATTGCCGGTAGGTCCACTCGTTACCCCGAGCGAAAAAGTCATACGTCTGATCCCAATCCTTCCCCGTTCCCCATCCCACCATGGAAGAAACAACCTTGGTCTTGCCATCACCAAGGTCCACAATCTGCACGATCTCCTGCAAGTTGTGGTCTTCATCGCGTGTGCTCTTGGGAAACTTCTCGTTCAAATTGACCTTGAGTGCAATGAGCTGTTTCTCGATGTAAGTGATGATCGGCAACCGAATGGTACCTGGGGCCCCGATGGCGGCCTTTTGATGGTAATTCGTAGAAATTGTGCCCCCAATCTTGAGGTCGATCTTCACGACCGGAGCGATCCACTTGCTTAGTTCTTGTGGGATCGTCCAAGCCTTCCAAACCTCTTCGGTCGAAACAGGCACATCTGTCTCGATACGCAGCACCCGTTCGCCAGATTTGGTGATGTACGACGTATTGCGCACCTCCTGCCCCGCGGCGCCAAGAGCGGATTGCGCAAGCACAGCCGTCAACAGAAGCTTTGACGACAGGATTCGGACATCATTCTTCGGAAGAACTCTCACTACTCACCCCCAAGATACGTTGCCTGTGACGACGACTTACACATTGCTTCGATCGAGATGCGAACTCCGAATGTTGGCCCTGAACCATTGTGAAGTGGTTCCCCTTTTGCTCGCTTCCAATGTACGGAGTTACTGCATCCGTGTGCCAGACGCTTTCGGCGAACCAGCAAGTTTTGTCGGTCAATAGGGATGCAATCGGGTACAAGGATTAAGATAATTGAGCAAAGCCATGCGGAGAGCCATCAAGCGCTACGCGATTGTTTTAGCGGCATGGCTGCCGTTTTTTGCGATTTGGGTCCTCTTCGCGATGTTGTATGCGCACTATCCACTGCAGGCGGCACTTGTCACCAGCGTGATTTCGATGGGTAGTGCCAGCCTGATGGGTATCGCCGTCTGGCACGTTTGCCAACGCCGGCCCTGGCCGCTTCAGCTCGACCTGAAGTTCTACCTGCTGCAGATTGTTTTTGCGTCCGTATACTCAATTCTCTGGACTATTTCAATCTATGGGCTGGAGTCGTTACGGCGCGGAGCCAACCCTTTGCGGGATTTCTTGAAATCTCCCATTCTTGGCTGGCAACTTCTGATGGGAGTCTGGCTATACGGGCTGTTCGCTGGAGTCTCCTATGCAGTGCAGACACGGAATCGGCTGCACGAAAAAGAGACGCTGGCCGCCCGTGCTGAGGTGTTGGCCGCAGCAGCGCGTCTTGATGCAATTCGCGCCCGTTTGAATCCACATTTCCTGTTCAACGCCCTGCACACGCTGGCCGCTCTGGTGAAATTCCATCCCGCCATGGCGGAAAGCGCTATCGAGCGCCTAGGGGACATGCTGCGCTATTCGCTGAAAGAGGATGGTCGCGAGTTGGTTGAGTTTGCTGAGGAATACGAGTTCACACGTCAGTACATCGCCTTCGAACAACTTCGCTATGAGGACCGGCTCAAAGTCGATCTACAAATTGATCCCGAGTCTCTCCAATTTGATGTTCCCCCGTTTTCGATACAAACTTTGGCCGAGAACGCCGTGCGCCATGCCATCTCGATCCGTCCGGAAGGCGGGTGTATCTGGATCAAGTGCTCCTGTCAGGATGGCAGACTTAACGTGAGCGTTCGAGATGACGGGCCTGGAGGGGGCGCTGATAGTGGCCAATCGCATCAATTCGGGTTGCGGTCCCTGCAGGAGCGTCTGTGGGCAGCATACGGAGCTACGGCTGATCTCCGCCTCCATAGCAGCACCGAGGGCTTCGAATCGCGCTTTGTAGTTCCGTCTTCCTCGGAATCGTCCTTTGTCGATCGCGAGCGCGTTGGCAAATGAATGGCTCCGTTCTGATCGCTGACGATGAGCCTCTAGCTCGACGGACCCTACGACAATATCTGCTCGGCCTCGGCTGGACGGGGCCGATTCATGAGGCTCCTGACGGCAGAACGGCGATTGCCGTGGCGAACAGCCAACGACCTGGCCTGGTGTTTTTAGACATCGTAATGCCCGGCGCATCGAGATTGGAAGTCCTCGAACAGATTGACTACGAACCCAAAGTTATCTTCACTACTGCTCATGACCAATACGCCGTCACTGCGTTCGAACTTGGCGCTCTTGATTATCTGCTGAAGCCATTCGGACTTGACCGGCTTGAACGAGTGTTGCATCGAGCGCAGGCTGCGTTAAACGGATCGGCATCCGCGCTGCTCTCCCGTGCCAAAGAATCATTTGGCACGGCGCGGGAGGTCTCAAGAATCTTCGTCCGCGACGGTAACCGCATCGTGCCAATCCCGCTGGCAAGCCTTGAGCGCGCACAAGGAGCTGATGACTACGTGACGATTTCGACCACGGCTAAACAGCACCTCGTCGGCATCCGTTTGTCTGATCTCGAACAACGCCTGCGGGGAGCAAGTTTCTTGAGAATCCACCGATCCCATCTCATCAACCTCAAATTTGTGACCTCGATTGAGCCATATGATGCGGCGCGTTTGCAAGTTGTTATGAAGAGTGGCGTACGGATCGTCGCCAGCCGGACAGGTTCGAAGCGGCTACGTGATCTAGCTCTCTGATATCGAGGGCCCACTCGACCGGGCCCGTTGAGGTGTTTGGCATCACGCGATCAGTCTGATAAGCGGGCTTGGGGAGCACCGACAATTTCCCAGCAATTCCGGAAGCGATTTCCAAGAAAACTTGATTACGTTGTGCAATCATTGCCACGGGTCGATGCACAAACAAATGTGAGTTTGTGTTTGGCCGGTATCCATTTGGTACGCCAAGCGGCAGACAATCCTCTGGTTCAGTCTCGACACGCCACGCTTGGGTGAACAGGTACGATCCTTCATGAACATTCTTGATCTCGTTGTCGGCAAACCCATCAAAACCAGCGACGAACGCGCCGAGCAGATCGGACCCGCGCAAGGAATCCCCATCTTTGGTCTGGATGGCCTGAGCTCTGCGGCATACGGTCCGGAAGCAGCGCTCAGCCTTCTGATTCCGCTGGGGCTTGCTGGGGTTCGCTATATCGTTCCCATCAGCGCTGCGATCATCACGTTGCTGTTGATCGTCTACTTTTCCTATCGACAGACTATTGCCGCCTATCCCTCCGGCGGGGGTTCCTATACCGTGGCGCGATTCAACCTTGGCGCACGCGCCAGCCTTCTTGCCGCAGCCGCGCTCCTCGCCGACTACATCCTCACCGCCGCGGTTGGTATTTCCGCGGGAGTGGGAGCTTTGGTCTCGGCAGTTCCTTCTTTGCTACCGCACATGGTTTCTCTTTGCGTCGGCATTCTGATTATCATCACCATCCTCAATCTGCGTGGCGTGCGCGAAGCTGGCACGGCTTTCGCGGCCCCCACTTATCTCTTTGTCGGCACACTGCTGATCACTATCATCGGGGGCATTTTCCGTGTTCTCCTCAGCGGAGGCCATCCCACACCAGCGGTGCCCCTTCCTCCTCCACCACCCGTGACGGAAGCCGTCACCTACTGGTTGCTTCTGAAAGTTTTCGCCAGCGGCTGTACAGCATTGACTGGAGTGGAGGCGGTAAGCAATGGTGTGAAAGCCTTCCGCGAACCTACCGTGAAAAATGCTCAGCGCACTCTTACCGCGATCATTTTTCTCCTGGCGGTGATGCTGGCGGGAATTTCATATCTGGTGAAGACGTACGGCATCGCCGCAACCGATCCGGGCCAGCCCGGCTACCAGAGCGTTCTCTCCATGCTCACAGCTTCGGTTTTCGGCAAAGGTCTTTTTTACTATCTGACCATCGGCTCAATCCTTGTGGTTCTATCTCTGTCCGCCAACACGGCCTTCGCGGATTTTCCGCGCCTCTGCCGCGCCATTGCCCAAAACAACTACCTACCACATGCCTTCGGGTACCGTGGGCGTCGGCTCGTTTATACCTACGGCATCGTTGTCCTTTCGCTACTATGCGGCGGTGTCCTCATCCTTTTCGGTGGTGTCACCGACCGGCTTATCCCGCTCTATGCGGTCGGTGCTTTTCTGGCTTTCACTCTCTCGCAAGCTGGCATGGTCATGCACTGGCGGAAGAATCGCGGTCCGCATTGGCTGAAGAGCGCATTCGTCAATGGGCTCGGCGCATTGGTCACCGGCATCACTACCGTCGTAGTCCTGGTTGCGAAATTTGCGGAAGGTGCCTGGATCACGCTGCTCTTCATCCCGCTGACGATTGTTTTCTTCGTCGTTGTCCGCCGTCACTACCACTTCGTGAAGATGCTTACGACTTGCAATAATCCTGTCGATGCCGCGAGTCTCAGCCAGCACCCGATTGCGGTCATTGCCGTCGACCACTGGAGCGTTGTCACTCGCCAGGGGATTGAATTCGCTGCCCGGCTTTCCCCGGAAGTGATCGCCTTGCACGTCGATCCCAGCGAGCACACCGAATTGCTTCAAGACGACTGGGAAAACTACGTTGAGCAGCCGTTCCGGCTGGCCGGGAGGGAACCACCCAGGCTTCATGTCCTGCCTTCACCCTATCGCTTTGTCATTATTCCCATCGTTCAGTTCATTCTCGAGGTTTCGAAAAAGAATCCCGATCGTAGCGTGATCGTTGTGATTCCTGAGCTTGTTGAGGACCGGTGGTATGAATTTTTCCTTCACAATCAGCGTAGCCGGCTTCTGAAATGGGTGCTTCTCGCCCGCGGCAACGAGCGAATTTTTACCGTCACCGCGCCATGGTATGTCGGGGAGCGAACTTAATCAACGGTGACCTTGCCAGGATTGTCATTGCGACACGGTCTGGTCTTCTGCTTAACGATAAACAAAGGTCGACCTGAAGCCGTTTTCCTGCTGACCGAAAATGAACGATGCCTTCGCTTCGGCCGCAATCCCTAAAGGTACTCATGCAAAGGAACTTGTTGGCTTCGTTTCACAAGAAGTATGTCTCCAGCCGCAGCCTAAATATAGAGCGCAGATCTCACCCCGGCAGTCCAATGCGGCGAATAAGGTTTTGGAAGCGCGAGTCCGAGCGCAGAGGATCGAACCCGGGGCGCAGCAGGACACCCGGGTTAAATCTCTCGTCATAACCCTTTTCGAGCCAATTCATGGCTTGATCTGTATCGCCAAGAGATGCGTAGACCATGGCAATCTCCGAAGCATTCGAATAAGTGGGGTTTGAGCGTCTTTTGAGATCGCCCAGCAGTTTGACGGCCTCGCTCCTCTTGCTGGATGCGGCATAGGCGCGCGCAAGATTAGCTATGCATGTCGGACTGCCCGCCGAGAGTTGGACCGCCTTTAGCAGTTCTGCGACGGCTTCATCGTACATGTGTTTTTGAAGGTAGGCCTGGGCGAGTTGATTATGTGCGAGAGCAAAATTAGGATCCATCTCGATGGTCTTGCGGCTCTGTTGTATGGATTCGTCATAAGAGTGCGCAAGGACGAGGAGTTCTGCCAGGTCTGCATTAATAATGAGCGATAGAGGATCCAGGTTCTCCGCCTTTCTCATTTCCTCAATTGCTTCGTCATACCGACCTAATAGAGCCAAGTGCCAGGCATACCAATGGTGAGCAGTGGCGTAGCCTGGGTTAAGTTCTATGGCCCGCAGGAATTCACTTCCGCCTGCCTTGAAATCCCAGTCGAAGCCATCCAGCAAAAATGCCAGCGAGTTGTGGGCTTCGCCGAGCGCACCGTCCAATTCCAGAGCTTTAATGGCCGCAGCCTTGGCTTTCGGGAGCGCATCCTTAGGAGTCATCACAGCGTACTGCCAATCTCCCAACAAAGCATAGGTGTCGGCTAAGCCAGAATAAGCCTGGGCATATTTCGGATCCTCCTCGATTGCCTGGTTGAAATAGGCTAGGGCAACCTTTAAGCCATCTGCAGTTCGCTTATTCCAGAAGTAGCGCCCTTTAAGGTAGGACTCATAAGCTTCCGGGTTTACAACTTTTACGTCTTTCAATGCAGCTTGTTCCTGCGGAGTCAGATTGATCCGAATCTGATCTGCGATGGCTGAAGCTACTCTGTTCTGGAGCGCCAGCGTGTCACGTAACTCACCCTCATAGCTCTGGGACCATAAGTGCTTGTCCGTCGAGGCATCGATCAACTGTGCCGTGATGCGCACCTGGTCGCCGGAACGGAGCACAGTACCTTCAACCACGGCGTCTACGTTGAGTTCGCGAGCGATTTGAGGGAGAGGCTTGCGCGCTCCTTTATAAACCATTACGGAGGTGCGGGAGATCACACGCAATGCGCTTATCTGCGCCAGATCAGTAATCAACTCGTCTGTCATGCCGTCAGCGAAGTAATTCTGTGAGGCATCGCCCGAAAGGTTATCGAGCGGGAGCACCGCCAGAGATCGGATGCCCGTGGGGGTATGGCCGCGTGGACGAAACAGCCAAATGGAGAGAATCGTCAAAATCAGGACGAGCGTCAGGGCGACGACGATCCCACTCTTCGGCAACAGGCTACGTTGGGTTATATCAACAACTCCGGAGCCCTTATCCGCAGGCTCCGGCTTCTTTAGTGACCCAAGAAGACCATCACGCGCAGATTCCGGCTTCCTCGTGCGGCCGTTTGCATCGACAACCGAAACATCCGCTATAAAGCGATAGCCACGTTTTGGAAGAGTCTCGATGAATCGCGGATTCTCCGCCGAGTCGCCCAACGCACTCCGGAGCTTCCCGATCGCAATGTTTAGAGCCTGGTCGAAATCACCGAAACTTTCGTCCGGCCAGACTCGATTGCGCAATTCTTCCCTGGTGACGACTTCCCCCGGCCGCTCTAGCAATATCTCCAGCAGTTTCATCGGCTGCTGCTGGACTCTGATTCTCAAGCCCGCTTTGCGCACTTCTCCGGAATCGAGAGAAACCTCATACGTTCCAAATCGCACGATCGAGGTGGGCAGTAATGGCTCCATAGTGCTTTAGCGCGTAGAACGGAAGTCTAGCACTTCGCGGGTGGCTATCTGACCCAGGATATACGGGGAGCTAACTCATTAACCAGCAATTGCTTGCTAGGCAATGAACCAGATATGTGGAAAGAATTCGCAGTTAATTGACGTCGGACAACTCAGGCGTCAAATTGTCACGCAAAGTGCACCGCGGGAGGGAGTTGGCAAATGAAGAGTATTGGATCTGGATTTCAAGAGATGGTCAGACTCGGGACTTCATCCTCACCAGACCATCAACCATTGGCAGACTTCGAAGAGTTGGCCATGCCCCTATTTGATTCCCTTTTCAACTTCGCGCGCTGGCTGGCACACAATTCGAACGATGCTGAGGATCTCGTGCAAGAGACTTATCTCAAGGCCTTACGCCGTTTCGCATCGTTTCGCCCCGGTACCAATTTCCGGGCTTGGATGTTTCAAATTCTGAGAAATACCTTCCTGAGTTCGCGCTCGAGACTTGAGCGGCGAGTAACCGTTGCTCTGGACCCAAAGGAGGATGGACCCGAACTGGCGGCGGATACGGAGACTCCCGAAACGATTCTAATGAGTCACTGTGATGCCGAACTAATGCAGCACGCCATCGAAGACCTACCGCTGCACTACCGGGAGACGTTACTCCTTTGTGAAGTGGAAGAAATGTCGTATTTGGAGATCGCGGAAGTGCTGTCGATTCCATTAGGAACCGTTATGTCCCGTCTGGCCAGGGCCCGGAAGGCGGTTCGAGAGTCACTACTCAGCGTTCCCAGGGAACTGCTATCGAGAGACTTGTCTCATCCCATTGAGATGCACTAGGAGGAAAAAATATGGCAACCGTTACCTTGGCGGCAACCTTGAACACGCTAGTATCCGAACTGAGATCGGCTCCAATGGAGCGGATTTTAGTCATCGGGAACGATCATGCCTTGCGGAAGATTCTGCGGCGGCTTTTCACTTCGGAGGGATATGAGGTCGATGCCGTCCCCGATGGCGTTGGTGGTCTGGAGATGATTCGCCAAAGGGTACCCGCCGCAGTGATCCTCGATGTACTTCGCCCCGGATCTTCGGGTTGCGATCTTTGCAAGAAAATTGCGAATTTGATTCCTGATCTGCCCCTCGTAATTCTTAGCGCGAGCTCGGATGTCGCGGACAAGGTCCTTCTCCTGGAAATCGGGGCCGACGATTACGTGACCATACCTTTCAGCCCAAGGGAACTGGTTGCACGCGTGCGTGCGGTGATCAGACGTGCATCGCGCGTAAGTCCAGAAGACGTGTATGTCTTTGAGGATGTGACGGTGGATTTTTCCAAGGCACAGATCACCCGTAGCGGCGAGAAGATCACGTTCACTGCAAAGGAATTCAAGACACTTGAGTTCTTAACAAAGAACGCGGAACGAGTGATCTCGCGGGATGAATTTCTCGATAAAGTTTGGGGGTACCGGGATTACCCCTGCACCCGGACGGTGGACAACCACATGCTGAGGCTACGACAAAAGCTGGAGGGGGACCCTTCGCACCCGCTACACTTTCTCACGATACACGGCCTGGGTTATAAGTTTGTGCCATAAGCTATCGTGTCGCGGTACACAGCGTCGCTGAAGGAAATGACTATCTGTGCGGAGCAACGCTACTTTGGCATCGCCTCGATGACGCTCTGCGGTGCCATAGTCGGAATGATTCTGCTGATTTTTAAATTAGCGGCGTCGAGCAGAACTTGAAACTCGGCTTTCGTTCGCTCACGTCCTCCGTTCATCACCAGCATATTCAGATCCAGGAGCT
>Ga0307475_10002737_pt1 | contig 10636 bp, 11 predicted proteins | sample atmos_gasesECM1C_FD_203317 | JGI IMG/M metagenome (GOLD analysis project Ga0307475, IMG submission 203317) | Hardwood forest soil microbial communities from Morgan-Monroe State Forest, Indiana, United States - atmos_gasesECM1C_515 | ecosystem: Environmental > Terrestrial > Soil > Temperate...
CAAAATACGGGCCTTCCGCGATTGGCTGCGCTGCGCGGCCGATCGGTAGCCCCGGGGTGGTCACGTCGCTGCGGGCCTGCTACACCGTAGCATCGGAAACCAATTTCTCGCTGGAGGGACGACAGATGCAGTTTGGCTTCAGCCCGCCGGTTAGTGGCCCGCTTTCGTCACCGGACAATCTCGCTCGGATAGCGGTCGAGGGCGAGGCGATCGGCTACGATTACGCGACAATCAGCGACCACGTTGTCATCCCGCGGGACATCGAGGCCAAGTACCCCTATAGCGATACCGGCGAATTCCCCGGCCGCTCGCGCGGCGACCGCCACGAGCAATTGACCGCCGTCGCTTTTGTCGCCGGCAAGACCTCGCGGCTGCGTCTCGTTACCTCGGTCACCGTCGTACCGCACCGCCCGGCGGTGCTGCTCGCCAAGATGCTCGCCACGATCGACGTGCTGTCGAAGGGGCGGCTCGTCTTCGGCATCGGCGCCGGCTGGATGCGGGAGGAGTTCGAGGCGCTCGGGGTGCCGCCCTTCCCCGAGCGCGGTGCGGTCACCGACGAATACCTGAACGCCTGCCGCGAGCTGTGGACCAAGGACGACCCGCACTTTGCGGGCCGTTATGTCAAATTCGCCAACATCCTGTTCGAGCCCAAGCCGGTGCAGAAGCCCTACCCGCCGATCTGGGTCGGCGGCGAAAGCGGGCCGGCGTTGCGCCGCACCGCCAGGCTCGGCGACGGCTGGTACCCGATCGGCACCAACCCGCAGCACCGGCTCGACTCGATGAAGCGTTTCCAGGGCGGCGTCGAGCGGCTGCGCCGTCTGACCCGCGAGGCGGGACGCGACCCGGCGAAAATGGCGCTCGCCTATCGCATCACCGCTTGGGGCAGCGCATTGCCGACGCGCGCCGACGACGGCGAGCGACGCCTGTTCTCGGGTACGACGGCCGATGTTGTTGCCGATCTGCGGGCGTTCCGCGATTGCGGTGTCGGCTATGTCGATTTCAACTTCGCCGGCGGCACCGCCGACGCGATGATTACCGACATGAGGCGTTTCCGCGAAGACGTGCTGGCAAAGGTATAGGAAGGAACAGGCGTTGCTGAAGCTCGGATACAAGGCGTCGGCCGAACAGTTCGGGCCGCGCGAGCTGTTGGAATTCTCGTGCCTGGCCGAGGCGGTCGGGTTCGACTCGGTGTTCGTCAGCGACCACTTTCAGCCGTGGAAGCATACCGGCGGACACGCGCCGTTTTCGTTTGCCTGGCTCGGCGCGCTCGGCGCCAAGACGACGCGGGTAAAGATCGGCACCAGCGTTGCGACGCCGACCTTTCGCTACCACCCCTCGGTCGTGGCGCAGGCGGTAGGCACGCTCGGCGTGATGTTTCCCGACCGGGTCATCTTTGGCGTCGGCACCGGCGAGTCGTTGAACGACGTCCCGGCGACGGGCATCAAATGGCCGGGCTTTCGCGAGCGGCAGGGTCGGTTGCGCGAGTCGATCGCGCTGATGCGGCGGCTGTGGACCGAGGAGCGGGTGACCTTCGAAGGCCAGTATTACCGCACCCGCGGGGCGACGATATACGACCGCCCGGAGCAGCCGGTGCCGATCTGGATCGCGGCCTCGGGCCCGACCGCCGCGGCAATGGCCGGTGAGCTCGCGGAAGGGTTCATCTGCACCAGCGGCAAGGGGAGCGCGCTTTATCGCGACACCTTGCTGCCGAAGGTCGAGGAAGGGCTGCAACGCGCCGGACGCCCGAGCAACAGCATCGAACGGATGATCGAGGTCAAGGTCTCGTTCGACACCGACCGCGATCGGGCGATGGAGGACACGCGGCACTGGGCGGCGCTCGCGCTGACGCCCGAGGAGAAGGTCAACGTAGAAGACCCGCTCGAGATGGAACGGCTCGCCGCGGCATTGCCGCTCGAGCGGGCGGCGAGCCGTTGGATCGTCTCGGCCGACCCGGAGGAGCAGCTGGCGCAGATCCGGCCTTATTTCGAGCTCGGCTTCACGCACCTCGTGTTCCACGCCCCCGGCCCCGACCAGTCCCGGTTCCTGCGGCTTTACGCCGAACAGGTGCTGCCGTTGCTTCGTGCCAAGCTCGGGTAATCATGGTTCCCGCCCGGGTCACGATGACGGGGCTCGCCGGCATCCCGTTGGTACAGCCGGGTGACGATCTCGGAGCGATCGCCGTCGCCGCATTTCGGGCGAGTGGGCTCGCCCCGGAAGACGGCGATGTCCTGGTGGTGGCGCAGAAGATCGTCTCCAAGGCCGAGGGGCGCTATGTCGATGTCGCGACCGTCCGGCCGTCGGAACGTGCGATCGCTCTGGCCGCCGAGCTCGACAAGGACCCGCGCTTTGTCGAGGTGGTGCTGTCGGAAACAAAAAGGGTGGTTCGCCATCGACCCGGCCTGTTGATCGTCGAGCATCGCCTCGGTTTTGTCATGGCCAATGCCGGCATCGACCACTCGAACGTCACGGCGCAGGACGGCGCCGAGCGAGTGCTGCTGCTGCCGGTCGACCCGGACGGCTCCGCGCACGCCTTGCGGCAGCATTTGATCGGCGTCTTCGGCGTCGAGCTCGGTGTCATCATCAGCGACAGCTTTGGCCGGGCCTGGCGCAAGGGAACCGTCGGGGTGGCGCTCGGCGCGGCCGGATTGCCGGCGCTCGTCGATCTGCGAGGCCATCCCGACCTGTTCGGGCGGGAATTGCTGGTGACCGAGACCGGTTTTGCCGACGAGATCGCTGCCGCCGCCGGGCTCTTGATGGGCCAGGCCGATGAAGCCGTGCCGATGGTGCTGGTTCGCGGTCTCGCCTGGTCCGCCCCAAATGTGCCCGCCGCCGCCTTGATCCGTCCCGCGGAGCACGACCTCTTCCGATGAGCCGATCGGAGGGTTTCGTGCTCGCGCTGTCAGGCGGGATCGGCGGCGCCAAGCTGGCGCTCGGTCTTTACCGAATGTTGCCGCCCGGAGCGCTGACCGTGGTCGCCAATACCGGCGACGATTTCGAGCACCTCGGCCTCGCGATCTCGCCCGACATCGACACCTTGCTCTACACGCTCGCCGGCATCGACAACCCGGAGCTCGGATGGGGTCGGCGTAACGAGACCTGGACGTTCATGAAGGCACTCGGGAGCCTCGGCGGCGAGACCTGGTTCAACCTCGGCGACGGCGATCTGGCGACTCATGTCGAGCGCACCCGGCGGCTTGCGGGCGCAGAGAGCTTGTCGCAGATCACCGATGATTTTCGTCGCCGCCTCGGGATCTCGGCGCGGCTTCTGCCGATGACCGACGACCGGGTCAGAACGCGCCTGTCCACGGCCGAGGGCTGGCTCGACTTCCAAGACTATTTCGTGCGGCAGCGCTGCGCGCCGGTAATCCGCCAGATCACCTTTGCCGGCGCCGACAAGGCGCGACCACAGCCGGATTTTCTGGCGGCGCTCGCCGACGAAAATCTGCGGGCGGTCGTGATCTGCCCGTCGAACCCGTTCATCAGCATCGATCCGATCCTCTCCCTTCCGGGGGTTCGCGAGGCGCTGCGCGCCTGTGCGGCGCCGGTAATCGCGGTGTCGCCGATCATTGGCGGCCAGGCGGTCAAGGGGCCGACTGCCAAGATCATGAGCGAGCTTGGGTTGCCGGTCGGGGCCGCCGTTGTCGCGCGGCATTACCAGGACTTTCTCGACCGTTATATTGCCGACGCAGCGGACGCCGGGGAGGTCGGTGAACTCGGCGTGCCGGTGTCTCTTGCGCGGACCCTGATGTTGTCACTCGAGGATCGCGAGGCCTTGGCGCGAGTGGTGCTGGAAGCGGCCTGCCGAGGCTTCTGAAAATGGATCTGTGGGCGGTCGTGCCGGTCAAGGAACGGGTCTCGGCGAAGGAGCGCCTCGCGCCGATGCTGCGGCCCGAGACGCGGCAGGCGCTGGCGCTCGCGATGCTCGAAGATGTGCTGGCGGCGCTGACCGCGACCCCGGGCATCGCCGGACTGCTGGTGGTGACCGTCGACCCCGCGGCGGCCCGGCTGGCGGCGAGCTATGGCGCGCGCCTGATCGAAATGGGCGCCCGCGACGGCCATACCGGCGCAGTGGCCGCGGCGGTGCGGCTGCTCGCCGCCGAGGGACGCGCCGGGATGCTGACCCTGCCGGGCGACATCCCACTCGTCACCCCGGCCGAGATCACGCGCATTTTGGAAGCTCACCCGGCGGGGCCGTCCCTTACGATCGTCCCGTCACATGACGAGCGGGGCTCGAACGCGATTGCCTGCTCGCCGCCCGACGCGGTGCCTTTGCGCTTTGGCGACAACAGTTTCTACCCACATCTTCAGGCAGCCGAAGTGTGCGGCATCCGGCCGAATGTGCTGCATCTGCCGGGGATCGCGCTCGACATCGACAACCCCGAGGATGTTGTATCCTTTATGCGGACCGAATCACCGACCCGGGCCTGGGCCGTACTCTCGGAGGAGCGCATGCCGCTCGTAGGAGGTTTTCGCCGATGACCACCGACGACATTCTAATCCGGGCGGCGGCCGGGCGGCGCCTGTCGGCCTCGGAGGCGCTGGCGCTCGCCGACCGCACTGATCCGCGGCCGTTGATGCGGGTCGCGGCGGCATTGCGCGACGCAGGGCACGGCGGCCTCGTCTCTTATTCGCGCAAAGTCTTCATCCCGCTGACCCAGTTGTGCCGCGATGTATGCCACTATTGCACCTTCGCCCATCCGCCGCGCCGTGGCGAGCCCGCCTATCTCGACGCCGATCAAGTGTTGGCGATCGCCCGAGCCGGGGCTCGCGCCGGCTGCCGAGAGGCTCTGTTTACCTTGGGCGACAAGCCCGAATTGCGCTATGGCGCGGCGCGCGAGGCGCTGGCGCGGCTCGGTCACGAGACCACCCACTCTTACCTCGCCCAAATGGCCGAGCTGGTACTGCGCGAGACCGGCCTCCTGCCGCATCTCAATCCGGGGGTCATGACGCGGGCCGATATCGACCGGCTGCGCCAAGTCTCGGTGTCGCAGGGAATCATGCTGGAGAGCGCGGCCGAGCGGCTGCGCCGCCGCGGCGGGCCGCATTTCGGCTCGCCGGACAAGGACCCGGCAGTGCGCCTCGAGACGATCGTCGCGGCCGGCGAGGCGGCGGTGCCGTTCACCTCGGGCATCCTGATCGGCATCGGCGAGACCCGGCGCGAGCGCATCCAATCGCTACTGGCGTTGCGCGATCTCAACGACCGCTACGGGCACCTGCAGGAAATCATCATCCAGAATTTCCGGGCCAAGCCGGGGACGCGGATGGCGCAAGCCCCCGAACCTGACCTCGACGACCATCTCTGGACGATCGCGGTCGCCCGGCTGATCTTCGGCCCCGAGATGAACATCCAGGCGCCGCCCAATCTGAACCCGGACGGCCTCGCCCAGATGATCGCGGCGGGGATCAACGATTGGGGCGGCGTCTCGCCGGTGACCCCCGACCACGTCAACCCCGAGGCGCCGTGGCCGGCGCTAGACCTCCTGGCCGAGCGCACCGCCGTCGCCGGCAAGCTGCTCGTCGAGCGTCTGGCGATCTATCCGGCCTATGCGCGCGACCCCGAGCGATGGCTCGATCCGGCGTTGCGTGCTCCGGTGCTGCGGGCGATCGACGCCCAAGGGCTCGCTTGCACCGATGAGTGGGTCCCCGGCGCCGGGACCGAGCCGCCGGCCGAAACGAGAGCGCGGCCACCCTTCGCCGGCGATCCGCTGGCTTTTTTGCTCGATCGGGTCGCCGCTGACGAACCGCTCGGCGAAGCCGACATCGTCCAGCTCTTCGCCGCGCGCGGCGCGGCGTTCGATGCGGTGTGCCGGGCGGCCGACCGGCTCCGCCAGCGGGTCAATGGCGACGAGGTCAGCTATGTCGTGACCCGCAACATCAACTACACCAACATCTGCTATTTCCGTTGTCAGTTCTGCGCCTTCTCGAAGGGCAAGCTCAGCGAGAATTTGCGCGGCCGGCCCTATGATCTCGACCTTCCCGAGATCCGGCGGCGGGTCGAGGAGGCCTGGGAACGCGGCGCCACCGAGGTCTGTCTGCAGGGCGGCATCCACCCGGAATACACCGGGGCGACCTACCTCGCGATCTGCCATGCGATCAAGGAAGCGGTGCCCGGCGTCCACATCCACGCCTTCTCGCCGCTCGAAGTCTGGCAGGGTGCCAAGACCCTCGGCCGCACCGTTCCCGACTTCCTGCGTGAGCTGAAAGCGGCCGGGCTCAGCTCATTGCCGGGTACGGCGGCCGAGATCCTCGACGACGAGGTCCGCGCGGTGATCTGCCCCGACAAGATCAAGACCGCGGAGTGGCTCGAAGTCATGGAAGCGGCACACGCGACGGGCCTCAGGAGCACCGTCACGATCATGTACGGCCACGCCGACGGTTACCAGCATTGGGCCCGGCACCTCTTGCGCGTCCGCGCATTGCAGGCGAAGACCGGTGGCTTCACCGAGTTCGTGCCGTTGCCGTTCGTGCCGATGGAGACGCCGATTTATCTCAAGGGCCGCGCTCGCCGCGGCCCGACTTGGCGCGAGGCGGTGCTGATGCACGCGGTGGCGCGCCTCGTGCTGCACCCGGTCATCACCAACATCCAGACCTCCTGGGTCAAGATGGGCAGCGACGGCGCCGCCTTCTGCCTCGCCTCCGGCGCCAACGATCTCGGCGGCACCTTGATGAACGAGAGCATCACCCGCGCGGCCGGCGCGGTGCACGGCCAGGAGATGCCGCCCGAGAGCATGGAGCGGGTGATCCGCGCGCTCGGGCGCGCGCCGCGCCAGCGCACGACACTCTACGCCGACGCCCCTGCCGAGCGCCGGGCGGCCTCCTTCGCGGCTGCCCCCCTCACCGAGCCGGTCAACACCCCGGCCCGGCGCTGGGAGCGGCATCCAGAGAGCGCGGCCGCGGCCGACTGACACCGCGGAAAATTACCCTGCCGGCAGGGTAATTTTGCATTTTGACCGAGTGAATGACCCGCGAAAACTAGGAAACGACAGCGAGAACAAGTAGTTAGACGTCTTGGGCCGCTCGACTCGGCGGGTCCGGCAGGGAAACGGCAGGGAAGCGGGCGGCCGCCTACCACCGCGTCGAAGATCTTCAACCCTGCTTAGCCTTCGCTGGCCGGCGCTGCGACGGGGTCCTTCCGCGGCTTCGGCGGATGACGATAATAGGTTGGGATTGTGGCGGTTTAACGTGAGGACCCAGGCATGACCATTACCCTCTACGACCTTGCCGGCGCCGAAGCGGACCGGCGCTTCAGCCCGTTCTGTTGGCGGACCCGCATGGCGCTGGCTCATAAGGGGCTCGCGGTCGAGACCGTGCCGTGGGGTTTCACCGAGAAGTCCCGGCTGCCGCAGCCCAACGCCGGGCGGGTGCCGGTGATCGTCGATGGCGGCACCGTGGTCCACGATTCGACCGCGATCGCCGACTATCTCGAGGAGCACTACGCCGACGGGCCGACCCTGTTTGGCGGCGAAACCGGCCGGGCGCTCGCGCGATTCGTGCAGAACTGGACTGAAACGGTGTTGCAGGCGGGCATCGCCCCGCTCGTCGTTCTCGACATCCATCGCCACAGCCAGCTGCAGGATCAGGACTATTTCCGCCGCTCGCGCGAGGAGCGCTTTGGCCGGACCCTGGAGGAGGTCGTCCGCGATCGCGAGGCGCGGCTGCCGGCGTTTCGCGCGAGCCTCGACCCGTTGCGCCGCACCGTCGAGCGGCAGGATTTCATTTCCGGCAAAACGCCGGCCTATGCCGATTACATCGTCTTCGGCGCCTTCCAATGGGCGCGCGCGATCAGCGATTTCGAGTTGCTGGCATCCGATGATCCGGTCAGGGCCTGGCGCGGCCGTATGCTCGACCTCTATGGCGGGCTCGCCCGCGGCACCCCGGCTTACGGCGCATGATGGCGCGCTCGCTTTATCGTCTCCGCGCCGTCGTGCTGTCGGCCCTTCGTTCGCCCGAAACCAACGCGATGCTGGCCCGCACGACCTTCGGGGTTGCCGAAAACAGTCAGATATCTATGGCCGGGCGCTCGACGTACGGTTCGCCGCCAGGCTTTCCGATGCGGTAGCGGCGGCGCGCGCGATGCGGCGGGGCGGAGTCGGTTGGTACCCGCGTTCCGGCTTCATCCATCTCGACACCGGGCCGGTGCGCAACTGGGACCTCGATGACGCGCGGCTGCAGGACCTGTTGATCATGCCACGAGCGACACCGCTCGGCCCGAGCTCAAAGGGCGAGATGCTGGTCAACGGGCCCGGCACCCTGATCGTCGGCGGCGGCAAACCGCCCGTCGTGCTCGCCGGCCGCGTCTTCTCGGCGTCGCGCCAACGGGTCGGTCTCGCCCAGCTCTTGGCCAAGGCGCCGTCATCGGCGGACTGACGCATCGATTCGGAAATCGCGCCAAAAAGCCGTCCGAAGAGCAGCGTTTTGGTTGCGCGGACCGCCGCCGCGTAAGAGTTCCCAAAGTGCACTTGCTTAGCGGCGCATAAAATAAGTGGCCGCGGCCGAGGCGAGGTTTCGGCAATTGAAGATATGCGTTGTCCGAAAGCATCTCGCGCAACTCGGTTCTTTTCGCTGAAACCAGATTACGCCGAGTATGCGGTGCGACAGGCGGTCGGGTCTTCGTGACGCTCGCGCCCGGCCGGGCGATCGGCCAAATCGCCCACGGTGCTGCAGCCCGCTCTGGGAGCGCTTCCCCACAGCTTCGCTTCGTTCCAAGGCGAAACGCGCATCCGTCGTCGCGGCCGTGGGCATGGCCAGCATCGGCATGGCCGTGTCGATTTTCGTCGCTGCGACGACGACCGTCATGTCACATAATATTGCCCTATTTCCCGTCGGGCTGATGGATCAGTCGATACGGGCACTGGGCTCTGTGAAGGCAGTCGCCGACGATTCCTGCACGAATTCAACGAGAACGGCAGCGGCGCCTAGGGCAATCACTGTCACCGCGAAACACGCAACCATGAAAACGCGCATGATCTTTCTCCAGCTGCCGCGGCAAATTCAACGCACCTGTCCTGAAACTTGGAGCGTGAAGGCCTTGGTCTCAATCTCCACAAACGTGCGGCCAAGCGCGCCCACGCGCGCGTAAAAACTGGCCGACTCGGCACGCTCCAGATCGGCGAAGAAACGTCCGATCCAGGGCGCGAGATGCGTCTCGAAGATCTCACGCTCGGCTTCCATCGGCGCCGAGGTTTCGCCGCCGGCGAGGCTCGCCATCAGCTCGCAAAGGATCGCGGCATGGTCCTCGGGCTCTGAAAGATGCTCCGCCGGCTCGATACCGAGGCGCTGGAGCGCTTGGCGCAGCCGCGCAAGTGGGCGCCCATAGAGCGAACCGGTCAAGTAGTAGGATGCGTAGGGCAAGAACCTGCTGCCTCCGAGCCCGTCGAAGAGATCGAAATACTCCGCCTTCACGCTCTTGACATCTGCTTTGGCAGCGGCTTCGGCCAGAGCCGTATGCGCCGCACCAAGTGGGCTTGCATCGCCGCGTATAAGAGCAAGACATCCGAGCATTCGGTCATCGGGGCTGCGCGAAAGCAATGTCGCAAGCAGTGCATATTCCTGCGCACGCGCGCGATCGACACCGTCGACCCTGCACACGGACCTTTCCTGCAAACCGTTGTCGTGCATTTGCTCGATTAGGTCCTACCGAGGCAAAGCGCCGCCATGCGCGTGACGGCGCCGCGGAGCCGTGCTTCCCGGAAAGGGGTTGTTCTGCACCGCTGCCTTGACACAACCACTTTCCGGCGCCGCATTGGACGTCCCGCTATCAACCCCACGCGTCGCCGATGCGGCCTGCTTCTCGCCGACCGTATCCCCGATCTCGTCGCGTCGCGAACCACCCGTTACCGATCTCGTTTTCTCGGCAGAGGCATCAGTGTCCGAGGGTCGAGCCGAAAACTCATCGAGTGACCTATCCAGTGTTGGAACCGTCTGCGCAATGAGGCTCGGCTCATCGCCCGTCTCAGGCAGCGGTCCGAAGCCAGGTATCGTCGTAGGATTGGTGAAGTCCCACTGGTTCTCGGCGATGCCGATGAAGTCGCGGATCACCGGATCGCTCACCCAAGCACGCCGAAGCGCGGCCACGGTCATTTCGGCCGGTACCCCCGATCGCAGGAATACGCCGATATCCGTGCGGGCGGTGATCGAATCGATCGAGGGCAGGCCTGTCGGATCGAATATCGGGGTCGCGCGCGTCTCTGTTCCGGCGGCCTCATCTTTGTTGGCAGAGCTCGTCACGGCAGTGCTGGCTGGCGCGGCGTGTTCCCGCAGCTCGGTTTTACAGTTTCTCCGCGATTCCGATTCATGCTTCAACCGCGACCAGCGCGAAACGAAATTTTCATGCGCGCTCATCTTCGGTCCTTTCTTCATCGCCGCGGCAACCGAGGGTTGGTGACGCGGACCTGTCACGGCGCCGCTTGAAGAACGGGCGCTCGACATGGTGCCTGGCGATGAAATGACTAACCGCCTCGGCAATGGCGGCCGGCATCCGGACGGGTTCCACCAGATCACTACCAGCATCCGTCAAAGCCTCACCTTCTGCGGGATCGGCTGTCACGGCGAGAAGCTTATAGGTATTCCGCGACCCGTCGGGACGCATGATCACCCACAATGAGGGTGCGCTCGAGGCAAGATTGCTGCGGTAATT
>Ga0307475_10002738_pt1 | contig 10634 bp, 9 predicted proteins | sample atmos_gasesECM1C_FD_203317 | JGI IMG/M metagenome (GOLD analysis project Ga0307475, IMG submission 203317) | Hardwood forest soil microbial communities from Morgan-Monroe State Forest, Indiana, United States - atmos_gasesECM1C_515 | ecosystem: Environmental > Terrestrial > Soil > Temperate...
TCTCGCCATTCCCGCGCACGATGCCCTGATGATCAGCGCGAAAAGCGGTCTTGGCGTGGAAGACGTCCTCGAAGCCATCGTCCAGCGCGTTCCGCCGCCGAAAGGCAGCGCGGAAAATCCGCTGCAAGCGCTGATTTTCGATTCCTGGTTCGACATTTATCGCGGCGCCGTCGTTCTCGTGCGCGTGATGGAGGGCCGCATCACGCCGCACCTCAAAATTCGCTTGTGCTACAACAACCAGGTCAATGAGGTTGAAACGCTCGGCACGCTCACTCCAAAACCGGTCGCGCTCGACGAACTCGAAGCCGGCGACGTCGGCTTCGTCGTCGCCAATATCAAGGACGTTGCCGATGCGCGCATGGGCGATACGGTCATCGAAGCGGATCGTCCCGCTCCGGCGCTGCCCGGTTTTGAAGCTATCAAGCCCATGGTGTTCGCGGGGCTGTTTCCCGTGCTGGCCGATGATTACGAGCCGCTGCGCGACGCGCTCGGCAAATTGAAATTGAACGACGCGTCATTTTTCTACGAGCCGGAAAATTCCGTGGCCCTCGGCTTCGGCTTTCGCTGCGGATTTCTCGGCTTGCTGCACATGGAAATTGTGCAGGAGCGGCTGGAGCGCGAATTCGGGCTGAACTTGATCACCACGGCGCCCAGCGTGCGCTACCGCATCACGCGGGTGGACGGCAGCGCCATCGAAGTGGACAGCCCCGCGAAGTTTCCCAATCCCAGCGATATCAAAAAGATCGAAGAACCCATCATCAAGGCCATGATCATCACTAACGACGACTCCGTCGGCGGCATTTTGCAGCTTTGCCAGGACAAGCGCGGCACGCAAAAAGGCTTCGAGTATTTGTCGCCGACGCGGGTCATGCTCACCTACGAATTGCCGCTCAACGAAATCGTTCTCGACTTTTACGATCGCCTAAAAAGCGTGTCACGCGGCTACGCTTCGCTCGATTATCACCTCGCAGGTTACGTGGAATCCGATTTGGTCAAGCTCGACGTTTTAGTGGGCGGCGAACCGGTGGACGCGCTGTCCATGATTTGCCACCGCGAGCAGTCTTACGAGCGCGGCCGCGATTTGGTGTCGCGGCTGCGCAAATTGATTCCGCGGCAAATGTTCGAGGTGCCGATTCAAGCCGCGATCGGCAGCCGCGTGATCGCGCGCGAAACGGTCGCGGCCATTCGCAAAAACGTTCTGGCCAAGTGCTACGGCGGCGACATCACCCGCAAACGCAAACTCCTCGAAAAACAAAAAGAAGGCAAAAAGCGCATGAAGCGCGTCGGCCAAGTCGACATCCCGCAAGAAGCCTTCCTCGCCGTCCTAAAAGTAACCTCGACCGGCGACGAAGAGTAGCCGCCAGTTTCTGCTTTTTTCTTCAGCTACCCCTCCTTATCTTTAATTTCCGTGATCAGCTTTCCGCGGTGGAGCTGGATGTTTATGGTGTCGCCCACGGCTACTTGCGCGGCATCGCGGAGTAGGGTGCCGGCGGCGTCAGTAGCTATGGCGTAGCCGCGTTCGAGGGCGCGTAGGGGGCTGCGCTCTTCGAGTTGGAGGCGGAGGCGATCCAGGCGCTCGCGCTTGGCGCGGAGCAGGCGCTCGGTGCGGGCGGCTAAATCAGTGCGGCGCTTTTCTAGGCGCAGGCGCAGCGTGGCTATCTTCATACGAAAATCGAAAGAGACGATGCGCAGGTGTGCGGTAGTGAAGCGCTTGCGCGATTGCTGGATGTTCGCTCGCAGGCCGTGGGCTAGGCGCGAGGTGAGTTCGTCGGCGCGCTGGCGCTGCTGGCGCAGGAGATCGAGCGGGCGGCGGAAGCCGCGGCGGCCGGCCAGTTCGTGAACGCGGCGGCTGAGGACGAGAATGCGATAACGAATCTGGTCGGTGAGAGCGCCGCGCAGGTCGGCGATGTGCTTATCGAATTCGCGGCGGGTTTGCACGACGAGCTCGGCGGCGGCGGAGGGCGTGGACGCTCGCACATCAGCGACGAAATCGGCGATGGTGAAATCGGTTTCGTGGCCTACGCCGGAGATTACGGGAATTTGCGAAGCGAAGATGGCGCGGGCGACTTCTTCTTCGTTGAAGGCCCAGAGATCTTCGAGGGAGCCGCCGCCGCGCGCGAGAATCAGCACATCGACCATTTGCCGGCGGTTGAAGAATTGCAGCGCGCGCACGATTTCGGTGGAAGCGCCATCGCCCTGGACGCGCACGGGGTAGACCGTCAAATGCACATTACGGAAGCGGCGGCGCAGGATGCGGACGACGTCGCGGACGGCCGCGCCCCTCGGCGAGGTGATGAGGCCGATGCGGCTGGGGAGAATCGGCAGCGGCTTCTTGCGGCCGGCGGCGAAGAGGCCTTCGGCTTCAAGACGCTTCTTGAGTTGCTCGAAGGCGAGCTGCAGGGCGCCGAGCCCGACCGGTTCGATATTCTCGACATAGATTTGGTATTCGCCGCGCGATTCGTAGACGCTGATGGAGCCGCGCACGGTGACGTGCAGGCCGTCCTCGGGGCGGAACTTCATGGTACGGAGTTGATTCTTGAAGCAGACGCAGCGGACCTGGGCGCGTTCGTCTTTCAGGGTGCAATAGATGTGGCCGGACTGGGCTTCATGGCAGTTGGAAATCTCGCCGGTGACCCAGATGTCGGTGAAGTTGCGGGCAAAGAGGTCGCGGATCCTGGCAGTCAGTTCTGTGACTGTGAAGGCGCGGCGGTCGGGCATCAGGTTGAATTGAAGCTGGCTCATTGGCAGTGCCTACGTTAGGCCGGAATGGTGCGCGGTGAGAGCTCCCCCTCCCCCGGTTTTGCGTAAGTGTTGATTCTAAACATAGTTAAAGTCCTTTGTTTTGATACACTTTTGCAAGTGTTGATTCTAAAGGTAGTTGCTGTCCCGGTGTTTTCGCAGCCCTTCGCAGAGTGCGCTGCGTTCGAGACCCGGAAGCGAGCGCCAATCGGGTGGTTGGCGTTGCTGGGGATTGTCGCGCCGAAGAGTTGGGATACCCCCACCCCGGGTGTTTTGGGAAAAGAGGCTGCAAGCTGTTGAAAATAAAGGACGGGAGCCGTAAAAAGAGAAGGAAGAGGCTGCAAGAGATTGAAAGATCGAGACTTAGGGTTGGAGCGACGCGAGGGGTAGGAGAGGTTTCTTCGAGATAACACACGCAAGCATACAAAAGATCTGGACGTGTGTCAATAGTAAACTGAAAGTTCGGGGTTTTGAATGACTTGCGGACGATGTTCATTCTTGGGTCGGCGACGATTTGGGGAAGAGCCCGTCAGAGGGCTTCGAGCCGACAGAGTGCAGGAAGGGGGCGTGGGGAGCGAGCTGACGTTCCATCATTTGCTGGAAACAGAAGCGCCGTCCCTGCGTTGATCGAGATGCCAAGCCAGGAGGCTGAGTACCGATGATCCGCCGCTGCGACGACCGCGACTTTGAGCTGATTTGGACCATCATCAACGATGGCGCGCAGGCATATAAAGGGACGATCCCCGCAGACCGCTGGACAGAGCCGTATATGTCGAGGGAGAAATTGCAGGATGAAATCGATGAGCGTGTTGTGTTCTGGGGCTACGAGGAGGCCGGGGCATTGGTAGGCGTTATGGGCATCCAAGAGGTCCAGGACGTAACTCTCGTTCGGCACGCCTATGTTCGCACCAGCAGCCAGAAGCGAGGAATTGGGGGGCACTTGCTAGCCCATTTGCGGGGGTTGACAAGCGGGCCGATGTTGATCGGCACGTGGACGGCTGCGGTGTGGGCGATCCACTTCTATGAAAGGCACGGCTTTCAAATGGTTAGTCCCCAGGAGAAAGACCGGCTCCTCAAACGGTATTGGACCATTCCCGAACGCCAGATTGACACGTCCGTAGTTCTGGCAGACCGGAAGTGGTGGCAACTGAGCATTGAAGTGTGACGCTTCCTTCATCTTGAATCGCGAAGTGACAAAGATGCTTGTGTCCCTGCTACTTTTTTTAAGGTGACGCACAAAACGATGCGGCCCGACTTTGTAACTCGACCACTACCTCAGGTACAGATGTAGCTCGCACCATACCAGCTCGCGTTCCATCCCATCTGCACATCGCCACGTGCTTCTCAACCGGCAATAATAAGCCCGACGCGTCGCCGAACTGCACTAGGTGGCAGTCTCCATAGATGCTTACCATTGCAAGAATTTGGCCGTCCTGGATGCAGATGAATGCGATGTGGTTTTCCCTCCAGGGCGTCTCCGTTCCAGCATCGCAGAGCTGAGTTACAACAGAGGCCGTGCCGTCCGAAGAATTTCCAAGCACAAAATCGCGGACACGTCGAAATGACTCGGCAGTTCTGACGGCGGATCCGAATTGAAGAAACATTAGGCCACAAGCGATCTTGCCAGCCAGGCGTTGAGCAACGAATTTGTCATATTTCAGCGAGAGCCAATGGGGAGCTCCTGCCGCAATGTTGGAATTGGTCCAAGCGTCGTAGTCCTTCTGAAACACGCCCGCTTTCAGGCCGTAGATCAGCGCCGTTATAAAACGGAGGGCTTCATCCGGATTTCTTGCACGTATGTAAACGTGACCGGACAAATCGAGAACAACCCGAGGCCAAAAGTCCGGGTCTGCGTCGATGTCCAGAAGTCGGTCAGTGCGAACTTCAAGTTCTCCTATAAACCCTCGCGCGTTGGGCCTGCGGTCCAGGATGTTTCCTAGGGCGACTAGCAACCGCTCCACGGACGCAGGAGTCGGACCTCGGCGCCGGGCACCTCCGTTGCCGGTCACATCGATCTCTATATGCGGCAACGTTTCCGGTATATCTGCCCCAGCGCGGAACGCGGATTCACCGTACCCTCCCAGGGGGTTTTTCACTAAGAGATACCGCGCTCGGATGACGCCGCTCCCCGGCTTTCTTTTATCCCTTCCTGTAGGGCCATGCGTGACGCAGAAGAGTGAATAGTGCGATTGCCTTGCTGCCTCTGTCTCAAGTTTAGAAATTTCGGTCTGGCAGTCTCTGCAAGCCGGGACCCAGAGATCTTTTGTCCCGCCGAGGGCTCTGGGGAAGACGTGGTCTTTAGTCAGGGTCACGTCACTTCTGTCACACCACAGACATTGCGTGTGTTCGTGGATCGCTGGCTTCCTCCGGCGGGTTCCCATCACTGGATATTATCGGTGGAGTTGTCACAAGAAATCAAAGGCCCAGGAGAACTCGAGGCTTTTTTTCAAACACGTACGGTAAGACGGAACCTCCGGTGGGCTGTTATCGCCTCCCGGCCTAGGCGAAGTGAGCCAACTGCTAAGTGGTCGCGGCTTGTGTGGCGATGGTGCCGCGCAGGCCGAGGGCGTCGGCGTGTTCGCGGAGCGCGGTGATGCAGAAGGCGATGTGCTCTTCGAGTGGGACGTCCAGCTCTTCGGCGCCTTTGCGGACGTCGTCGCGGCTTACGCCTTTGGCGAAGGCCTTGTCTTTCATGCGGCGTTTCACGGAATCTACTTCCAGATCGAGGACGCTTTTCGAGGGGCGAACGTAGGCGCAGGCGGTTAGAAAGCCGGCGAGTTCGTCGCAGGCGAAGAGGGTGTGCTCGAGCGGGGACTGGCGCGGGACGTTGCAATAGTCGGCGTGGGAGAGGATGGCGCGGACGATTTCCTCGGAGTAGCCTTGCTCGCGAAGGAGCTTGGCGCCTTCAGCGGGGTGCTCCTTGTCCGGCGCGTGGGCTTCGTTGGGCCAGCGCTCGTAGTCGAAATCGTGGAGCAGCGCGGCGACGCCCCAGAGCTCCTCATCGGCGCCGTGCTTGCGGGCGTAGGCGCGAACGCAGGCTTCCACAGCCAGCATGTGCTTGCGAAGACTTTCGGATCGCGTGTATTCGCACAAGAGCTTCCAGGCGTCTTCGCGTGTGGGCATGGTTTCGAATCTCCTCCAGAGACGAATAGCTTACCTTACGCGGGGAGAGGATTCACCACAGAGGGCACAGAGTTCGCAGAGAAGAGTAGAGCCGACGCAAAGACGACCAGGAATCGTCAGCGTACCGAGTAAATCGAACAGTCGCCGAGAATTTGAAAATTGGTGTAGCGTTCGCGCCGAGTTTGCGGTAATACGTGGCAACAAATTCCTGGCCGGCGGGTTGAATGAAGCGAAGCTCAGCCCGCAGATTGCAAGAGACTGTACGAGCGGACAGGCGAAAGCTTGGCGTAGCGTTTGTGTTTCAAATGCGCACAGTTAAAAAAAGTCTAAAAATACTCTTGACAGAAAAAGGGCGTTCGCGAGAGACTCCCCTCGCGCCAGTTACTGCCTTCCCCCCGAAGTACGTTCCGACGTTCCTCTCCTATCCGCGCGCCGGAAAAAGTCAGCGAGGAGTGCCGGTGTCCGCACAATTAGAGAAAGAAGCGGTTAATTCTTTAGAGTTGGATAGGGAAGTCATTCGCTGCAAGACTTGCGGTCTAGTCCAGTACCGGACGCGCACGGGGAATTGCCGACGTTGTGTGCGCGCCTTGCCTCAGCGTTTGGAGTTCCTGATTCCTCCCCCGGAAGTCGCGGAGGAAGCCGGCGCTGAACCAGCCCAAGAGAGATTTGCCAACCGCGAGACGGTCGAGAATATCGGCCAGCGCATTCGCCAGTTGCGCGAATCGCGCAGCATGACGCAAAGCCAACTACAGTCGCGCTCGAAGGTGTCGCGCTCGTACCTGTCGCGCATCGAGAGCGGCCAGATGACGCCCAGCCTCGGTACTCTGGAGAAGATCTCCGAAGCGCTGAACGTGGGGCTGAACCGCTTCTTCATTCCGGAATCCGACGGCGAAGCGCTGCTGGAGGATCCGTTCATCCAGGGATTGCGGCCGTTCCTGCGGCAATTGGATTGGGAACAGTGGCAGTCCATACTGAAGAGGCTGCAGGCAATCAGCGACCACGTAGGAGCGCTGCCAACCAATCTCCGCCCTATCGGTAATCCGGCGCGGCTGCCGCAGCCCGCGTCGGGGAATGGCAACGGCAACGGACATGTGAGCGCCGGCCATTCGAATGGGCATGCGCTAGGGCACGCGCATGGTCATCCGCAGGGCTACCCGCTGCGGCGCCCAGACGCGCCGTTCGCGACTCCGGGGAAGCCAACGTTTCAGCGTTCGTTTGCGCGCTAGAAATTTCCCGGTTTTAGGTTTGACGCGGCGTGATGAAAGTCACGCCGCGTTTTTATTTCTGATGTGAAGTACCCGGACGCAAAATTCCACCCTGCGCGAACCCTTCGAGGCTCAGGGTAAACCTGCGCACACAAACCGTGCGCAAGAAAAAGCCGGGTCGCTCCGCTCGGAATGACGCATACGGGTGGGCTGCACAATTACAAAGCGAGAGCGCGGTTAGTCGCGGGCTACGGAAACCTTGGCGGCCGGAACTTCGAGGCGCATCAGGCGGTGATTCGAGTCGAGGAATAGCAGCACTTCGAGGTCGGAAGTGGTGACCCGCAGTCCGGCGTAGGACTTGCCCTTGGCGGTAACGGCGCCAGTGGACTCGACGTTGACCGAGCCGGGCGTCAGCTCCTGCGGAATAAGCACGGGAAGATTCTGCGAGCCGCGTTTGGACCAGTCATATACGCGCGCCAGCACGCCGTATTGATAGTACAGATTGTTGTCGAGCACGGCGATCAGCGGCGTGTCAAAGTTCATGTTTTGTTCGAAGGGCCGGGCGCCCTGCATTTGCAGGGTAATCTTGGCCACGCCGTTCGCGAAGATGATGCGCGCCCCGTTGGTTTTTTCCGCTTGCGAAGTCCACTGGTAGCTGATGGGAGCGCCGTCGGGCTGCAGAGTGAGCACGCCGGTTACGCGTGTGGGGGGAGAATCGGGAGCCTTAAGGTCGGTGGTGCCTTGCGCGGACCAGCCTGCTGAAGCCGGCGAAATCTCGAACTCTTCGTGGCCGACAGTTTGGCCGTCGAGCTGGATGGTGAATTTCCCTTTGTCCGCGGCGAACACCGGCGCCTTCTTTTGCGCTTGCGAAGCCAGGGAACTCCACGCCAGGAGGCACGCCGCCAGAACCCCCAATGTAATTTTAGATTTCAAAAAGTTGCGCATTATCGAGCTACTCCTTCGTGTGGCTGCAACTAAAGTCTGCCACAGCAGCGATTTGGTGTGCAGAGATCCCGCACGCCTGCGCTCATTCTGTTACCCGCGAGTTCCAGTTCTCAGATGTTGCAGGGCGCGGCGAGACTTCAGGATTTCGGCTCTTCCACCACGAGGTGAGCATCGCCTGCGCCAGCGGAAACAATTCCTTGGCGGAGAATCTCGGCCACGACACGGGCCGGCTCGCCGGAACTGTCCACGCGGTGATCGGCTAGCTGATAGGAAGGCAAGCGCTGCGCGTAAAGGGCGCGAAAGCTGGGCTCGTCTCGAAACAGCGGGCGGCCGCCCATGGTCATGCAGCGCGCCAGCAAAACATCGGGGGAGGCGTCCAGCCAGATGACGGGAACGCCAGCGGCACGAAGAAACTCCGGCGCGCCAGCCTGGGCATAGGTGCCGCCGCCGAGTGCGAGGACCACGGATTCCTTGTGTTCGAGGGCGCGGCCGAGCGCGGCGCGCAGTTGATCGGCTTCGATCTGTCGAAATGCGGCCTCGCCCAAACGCTCGAAAATTTCGGGAATGCCCAGCCCGGCGGCGGCTTCGATGCGATCGTCCAGATCGACAAAGCGCCAGGCCAATTGCCGAGCGAGCAGCGTGCCAATCGTGGTTTTGCCCGAGCCCATGAAGCCCGCCAGGCAAAGTACCTGGGGGCGCGATTGTGGAGGTCGCGGAGGAAGTTGCGTCATCAATGCACTTAACTTAAAGCGGACCGGCCGAAACGAACGGGCCTGGTGCGCGCGTCAATCGCGCTTCAGTATGCGGATTGTACCACTGTACGAGGAGAGCTCGACTTTAGCGAGGCCGCTGCCGACCGTGCCGAACAAGCCCTTGGTGAATTTGGAGGCCATGTGCCGGACGCCATGCGAATCCGGCTTCAAATAGGCTTCCGCTTGGTTGTCGACGGTGCCGGTGGCGGTCTGCGCTTTGAGGTCAAATGAATCGTTTCCGGAGAAATGCACTTCGACGGTGCCCTTGCCGCTCTTCATCGTATAGATTCCGGTGCGAATGAAGTCGCCGTCAAAAAGAATATTGCCGGACATGGTGAAGAGGGTGACATTGGTCAGCCCGGGTTGCAACACCTGCGCGTTGCCGCTCACGGAGTTGAAGTCCAACTTGCCGGCGCACTGCGTGCAAACCAGCGAACCGCCGGTGGTGCGCACCACGATGTAGCCGGAGACTTCCTTGAGATGAATATCGCCGGCCACACTTTGCAGGGTCATGTCGCCCATCACCTGCTCGACGTAAACGAGTCCAGTCTGTGTGCGCAACTGTAGTTCCGATTCTTCTGGCACGGTCAACTGGAAGTTGGCCTCCAATTCATTGGCCGGCGCGGAAGCATCAAGGACCGTGGCGATGATATCGACGCGCTCGTCGGCCTGCTCGGTCTCAATCGCGATCTTGTTCGAGGCTTGCGTCGCGGAGACGATGACCTCTGAATTCTTTGAGGACTTTACTTCGATGCGTCCGTTAGCAACGTTCTGCAGCACGATAACGGGGCGCCCCTTAACGGCAAAATGCCTTTCAAAGTGCTGGGGTGCCGCCTGCACAAAGGCACAAGGTAACAGGAGCACTCCCGCGCCCAGCGCCGGCAGCATGCCACGTCCCACTGTTTTCAGGCTCATGTTAGTATCCGCTCCCCCCACGTTCCATCATCACGGATATCAGTTCCGCCTTTTGTTGATAAGCACCGGTTAAGTATTCGCGCGTCAGATCATCCTGCGGCTGCTCTTTTATGCGCTGCTCGCAATCGACGATAAATTTGTCCACGATATCGAGATTCTGCCGGAGCGATACGTCCACGTCGGAACTGCCGGCAAGTTGCATGGCAGGCAGATGAGCCTCGTCATTGGTCAGGGTCAGACTAGTGTCCTGGTACAGGGTGTCAGATGTGTTGCGAGCTTCGGTGGGTTGCGTGGCCGGACGCTGAAGCTGCAAAGCTGTGGCGGCAACAATCAGCAGACCGATAGAGGCGGTAGCCAACACACGCGGGCGGAAGAGCTCGAAGAAACTCGCCCACCAAGGATGCCGCGCAGCGGTCCGGATAATGCCTTCCTCTTCCAATTGCACGCGCAGGGAAGTCCACACGCGGGAAGGCGGCTCGACTTCCGCAGGAAGCAAATGAGCAGTAGCAACGATCGCAGTCAAGTCCGCGATGAAATTCTGGCAGGAACTGCAGCCAGCGAGATGGGCGCGCGCCGCTTCCGGCACGGGCACAAAACCCTCTTGTTCGAGAACCACCGCCACTTCTCTACAGTGCATAGCCGATCACTCCGCCACACGCTGCTTCGGAAGATTCTTCGGCTCGACTCCGAACACGACCTTGCCACGTGCCTGCGCTTGCTGTGTGCACCCTGAAATTTTTTCTATTGTAGCTCAATCACCGTTCCCCGTCTGGGTTTTCGCGGCGTGGCGTTCTTGCCGTGCCTGCTCGCGTATCTCTTCCTGGAGCAGATCGCGCAACCTGGTTCGCGCCTTGTGCAACTGCGATTTCGAATTTCCGACCGAACAACCCATGATCCCGGCAATCTCGTTGTGCTCGTAGCCCTGCACGTCGTGCAAAACAAAAACCGTGCGGTA
>Ga0307475_10002739_pt1 | contig 10633 bp, 7 predicted proteins | sample atmos_gasesECM1C_FD_203317 | JGI IMG/M metagenome (GOLD analysis project Ga0307475, IMG submission 203317) | Hardwood forest soil microbial communities from Morgan-Monroe State Forest, Indiana, United States - atmos_gasesECM1C_515 | ecosystem: Environmental > Terrestrial > Soil > Temperate...
CAAAGTGCATCGGACGAATCTGTTGTCCTTCCGCGCCCTCCGACGGCTCCGGTGTGCGCTGCGCGGGAGTTTGCGGCGCAGGTTGAGCCTGCTCCGAAGTGCGCGCGGTGCGAGGCTCCTGGGTTTGCGGCGGCTGCTCAGTTGGAGTTTGAGTGGCCGGAGTATTTGGGGGCGGCGTTCTTTGCACGCGCTGTTGCGGCGGGTTCGACTGCTGTCCGAATACGGAACACGAAATCAAAGCAAGCAAAACTATAAGGCTTCTAATCATCAAGCACCTCGCATGATTGGCGTCAGTTGGGAAAACCCGAAATTGTAGCAGTCCCGTCCCGCCTCATGGGTTTGGATCGTCGTGATCGCTCAGACAACTGCGTCACGCGAGACATCTGGCGGCGAAAGAAGCCCGGTGAGCACAGCGACGCCGATGATTGCCGATCCGGCGACGAAGTATCGATCTTCGATGTGAGGGAACAACACAATATGTGCCGCCGAGGAAAGAAGAACAATTACGACTAATTGTCTCCATTCGCGAGTAAGCCGGTGCGAAAGCAGGGCCAGCGCCGCAAGAAACGGAAATACCAGCACGCTGCTCTCACGCCCTTCATCGACCATCTCATGCACGGCGGAAAGATAATCGGCGGCTGTGAAGGTGGGTGTTACCTCGGCAGGGTTCACAATTGGACTCGATGTGTTTTGCATGAGCACCTGCCATCCATAGCCGTGTTCCACTCGATTGATCGCGACAACTATGGCGAGACTCAACACTGCGAGCACGCCAGCCAACATGGGTCTCAGCGGCCGATTCTTCGCCAACGCCATCCAGGCCAGCAGAAAAAAAACAAAGATCACATTGTCGCTGCGGAGAAATAAGGATATGAGCAGCAATGATGCTCCCAGCAGCAGGCGCTTGCGCTCGAACAGCCAATACGTGCCGAGCGTTACCACCAGCGCAGAGAGCGCATCGGGAGATCCCGTTCTGGCGCCGGTAAAGATGGCGGGCGTGATCAGCAGTAGAGGAACGCCGATCGCTGCTCGCCACTCGCCGATATAGCGCCGAGCCCACCTCAAAAGCACTAGTCCCAGCAATAAGAAAGCGAGGGCCGATAGCAAACGTGTTGCCTGCACATAACCCAGGCCAGCAGTTCGGAAAAATGCGAGCAGGCGGATGTAGAGCGGACGAATCTGATAAAACCGAAGTTGCTGAGAAAAATGGTCGGGATTGCCGGCCACATCGCGGCGGAAAGCCGATCCGCTGACTATCTCCTGGTAATCGTCTTCGGGAAGTTCTCGTCGCAATGCGGCATAAGCTTCAGATTGGATCGTCTTTACATCCCTCTCACGCAAGGCAATGGCGGCACCGGTGTAGGCAACGAGATCCCAGTCGTAATAGGGGACGAAATAAGCCAGGAGCGTGAGGGCAATTAGAAGTGTGCTGAAGATTAGCCGCGATGCCGCTGTTCCAGACTCGACGACCACTGGTTTCGAAACCTCGAGGCGGCGGCTGGGTCCCTCGTTCAGTGGTGTCCTGCCTGTGCGTTCGAACCCGGTTCAGCCTGATTGGAATATAGAGACTTCCCCCCGATTGCCGATACCAGGTGCAGTTGGCTTGCTGGAACCAGTTTTTCCACTTTGGGAATGGCATCGTCATGAAGCGCGAGGTAAAAGCGTTGTGGTTGCGCCCAGAGGCGAGGGAAATCGGCGTCAGTGACGAAGACCTTGGGGGCATCCGGCGCATAGGAGCCGTACGCAAGATTCACATCGCGCCCGTTGAGCAGCAGTTCCTTGTCTTGACCGTAGAAGAATAAAGACGAAATTTCGTTGTGCTCTCCATAAACAATTAACTGTCCTTTAGGAGAACGGCTCAGGACTTCCGCAATCGGTCGCGAGGAAAGATAAGGATCGAAGACAATCAGAGCCACCCTGGCCGCCTGAAAAAAGATCACCATCATTGCAGCCATAGCCAGCAGCGCCATTTTGCCGCGCAGAAACCAGGCCCCCGCTGCGCCAATCACAAACGCAATTCCAGCCAGCACAAGAGGCAAGCGCAGATAGGCAAACGCTCGCACGGTGAGATCGCCAATGTGTCCCATGGCCAGCGTGTATGCGTCGGGATTCTGGGTGAGTGCCACGGAGATGTCTCCCGGACTGGGCACGCCGCGAACCAATACCAGGATTGACGCGATAGCGAGCGCAGCACAAGCGGCGACGATGGCGATGAACCTTGCTCCGACGCGAAGAGTGTCATCCTTGGTCGCAATAGCGCATCCGAGCAAGAGCGCAAGCGCTGGATAGATGGGCATGGAGTAGTACTCCTGCGTCGTCGAGAAGGTAAAGAACACCATCACGAAGCCGATCCAGCAGAGCGTCATCATCCTCACTCGACCGGCACGATCCGTCGGCCGGTAACTTAAATGCCGCAGTTGTGGCAGATACACGCTCCAGGGAAACAGCCAAAGCAGGTTCAACAGCCAGAAATAAAGCGGCGGTACGGTGTTGTAGTCGTGCGGATAACGCTTGTTGAGAAAGCGCAGCACGTGCTCGTTCATGAAATAAAACCAGAAGAACCCCCGGTATTGACCGGGGCTGGCGTGCATGGTGAAGTCGAAGTAAGGAGGATTGCGAAGAGTTGCAAGCACGTGCCAGGGAAGGGCAATGGCAAGGAATAACAGAAACCCGGTAAAAGGATGCAATCGCCGCCACGTCTTCGCGTCGAGCAGCCGGCGCGTGACAAGAAGATAAAGGAAGGCGGCCCCCAGTGGGAAAACGACTCCAATCAGACCTTTTAATAGCACGCCCGCAGCGAGACTTGCCGCCATGGTCCATGCCCAAAAGCGAGGATGCGGTTCCTCATCGTCCAGTGCGCGCAGAAATGCCCATATCGACACCGTGACCGAGAGTGTGAGGATCACATCGGGAATGATGATGCGCGTAAACAGGAACAGGCCCACACATGTGGAGAGAAAGAGTCCGGCGTAGAACCCCGCCTGTTCGGAAAAGGCCCATTTCCCAAATCGGAAAACGATCCAACAGAGCAAAATCGCCGAGAGGGCGCCCGGTAACCTCGCCACCCAATCATGAATGCCGAAGACTTTGTAAAGGATCGCGGTGGCCCAGTACTTCAGCGGCGCCTTTTCCAGGAACAACACGCCATCGACGCGCGCACTCACCCAATCTCCGGATGTGAGCATGTTGCGCGCGATCAATGCCTGTGATGCGTCAACATCATCCATCAGCGACGGCGGGCTGATGACGCCAGAAAGAAACGTCACCGCTGCGACCAGCAGCACGATCCATTCGCCATATCGGAACCAGCGGGGAGTTGAGTCGATTTTGGCCGTTGGCGCGCCAGAAGCTTCTGCGGAAGCAGCTTCAGGCAAATCAACCTGAACAGCGCCTGCGAAACGAAGAGGGGGGAACTCTGGCGTCAATATGAAATCGTTTCTTCGCTCCGGCAGCGAATAAAGGTGTCTGAATGGCGGTGGGCGACCCTCACCAAGAGACTCGTGCAGGCTGTTGCCTGAGTCAAAACCAGCAACTCAAGCGCGCATTGGCGCTGCGCTTCTCCGAGCACGATCAAAGACACTCCTCGACAATCGAATAACTGTAACCACTGTAACGCGAGCCAGCCGGATTGCACAACCGCTTAAGTGGTATTGCTCGCGCTCGGAAATCGGCAGTTCTGTTCCACGATTCCGTTCCATTGTTCTGCGCAACGACCAGCTCTTAGCGCACACTCGCTGGGCAAATTACAATCGGTGTTTGATGCTTCGGCGGAGATTTTGGTTCGGAAATTTGGCGCTCACTACGGCGGCGGTTCTTACTGGAGCAGCAACACATTTAGCTTCTTCTTTGAAATCTCCTGGCGTATCGTCTCCCGCCTTCTATAAGGATGTGTTGCCCATCCTCCAGCAGCACTGCCAGACCTGCCATCGAATGGGCGAGATCGCGCCTATGCCGCTGGAGACGTATGCCCAAGCGCATAAGTATGCGGCTGCGATGAAGCGTATGACGAGCGCGAAGGCGATGCCACCATGGTTCGCCGATCCACGATACGGTCATTTCTCCAACGATCCATCGCTTACTCCCGAACAGATTGCAACCATCGCCGCCTGGGCAGACGCGAATGCGCCTGCGGGCAGTTCGAAGGACGCTCCACCGCCTCCACATTGGGCCCAGGGATGGAACATTCCCAAACCGGACCTGGTAGTCCAAATGCCCATGCCGGTCCAACTGCCCCCTCACGGCGATGTGGAGTACACCTACGAGATCGTTCCAACTGGCTTCAAGGAAGATAAGTGGGTGCAGGCGTCGGAGATTCGTCCGAGCAGCCGCGACCACGTGCATCATGCCGTGGTTTACATTCGTCCTCCGAGCTCGAAGTGGCTGCGCGATGCGCCCGTGGGACGGCCGTTTTCCGCTTCTGAAATGAACAGCGAGCAGGACCTCCGCGATGCGTTGTTTACCGACAGCGACATGCTGCTGGTCTATGCGCCGGGCAGCTCGCCCGATCAGTGGCCCGATGGAATGGCCAAGTGTGTCCCCGCAGGATCAGATCTCGTTTTCCAGATGCACTACACCACCAACGGCCGAGCCGCTTCCGATCAGACCGCAGTCGGAATCGTATTCTCCAAACAATCTCCGATGCAGCGCGTGTTGACTCTGCAACTGGCCAATCACAGCTTCGTAATTCCTCCGGAGGCGGACAATTTTCGCGTGGAAGTCTTCGGCACTCTGCCTAACGACGCAACCCTGCTCAGCTTCTTTCCTCACCTGCATCTTCGCGGCAAACGTTTTGAGTATGACATCGTCCATCCTGATGGCAGCATCGAGACGTTGCTGCGCGTGAATTATCATTTCCACTGGCAGATGAGCTACCGGTTAGTTGAACCGCGGTTTCTCAAGGCCGGGACCAAACTCCAGGCAGTTGCTTGGTTCGACAACTCGCGGAATAATCCACACAATCCCGATCCCGAGCAGACGGTGCGCTGGGGAGGGCAGACCTATGACGAAATGATGGTCGGCTTCTTCGACCTTGCCGTGCCGGCGAGCGTGGATAAGTGGCAATACTTTGTCCGGCACACGCCATCGCAATAGTGCCCTGAATCGATGGGAGGAAACTTGGCCGCTGCCAATGAGAAACGCTACATCAACCTTCGGAATCGGCGCGGAAACCTGCCTTTCAGCGATGCCGTAAAGGTCGGAGAGACTCTTTACATTTCCGGCCGCATCGGGTTCCGTCCAGGAACAACGCAGGTCCCGGACGATCCAGCCGAGGAGGCGCGCTACATGCTCGACGGCGTGCGCGCCGTTCTGACTGAAGGTGCCATGGAGATGAGTGACCTCGTATACGTGCAGATATTCTGTTCCGATGTCGCTCTCTTTGACACCTTCAACGCAGTTTATCGGCAGTATTTTTCCGGAGATCTTCCAGCCCGCGCCTTCCTCGGATCAGGTCCGCTGCTGTTTGGCGCAAGGTTCGAGATTATCGGAATGGCCGTGCGCTCCAAGTGACCACCATTTGCGCAGTTTCAAGGAATCCTGAGCTCAAGTGGCTCTAGGGTTTGCCAGTCTGTCACGCACAAGCTTCCCGTATAGGTGTTTTACTGTAACTTTTGCACCGTTTCAACCTCGTCACTCATCTTGAAAAACTGACAAATTCCGTCAAACACTGGCTATAATTCGGAAGAACATGCCCAAATATTCGATTGTTGTCCCTTTTCACAACGAACAGGAAAACGTGACCGTTCTCTATGATCGTTTGAAAGGTGTGATGGAGGCGAGCTCTGAGACCTTTGAGCTCGTTTTTGTCGATGACGGCAGCAACGACCTGACCTTTCATCTGCTCAGCGAAATTGCGGCCATCGATAGCCGCGTGACTGTGGTCAAGTTGCGCAGGAATTTTGGTCAGACCTCGGCACTGGCCGCCGGGTTCGATCACGCTTCCGGCGAGTACATCATCGCTATGGATGGCGATCTGCAGCACGATCCCAGCGACATTCCGGCTTTTCTGGAGAAGATTGCCGAAGGTTATGACATCGTCAGCGGGTGGCGCAAAGAACGCATCGATAATTTCGTGATGCGCCGGATTCCGTCGCGTCTGGCGAATTGGCTGATGGCCTGGCTGAGCGGCGTCGAGATCCACGACTTTGGCACCACTTTCAAGGCGTATCGCCGCGAGCTCATTAATCAGGTCCCGCTTTACGGAGAGCTGCACCGCTTTATTCCCGCGCTGGCGTCATGGTACGGAGCTTCGATTTGCGAGATTCCCATCCGCAATGTGAATCGCGCGCGAGGAGCGTCGCATTATGGGATTTCCCGCACCTTCCGCGTGTGTTTCGATCTGCTCACGATTCGATTCCTGCTTCGATATCTCTCGCGTCCGTTGCATTTCTTCGGAAGCGTTGGCGGAGGCGGAATTGTTTCCGGATTGATCATCGCTCTGTGGCTGGTCTTCCAGAAGCTGGCCTACAACTCCAATGTGATGGACGATCACGGCCCCCTGATGGTGTTTGCCGCGGTGCTGATCGTGGCTGGAGTTCAACTTCTTGCCCTGGGACTGCTAGGCGAGATGCAGGTTCGGCATTATCATGAGCCGGCTCGGCGCGCGCCGTACTCTGTGGACCGTGTTCTGAGGTCGCACACCGGCGAAACGGTGAACGACTAGCTGCGAATCCTTCGTATTGTCTGATAGATCGGCCGATCGCTTCCTGTACTGATCGTCCCAGGCACAAGAAAGTGGCACGTTTCCGCAGGTTTCCTGAAATGGAATTGACTGTCTGGCCGACTACCGGCAGTCTCCAGCATCCATGAGCGCCATTAAGCAAGTCACCATCGTCGGTACCGGATTGATCGGCGGGTCACTGGCAATGGCTTTGCGCCACCATGGCATCCGCGTGATTGGCTCGGACAAGCAGCGGGTGCTCGCCAAAGCCGATGAGATGGGCGCCATTGACGTTGGTATCGAGAACCCTGCGCGCGCCTGCGTTGGCAGCGATATCGTGATTCTCGCGACTAACGTTGGCGGAATCATCGATTCCATCGAGAATCTCGGGCCCATGCTGCCCCGCAACGTTCTGCTCACCGACGTCGGCAGCACCAAGGTTGAGATTCTTAAGCGCGCCAGCTCTGTGTTCGGATCGAGCGCCGGGTCGCGCTTCCTTGGCGGACATCCCATGTCGGGGAAAGAACACTCGGGCATTGACAACGCTGATCGAGCGCTCTTCCACGGCGCCACCTGGATTTTTACTGTCGATGGCGATCAACTCACTGACCTTGCCCACGAATACATCACGCTGATCGCCTCGTTGGGCGCGCATATCATCCATCTTTCCGCGCAACAGCACGACCGCCTGGTGGCCTGGACGAGCCATTTACCGCAAATGGTTTCCACGGCATTTGCCGCGGTGCTGCAGGATGAGGCGGAACTTGAGCAGGAGGCACACATCACTCGCGCGCAAATGCAGGAGGTAGGAGGCCGCGCGTTGCGGGAAATGACGCGCATCGCGTCCAGCCCCTATTCCATGTGGCGCGATATCGCTCTCACCAATGCCGTCAACATCGAAGACGCCCTGCTGAAGCTGGAACAACGCTTGACCCACATCCGCGAAAACCTGCGCACTCCCGAACTGCGCGCGGAATTCGAACGGGCAGCGCGATTCAAGAAGCGGGACTAGTTCCTGCCCGTCTGGAACGAAGTGCCTCGGTTGGTTTGACCCTCAATGTTAAACTCCAGCCGATGAAAAACCGGCTGCGAGTTATCACTTCCATCGTTCTTTGCGTGTCATTTTGTTCATTTGCTCAGAATTCCGGACGCCGTCCGCTGAAGTTGGACGACCTCAATCGCTTCCGTGAAGTCAGAGATCCACAGTGCTCGCCTGACGGCCAGTGGGTCGCGTACAGCGTCTCGGTTAACGATACTGAGGCGGACAAACGCGTCTCTCACATTGCCATGGTGAGTTGGGACGGCAAGCAGAGCCTTCAACTCACCTACGGCTCCGACTCGGACAGCTCTCCGCGCTGGAGTCCGGACGGCAAGTATCTGTCGTTTACCTCGTCGCGAACGGCCAAGCCGAAGGGCTCACAGATATGGGTTCTCGACCGTCGTGGCGGTGAGGCGCGGCAACTCACGCATTTCAAGAACTACAGCATCGAGCGTTACGAGTGGTCTCCCGATTCGAGCAAACTGCTTCTGGCGATGAGCGAAAAAGAGGATACCGGGGACGAGCCGAAGACGGGCGATGCAGCCGCCACTCCGAAGAAGCCAAAGCCTGTGGTGATCGATCGTTATCACTTTAAGCAGGACATCCAGGGATATCTCACCGGCGAAAAGCGCAGCCACATCTACATTTTCGAGATCGCGAACGAGAAACTCGAGCAGATTACGAACGGGAACTTTGAGGAGCGGGATGCAATCTGGAGTCCCGATGGCGCCAAGGTGGCATTCACCAGCAATCGCGACGAAGACCCGGACCGGTCGGTTAACTCCGATGTCTTCGTAGTGGATGCCCGTCCTGGCGCCGTTGCGAAGAAGCTAACCGTCTGGCCAGGTCCCGATTCGGGAACGCTTTCCTGGAGTGCGGATGGCAAACTCATCGCTTATCTGCAGGGGAACGAAGGCAAATATCGCGCCTACAACATGAATCGTTTGGCGGTTGTGCCCGCCGGTGGAGGCGATGCGCGGGTCGTCACCGCGAGCTTTGACCGGGGCGTCGCCACGCCACAATTCGCTGCTGATGGCCAGACCATCTCCGTGCTGGTGGCGGACGATCGCTCGGAGTATCCCGCTTCAGTGTCGCTGAAGGATGGACGAGTGCAGCGGCTGACCGCCGATCCCGTGGTCGTCTCTGGAATGTCTTCCCGAAATGGGCACACGGCTGTGTTGGCCAGCAATGACGCGACTCCTCCCGAAGTGTTTGCACTGGATGGAGGCACTCTGCGCAAGCTGAGCACGGAAAACGACGCGCTCATGAGCGAATTGCAGCTTGCCGGCACGAGGGACATCAGCTTCACCAGCGCCGACGGGACCGAGATTCACGGACTACTCACCGAGCCAATCGGCTTCCAATCGGGCACGAAATACCCGTTGCTGCTGCGCATTCACGGCGGTCCCAACGGTCAGGATGCCCATGCCTTCAACTTCGAACGACAGTTTTTCGCCGCCAACGGCTACGCTGTGCTGAACATCAACTATCGCGGCAGCGCCGGCCGGGGCGAGTCCTTCAGCCACAGCATCTTTGCCGATTGGGGAAACCATGAGGTCGCCGACTTAATTGCCGGAGTGAATCAGGTAATCGCCATGGGCATCGCCGACCCCAATCGCCTGGGCATCGGCGGCTGGAGCTACGGAGGCATTCTTACCGACTACACCATCGCCAGCGACCCGCGTTTCAAGGTCGCTATCAGCGGTGCGGGCAGCGCAAACCAGGTCGCGATGTACGGAATTGATCAATACACTTACCAGTACGACACCGAACTTGGACCGCCCTGGCGCAATCCCGAGGCCTGGCAGAAAGTCTCATACGCCTTCTACAAGGCGGATAAGATTCATACTCCCACTCTCTTCATGGGCGGCGACAAGGATTTCAACGTTCCCGTAGTGGGAGGCGAGCAGATGTATCAGGCGCTGCGCAGCCTCGGCATACCTACGCAGTTAATCATCTATCCCGGCGAGTTTCACGGATTCACTCGCCCCAGCTTCATTGTGGATCGCTATCAGCGGTATCTCGCCTGGTATGACAAGTATCTGAAAGCTCCTGCATCGAAACCTCTGCAGACTGCAGCAAATCAGTGACGCTACCGGCTGGCAGCTAGCGGCAACGCAGAACAAAGCTGCGAGGCAGTTCATCCCTCCACCGCGGCATAGATGGCTGTCAGGAGACTCGAGAGTCGAATCACAAAAAGAGGATTCTTGTAGAAGAGCCAGGACGGTGCATCTAAGCCCGAGGCATCACCGGAGATCCTTCGCGGAGGACCGCTTCAGGACGACAGCTCGTGGGAACTCTAAGGATTTCTTCCACTATGGGAACTGTCATCCAGAGGCCCGGGGTTCCACCCCACAAAGCAAATACCGGCTTTGTGGGGACCCCGGGGTTGGCCGAAGGATCTCCCGGAATATGTCGGACTTAAACGCAACGTCCTGGCTCCTTCACCAACACTGCAACATCTGCGTTGGGCGACCCACCTTCTGCGGATCAGTCTTCGGGCGGCAGTCTACCGCACCACTTCAAGAACGAAAACTGCGCTGATGCCGCATGGTGCGGCCTTCCACCAGGTGGCAGACTTCCTCGGCGAGGTTCTTGGCGTGGTCTCCGGCGCGCTCGAGGGCCTGTGCCATGAGGAAGATCTCCAGGCTCAGCCCGACATCGCGCGTCTTGCGGCTCACCTGGCGCGAGTAGATGCGAGTGCGCAACACATCCATTTCGCCGTCAAGCTTTAGCGCAGACATCGCCGGCTCGACATTGCGCTGCGCGTTAGCCTGATGAACCAGGGTCAGCATCTGTTCGAGGATTTTGCACATATCGTGCAGATCGGCGCGATCCTGGACTGATAGTTGATTGCCGTAAGCTCGCGCCCGTCCAACGATCGTGAGGACCAGATCGCCGATGCGCTCCAGGTCGAGGACAAACTTCAGGCAGGC
>Ga0307475_10002741_pt1 | contig 10632 bp, 12 predicted proteins | sample atmos_gasesECM1C_FD_203317 | JGI IMG/M metagenome (GOLD analysis project Ga0307475, IMG submission 203317) | Hardwood forest soil microbial communities from Morgan-Monroe State Forest, Indiana, United States - atmos_gasesECM1C_515 | ecosystem: Environmental > Terrestrial > Soil > Temperate...
TGCGTGAAGCGCATCATCACCGCGGTGGTCAGGTCGTTCTTGTCGACGAAGTAGCGGTACAGCACGGTCTTGGAGACCCCGATCTCCGCCGCAATTTCATCCATGCTGAGGGAGCCGCTTTGACGGCGAATCGCATCGATCGTGCCGTCTACCAGCTCGTTGCGGCGCTCCACCTTGTGTTTGTGCCAGCGTCGCTTGCGGCCATCCGTCTTAACCGTCGCGGCCGGGATTTGCTCTGCCACTGTCGCCGATTCCCATTCCCTAGACGCTCTCGATACTACGGCTTCTGCAGGTCCGGCTCGCGAATCGACGGCAGCAGTACGGGCCCCCGGACGGTGTCGTCACACTAAATGGCCCCGGCGATAGATGATGGTGTGGTGGCACACAGAGCCGATGCGTCGGGTTCGCCAGCGCCTGGGCTGGACTTGATCACGCCGTCGACGACGGTGCGCCGGGCGCGCGCGTCCTTCGCGGAATCGTTTGCAGGGGCCGATCCAGAGGCCGATGCCGAGCGGCGGGTGGCGCTGCGCCGGATGAAACTGGTGGCGCTGAGCTTTTTGATCGGTGCCACCGGCGTATTCCTCGCCTGTCGGTGGGCGCAGGCCCATGGCAGCACGGACGTCTGGGTCGGTTATGTCGGCGCGGCCGCGGAGGCCGGCATGGTGGGCGCGTTGGCGGACTGGTTCGCCGTTACCGCGCTGTTCAAACATCCGCTGGGCATACCGATCCCGCACACCGCAATCATCAAGCGCAAGAAAGACCAGCTCGGCGAGGGCTTGGGGACCTTTGTGCGGGAGAACTTCCTGTCGCCGGAAGTGGTGGAGACCAAGCTGCGCGACGCGCAGGTGCCCGGCCGGCTCGGTAAGTGGCTGTCGGAGCCATCGCACGCCCAGCGGGTGGCTACCGAGACCGCGACGGTGTTACGCGTGCTGGTGGAGTTGCTGCGTGACGACGAAGTTCAGCAGGTGATCGACCGGATCATCGTGCGCCGCATCGCCGAACCACAGTGGGGTCCGCCGGTCGGACGGGTGTTGGCGACCCTGCTGGCCGAAAATCGGCAGGAGGCCCTGATCCAGCTGCTGGCCGACCGGGCATTTCAGTGGTCGCTGAACGCCGGCGAGGTCATCCAGCGGGTCGTGGAGCGTGACTCGCCGAGCTGGTCACCGCGGTTCATCGACCATCTCGTCGGCGATCGTATTCACCGTGAGCTGATGGACTTCACCGACAAGGTGCGTCGTAACCCCGACCACGAACTGCGGCGCTCGGCGACCCGCTTCCTGTTCGAATTCGCCGACGATCTCCAACACGACCCGGCCACCATCGCGCGCGCTGATGCGATCAAAGAGCAGCTGATGGCGCGCGATGAGATCGCCAACGCCGCCGCGACCGCGTGGAAAACGCTGAAACGGCTGGTGCTCGAGGGCGTCGACGACCCGTCCAGCGCATTGCGCACCCGCATCACCGACACGGTGGTCCGCGTCGGGGAATCGCTGCGCGACGACGTCGAGCTGCGCGACAAGGTAGAGAGCTGGATGGTGCGGGCGGCCCAGCATCTGGTGTCGCAGTATGGAGTGGAGATCACAGCAATCATTACCGAGACGATCGAACGTTGGGATGCCGAGGAAGCCAGCCGGCGGATCGAACTGCACGTGGGTCGTGACCTGCAATTTATACGGATCAACGGCACCGTGGTAGGCGCGCTGGCGGGGCTGGTGATCTACGCCGTCGCGCAGCTGCTGTTCTAAGTAGTGCTAACTAATGCTTGCAAATGCAAGCACTCCTACGTATTCTGGGGTCAATCAAGATCCGGCATCCGAACCAAGGAGTACGCAATGGCACCCGAGGAGAAGCTCTCCGCCAAGGTGTCCACGGCGGCTTCTGAAGTGGCGTCCGACATCGGCAGCTTCATCAGAGCCCAGCGTGAGAATGCGCAAGTCTCGGTGCGGCAGCTTGCCGAGCGGTCCGGTGTCAGCAATCCGTACCTGAGCCAGGTGGAGCGGGGATTGCGCAAGCCGTCCGCCGATGTCCTGAACCAGATCGCGAAAGCGCTACGGGTTTCCGCCGAGGTCCTCTACGTGCGCGCCGGGATTCTCGAGCCAAGGGAGGCCAGTCAGGTGCGCGACGCGATCATCACCGACACTGCGATAACCGAGCGTCAGAAGCAGGTCCTGCTCGACATCTACGGGTCATTCACCTTTCAAAACGAATCCATCCGTGAGGAGTGTCCGACCCAGTCCGACAGCGACGAGTGACCATGGCGCGAATCACCTCGGTCATGTCTAGACCAGCGGCCGCCGGGTTACCCAAGGAAGGGGCATCTGCATCAGGTCAGCTGCGAGCCAGCCGGATCGGCCGGCCCGTAGATCAACCACCTGACTCGATGACTTCCAGGTAAGTGAGGAGAACACCGAGATGACGATCAGTACCGACAGCGCGGTCGGCTCCAGCCGAGCCTGATATCTCCGCTCCGGCATACGTATTCGGTCCCGCCGCGAACCCGACCATCAACCGACCCGACGAATCAGGAGGTCACCTGCAAGCGCGTGCGATGTCAATCCGCGGGTCTTGACTACTCCTCCCCGAGGAGCCGACGTTTGCCCAACTTCCAGACCAATCAAGTGATAACGCCGATAACGAAAGAATCCATGAAAGGAAACACTATGGCTGACAACCCAAACATCGAGGACCTGCGGGCTCCGTTGCTGGCGGCGCTGGGCGCGGCCGACTTGGCCCTGGCCACCGTCAACGACTTGATCGCCGACCTGCGTGAGCGCGCTGGGGAGAGGCGCAGCGACACCCGCAGCCGGGTCGAGGAGAGCCGCGCCCGTTTGACCAAGCTGCAGGAGGACCTGCCCGAACAGCTTCGCGAGCTGCGTGAGCGGTTCACCTCGGAGGAGCTGCGCAAGGCCGCAGAGGGCTACGTGGAGGCCGCGACCAGCCGGTACAACGAGCTCGTTGAGCGCGGTGAGGCCGCCCTGGAGCGGATACGCAGCCAGTCGACATTCGAGGATGCATCGGCGCGCGCCCAGGCCTCCGTGGACCAGGCTGTCGAGTTGACCCAGGAAGCGCTGGGCACCGTCTCGTCGCGTACCCGCGCGGTCGGTGAGCGTGCCGCCAAGCTGGTCGGCATCGAGCTGCCCAAGAAGGCTCCGGCCAAGAAGGCTCCGGCCAAGAAGGCTCCGGCCAAGAAGGCCGCCGCCAAGAAGGCGCCTGCGAAGAAGGCCGCGGCCAAGAAGGTCACCCAGAAGTAGTCAGGGTCCGCGCCGTTCCATTGGGCGGCTCTGACCGGCAACACACTCGACTCCGAGTTGCCCGCGTGTTACCTGGGCAACTCGGAGTCGACGTTTTGGACGGTCCCCCATACGCTTGAAGGCGTGAGCCACCTCGTGGGTACCGTCATGTTGGTCTTGCAGCTCGCCGTCTTGGTGACGTCGGTGTACGCGTTTGTGCATGCGGCGCTGCAGCGACCCGACGCTTATACCGCCGCTAACAAGCTGACCAAGCCGGTGTGGTTGGTGATCCTCGGCCTGGCCGTGGCGCTGACATCGATCCTGGGCTTTGTTTTCGGAGTGCTCGGGATCGCCATAGCGGCCTGTGCGGCCGGCGTGTATCTGGTTGATGTGCGACCCAAACTTCTCGACATTCAGGGTAAGTCGCGCTAGCGGCATGAAAGCCCTGGTGGCCGCGTCAGCGGCTGCGTTTGTCGCTCTGCTGGGCGCGCTGCCGGGAACAACCCCCGCATTGGCTGATCCTGGCACCGATGCGACCAATCCTTCTGGCCCATCCGGCCCCTCGTATTCCCCGCCCTTTGTTGACCACACGGAATGGACGCTGTGGGGGCGCCTGACCAGCCTGCGGGTTTACCCGACAGCGTCTGGGCGGGCGGCTGCGAGGCAGCCCGGGATGGTTGGCGCCGCCGACGAGGCGTGGGCGGAGGTGCTCGCACTAGCGCCGGACGCCGACACCCCCGGCATGCGCGCGCAGTTCGTCTGCCACTGGCAGTTCGCCGAATTCGCGGAACCCGGCAAGACCAGCTGGAACCTCGAGCCGTGGCGACCCGTCGTCGACGATGCCGAGATGGTCGCGTCCGGCTGCAATCCCGGCGGCTCGGAAGAACCGTTTTAGTGCCGAGCCAACCCACTCGGGGACAGCTCGCGGCGCTAGTCGACCACACCTTGCTCAAACCCGAGGCCACCGACGCTGAGGTCGTCGCTCTGGTTGCCGAAGCCACCGAGCTGGGCGTCTATGCGGTGTGCGTCTCGCCGTCGATGGTGCCAATCGCCGTCAAGGCGTCCGGTGCAGCCGGTGCCGGTGGCGTGCGGGTTGCCGCGGTAGCGGGTTTTCCGTCGGGAAAGCACGTGTCGGCGGTCAAGGCGCTTGAGGCGGCCCAGGCCGTCGCGTCCGGCGCAAGTGAAATCGACATGGTCATCGACGTGGGGGCCGCACTGGCCGGTGACATTGATGCGGTGCGGTGCGACATCGAGGCGGTACGCGGGGCTACAGCCGGAGCTGTGCTCAAGGTGATCGTGGAGTCGGCGGTGCTTTTAGGACACACGAGCTCAGGCACGCTGGCGGATGTGTGTCGCGCCGCTGAGGACGCCGGCGCGGACTTCGTCAAGACCTCGACCGGGTTTCATCCCGCCGGCGGGGCGTCGGTGGGTGCCGTCACGTTGATGGCCGAAACCGTCGGCGGGCGGCTAGGGGTCAAGGCCAGCGGCGGCATCCGCACGGCCGCCGACGCGGTCGCGATGCTGCGCGCGGGTGCCACCAGGCTGGGCCTGTCCGGCACCCGAGCGGTGCTCGACGGGCTCAGCCCAGACCCATAGCGAGGCGTCAGAGGTGGGCGAAGCAGGGATCCGAGGTGTCGCCGGCGGGGATGGTGGCGTTCTGCGTCGAGAAGTGGCTCTGCACGCCGGCCGAGGTCACCTGCACGCTGTTCGCGTGAATACCCAGTGGGTAATTCTTGGTCAGGTTGGAGGTGAAGTCATCCAGTGTCGACTGAACAGTCTCTTTGGGCATCGTGAAGCCGAGCGTGTTGAAATCGATGATCTGCAGTGACAGGCCGTTACCGGAGATCACCGGCTTGGCCTTGATGTCGTTCAGCATGCCCTTCAATTCGACGGTCCCGTCTTTGGGGTCGGTGGTCACGGTGTTGGTGACGAAGGGACCCAGAACCGGAATCGCGTTCTGCACCGACTCCTTGATGCCTTGAGATGTCCAGGTGATGTCGGCATTCAGTGCGCCGATGGTGCCCTTGGATGTGGGGGTCGACTTGAGCTGGACGTTGTCGATAGTCAGTTTGATTTGCATGCCCTTGGCATCGCGGATCTGGTTACCGGCCGTCTCCACCGAGATGTTGGTGAAATGTTGGGTAGCGACCTGCCACAAAACCAGCGGCGTCACCCCGAATCTCGCGGTGGCCTTGTCCTTGACCTCGCACGCCACCGCTTGGGCAACCTTGTTGTTCGCGGTATTGCGGAAATACAACTCGGCTCCGATAAGCCCGGCGATAACCAGCGAAACCACAATGATGAGGACCAGAAAGATGGCTAGCGGGTCGCGAAGGCGGCTTTTTCTCTTCACCTGAGCCGGCTCTTCGTTCGGCGCCGCCAGCCGATCCGTTGGGGTCGCGGGCGGGATCGGCGGAGGTGGGTAGCTGGGTCGCTGTGGGCCGGGATTGGCCGCGCCGAACTGATCAGTCTGCTGCTGCATCGGGCCGGCAATAGTCGGAGGTTCTTGCGCGCGGCCAGGTCCAGGGTCACTGGGTCGCATCCGCTCGGTTGGCGCTTGCGGCTGGCCAAAGGGACCTTGGTTGCCGGGACGGGCCCACCCTGGCGAGCCCTCGTTTGGTGGTCCTTGCGGGTTGGTCACTCAAGCGATTGTGCCTTATCAACCTGAGCAAAGCTTGAGCGGTTGCGCAGCACAGCGATGCTTTCGCGAGCCGCGGCGACCTTGGCGACGTCGATGTCGGCGACCACCAGTTGCGGGTCCGCGCCGGCCGACGCCACCACCTCGCCCAGCGGTGAGGCCACCAGGCTGCCGCCCACTCCGGTCGGCGCGCCTGAGCTGGAACCTGAGCCGGTCAAGGCGCCGTCGGGGTCAGCCTGACCGGCCGCGGCAACGTAGCTCATCGAGTCCAGTGCCCGGGCGCGGGCCAGTAATGTCCACTGCTCGAGTTTGCCAGGACCGGAACCCCACGACGCGCAGACGGCGATCAGCTGGGCGCCCCGGCGGGCCAACTCGGTGTACAGCGCCGGAAAGCGAATGTCGTAGCAAACGGTTAGCCCCACCCGGACATCGTCGACCGTGATGACGACCGGTTCGTGCCCGGGTGCGACCGTACGCGACTCCGTGAAGCCGAACGCGTCGTAGAGGTGGATCTTGTGGTAGTGGCCGTCCGGCTGATTGGGGGTGCCCGGCCCGGCTGCGATCAGCGTGTTTGTAACCCGCCCGTCTCCCGCTGGGGCGAACATTCCGGCGATCACGGTGATGCCGGCCTCGGTCGCGATTTGTCGGACACCGTCTGCCCAGGGCCCGTCGACGGGCTCAGCGATCGGTGCCAGCGGGACGCCGAACCGGCACATGGTCGCCTCCGGGAACACGACTAGCTTCGCGCCGGCGTCGGCGGCCTGTCCGGCGTAGTCGCGCACCAGCCGCAGATTCGCTGCCGGATCGGTGCCACTGAGGATCTGCGCCAACGCGATTCGCATGGGCGCCAGCTTAGGAGCCGGGGACGGGCAGGTCAGGCATTGTTAGCGATCCACGTCGTCGTGAAGCGCTGTTCCCCTGCCACCAGCGAGGTCAGTACGTCGCCGAGCAACTTCTCCACCTTGCCGCCGACGATCGGGATACGCACCTGCACGGTGACCCGGAACTCTACCCGGGCGCCGCCCGACCCTGCGATCGGTGACAGCACGGCGGTGCCGGACAGGTTCACCGGAGCGTCCAAGATCGATCCCGCGATGGACGCCGTCGCGGTGCCATCGGTGATCGGGCCCCAGTTCTCCTCGCGCCTGATGCACAAATCGCCCCGATGCAACTGCGTGACCAGGCCCGGCAGGTTGTGACTGCGCACCACCTGCAGGGTGACTACATCGATGGTGCCGTCGCTTACCCGCATCGACTCCAGCGTCGAGTCGTCGACGCCGGACCCAGCCAGCCTGGCTAGCCAGTAGTCCCTCTCGCTGAACGCCCGATGAACCTCTTCGACGGTGCCCTGGTAGTCGGCGGCCATGTCGAATGAACGCGGCATAGCAGGCCAGGCTACCGTTACGGGCCGTGGTCGGTTCGCTCTTCGCCGGTGCGCGCGTCGCCGAATCGGTGCCGCTAGCGCCGCTGACGACGATCCGGATCGGACCGGTCGCACGCCGAGTCATCACCTGCAGCAGCACCGAACAGGTGGTCGCCGTGTTGCGGGAGCTAGACGCACAAGCCCACAGCGGGGACTGTGGCTCGCCGCTGGTGTTTGCCGGTGGATCCAACCTGGTGATCGCCGAGACGCTGACCGACCTGACCGTGGTGCGGTTGGCCAACAACGGCATCACCATCGACGGCAATTTGTTGCGCGCGGAGGCGGGCGCGGTGTGGGACAACGTGGTGGTCAGGGCCATCGAGCACGGTCTGGGCGGGCTGGAATGCCTATCCGGTATCCCCGGATCGGCCGGGGCCACCCCGGTGCAGAACGTGGGAGCCTACGGCGCAGAAGTGTCCGACACCATCACCCGGGTCCGGCTCCTGGATCGGAGCACCGGCGAGGTTCGCTGGGTTCCTGGCCGCGAGTTGCGCTTCGGCTACCGAACCAGCGTGCTCAAGCACCATGGCGGCCTTCAGATTCCAGCTGTGGTCCTGCAAGTCGAGTTCGCGCTGGATGCGTCGGGCCGCAGCGCGCCGCTCCGCTACGGCGAGCTGACGGCCGCGCTCGATGCGACGAGCGGCGAGCGCGCCGACCCGCAAGCGGTCCGTGAGGCGGTGCTGGCCCTGCGTGCCAACAAGGGCATGGTGCTCGACGCCGCAGACCATGACACCTGGAGCGTGGGGTCGTTCTTCACCAACCCGGTGGTCGCACCGGACGTCTACCACCGACTGGCCGGCAAAATCGACGGGGCGGTGCCGCACTATCCGGCACCGGACGGCGTCAAGCTGGCTGCCGGCTGGCTGGTGGAGCGCGCGGGCTTTGGTAAGGGCTACCCGGACGACAAGGGCGATAAGGGCAGTGGCGGGACCGCGCGGTGCCGGCTGTCCACCAAACACGCACTTGCTCTGACCAACCGCGGCACCGCAACCGCCGAGGACGTGTTAACGCTGGCCCGCACCGTCCGCGACGGGGTCCGCGATGTGTTTGGTATCACACTCAAACCTGAACCTGTACTGGTTGGGTGCGTGCTGTAGCGGCTATTTTCGTGCAGAAGTAACCGCGGCACGACGCGTTGTGGCGGCGCCAGAGGCGTTTTGGGGCCGTTTCGCCCGGTATCTTTGAGTGTCGTGAACACATCCAGCGCCCCGCCGCCGATCAATCGGCGCCTGGCATTGGCGGCCCTTGGGGTCGGGGTGTTCGCACCGAACGTCTTGGCCGCCTGCTCCGGCAAGTCGATCACCCAAGCGATCAAGCAGCCGCCGCCCGAGCCCCACCTGACGTTCCAACCGGCTGACGCGGCCGCCGACGTGGTACCGATCGCGCCGGTCAGCGTCCAGATCACCGACGGCTGGTTCCAGCACGTCGCGCTGACGAATTCTTCGGGGAAGGTCGTTGCCGGCACGTTCAACCAGGAACGCACCGTCTACACGGCCACCGAGCCGTTGGGCTACGACTCGACCTACACGTGGAGCGGGTCGGTCGTCGGCCACGATGGCAAGGCGATTCCGGTAAAGGGCAAGTTCACCACCGTGACGCCCAGCAAGAAGATCGACGGGGGATTCCAGCTGGCTGACGGCCAGACCGTCGGGGTCGCGGCGCCGATCATCATCCAGTTCGATGCACCGATCACCGACAAGGCCGCCGTCGAGCGAGCGCTCACCGTCAGCACCAACCCGCCCGTCGAGGGCAGCTGGGCCTGGCTGCCCGACGAGGCGCAGGGCGCCCGCATCCACTATCGGTCTCGGGAGTACTACCCGGCGGGCACCACCGTCAATGTCGACGCCAAGCTCTACGGGCTGCCTTTCGGCGACGGCGCGTACGGCGCGCAGGACATGTCCTTGAAAATTCAGATCGGCCGACGCCAGTTGGTGAAGGCCGAGGTCTCTTCGCACCGCATCCAGGTGCTCAGGGATGAAGGCGTGATCATGGACTTCCCGTGCAGCTACGGCGAGGCCGACAAGGCACGCAACGTCACCCGCAACGGCATCCACGTGGTCAGCGAGAAATACTCCGACTTCTACATGTCCAACCCGGCCGCCGGCTACAGCAACATCCACGAACGCTGGGCGGTGCGGATTTCCAACAACGGCGAGTTCATCCACGCCAACCCGGCAAGTTCGGGCGCACAGGGCAACACCAACGTCACCAACGGCTGCATCAACCTGTCGACGGGTGACGCCCAGCAGTACTACGCCAGCGCGATCTACGGTGACCCGGTCGAGGTGACCGGCAGCTCGATCCAGCTGTCCTACTCCGACGGCGACATCTGGGACTGGGCCGTGGACTGGGACACCTGGGTGTCGATGTCGGCGCTACCGCCCCCGACGGCACACCCGCCGGCCTCTCAGATCCCCGTCACCGCGCCGGTCACCCCGTCGACCGCGCCCAGCTTGTCTGGCACGCCCACGACGACGACCACCACAACGACGTCTAGCCCTGGCGGTTAAACCGGCTCGCTGACGCCTGGTCGCGGGGCTTGATGATGATCTGGTCCAAGTTGACGTGCGACGGCCGTGAGGCCACGAACCCGATTACCTCGGCGATGTCGGCCGCCACCAGCGGTGTGATGCCGGTATAGACCGCGTCCGCGCGCTTTTCGTCGCCGCCGAAGCGGACAAGTGAGAACTCGGTTTCGACCGCGCCCGGGGCGATCTCGGTGAGTCGCACCGGCTTCCCGAGTAGCTCGCCGCGCAGCGTTCGGTGCAGCGCGCCCTGGGCGTGCTTGGCCGACGTGTATCCGGCGCCGCCGTCGTAAACCTCCAGCGCAGCAATCGAGGTGACTGTGACAATCAAGCCGTCGCCGGAGTCGATCAGCTTGGGCAGCAGCGCGCGAGTGACCCGCAATGTGCCCATCACGTTGGTCTCCCACATCCAGCGCCAGTGCTCTGGGTTGGCGTCGGCGACGAATTCCAGTCCCCTTGCTCCGCCGGCGTTGTTGACCAGCACATCGACCCGGTTCAATCCGTTCGCCAGCGCCTCGACGGCCTCGTCATCTGTGACGTCGGCCACAACGGCGGTCCCGCCGATCTCTTCGGCCAGCGCACTGACCCGGTCCGTTCGACGCGCCACCGCTACCACGTGAAACCCTTGTGCGGCAAGGGTTCTGGCGGTTGCCTCGCCGATTCCGGAACTGGCGCCGGTTACCACTGCAACACGTTCGTTTCGGTCGGATGAAGTCATCGAGATAACTCTAATAAACGTGCTAAATTTTTCGGGTGCACCGCAGCGCCTTGTTCAACACCCCGGCCGCGGGTCTCCTCGCGGCATGTGAGTGTTGT
>Ga0307475_10002742_pt1 | contig 10630 bp, 3 predicted proteins | sample atmos_gasesECM1C_FD_203317 | JGI IMG/M metagenome (GOLD analysis project Ga0307475, IMG submission 203317) | Hardwood forest soil microbial communities from Morgan-Monroe State Forest, Indiana, United States - atmos_gasesECM1C_515 | ecosystem: Environmental > Terrestrial > Soil > Temperate...
ACCGGTCAGTACCGTCTGTATACATTTTGTCACTAAAGGGACGGCGGCATCTTTGAGAAGTATGCCTCGGGCTCCCAATTGGAGCGCTTCCACAATTTGTCTTTTTTCGATGGCAGCAGTGAGTATGATTACGCGCACAGCATCTTCCGCTGAGGCGAGATTACGCAAAACCTCTATGCCTGTCAGCCGGGGCATGGCCAGGTCCAGCATGAGTACTGCCGGCTTCAGCTCACTCATCAGTTTGGCGACGTCAGAACCGTCTACCGCCTCGCCAACAACCTTGAACATTGGTTCGGAATCAAGCAAAGTCCGCAGGCCGTAGCGGAAGACCGCGTGATCATCCGCAATCAGAATTCGAATCTTCGCGGTCTTTTTAGCCATGAGGATCTTCCGGAATAGTAATTTCGAGGCGCGAGCCGTGGCCGGGGTTAGAGTCAATCGTTAACTCACCGCCGATCAGCCGTACGCGCTCTTTAATAACTCCAGGGCCCCGGTGGGACTCATCGAGTTGTCTGTGGGTAACCCGACCCCGAAATCCAAATCCCTCTCCGTCATCGCCGATCGAAAGTTTATATTGGCCTGCGCGTCCTTCGGACCAGGTGATTACCACGTTGCGGGCCCGGCTGTGCTTTCTGATGTTGGATAGGCCTTCCTGGACGATACGCACAATTTCGTGGCATACGCCTGGTGTCAAGGTAATCTGTCCCTCTCCAGTTTCCAGACGCACAGCAATAGCGGTATCGCGCCGAAATCTCGCCACTAACTCTGCCAAATAATCTGGTAACTCCTTCGGACTGAAATTTAAGGGTTTGGTGTTCTCGATCAGACCGCGAAGATTAACGACCTCTTGATGAATGAGATTTTGCAGATTGGCCAGCCGAGGTTCCAATTCAGCTGCAAGATTCGTCCGTTGTCTTCTTAAAACCTCGATTTGCATCTCCATGCCCAGCATGAACTGGAGTATCCCATCATGCAGCTCGCGGGTGAGGCGGAAGCGCACCTGATCTCCGGCCTGGACGCGAACATCACGCAGACCGTAGATGTCTCGAATGAAGGGACTGACGCTGTTCACCAAATTCTGCAGGAAGCGCAAAGCCTCTTTATTGTCTTGGGGAATTTGCGGGCCAATCAAAATCAGCCGGCCGTCCAGGGCGTCATCGAAAGAAAATGAACTGACCATGATGGAAGGCACTCTTAAAGTAGGCAGGTAAGCCTTCCAGTCCGCAGAATCCAACGGGCGAATCCTCCTTCCCGAAGAGTCGAAGGCCAGATGCGCGGGACGATACAACTTACGTTGGCTCCGTTTGAGATACCACGTGTGTGCCGGAAAAGAAAATGCAGCAGCCTCGAGATTTGAAAATTGGAGAACGGTTCTAACCGGGGCAGTCTGGAAGTCATTGGGGCGGCGAAAGTTTTCGCAGGAAAAGACTTCCTCTACATTTCCTTTTCGCAAGGCGATCAAAGCTTTGCGTGGCAGGTAGAGTGGCGCGATTTCCGAGAACAAGGTCTCCACGGACGTTTCGATTTTGCCTTCTACCTGGGCACGACTTAGTACGCGGGCGAATAAGGCACTCTCGGCACGCAATCGTTGTTCGCGCAAGGCCGCATAAGCCAGCAACAGGCTAATTACAATTACGAATGTGCCGCGTACAAGAAGCCGTTCGGTCCTGAAGTCAGGGGTATGGGGAAGGTCAATATATCGAGGCCATCGTTCGAAAATTCCAACTTCGGCGCAAAAGAGCAAGGCACAGGCAACGGTGGTCAGGTTCGTCCCGTGAACTCCCGACCGATAAGCGGACGTAAGCACGACGAAAACCACGAGCACTATGTACGGGCTTTCGGGTCCTCCACTGAATAGCGTGACCGTGCCAGCGAAGAAAAAATCGACCGCTAGTGCTGTCAGCCGATAAGTGGAATCAGCGACGCCGTGGAGATAGAGCATAATGAAAATAATGAGGGAATAAGCGAAGTACACATCTAGAAGCCCTCGAATCCGCCACCGTTCAATATTTATGTCGGGGACATTCAGTCGAACCCAGGCGCAGCAGTACACTGCAAGAACGATCCGCGCTGCGCACAACCATTTTTCTGCCTGAAAGGCCTCCGCAGGACCTAAAGAAGCGCAGAGTCTCCCTCCAAAGTCTTCTCTAAAAAGATATCTGGACGCGAAGAAATTTCGTCTTTGTTGGGACGCAGATCGCATTGAGTTCACTAGCAGGCATTTACTTAGCATTCCTGAACGCATCCGGCAAGCGATCTTGCTCGTAACAGCTGGACAGAATTGTTCACGTTCTTAGTATTCTATTTGCTGCCATCAAAGTGCAAAGATTGCGTGTTATTGATCGGCACTTTCGTGCCACCACCTTTGTGCCATTGACTCTTGCGGCGCGCGCTATATTCTTCCTGGCCGCTACACTCACAACCTTCGAATTCTGTTCGTGCCGGAGGGGGAAAGTGTGCGAGAAGTGCGGGAGTCGTGCGAGAGTCGTAATTCTGAGGAGCTCTAGTTAGGAAAAAACTGATTCTTGCGGTAGTCAAGCAGAAATCAATTTCCTCGTGAAGGCCCAGCCCTCGAATTAACCTTCCAGGATTCTCCAGAATTATAGGTGTGAGTGTTGTAAACGGCGCTGCGCGTCGACGGTGTGCTGAGGTAGTCGACCCACTTCCCGAAACAACGCCAAGGGGTTCCCATGGGGTAGGCTCTATCAGAATGAGTTTTGACTTGACAACCATCACGGCCGGGAGTAACTGTTCCGCTACATAAGGCCATTCTGAGCTCCCTCCGCAGCGTCTGAGCTTTGTCCTAGAGTGGCCCAGGAGTTTTGTACGACGATGTCCTCCCCTATGCATTCCATGCCATTTATTTGAACGATTGAAGGAGGCGCTATGTTTCTCCGCGCACGGAAGAGGTTAAGTCTGGGAATTTTGGGCTTGTGCGGATTGGTGTCGGCATCCCCTACAACAGCGCAGGGTCCCACTGCGGGGCAAAACATCAACATGGTTTCAGGGACCGACTGGACGAACGGTGATCCCTTCCTTCAGCGCCAAAACGAACCCTCCATCGCCGTTTCCACGCGCAATCCCTGCCACCTCCTGGCCGGCGCGAACGACTATCGGGCGGTCGATCTTGAAACCCTCGTCCTGGGTGAAGAAACTGGGGATGCCTGGCTCGGGGTTTTCAAATCCACTGATTGTGGCGCGACGTGGCGCAGCACCTTGATGCCGGGATATCCCGGCGATAGCTCACCCGACGGACGGGCCGCGGTGATCAACGGCCTCCAGGCGGCAGCAGATCCAACGGTCCGAGCCGGCGCCGCCGGGATGCTTTACTACAGCGGCCTGGTCTTTGACCGAGGCACAGGAGCACCAAGCGATGTCTTTGTGGCGAGGTACATTGACAACGACAATAAAGAGAACGGCGACCCAGGCTTCGAAACCGGCGGCAACATGACCAACTTGGCGCCACGGGATACGATCCGGTATCTCGGCCAGGCGCTTATTGACACGGGCACGACAGGACAGTTTCTTGATAAGCCTGCGTTGGCCGTGGATGTCCCGAGAAGCGGCACTTGCAACATCGCATTCGCGAACCCTGACGGCTCAAAAGGAACTGAGTCTATCCCAGCGGGCACGGTTTACATTGGATATGCCAGGTTTACCGGCAACCAGACCTTCCCGCACACGCAGATCTTGATTACAAGGTCCTCGAGCTGCGGCGCCAAGTGGGACCAGATCATAAAAGTGAGCGAGTCAAACAGCGTCAATCAAGGGACCGTCATTGCGGTTGATCCGAGCATCCCGACTTCCTCCCGCGCGGTTCTCTACGTTGCCTGGCGGCGTTTCGCTGTAACTAACGCGTCCGACGCCATACTGATTGCCCCATCAACCGACGGAGGCGGAAGCTTCGGCAAAAGCATAGTGGCGCACGCCTTCCCGATGAGTTGCATGACGGCACCAACAGGGCTGGGGTGTGCCTTCGACCAGTCGAGTACCGTGCGATCCTTCCGAACCAACGGGTATGCCACTATGGCAGTGGACAACAGTGGACGGGTGTACCTAGCGTGGGCGGAGCGAGGATGCCCGGAATGCAAGCCGGCCATCACCGCGTCAACGGACGCCCGCATTGTCATGTCGACTTCCGTGAACGGCGGGGCAACCTGGTCAACGCCTTTTGTAGTTGACAACGGGTCTGTAACCGACGATTCGGGAACACCGTTCAGAAACCTATCCGGCCGCGGCAACCAGGTTATGCCTTCTTTGACGTTTAACGCCGGGCTGTTGACGCTGACCTGGTACGATTTACGCGAGGACCATACTCTTGGCAATTTTGCCCTGAATGGCGATCGTTCGACTTACACTGAATCCCGCCAATTCGCGGGAGAGCTTTCGGATACCGATACTGCCGACCCTTCGGTATTCAACCCATTTATCTGCGACAAGGTGAGCGGAGATGCTCTCTGTGACAACATCTCTCCCCTGACCACGCGACGACACACGATAGACGTGCAGGGGGCGCAAGCCACTCCCGGTGCCACGCCGAATTTCGTACCCTTTCGGATCTCCCGCTACTTGTTCGGCCTCCTGCCTAGCGACTTGGCTGGGGCGACCGCGCATCAGCTCCAGATGAACGTTCCCAACCTCCCCTTGTTCCGCAAAGGCACCACTCCTTTCATGGGGGACTACATTGACGTGGCGGGGCCGACGTTTGTCCTCAGTGGCGGGAACTGGATGTTTAACTCTACTGCAACGCAGTCCCCGGTCTTTCATGCCGTTTGGACCGATAACCGGGATGTGCGCCCGCCCCACGACGGCGATTGGACCAATTACACTCCGCCCTTCTCGGCCTCGGCCACAAATCTGGGTGCAAAGGCGTGCCAGTCTGGGCAAGCGGGAATGAGAGACCAGAACATTTATACGTCCGAGATCACGCAGGGCCTGCTCGCGTATTCGCCCGGCAATTCGAAAAGGCTGGGATTCATTCCGGGTACGAACCAGTTGCTGCAACGCACATTCGCGGCAGTCGTGCAAAATCTTACGAACGTTCAGAAAAGTTTTCGACTCACGATCCAGAATCAGCCCGCCGGCACGCCGGGAGACGTGTTCGCTTCCTTCCAGCAGTTTATCGGCTCGACGACGCCTCCACTAACCCCCCCCCATCCACTCCCGGTTACACAGCTTGCTGTCACGTTGAATGCGCAGTCCGGTGCCTCTCGGCCTGTTTTCGTGATTTCGGATAATCCGACTGCGACCGTAACGGCCAGCATTAATGAGGTTAGCGGTGTCGATCCGATCTCTAACCCATTCGGCACGCTCGTTACTAATGGCCTTTCAAGCTTTGTGGTGCTGAATCCTGACCCGACGGCTCCCCCGAACCTTGACCCAGATGGTTTCTCCGGAACATCAGTCAACGTCGCCGAGATCTATAACCCGACCATTGGAAACCCGACCATCGGAAACCCGACCATCGGAAACCCGACCATCGGAAACCCGACCATCGGAAACCCGACGATTGGGAACCCAACCATCGGAAACGCGACTTTGAACACGTCTATTCCTAATCCCAGCTTCGTCGCTGCCATCGGCAACCCGACCATTGGCAATCCGACTATCGGAAATCCGACGATAGGCAACCCGACCATCGGAAACCCGACCATCGGAAATCAGTCGGTGACCGACGCTAATTATACGGCCACAAATGTCGGCAATACGACTGCGAACTATAGTGTCAAGCTCTTTCAGACTGGCGCGATTCCGAGCAATGTCGAGTTGCAATTGATCCTCAGCAAACTGTATTTGACCCCTACGGAATCCGCGTGCAACCTGAACTTTCAGATGCAGAACATCGTCCTTGCCAGCATCCCCAACCCGACCTTTACGGCGGCTGCGGACCTGGGCAACCCCACTATTGGGAACCCGGACCCCACGAACGCCACTCTCGCGCTCGCTCCAGGGGAGACCGGCGTGATCACGATTCGGGCGAACGTCAACAGCGTGGCCGACATGCAGAGCCTCGTCAACAATTTCACGGTGGTCGGCGTCTCACAGGCAGTCAACACAACGGATGCTTCGGCGGGCACCACAACCCCCCCAGTAAGCCTGCTCTTGATAACCAACACGCTGCCGGGGTTTTCAAACGCGCTGCCGGACGGGGTCACTGGCGTGACTTACTCCGCCATGTTGACGGCCATTGGCGGGGCTGGCGCCCGCACTTGGAGCGTTAGCTCGGGTTTTCCAGGCGGATTAACCGTGAACCCCTCGACCGGAGTAATCTCAGGCACGCCCACCTCGGCGGGGAACTTTTTCTTTACTGCCACAGTCATGGACTCCGCTAATACGGCTACTGCAAACCTCGAAATTCGCATCGCTGCCCCGCTTGTGGTGACGACCACGGGTCCGCTAACCGCCATTCAAAATGTCGCTTTTAGTCAGAATCTGTCCGCAACAGGTGGGATTCCGCCTGTAATGTGGAGTCTTATAGGGGCTTTTCCGAATGGACTTTCCCTAAGCAGCAGTGGGCTGATTAGCTGGACGCCTACCGTGACGGGCACGTTTAACTTCACCGTTCAGGTCTCCGACTCTGCCTTTCCGACGCCGAGCACTAAACAGCAGCCACTGTCCATCACTGTCCTGAACCACGCGGCCGTCTTTACTTCCGCCGCGAGTTCGTTGTCCATACTGGTCAGCGGGACGAACGTGGTCTCGTACGTCCCCAAGGGTCATTGGGGATCTGGAGGCACTGGCGTTTCGATCGTCAACGTAGAAGGCACCAGCGTCACACCGACCGCAATCTCGACACCTAACGTGGTGAATTCCTGCGCTTCGAACTCAGTGACACTTCAGACGGTATGCACCGCGAACAACACGGACGTTTATCTGCTGAGCGGTACGACACTAAACAATACGTTGACGAGCGGTGGAAGCGGAACCATCAGTTTCTCCGGTGGTTCTTGCACCAACTGCGGGGTTGCGATGGACGCCGTTAATAACAGGGCGGTAATCGGGCTCAGTCTCCCCCCCGTAGGCACCTTCGGCACGCCTGGGTTCCAGTTCCTGAACCTCGGCTCAACGCCTTCGTTCGAAACGGCATTCACGTCACCTTCCGGTCAGATTTCGGAAGACCCGATAATTGATCCGATCCGCAACCTGGTGTTGTCGGCGGCCGAGAACAACCAGTATGAGATCGTCAACGTGGCGACGAGTACGAGCCCCGCGTTCTTCGAGAACCCTGTCAGCGTGGTGGGAACCGGGCTATCCGGTCTGGATTCCTCGGGTGAGGACTACACTACCGGGATAGCTCTGGCACCTATCGAAGCCAGTTCCAACAACCCTTCGTCATCCAGTGTGTACATCGCCGATTTGACCCAGGCCACACTCACTAGTGGCTCGCCTGCTGGCACGTGGACAACCGCAGCTTCGCAGGTGCAGATCCTGTCGGAGGCGACCCTGACGTTTGGAGCAAACGGCATCGCGGTGGCGCAGGGAACCCATACCGGCGTCGTGACGGGCGAATTCGGCGGTAACAATCTTACGGCGATTGCGCTTCCCACAACGTCCGGCAGCGGCACTCCCGCGATCACCGACTGGGTGACCTGCAACATTGGGGGCAGCTTCTCGAATGGCAAGGATCCTCACACCGTGAACGCATATCAGAGCCCGAACGGTGGCCATGCAATCGCAGTGCTCGCGAACGATGGCGCGACCACTCTCGCGGTAGTCGACCTCACCAGGATGCTGGATCCCACGATCGTGCCGCGGACCACGGGCACCGGGAACGGCCATGGGTGCGCGTCGGGTACCCTTCCGGCGACGGTGGTGAGCTCCGTCAGCGTGCCATAACGCCATGTGGAGGCCGACTGTCTGCGTGTAAAGTCGGCTGAGGCGGCGGGCGATTGCCAACAAAGCCGATGTATGCGCCACGCAGGGGATGCAGAGCGGCCAAAACCAGCTAATGTGATCCAACCCGGCGGCGGGCATCGGAGACGAGGGGGTCTTTCTCGCTCTTTTCCTTCATCCCCAGGAAGGTCTTGTAGGATTCGGCTGCGGCGGGGCTGTTCAAGCCTTCCTGGGCACGGCCGAGGTAGTAATAAACTGGCGGAAGCAGATGGTAGGTGGGGACGTCGTCGAGGAAGACGGCGCTTGCCTCGCCGCGCCTCTTCAGGCAAGTCTCGAACTCGGAATCCGCCTCGGTGAACTTGTCCGCCGCCAGATACGCCGTTCCCAGGTCGAAGTGACCCAGCCATGTATCGGCAATCTTTTGTGCGGCCTCGAACGCGCTCAGTGCCTGCTTTACGTCGCCGTTCTTCAGCTTGACTTCCCCCTCGAGCAGGTTGCCATAGATCTGCGGCTCGGGCTCCATGCGGGAGGCGAGCATGGAGGCCAATTTCAGGGCTTTGGCTAATTCGCCGGACTCGAGGTATACACGCCCCGCTGAAAAAGATACGCTTTCCTCAGGGTCCAGAGCCACCGCCCGATCCGCTTGTTGAAGGGCTTGCGCTCTGCTTCCGGAAAGCAAGAGAGCGAAAGCCAGGACACTGAGCTTGGTGGCCGCACTGGCCTCGTCCTTGCTGGCCAAATCCGCGGTTACACCCCGTTGCAAGATCGGGACCGCCTCCGAGAGCGTTCCCTGATAAAGGTGAATATCCGCTAAACCGAGAGCCGCTTTAGACGCACCGAAAGCGCTGATACCTTGCATCTGCCGATAGCTCGCTGCCGCCTCCTGAGGTTGGTCGTGACCGACTTGAGCCATTGCCAGGGCCAGGAGGCCGTGGACGTCCTTCGGGTTCATTGACAACACGCTATTGGCCTCTTTGGCGGCAGAATCAAATTCGCCAGCGTAATCGGCGTAGAGCGCGAGGTTGTGACGGTGGCCCACGTTTTTGGGATTCAGTTCCACGGCACGGCGACCTTCCTTCAAGGCGTTTGACATATCTCGGAGGTAAAAGTACGACAGGGCTAGGTTGTGATGTCCGGCCTCATCAGACGGATACTGCTTCAGGAGCGCGCTGTATTCCTCAGCCGCTTTTCGCGGCTCGCGGGACATCAGGTAGTAACCACCCCGAGTCCGGTACTTCTCCCGTTCGCTCATCCGGTCGATGTAGGCCATAGCCCTTCGGAAGTACTTGTCGGAGTTTTGACGCTGGCCCATGTTGGCGTAAACCACGGCCACTCCAGCATAGGCGCGGCCCATGTTCGGGTCGAGCTGCACGGCGCGCAGGTAATGCGGGATCGACTCCTCCCCCTTTCCCGCCCACATGAGGTCTTGCGCGATCGCGTACTCGTGCGCCGCCTCGAGCGATGCGCTCGTAAAAGTTTCGGCGGCGGCGAGTTGGATCGCTTGCGGCGTGGTATCGCCAAGAGACTTGCGAATATTCGCGGCAAGTATGCCCATCTGAAGAAGGATGTCTTTCTTCTCGACTTTCGTTGAATTCGTGGCGACGCTTTTGCCAGTAACGGCATCGAGCGCCTTAACGGAGACTCGGTACAAACTATCTTCGCGGGTGATCGATCCACCTACCACAACGCTGATGCCCTCGCGCATCGCCACCAAGCGTCCCGCCGCGTCGGTCAGCGCAAGCGTACCGGGCTGCAATTGTGCAGCGATCCGATGGGCTTGCGCGCGATTGTACAAGCTTACGAAGGGCGCGCCTTCCAGTGCCAGCCCGAGTGTGGGTTCGAGGGTGCCGTCAAAAACAGGGTCGCCGGTCTTGTTGTCGAAATCAGCGATCAACAGGGTTACCGGCGGGTGGGATGTGATAACCGGTTGGGACGTAAATTTCGAACGCAACAAAAATCCCGCCGCCACAGCTACGATACAAAGTCCCAACGCGGCCCATTTTGCATAAGCAGGAAGCTTGTGCTCACCCGGGACTACATGCGTCTCGGCACCGGGTCCTTGCCATGTCTCGATGCGTTGAACAATCTCTTCGGCGCTGGCGAAACGTTTGTTGGGGTCGATTTGCAAACAGGTGTCTACGATCTGGGCCAGCGCTGGCGGAATGGTATCGTCCAGTTCACCGATGGGGCGAGCGGGCTCGGTGGTCCGCTTCCACAACTTCGCCATGGTGGTCTCGGCCTCGAAGGGTGCCTGGCCACTGAGCATTTCGTAAAGAATAATCCCGGCGGTAAAAAGATCGGACCGCGCATCCAAGGTTTGACCCTTGGCTTGCTCCGGCGACATATAGTCTGGCGTCCCAATCAGCGCTCCGGTTTGCGTCATGCCTCGGGTCACCATGGACCGCGCGATCCCGAAATCCATCACGTAGACGCGCCCCGTTTTGTCCAGCATGATATTTTGTGGTTTCAAATCGCGGTGAATCACCCCTTCAGCGTGTGCCGCTGCCAGAGCCCGGCACGTTTGCGCCATGATCACGGCGGCTTCGGCGTGCTCCAGTTTTTTCTTGCGTTTCAGCACGCTTTGCAAGTCCTCACCCTCGATGTATTCCATGGTGATGAACTTGATTCCATCGGATTGCCCCAAATCGAAGATGCGGATGACATTTTTGTGGGTGATTTGCCGTGCCAGGATTAATTCCTGCTTGAAGCGTTTCAAAATCTCGGGATTCGCGGCCATGTCGCTGCGAATGACTTTGAGTGCGACTTCGCGCTCGAGTTCACGGTCGTAGGCGCGATA
>Ga0307475_10002744_pt1 | contig 10630 bp, 9 predicted proteins | sample atmos_gasesECM1C_FD_203317 | JGI IMG/M metagenome (GOLD analysis project Ga0307475, IMG submission 203317) | Hardwood forest soil microbial communities from Morgan-Monroe State Forest, Indiana, United States - atmos_gasesECM1C_515 | ecosystem: Environmental > Terrestrial > Soil > Temperate...
GTCCCTAAACCGTACTGGCCCTGGGATTTTGCCGCGCCCGGCAAGAGCCGCAGCTACGGCACCACGCACGGCACTCCCTATGCCTATGACCAGCGCGTCCCTGAGCTTTTCATGGGTTACGGCATTCAGCCCGGCGAATACTTCGAGTCCGTCACCCCCGCCGATATCGCGCCCACTCTCGCCGCCCTTTGCGGCGTCACCCTCGCCGCCCGGGACGGCCAGGTGCTCTCCGAAGCTCTGAAAAAGTCACAGCCCGCAGCCACCAATCGAAGTCCAGCACCTGCCGCTTCCACCAGTCACTAGTCGCGAGCCACCCCTCAGGTGACCGAAACCGCCGAGCCGTGTTATCCTCGCCGAAGTGAGTTCCGGCCGCACGGTTGATCTAAGCGTGCAGATTGGCGCGTTGCGCCTGCGGAATCCCATTCTCGCCGCCAGCGGCACCTTCGGTTACGGCCTGGAATTCGCTCACCTGGTCAACTTGAACCGACTCGGCGGGTTTGTCACCAAGGGCCTGTCTCGGGAACCCATCGAGGGCGCGCCCCCACCCCGCCTTTACCCCACCCCTTCCGGAATGTTGAATGCCATCGGCCTCCAGAATGTCGGGGTTCGCACCTTTGTGGCCGACAAACTCCCCGTACTGCGAAAACTCGATACCGCCGTCATCGCCAACGTCTTCGGCTACACCCTCGAAGATTACGTCGAGGTGATTCGCGTCCTGGAAAGCGCCGAGGGGCTGGCAGGGTATGAGCTGAACATCTCTTGCCCGAACGTCAAAAGGGGGGGTATCGAGTTCGGTAGCGACCCTAGCCTGGTCGCCGAGGTCGTGGGAGCCGCCCGGAAAGCTGCTGCTAACCGCCCCCTGTGGGTCAAGCTCTCTCCCCTGGTCACAAACATTGGGCTCATTGCAGGTGCGGCAGAGGAAGCCGGGGCGGATGCGCTGACGGTGGCAAACACTTACCCAGCAATGGCCTTGGATTTCCGCACCGGAAGGTCCAGGCTCGGGTCCGCGACAGGGGGACTTTCTGGCCCGGCCATCAAACCCATCACTTTGCGGCTCGTATGGGAAACGAAGAAGGCCGTCAAGTCACCAATTATAGGTCTCGGGGGTGTCGAGACGGCCGAAGACGTGCTCGAATACCTCTCGGCAGGCGCGTCGGCAGTACAGGTTGGCACGGCCAGCTTTGCTGACCCGAGGGTCAGTGAGAGGCTGGTTGATGCCCTTCCAAACGCCCTACTGGAAGCTAAAATATTCAGTGTCAACAGGTTACGCGACAGGCCCCTCGCAGAAAACAGTTGACATAAGGGGAGTTCTTTGCTACAGTTTTTGGTAGTTCAGTAGCACAATACACACATTATGAGACATCGACTCTTCATGATCTGGGCTGCGTTTCGGTGGGTGCTTCTGATGTTCCTCATCGCTCCGGGGATGGAAGCGCCCCTGGTGGCGCACCTAAGTCAACCAATAAAGCCCGTTAAGACCTGGACGGGCAACGCCAGTTGGTACGGCCCCGGCTTCAACGGGCGCAAAACCGCCAACGGCGAGATCTTCTCTACGGAAGCCCTGACCGCAGCCCACCCGAACCTTCCTTTTGGCTCTCTGATTCGCCTGGTGAATCCCCGCAACGGCAAGTTTGTACTTGTACGTATCAATGACCGGGGGCCTTATCAAGAAGGGCGCGAAATTGATGTATCCTATCGTGTGGCCCGCAACCTCGATTTGATTCACGCGGGTGTGAGCCAGGTCCGGCTCGAGCTGATGCAAGTGCCCCAAAAGCGTTGACCCCGAAGGAGGTCGGGGTCAGATATGACCCAGACCACCTTCGATGCCCATCCCCGCAGCAGCCTGATCGTCGCGCTCGACTTTGACTCCCTATCCTCCGCCGTCAAGTTTGCTACGGAGATTGCCGATCTTGTGGGCATGTTCAAGATCGGCAACCAGCTTTTTACCGCCGCCGGCCCGGCCGCCGTCAAGGAAATCGCCGCGCTCGGTTCAGGCGTCTTCCTCGACCTGAAGTATCACGACATCCCGAACACCGTTGCGGGAGCGGTGCTCTCCGCGGCAGCGATGCCCGGAGTGCAACTGCTCAATGTGCACGCGCTCGGCGGCAAGGCCATGATGGAAGCCGCGGCGCAGGCCGTAAGCGCCGGAGTGCCCATGGGCGCGGACCGGCCGCGCCTTTTAGCCGTCACCGTTCTCACCAGCATGGACCACAAAACCATGAAGGAGGTGGGGGTGGGCGGCACGCCCAAGTCGCGCGTGGTTAAGCTCGCGCTGCTGGCCAAAGAATCCGGCGTCGATGGCGTGGTGGCTTCCGTTCAAGAAGCCAAAGCCATTCGAAAGGCCTGCGGCGATGCTTTTCTGATCGTCACTCCCGGCGTGCGTCCGAAGGATTCCGACGTCCAGCCTTCCGCCGACGATCAATCACGCAAAGCATCCCCCAGGGAGGCCATTCGCGCCGGCGCCGATTTTCTCGTGGTGGGCCGGCCGATCCTCGCGGCCGAGAATCCGCGCTCCGCGGCGCAGTCCATCGTGGACGAAATCGCCTCCGCAAAATAGCTCCCCGGTTTGACCCCGGAATCCCTCCCCGAGTAGCATCCAGAGCGGCGGGAGTTTCCGCCGGCGGTCCCCATGGCCACGGCAGTGAAGTCCCTAGGATCAAAGAGCGTCATCATCGGCACGGCCGGGCATATCGACCATGGCAAGTCCGCGTTGGTCGAAGCGCTCACCGGCACGCATCCCGACCGGCTCGAAGAAGAGAAGCGCCGCGGTATCACCATCGATTTGGGGTTTGCTTTCCTCGAAGAGCACGGCGTGCGCTTCGGCTTTGTGGATGTGCCGGGGCACGAGCGGTTTGTCAGCAACATGCTGGCCGGCGCGGCGGGAATCGACGTGCTGCTGCTGGTCATTGCCGCGGACGAATCGATCAAGCCCCAAACGCGCGAACACTTCGACATTTGCCGGCTGCTGGGCGTCGAGCGCGGCGTCGTGGCGCTGACCAAGAGCGATGTGGTCGATAAGGACACGCTCGAATTGGTGCGCCTGGAAGCCGAAGAATTTCTGCGCGGATCGTTTCTCGAGAATGCCCGGATGATTGCGGTGAGCGCCAAAACGCGCGCCGGGCTCGACGATTTGAAGAAGGCTTTGAGCGATGCCGCGTCGAGCGTCACCGCGCGAGAGGCCTCGCGCTATTTTCGTTTGCCGATTGACCGCGCGTTCGCCATGAAGGGATTTGGCTCGGTGGTCACGGGCACGCTGATTTCGGGGACCGTCGGGGCGGGCGATGAAGTGGAATTGCTTCCCGCGGGGGAACGGCTTCGCGTGCGCGGTGTGCAATCCGGCGGGAAAGCGGTGGAACGCGCCATGCCCGGGCAGCGCACGGCGGTAAATTTGGCGGGCATCGAGCACACCGCACTGAAACGCGGCATGGTGCTCCTAACGCCGGGAAAGTTCCGGAAGACGCGCCGCATCGATGCGCGCCTCGAGTTGCTAGCGTCGGCCAGGAAAATGAAGCAGGGTGCGCGCGTGCATTTTCATGCGGGGACGGCGGAGACCATCGCGGAAGTTTTTTTTCACGGGCAAAAAGAATTGCAGCCGGGGACCAGAGCCTACGCGAATCTGAAATTGCAGGACGAACTCCTGGTACTCGCAGGCGATCGCTTCATCGTGCGGCAGTTTTCACCGGTCGTGACCATCGGCGGCGGGATGGTACTCGATCCGCTGGCGCGGCGGCCGATGTTGCGCGACGCGGGGCGCGTCACCTACCTCGAAACACTCGAACGAGGGCGTCCGGAAGACATTCTAGCGGCGCTCGTGGAACGCGCCCTTCTCGGTTTAGGTTACGAAGAAATTGTCTCGCGCACCGCCTGGATGGATGGCGAAATCCGCGAGCTAGCCAAGAAACTTTCCGCCGCCGGCCGCGTGAAAGCGGTTTCAAACGAGCCACTGGTGTTGGTCGGAGAGAGACTCTTTGCGGAAGTTCGGAGCAAGATTTCAGAGAAGGTCGAGAAATTTCAGAAAGAAAACCCGCTCCTGCCGGGAATATCGCGAGAGGATTTGCGCACGAGCCTTGGAAAGCGCGTCCGAGCAGAAACCTTCCGCGCCGCCCTGGAAGAGCTGATCACGCAAAAGAAGCTGGATGCGCCCGGCGAATTGGTCAAGAAGGCTGGCTCGGAAATTACCCTGCAGCCGGAAGAAGCGAAGGCCAAGGATCAGATCGAAGCCGCCTTTTCCGCGGCGGGGCTCGCCGTCCCTTCCGTCGAAAAAGTGCTGGCCGCACTGGCCATTGAAACGAAACGCGCCGAGCGCCTCCTGCAGATTCTGTTGCGCGAGAAAAATCTCGTGCGCGTCTCGCCGGAATTGATTTTTCACCGCCAGGCGCTCGCCGAGCTGAAAGAGAAGCTTTCGAAATACAAAAAATCCAAGGGCGAGCGCATTTCCGTGCCCGCCTTCAAGGAACTAACCGGGATTACGCGGAAATACGCCATCCCCTTGCTTGAGTATCTGGACCGCGAGCGGATCACGCGCCGCGCAGGCGACGAGCGTGTTATCCTATAGGTGCCAACCCCAGGGTCGTCTTGCCGCACGCGAAAGACTGCGCTAGGGTTGATAAGGCGCGTCCCGACCCAGTCGGGGGGCGCGTGGAGGCTCCATGGGTGAGTTCAGTATTTTTCATTGGCTGATTGTTCTGGCCGTGGTCTTGATTTTCTTTGGCGGAAGGCGCATTCCCGAAGTGATGAAGGGCCTGGGCGAAGGCATCCGCAGCTTCAAGGAAGGCATGTCCGGGAGTTCGCAAACGCCCGCTCCGCCGGCGCAAGCCACTCCGCCTGCGGCGCCTGCGCAACCGCCTTCGGAAGAAAAGAAGTAGCGCCAACTACGGCAAAGATTCCACCGCGAATTGGATTTGGGCGGCTCGTGTAGCCGCCCTTTTGGTTTTAAGTCCTCGTTCTCGGTTTTCTTCGAAACTCCCTCCGAAGCCTCGACGAGGTACTGCCAAGCAACCGGCTCCTTCTTATCGTCAGCCTCGATCGGAGGAGTTCTGAGTCGGTTTCACGCGCGAGGCAGGAGCTACTTGCCCAAATAAACATACCTGTACGTCAGGCCAGGTTGACAACCCCAGGGGCCAGCCATAGTCTTCACCTTTACGTCCCAGCCTCCCTTAACTTGTTGGGGATACAACAACATCCCAGGGATAGTTCTGTATCCTGAGTAAGGGCGTTTCCAGTCCACGAGCCGGGTGCGGCGGCGTTGGGGCTGCCGAATCCGGAGTACACAAGAACCTGTTTACGGCGGATGTTTTTGCAGACGATGGAGTGACTCAGGTGTCGAAGAAACAGTGGCTCGTGATGTCAGGCGCGGCCGGAATCGTATCCCTACTGACGCTGTGGGCCTTCGCCGGAACATCTTTCAAGCGGGAACCGAAAGAGGCTACGAAAACCTGGGATCGTGACGGCGTCAAAGCCGTGTACATGGCCACGCAACTTCGCCAAGTGGACAAAACCCACGCCTCGCTCGTGCTCTCCTACGACTTGAACAATCTGACCAATGTGGATTACCGGCTGAGCGATGGCTCTGGCGTGGTGATTATGAGCAGGCTAAGGTCGGACGAAAGTCTTAGCCAGGAACACAGGATCCACTTGAGCTATCCGGTCTTCCTGCCGGCGGGGCAGCGCGCACACCTGGCCATTGAAATTACGAAAGAGTTTGCCTGGCCCAAGGACGATTCCCACCACGACGAAAAGCTCAGGGAATTCGTGAGACAAACGCTCGCGACGGTGCGGGGATTCGTCCTGTTTGATGAGAGCAGCCACAGCCAGATCGACCTGCCCGCGGGTTGGCCGGATTGGCAAGAAACGGCTGAGACGAAGCCAGGAGGCTGATTCGACAGGAATGGCCTGACGAGCCGATTGCGAAAGAAAGCTTTTTCTTAAGCCGGCCCTCACAAAACCGAGACAAACGGGGTATCTTACTATGTTAACCGCAGAAGCAGTTCACAGACACGATGACGAGCGGCGCTCCTGCCGCAGAGCAACCCTCCAGTGGGTGGTCCTGGTGTACTTTGGCCAGGACCAGTGGGGCAAGCTCATCGACTTGAGCGAAAGGGGCATGTGCTTCCAATTCGAGCATCCCCCGGCTCTTCGCCAGTCGATCAACTTTACCTTCGAGGCCATGGGATGCATGGCCATTCCTACCGAGGCGCACGAAGGCAACGTCTTCGGCGATTCGATTCAGGCCACCGGCCGGGTGAAGTGGACTCGGGAGTTTGAGCGAATCGCGGGCGTGGAGTTCCTCGAGCTCTCATCGCGAAGCCGGGACCAGATTCGGTATTGGATCTCCACGGGGGCCTCGCCCGAGGCGGCCTCCCCGAGCCAAGAATTCCATCACGAATGGAAAAAGAAAGGGAGCAAAAGGACGGAGCGCAAAGCAGCGCCGCTTCCATCGAAGGCGCTCGCATCTGCGCCACACGCCGCGCCGGAGCTTGCGCCATTCTCGGCCAAGGCCTCGTTTGAACCTCGTGAGGAGGTCTTCGAAAGCGATCTCAAAAACAGCCCTTCCAACATCGAAGTGGTTTGGGAACCGGAGCCTTCTCCTCCGCCGCCCACGCTCGATGAGCCTGCCACTCCCCGCAAAAAATTGCCTCGGGAGCCGAAACGCGAGGCCGCGTTCACGCCGATCGGTCCCGATGCGCCTGCGATCTCCCGCAGAAAGGGGCCTGCAGAGGCCGAACCAGAGAACTCCTTTATGCCGCGGACGCTCGACGAGCCCGTAGCAAACAGCAGGAAATGGCCCGTGGAGCCCCAACGCGAGGCGGCGTTTGCCGAACCAGCTTTGGACGAGCCTCCGGCCTCCCACCGGAAATGGTCTCGGGAGCGCGAACCCGAGTCGGCCTTTGCTGCGCCGGCTTTGGACGAGCCTCCGGCCCCCCACCGGAAATGGTCTCGGGAGCGCGAACCCGAGTCGGCCTTTGCTGCGCCGGCTTTGGACGAGCCTCCGGCCTCCGACGGGAACTGGCCTCCGGAGCCCGAACCCGAGCCTTCCTACCTGCCGCCCACTTTCGATGAGGCTGCGGCTGTCGAACTTCGGGAAAAACTTGATGCGCTTTCTCACCGGAAAAGGGCTGTGGAGTTCGAGCCGCAGGATGCCGCTACAGCTCCGACGCTCGACGAGCCCGTAGCGCGCCCGAGGAAGTGGTTCGAACCGACGCCCGAGCCCGAGTCTCGCCCCGAGGAGCTCGGCCCTGTCCCATCCGAGAGGCAGGGTTTCTGGGGATCCAAGGCTGCCCTGGACTCCCAAGGGGTCGACCCGCTCGGTCTTGAAGTTCCTGACATGCTGCACCACGACGAACGGCACAGGCGCGGACAAACCTTGGAGCTGAGGCAGCGCCGGGGGCACATAGGGTTCATCGCCGTCCTAGGCTTTCTGGCGACTGCGGGCGCGCTCACTGGAATCATAAGATTTACCTCCAAGTTCAACGAGCGAGCGGAAGCTACCGAGGTTTCCCGTCCTTCAGAAAACAAAGCGGCTTCGAGCCGCGGGGAGGCCGGCACTCCCGAAGCCACGAGCCCCTTCCTTGTCGAGGTGCTCGACGCCGGTAACCGCCGGTCAGTCCTGGTGTTCTCAGGGGAAGCCCACCCCAGTAAGTCCGGGCGCGGTGCCCAAGCCTCTTCCTTGCCGGAAACTTCGGTAATGGCGGTACAGGAGCCGAGGGAAGAAACGAAAAAGCCGGCAATAAAGGGAGAGGCTTCGCGCGATTTCACGCTGATCGCTCCCCATGCGGCCACCTCGGTAACTGCAAACTCGGCGCTCGAGGCACCGGCTTTGCCAACATCGGCGCCGGCTTCCGTCGACGCGCCGCTCGCGAATCTGCCAAGCCCCACCATGCCCGGCGCGGTCGACCGAACGCCGCCTATCGGCGGTGAGGTTCAACCGGCGCGCCTGGTTCACGCGGTGCTGCCAAGCTACCCGCAAATAGCCAGAAGCAATCGCGTGGCAGGCGATGTCACACTGGATGCGCTTGTCGATGAGACCGGCAGCGTGAAGGATGTGAAGGTCCTCTCCGGCCCGCTGCTGTTGCGCGAGGCCGCACAGGACGCAGTGCGGCAGTGGAAGTATCAGGCGGCGCGGCTCGACGGACACGCGACCGCCATGCATCTCACGGTCACGGTGAAGTTTCAGAACAACCAAGACAACCGTTAGGTTTCACCCCGGGAAACCTGTACGCGCAGCCGGTAGCGGCGCGACATTTCTCTCCCCCAGAATCGGGTAATCGTGGGACCCGGTAGGCGTAGAGTTTCGACACGAAAATCTAGGAGAGGAATATGAGATCCAACTGGATGAAATGGAGCGTCCTCCCGGCCGCGCTCTTGGTTGCGGGCGGCGTGGCCGTGGCGCAGGACCAGTCTTCTTCGGGCTCGCAGTCGTCTTCCTCCGAGAGCGGCGGCTCCGCGTCGCCAACGCCGACGCCGGCGGAAAAACCCAAACCGACGATCGCCGAGCGCAGAGAGAATCAGCAGGACCGTATCGCCAACGGTGTGAAGAGCGGGCAACTGACCGCCGGTGAAACCGCCAAGCTCGAAAAGCAGCAGCAAGGCATCAACAAGCAAGTGGCCGCGGACCGCAAAGCCAACGGCGGAAAACTGAATGCCAGCCAGAAGCAGCAGCTCAACCGAGAACAGAACGCCGCGTCCCGGAACATCTACCGCAAGAAGCACAACGCGAAGACGCAGCCGGGAGCAGGCAAGCCCTAAGTTTCTCCCCCCCGAAGTAAGCGAGGCGCTCCGACCTTGGTTGGGGCGCCTTGCTTTTTTTTTGGGGGAATCTGCAAGGGAAGTCTTTCTCTCTAGTGCGGACTTGGGTTTGCGTAAGTGCTTTAGAATGAGAGGCTAAGTACGGGCCTGCGGCCCCGGGCGAACTGCTCCGGTTGTGCCAAACCTCGTTTAAAGTGTCCCCCGTTCCAGGCCGATCAAAAATGTGTCCTTGCTCTTGCGAATCACTGAATCTAGAGAGAGCCCCGAAGAGATTTCTGACGAAAAACCGCTAGGAGAAGCGAGTCGTCTGAAAACCGCAGGATGGAGGCGCTTGCGGCGAGAAAAAAGCCTCCACCATGCCCATGGGATTTTCCCCGAGGTAACCCTAGAGATGCTTCCTTCGTACCCATAAGTGGAGGGCCATTCCTCGCAAACCCCGGCGCGCCATCGCCCCTTCGTGAATCTGATAGAGTAGCGGAAAGAGCTTCCCCAGGCCGATGCTAGCGATTCGCGACAATCTGGCGCAGTGCGTGAGCGCGCTGCATGCGCACAAGCTGCGGGCGTCGTTGACCATGCTGGGGCTGACGATGGGCGTGGCGACGCTCATCACCGTGATGACCATCGTCGAGGGAGCGAACCTGTACGTCGAGAACAAAATCGCGAACCTGGGAACCAACGTGTTTCAGATCGCGCGCACGCCATTCGCGGTGACGGACTTCAACGTCATCATCAAGTCGCTCAAGTACAAGAAGATCGAAATCGATGACGTGCGGGCCATCCGGGAAGGATGCCCGGCTTGCGACGAGGTGGGCGCCACGGCCAGCGCTTCGGTCAAGGCGAGATACGAAGATAAAGAGTCGAGCGACGTGAATTTCTTCGGGCAAACGGCCAACATGGCCGGTATTGATACGCGGGAGGTGCAGTATGGCCGTTACTTCACAAGTTGGGAGGCGGAGCACCGCGCGAACGTCTGCCTGATTGGAGACACGATCGTACAGCGGCTGTTTCTCGGGGTGGACCCCATCGGGAAGACCATTCGCATCGGGAACGACGAGTTCACGGTGATCGGCATCATGGAAAAGGTGGGCAGCGTGCTCGGACAGGACCAGGACAACTTCGTGACCGTGCCGCTGCCGTTGTTCTTGGAAATCCAGGGACTTCACACGACCAGCCTGACCGTCAACGTCAAGACGACCGCGGGAAATTTCGAGACGGCACAGGACCAGGCGCAGCTCATCCTGCGGGCGAGGCGGCACCTCGGGCCACAAATGGAGAATGACTTCTTCATCGGCACGAAGGACAGCTACATGGCGCTGTGGAAGAGCATCAGCTCGGCGTTTTTCGGCGTGTTCATTTTGGTCAGCGCGATTTCGGTGGTGATCGGCGGGATCGTGATCATGAACGTGATGCTGGTGAGTGTGACGCTGCGCAAGAGAGAGATTGGCGTGCGCCGGGCGCTCGGTGCCACGCAGGGCGACATCCTGAAGCAATTCATCACGGAAAGCTTCATGCAATGCATCGCCGGAGGAGTGATCGGCATTGCCCTGGGATTCCTGGTGGCGCTGGTGCTGCGGACCTATACGCCTTTTCCGGCGTCAGTGAGGACGTCGGTGGCGGTGATGGGCGTGGTTATGAGTTCGGCCGTGGGATTGTTCTTCGGGATTTACCCGGCGATGCGCGCCGCGAGGCTGGATCCGGTGGTTGCGTTGAGGTCGGACTGATGGCGCTGATGACCCTCGAGCAGGCCCGCGAAAATTTCCTGGCGGCCATGGAGACGCTCCGGTCGTCCAAAGTGCGGTCGGCATTGACCGTGCTCGGAATCGTCATCGGCGTGTCCTCGGTGATTTCCATGGCGGCGATCATTCAAGGGCTGAACAAGTTCGTG
>Ga0307475_10002745_pt1 | contig 10629 bp, 8 predicted proteins | sample atmos_gasesECM1C_FD_203317 | JGI IMG/M metagenome (GOLD analysis project Ga0307475, IMG submission 203317) | Hardwood forest soil microbial communities from Morgan-Monroe State Forest, Indiana, United States - atmos_gasesECM1C_515 | ecosystem: Environmental > Terrestrial > Soil > Temperate...
GTTTTAGTTCTCGATAGGCCATGAGGTGCCCGCTGGTCGAGTTGACATCCCCGAAGGCGAACTTTTTCCCCCTCAAATCGCGGAGCGTGTAGATGGGCGTGTTGGTGCCGGCGATAAAGACAGTGTGGAATTGCTGATCAACCGTTCTTTGCACGAGTGGGACCACGCCGAGCTTGGCGCGGGCTCGCACATAACTCAGTCCGCCAAGACAAGCAAAGTCAATCGAGCCGTCGGAGAGACCACCTATTGTCGCGTCGTAGGACTCGGGCGTAAAAAGCCTGATCTCCGTTTCCATGCGTTGCGCCAAGTATTGCTGAATAGGTGCACGTTCCGCTTGCGACAGACCGTCTGGTGGTACAGCGATCACGATTATCCTCTCACCTCCTAAGACTGGCTGGAAGAAGAGGAAGAAAAACAGCGCCGTGGCAGCGGCGCGCGTGATCGAGGTTATGCGCAGGAGTTCCTCGGGTCTTTGAAATACGACGACCGTTGTGCTGATGGCATAAATTTGCTAACCCTGAACAAAAATCGCCAGTACGCAGGGGCGTGGCCGCCGATTTGTGGATTCCATCGGCAAGTTGATGAAAATCTTTAGAGCCTGGCGGGTGGCCCAGGCCGCGGCTGTATAATCACGATGGCGGTGGGAATAGCTCAACTGGCAGAGCACCGGACTGTGGCTCCGACGGTTGCGGGTTCGATTCCCGTTTCCCACCCCAGATTTTTCTCCCGCTGAATCCTCTTAGAAATTGACGCGCACCCCCAGTTGAGCCGCGAATGGAATCCCCACCGTTGTTCCCGGACCAAAGAAATCTCCCAGCGCGCCGCCGGGCTGGCGCAACTGGTTCAAACGGCTGATGGGCTGCGTTGTGGTGCATGCAGCGTTCGTGCATATATCGGTAATGTTTCCAGTTTGCGCCTCGGCCGCTGGAACCATTGACAGCGCACCCACGTTTGCCACGTAGTTGGCGCCGGGATTGTTGCGGTTAAAAAGGTTGAAGAACTCGGCGAACGGCAGGACTTGCCAGCGATCCCCGAACTTGATGGGACGGCCCACCCGCACATCCGCCTGAATGTAGGGCGTGCCGCGAAAGGCGTCGAGGAGAGTTTTCACTCCGTTTACGGAAATCCGGTTACTGTTATCAACCGTCGTAATCGTGAAGGGGCGCGCACTCTCGAGTTGCGAGAGGGTGGTCAGTTCGAAGCCGGCAGGCAGGTGCACGGTTCCAGCCAAAACAAACCGGTGGCGAACATCTTCACCGGACGGGCCATAATCCCCCGGCGCAAACGCATTCTGTGGATCGCACACTCCGTTTACATAGTCGAAGAGTTCGCCCAGGACACATCCCCAGGTCTGCGCCTTCGAAAGTGTGTAGTTGGCGACCAGGTTGAAGCGAGAGATGTTCCCTTGCAAATGCAACATAAGGGCGTTGTAACTGGAGCGATTGTCCGATCGGAAAACGGTGGCGCTCGCGAACGGATAGGCACGATAGGCGTGGTTGCCTTCTTCGTGTGTAAAGTCTGCACTCACACCCCAATTCGCATTGAATGCGTGTTGTACTCCGCCGGTAGCGTGAAGCGCGTAGGGGGTTTTGTAATTCGGATCGATAAGAGCGGCCGGTGGATTTGGTCCTCCGTTAACCGCCTGAAACGCGGTGGCCCAGCCGTTTTGTGCGAGATCGTTATAGAACAATCCGAAGCCGGCGCGGATCACGGTGTTGCCGCTACTGCCGGGAGAATAGGCGATTCCCAGTCGCGGTGCGAATTGCTTGCGGTCGTCGTGAGGAACACTCAGAGGGAAGCCCAGCGACGGCAACAGCGCATACGAAGGATTCTCGACCTGGGTTCGACCAGAAGCCATGAAGAGACCGAATGTAGTCTCGTACCGCAACCCGTAATTCACAGTAACGTGTCGCGCGACGCGCCAGGAATCTTCCACGTAGAGTGCGAGCCTCTGAACGTTTTGCGAGAAGCTGCCGTCGCTCGCCGGTTTGGAAGAGGCCCCCGCGGCCATGTCCTCCGTGAATACCGAGGGCGGCTGAGTTATGTAGTACGCGGGATCCTGTGGAAAGGAGTACAGCGTCTCGGCGTTGCCCGGAAATGCGCCGCTAAGTACGGGCTCATGAATGAAGTTGACGCCGAACTTGACCGCATGGTCGCGGATCGCATGGCTGACGTCGTAGCGAAACTGATATTTTTCCTGATTGCGCAGCGACGGAAACAGAGTGATCGGAGTTGCGAACTGGTTATCGCCAAACGTCTCGAACCCGGAAACTGTCAGCGATGTGGAACTAAAGGGAAACGCCAGCGCAAAGCCGAGAGTGGAGTTGCGCTTTTGAGTGAGATGCAATTCGCTGGCGTCGAACACGAACGTGCCAACCCATGTCGGATTGAACGCATACGTATTGCTGATCACGGCATTCCAGTAATTGTCATGCGTCGTCAGGCCGGTCGAGGGAAGAGCCGCCTGCTGCACTAGGGCGTTGCGGGTGAGGTAGCTGTCTGCCGATGTCCGCAAGAACCATTGCGATTTTGCCGATTGCGACCAGTCAAAGCGCAAAGATCCGATGTAATCGCGGAAGGGAATAGGGACATTCTGCGGGACCGCAATTGAGCCGGTGCTCGGAATCAGGCCTTCTGACGCCAATTGCGCGAGCGCGTTGAACTGCGCCGTGCTGGCCGGGCTATAGGCAATGCTGGCGTTTTCGTGGATATACTCGATCGCGGAGAAGAACCACAGCTTGTCCGTCGCTATAGGGCCGCCGAGCGTCGCAATATAGTTCTGCCGGGAAAACGGCTGCTTCGGATTCGGCGCCGGATTCTCGATGGGGAAGCGGGCGTTCAGCGCAGCCGCACGCTCGTAGAATGCGCCGCTACCGTGAAATTCGTTGCTTCCCCGCCTGGTCGTGATCACGACCGAACCGGCGGTTGTTCCTCCTGTGTCGGCATCTTCCTGGGCTGTGCGTACGGCGAATTCCTGAATAGCGTCAGCTGAAAAATTTTGCAAAAATCCGCCAATGTAGTCGTCGGAGTTGTCGCCACCGTCCACAGAGAGTTCATTGTTCAGACCGGAACTTCCTCCGGTCGACACCGCGGTAATGCGCGCCTTTGTCGGATCAGAGGGCTCTACCGGTTCGGTTCCAGGAACCAGGTAAGCGATGTTGGCAAAACTGCGCGCGGCCAGTGGCAGGGTTTCGAGATCGCGGCTTGAGACCACGCCTTGATGAACGACGCTTGCGAGATCGATGGACTGAGTCGTGATGGACGACGTCTCCGCCAGAACCTTCACCGTCTGCTGGACAGATGACGGAGTCATTGTGACTGTAATATCGCGGACCGTAGCCACGACGGCAACAACATCGGCCTGCGCCGGGGTGAAGCCCTCGGCGCTAATGTTGATGTGATAGCTTCCGGGCGGAAGGTCATCGAGACGAAATTCTCCTCGGTCTTCGCTGGTAGCGTCGCGGCGCACAGAAGATCCTGCAAGTTGCACGACAATTGTGGCTGAAGGGATGCGGGCGCCAGTAGGGTCCTGCACCGTGCCGCGCAGCGAACCGCGCGAGTTTTGCGCGGAAAGAGTTGCACCAGAAAATATCGGGAATACCGCAAGTGCAATCGAGAGCCCGAGCGAAACCGGAGTACGACTCCGGTTCCTGCCGAAGCGATGTGGATCTCCCGCTATTCGGTTCACCGGGATTAATCCGACCAGCGCTGCGGTGCGCGGTCCCAGCGATGTTTCTTCAGTTCGGCTAGCAAGGCGGAGTCAAGCGGACCAGCGTCGCTGGCCTCCACGTTTTGCCGCACGTGTTCTGCATTTCGCATGCCGACAATTGTCGTGCTTACCGCCGGATGCGACAAGATGAATCGCAGAGCCATTTGCGACAGCGTCATCCCTGCGGGCAGAATCTTTTTAAGCTTCTCGACGCGCTGGATTGTCTTTGGCAGATTTTCCGGCCCAAAATACCCCGAGCGCCAGTCGTCTTTCGGAAAGCGAGTGTCGAGCGTCATCTTTCCGCCCAGGCTGCCTTCGTCCAGGGGCACGCGCGCAATCACTCCAACATTCAGTTCCTGGCAGATGGGAAGCAGTTTGTCCTCGGGTGCCTGATCGAAAATGTTGTAGATCACCTGCACCACGTCAACTAAGCCAGTATGCAGCGCCTTGATGCCGTTCTCTGGCTCCCAACGGTTCAGGCTTAGTCCAAAATAACGAATCCAGCCGCCGTCTTTCAACTTCTCCACGGTTGAGCGGAACTCCGGATTCTCCGTCCAACTGTCATCCCACACATGGAACTGCAGCAGATCGATCGAGTCGACGCGGAGTTTCTTGCGGATCAGGTCGGCATACTTCAGCACGTGCTCGGCGGAAAAGACATCGTGGTATTTGTACTTGGGGAGGGCGGGCCATTTGTCATTGGCCGGAGGAATTTTCGATGCCGCGTACAGCCGCTTCTTGGAGTTGCGCGCCATGGTTTCGCCGAGCAGACTGTCACTCTTGCCTTCGCCGTAAGCCCACGCAGTGTCGAAAAAGTTACAGCCCGAATCAATGGAGAGCTGCAGAGAGGCGAGCGATTGCTGGTCATCGGACCCGCTCCATCCGCCCATGCCCCAGAGCCCATAGGCAATGTCACTGACCTCAAATCCAGTCCGGCCCAGCTTACGATATTTCATGAAAGAGATTCCTCGCGCATTCCTCTCTATAAGGTCGAGAAAGGCAATTGCCGATTGACATCGTAGCAGTTTTGGGAAGAGGCTCGAAATGAGGCCATTGCACCGAATTGCCGAGCAGCTGATTTTTCAATGCAAGGTATTAAGATTTTGCATCCTGGGGGCCCGGTCGAGGTGTTCCAATAGAGCAAGAAATCATAAGATAACTGTGGAGGTACCGATGAACGCAAAATATTCGTCTCCTACTACTCCATCGCAGCGCGAAGAAGAGCTTCAGGCCCCTTCATCTCGTTTACAGGACGAGAAAATATCGGACGATTCCGGCACGGAAGCGAAAGCCCCTAACAGCGCTCTGGCGCCTGCGGGGCTGAAAAATCCTTTCTGGAAGTAAGTCACGTCTGGCGCAAGATCGGCAGGCACAGGCATGGGCGCAGCGCGAACGGCAGCGCTGACATTTCCTGGAGCGCGGGGTGCAGTTGCGCGTCGCGGCAAGGCTCTAGGGTGATTACGAACGGTAGCGTGTTTTTATCAAAACCTGGTTTCTGGAGTACGGCGTCGATGTTCAGCCGGTGAGCGGAAAGGATTGCCGCCAACCCTGCAATGATTCCGGGCTGGTCTTTCACCCAGAAGCGCAAGTACCAGGGAGTTTCGAAGTCGCAACTCGCTTTGGGCAACGCCAGTTTCAACGGGCGGAGCGACCGCGGTCCGGAGGCGAGGCCTTCTGCCACAAACATCAGGTCTGAGACGACTGCAACGGCGGTGGGATCTCCTCCCGCGCCTGCGCCCAGAAAGGCCATGTCTCCGCCGTATTCTCCCGAAGTCAAAACCAGGTTCAAATTTTTCTGCACGCGCCCGAAAGGCGAAGACATGGGAACCATGCTGGGGCCAACCTCGGCAAACAACACACCGTCCTTCAAGTCGGCGCGGGAAATCTGGCGGACGGTGCACCCCAACTCCGAGGCATAGTCGAAGTCGACCGCGTCAATGCCGCGAATCGTTCGGGCGCGAATCTCACCAGGCGAAACCCGAACCTGTAATCCGGCCAGCGCGAGAATGGAAAGTTTCGCTCTGGCGTCGCCGCCGTCGAGGTCTTCGCTGGCATCAGCTTCCGCATAACCGCGCGCCTGCGCTTCTTCGAGAGCTTCGGAAAACGGAATGCGATCGGCTTCGATGCGGCTGAGAATGTAATTACAAGTTCCATTCAGAATGCCCGCGATGCCGTGCAGACGGTCGCCGCAGAGACCGGTACGTAGCGCGGGCAGAACCGGAACCCCACCGGCGACAGACGCTCCAAATTCAAGCTGGCAGCCACTTGCGCTGGCAAGCTGCAGCAAGTCTGGGCCGTGACGAGCGATCAGTTGCTTGTTCGCCGTCACCACGGATTTGCCGGCGCTCAGCGCGGATCGCACCAATTCCTCTGCGGGGGCCAAGCCGCCGATCAATTCAATTACTATGTCGGCGTCAGAATTCAGGATCGCGCGGAAGTCTTCGGTCCAGATTACGTCAGTCGGAACCCAGGACTGCTTCTTGCGCTCGACATTGCGATTGCAAATGTGCGTCAGGCGCAGTAAACCATCGACTCGCTCGCACAGAATCCTGGCCACGGCGCGGCCCACGGTTCCAAATCCCACCAGCGCCACTCGGCACGCGGAAGGAACGCCCCCTTGTTTTTTAGGGGCGGGATGGGCGTCCAGTGCCGTCGCTGGTGGAATTTTGTGCAAAGCTGGCTCCCAAGAATTGAAACTCATTTTTATCATACGTGCGATTTTCGGCTTCGCGAAACGGGAAGCAAAACCGCGCCGGGCTGCTTGCCGGGCGAAAGCAGCATCAAAGTTGATAAGATGATTCGATCCCTCCACAGGCGATGCCACGCCCGTGGCCAGGAATCACAAGCGGAACCATTACCAATGGCGCCTTTCCGTGCCGAGCGCTACGGTCCGCCACCACGCCCGGTTACGGGAGGAGAATGGATGACAGGAAAGTTCGCGAACGCGCTGACGCCGCTGATTCTGACATTTTTTTTCGCAGTACAGGGATTCGCCCAGGCAGCGCCGCCGGCGCAGACTCCCTCGACGCCAGCTGAGCAGACCCCCGCGGCCCAAACTCCTACCCCGCAAACGCCGGCCAGCGACCAGGAAACGGCAGAAGAAGAATCTTCTTCGCGGCGAAAGCGGGCTCACGACTACAAAAACTGGAACTTTAACGTGGGCGCCGGAGCCCATGTGGACAGCGGTACGACCAAAAGTCTTGTCCGAGGCGGAGGCTTTGTAGCTACCATCGGTGTGGCCCGCAATGCGAACAAATATTTTGGGCTGCGTGGCGACTTTTTCTATGCGGACATGCCTCTCCGTGACTCCACTCTGCAACTGGCGCAGGCCACGGGCGCGACGAGTTACGCTCTCGACTTTACTCTGGACCCTATCATCAACATTCCTGTCACGAAACAGTATAGCGGGTACGTGCTCTTTGGCCCCGGTTTCTTCCATCGCTCCGGAAGTCTGAACTCCGATACCACTGTTCCGGGCTCCCCTTGCAATGCGTTCTGGCAATGGTGGGGTTCGTGTGCGAATGCCAGCGTCCCCCTAAGCGGCAACTTCAATTCCAACCAGAATGAATTCGGATATAACTTTGGCGCTGGGGTCACGCGTAAGGTCCCGAGCGGCGTCGAAATCTACGCGGAATACCGTTTTACGCACGGATCGCGCAACGGCACTACTACGGATATTCGTCCCATTACGATTGGCGTCCGCTGGTAACGGGTGATCGCCGCGCCTACTCTGGATTAGTTCGATAGCTCCACAGATTCTCGGTGCGGTGCTGCAACTGGACGAATGATGCGGCAGTAATGGGTTGCGAAACTGCGGCGCTGGAATTGGCTTCGGCCAGCGCTGCTTCCACAATATGATGGGCGGGCGCCAGCGAGCACGCCGGATCTGTGGCGGCTGCATTACCCGTCAACAATAGCGCCTGACAGCGGCATCCGCCGAAGTCTTCTGCGCGCCGGTCACAGCTCCGGCAGGGCTCGGGCATCCATTCTTCTCCGCGAAAACGCTGGAATGAGGAAGACCGCTGCCAGATGAACTCCAAGCTTTGATCGCGAACATTTTCAAACGTCATATCGGGGATCACTTCCGCGGCGTGGCAGGGAAGCACCTTTCCCGCAGGATTGATCAGCATCAGTCTGCGTCCCCATCCGCCCATGCAGGCCTTGGGAAATCGCGCGTAGTAATCCGGGACTACGGAATCAATGCGAATGCGCCCCGCGAGGCGTGTTTCGGCAGCGGCGACCACTTGCACAGCCTTTTCCAGCTGCGCCCGCGTGGGCAGCAATGCTGCGCGGTTTTTTAATGCCCAGCCGTAATACTGCGTGTGGGCGATCTCCATCCGCTCCGGCACAAGTCGCTCAATGAACGCGATCATTTCCTCGAGGTGATCGATATTCTGCCGATGCACGACAAGATTCACGGTGAACGCGATCTTGTGTTGGTGGATTAAGTGCGACAAATCGATCTTGTGAGCGTGCGCTTTGGCCCCAGCGATCCAGTTTGCGGCCTCTTCGCGCGAATCCTGAAAGCTGACCTGGATATGATCAAGCCCAGCATCGACTAACTCCTTCAATCGCGCCTCACCAAGTCCAATACCGGAGGTGATGAGGTTCGTGTAGAGGCCTGCGTGGTGCGCTCCGGCGATCAGTTCAGTTAGGTCGGGACGCGCCAGCGGTTCTCCTCCCGTAAAATGTGCGTGCAGCATCCCGAGTTTGCCGGCCTGCTGGAACACATCGATCCACTTCTCGGTGGACAGTTCCGACCCGGCTGCTGCTAACTCCAATGGATTGGAACAATATACGCAATGCAGCGGGCAGCGGTGCGTGATCTCGGCGATAAGTGCGAGCGGATTTGAAATCATTGGCGCTGCCGTCGAGTCATGATCAATTAATAGTCCACTATCCGCTTGTGCCGGAGTTGCTCAAGAAACTGGCTGATATCTGCGCGAATCTTGACTGGATCGGCAGCGCTGAATTCGCCCTGTAATTCTTTTATAAGTTGCCCGAAGGTGCGCTGGCCGTCGCAGCGCTCAAGCACCTGCCGGCCTGTACCTTGGAGTTTTATGGCACCCTCGGGAAACAGGATCATGCGCTCCTGCGCACTACCGGACTTACTCTCTGCGGCCCAGCGGCATCCCGCCGCTAACCGTGGCTGGCTCGTATCTTCCGGAGGCGCCATGTCAGCGGGCCTCGACTTGAAATGCTCCGGGCGGCGGCCACCCAGGCTGCACGTAGGCGAAGTACAGCGCGTCCAGTTGTGCCCAAAGAATGTCGCACTTGTCGCGTAACGCCTGAATCGCTAACTCCTGTTCGGCCCGCGTCTTCGCGTTGTCAAATACGTAATTCACGGCGAATTGCGAATCCTCCGGCGCCTGATAAAGCCGGGCCTCAAAATAATCCAATCCCCCGGCGAGCCACGGATAATATTCGCGCAACTTCTCCAGCCGCAGGGTGATCAGTTTCGTCGAAAACAGTTCCGTCAGCGAAGAAGCGACCGCCTCCAGCAGCGACCGGTTGCGCACGATGTTCAGATATTCATTAACCGCAAAACGCGTTGCCGGAAGAATTCCCCGGCCCGCGCGAACCTGCGCCGCATCCAGACCCGTGGCTTCCGCTAATTTTATCCAGCGCTTGATGCCGCCCTCGCTGGTGGCGTCGCCATCGTGATCCACCACGCGCTTGCGCCAGGCGCGGCGAAAAACCGGATCTGGACCACGGGAAAGAATGACCGAATCCTTGATCGGAATGATGCTCTGATAGTAGTAGCGGTTCAGCGCCCACGCCTGAAGTTGTCCGCGGCTGAGCTTGCCTTCATGCATCAACAAATGAAAAGGATGCTTGTGATGGTATCGCTCTTCGCCTACGGTCTGGAATTGTGCGCGTAATTCTTCGAGTGAAAGCAAGCGGGCGGCTTGCGATGCGACTTCGCCTTCTACAGATCGAACTGCCATCCATCCTCCGCAATTTCCCAGCCCGCGCCCCGCACCTGGCGATATTGAGGACTTGCCTCGTCCAGCATGGGATTGGTGTTATTGATATGTAGGAATATTTTACGCGGGCGGCGCACTCCCGCCAACTTAGTCAGAGTATCTTCGACCGGAATGTGGCCCATCTGGCGGGCGGTTTGCCCGCTGCCCTGCACGCGAATTAGTTCGTCGTCACTCCAGAACGTTCCATCGAAGAGGACGATCTCGCAGCTATCGAGTTGATCGAGAAGCGTATCGTCCATTTGAGGAACAGCGGGCATGTAGCCCAATCGCGATCCGGAAGGCGATTCGAGAAAAAAACCCATGGACGCCTCGGCTGGCGCAAGGCGGCACTGCCGCTCGGCCGTTACGTAGGCTGGATAATGCGCAGCCAACGAACAAGCCCGGCACCGCAAGCCGCTGTCTTCGCACCGCGCGCCGAAAAGATGGAATTCCTGCCCCGGTTCAAAATCGGTCCACACTGTCTGATTCGGAATTCGCTGTAGCATTCCGAACATTGAATTGTCTTCGAGGACAATACGACGGACAGAAGAAGTGGAGTGAATGCGTAGCGGCTGCAGTTCACGAAGCAGCAACAGACCGAGCACGTGGTCGAGGTCGGCATTCGCCAGTGCCACGCCTTCTATCGGCGACTCGCGGAGGCCCTCGCGGGGATGCAGTTCTTCAGTGGCTTCGATTTGAGCGCGCAGATCCGGAGAAGCGCCGAGCAGAAACCAAAGGCGGCCATCCTGCGTAATCGCGACTTGCGTTTGAGTTCGCGGCTTCCCGTGAAAATTGCCCGCCCGGAGATTGCGGCAATTCACACAGGCGCAATTCCACTGTGGAAATGCACCTCCGGCTGCGGTGCCAAGAATCTTTACTTTCATCTCTGCGAGTTTACAGCGCCGCGTTAATACAGGGAGTGTTTTTGCAAGAACCCCAAGGTGACAGAAGTTG
>Ga0307475_10002746_pt1 | contig 10628 bp, 4 predicted proteins | sample atmos_gasesECM1C_FD_203317 | JGI IMG/M metagenome (GOLD analysis project Ga0307475, IMG submission 203317) | Hardwood forest soil microbial communities from Morgan-Monroe State Forest, Indiana, United States - atmos_gasesECM1C_515 | ecosystem: Environmental > Terrestrial > Soil > Temperate...
TGCGGTGGCCTGGGAATCTGCGCTTCCGCGCGGCAGCCGCAGCAGGCGCCAGCACGCCAGCGCGCACAGCGGCAGATTGGCCAGGAACAGCCAGCGCCAGCTGGCGTGGTGCACGACCAGCCCGCCGATCAACGGGCCGCCGATATTGGCGAGCGTGAAGTTGGTCGCAAAATAGGCCTGAAATCGCGCTCGCTGCCGCGGCGGCACGAGTTCCCCGATCAGGGCCTGCGCCATCACCATCAGGCCACCGCCGCCCAGGCCCTGCAGCACGCGCGATGCCACGAGCATCCCGAGCGAGGCGGCCAGTCCGCACGCGAGCGATCCCAAGCAGAAGATGCCGAGCGCCGCCAGCAGCGTGTCGCGGCGTCCATAACGGTCGCCCAGCCGCCCATACAGCGGCACGGTAACGGTCATCGCGATCAGGTACCCGACCGACACCCAGGTGGTATCGCGCAGGCTGCCCAGGTCGGCCGCGATGCTGGGGGTCGCGGTGGCCAGCAGCGTCTGATCGGCGGCCGCCATGAACATCGGCAGCATCACCGCGGAGAAGATCTGCAGAAAGCGGCCGACCGAGACCGGCTCGGCCGGAAGCCCCGCCCGCGCCGAATTGGAGTCGGCGTCGGATGACACTACTGGACCGACGCTTCCCAGCCGCCGCCAAGGGCCTGGATCAACTGCACCGTGGCAGCAGCTCTGCGTCCGTCGATCGTGAGCGCGTTCTGACGGCTGGTCAGCTCGGTCGTCTGGGCCGTGATCACGTTCAGGTAACTGACCGTGCCGCCCTTGTACTGACTGATCGTCAAGGCGAGCGATTCCTGCGCGGCTTTGACCGCAGCGGCCTCGACCACGGCTTCCTGGGCCAGGATCCGCAACGAGGCCAGGCTGTCTTCGACGTTCTGCAGCGCCGTCAGCACCGTCTTGCGGTAGGTGGCGGTGGCCGCGTCCCAGCCGGCCACGGCCTGATCGCGCGCGGCGAGACGGGCGCCCGAGTCGAACAGTTTTTCAGCCAGCGACGGCCCGAGCGACCAGACGCGGGCCGGGACCGAGAACAGAGACGCGCTCGACGGTGCCGAGAACCCGCCGCTGGCGGCCAAGGTCACGGTGGGGAAGAACGCAGCCGTGGCAACGCCGATCTGGGCGTTGGCGGCGGCCGTGCGGCGCTCGGCAGCCGCCACGTCCGGTCGACGCTCCAGCAGCGTGGAGGGCAGCAGGGCGGGCACCTCGGGGAACTGCAGCTGGTACGGTCGCGACTCGAGCGAGACATCGGCGGGCGCCTTGCCGACCAGCACCGCGATCGCGTGCTCGAGCTGGGCCCGCGAAATGCGCACATCGATCGATTGCGCGCGGGTCGCTTCCAGCTGCGCCTGTGCCTGTGTCACGTCGCTGCGCGCCGCGACCCCGGCCCGGTAACGGCTCTCGGTGAGCTGCAGCGACTTCACGTAGGCCTCCACGGCGTCGTCCAGCAGGCGCCGTTGTTCGTCGGCCACCCGCAGGGCCAGGTAATCCGACACCAACTGGCCCTGCAGACTGAGCGTGGTGGCAGCCAGGTCGCTCGCGCTGGCCTGCGCGGAGGCCTGCGCTTGCTCCAGGCTGCGTCGCAGGCCGCCCCACAGGTCAAGCTCCCACGACGTGCTCAGCGTGACCGAGTTGAAGGTCGCCGGCCGAACGCTGCGCGAAGCCGTGGCACCGCTGGAGCCCTTGTTGCGGATAGAGTTCGCATTCAGGTTCAGGACCGGAAACAGCGTGTCGAATGCCTGGCGGGCCAGTGCGTCGGCCTGGCGGTAATTGGCCTCGGCCACCCGGACGTCCTGGTTGGCCGTGGCGACCTGCTGCGCGAGCGCGTCGAGCTGGCCATCATCGAAGATCTGCCACCAGGTCGCAGGCATTTTGTCATCGGATGGCTGCGCCGGTTTCCAGTTCGGGTCCTCCTTGTACCCGGTGGGCAGCTGCACCGCCGGCCGCACGTAGTCCGGCCCGACCGCGCAGGCGGCCAGCACCAAGGCGACCGGCACCGCTGCGAGCGGGCGAAGAACGGCCCTCATCGGGGCTCCCCCCGATCGACCGCGGTGGGGTCCGGCGCGCCGCGCTGCGGCACGTCGCGGCGCGCACGCCAAGCGGCAATCTTCAGGCGCAGCCGATCCATGCTCAGGTAAACAACCGGGGTCGTGTACAGGGTCAGCAACTGGCTCAATATCAGTCCCCCTACGATCGAAATGCCCAGAGGCTGGCGCAACTGGGCTCCTTCGCCCGATACCACCACCAGTGGCAAAGCGCCGAACAACGCGGCCGTCGTCGTCATCATGATCGGACGGAAACGCAGCACGCAGGCGCGCCGGATCGCTTCACGAGGGTCGATGGCTTCACGCCGAGACGTTTCGATTGCCACGTCGATCATGATGATCGCGTTCTTCTTGACGATGCCGATCAGCAGGATCACGCCGATCAGGGCCATGATCGTGAATTCGGTATGGAAGGCCATCAGGGCCAGCACGGCGCCAACGCCGGCCGACGGCAGCGTCGACAGGATCGTGATCGGGTGGACCAGGCTTTCATACAGCACCCCCAGCACGATGTAGATCGTGATCAGCGCCGCCAGGATCAGCAGCGGCTCGTTGGCAAGGGACTGCAGAAACAGCTTGGCGCTGCCCTGGAAGCCGCCCTGCAGCGTCGACGGAACGCCGATGCTCGCCATCGCGCGCCCGATCGCCGCGGTGGCCTGCCCGAGCGAGACGCCCAGCGGCAGGTTGAACGAGATCGTCGAAGCGGCCAGCAGACCCTGGTGATTGACCGCCAGCGGCGTGTTGGACATCTCCCACGTGGCCAGCGTGGCCAGCGGCACCTGTGCGCCGGACGGCGCGACCACGTACACGTCGTTCAGCGACGACGGCTGCTCCAGGTACTGCGGCGCAGCTTCCATCACGACGTGATACTGGTTCAACGGCTCGTAGATGGTGGAGACCTGGCGCTGGCCGAAGGCGTCGTTCAACGTCGAGTCGACCAGGTTCATGTTCAGGTTCAGCCGATCGACCGTGTTGCGATCGACATGCAGGTAGGTCCGCAGCCCCTTGTCCTGCGCGTCGGTGTTCACGTCGGCCAGTTCCGGCAGCGTGCTGAGCGCGGCGCGGATGCGCGGCTCCCACTGGCGCAACTCGTTGACGTCGGAGTCCTGCAGCGTGTACTGGTACAGCGAATTGCTCTGGCGCGCTCCCATCCGCAGGTCTTGCACCGGCTGCAAGAACAGGTTGGCGCCGGGCACATGTGCCAGTTTGCCGCGCAGCCGCGCGATCACCTGGTCGCTGGTGGAATGTGTCACGGCGATCGGTTTGAGCACCAGGAACACGAAGCCCCCGTTGGTCTGTCCGCCCCCGGTAAATCCGTTGGCGGTCTGAACCGCCGGATCGGCAGCGACGACTTCCAGGAATTGCGCGAGCTTCTTCGACATCGCCTGGAACGAAATGCTCTGGTCCGCCTGCAGGCCCCCCATGATCAAGCCGGTTTCCTGCGTCGGAAACAGTCCCTTCGGGATCCGGACGAAGAGGAAAACGTTGGCCACGATGGTGACGGCCAGCACGAGCAGAGTGATCACGGGGTGCCGCAGCGCAACGACCAGCGAGCGCTCGTAGCCTCGGGCGGTGGTCGTTCCGATCCGCGTGACCGGGGTCCAGAACGCGCTCGCGAGGGCCGCCATCAGCCGCCGCCAGCCTGATTGCACGGGCGCCACGGCAGCGCGCGGTTCTCGGCGCAACAGCCGAGCGCACATCATCGGCGTGGTGGTCAGCGACACGATCAGCGAAATCAGGATCGCGACCGACAAGGTGACTGCGAACTCGCGGAACAAGCGCCCGAGAAATCCGCCCATCGCCAGGATCGGGACGAACACGGCGATCAGCGACAGGCTCATCGACAGCACGGTGAAGCCGATCTCGCGCGCTCCGCGCAGCGCCGCCTCCATCGGCGACATTCCGCCCTCGACGTGTCGCGTGATGTTCTCCAGCACGACGATGGCGTCGTCCACCACGAAGCCGGTGGAGATGGTCAACGCCATCAGCGTCAGATTGTTCAGGCTGAATCCGCACAGGTACATCACGGCGAACGTCCCGATCAGCGACACCGGGACCGCCACCGCCGGAATCAGCGCGGCCCGGGCGTCGCGCAGGAACAGGAACACCACGAAAATGACCAAGCTCACGGCGATGATCAGCGTGCGCTGGGTCTCCTTCAGCGAAGCGCGGATGGTGGGCGTGCGCTCCATCATCACGCGCATATCGATCGCGGCCGGGATCGACGCGCGCAGCACGGGCAGTAACTCCTTGACCCGGTCGATCGTTTCCAGGATGTTGGCGCCTGGCTGGCGGCGCACCAGGATCAGGATCGCCTGCTTGCCGTTGGAAAGCGCGAGGTTGCGCACGTCCTGCACCGAGTCCTGCACGCTTGCCACGTCGGACAGCCGCACCGGCGCCCCGTTGTGGTAGGCGATGATCAGCGGCAGGTATTCGGCGGCCGTGCGCGCCTGGTCGTTGGCGCCCACCTCCCAGGTCCGCTCCGCGTCTTCGAGCATTCCCTTGGGCCGGTTCGAGTTGGTCGCGGCGATTGCGGTCCGCACCGTCTCGAGCGGAATGCCGGCGCGGTTCAGCGCCGCGATATTCATCTCGACGCGGACCGCCGGCAGCGCGCCGCCGCTGACGTCGACCTGCCCGACGCCGCTCACCTGGGAGATCCGCTGCGCGAGCACCGTCGATGCGACGTCGTACATCTGGCCACGGGTCAGGGCGTCCGAGGTCAGCGTCAGGATCATGACCGGCGCGTCCGACGGATTGGACTTGTGATAGGTCGGATTGCTCGGAAGTCCCGACGGCAGCAGCGGCCGGGCCGCGTTGATCGCCGCCTGCACGTCGCGCGCGGCGCCATCGATGTCGCGCGACAGGTCGAACTGCAACGAGATCCGCGTGGATCCGAGCGAGCTGGCCGAAGTCATCTCGGTAATGCCGGCGATCATTCCGAGCGACCGTTCCAGCGGCGCAGCCACGGTGGCCGCCATCGTGTCCGGGCTCGCGCCCGGCAGCGACGCCTGCACCGAGATCGACGGAAAGTCCAGCTGCGGCAGCGGCGCCACCGGCAGGCTCGAGTACCCGAGGGCACCGGCCAGCGCGATCGCCGCGGTCAGCAGCGTGGTCGCGACCGGCCGGACGATAAAAATCGAGGACAGGTTCATCGGCTACTTCTCCCCTCTCCCCGCCAGTGAGAAGGGCCGGGGGTCGACTTCTCCCCCCTCCCACGCCAGTGAGAGGGGCCGGGGATCGACTTCTCCCCTCTCCCACGCCAGTGAGAGGGGCCGGGGATCGACTTCTCCCCTCTCCCACGCCAGTGGGAGAGGGGCCGGGGGTGAGGGTGTCGAGTCACGCGGCAACCCTCGCCTTGGTCTGCAACCGCTGCGCCAGCCGGTCGAACGCCAGGTAGATCACGGGCGTCGTGAACAACGTCAGCGCCTGGCTGACGATCAGCCCGCCGACGATCGTGATCCCGAGCGGGTGGCGCAGCTCGGAGCCGACGCCGGTGCCGATCATCAGCGGCAGCGCTCCGAACAGGGCCGCCAGCGTGGTCATCATGATCGGGCGAAAGCGCAGCAGGCAGGCCCGATAGATCGCTTCGGGCGCGGGCAGGTTTTCGTGCCGCTGCGCCTCTAGCGCGAAGTCGATCATCAGAATCGCGTTCTTCTTGACGATTCCGATCAGAAGGATGATGCCGATGATCCCGATCACCCCCAGGTCGTGGCCCGAGATCAGCAGCGCGAGCAAGGCGCCGATGCCGGCCGACGGCAGCGTCGACAGGATCGTGATCGGGTGGATATAGCTTTCGTACAGCACGCCCAGCACGATGTACATGGTCACCACCGCGGCCATGATCAGCAGCACCTCCGATCCCAGCGCGGCGCGGAAGGCGAGCGCCGCCCCCTGGAATTCGGTCCGGATCGATGCGGGCAGATGCAGCTGCTGCTCAACGGATTCGACCGCGGACACCGCATCGCCCAGCGAGACGTTTGGAGCCACGTTGAACGAAACCGTGGTGGCAGGAAACTGCGCCAGGTGGTTCAGCACCAGGGGCGTCGGGCGCTCGGCCACGTGCGAGATCGCCGACAGCGGCACTTGCGGACCGGTGGTCGACGGTACGTACAGCTGCCCGAGCGCGTCCAGCCCGCGCTGGGCCTGGGGCGAGACTTCCAGCACGACCCGGTACTGGTTGGACTGGGTGAAGATCGTCGAAACGAGCCGCTGGCCGTAGGCGTCGTACAGCACGCTGTCGATCGCGGCCACCGTGACCCCCAGTCGCGAGGCCGTATCGCGGTCGATGTCGATGTAGGCCTGCAGTCCCTGCTCCTGCGAGTCGGCGGCGACCTCGCCCAGTTGCGGAAGCTGTCGCAGCCGGTCGACCAGCTTCGGAACCCACACCGACAGGTCGTCCGGATTGGACGAGTCCAGCGTGAACTGGTACTGCGTGCGCGAGATGCGGTCCTCGATCGTCAGGTCCTGCACGGGCTGAAGGTACAGCGTGATTTGCGGTACCGCGAGAGCGCGCTGCTTCAGGCGCTGCAGGACCGTCGCCAGGTCCGAGCGCTCCGAGCGGGGCTTCAGATTGATCGTCATGCGGCCGGTATTGAGGCTTTGATTGACGCCGTCGACGCCGATCTGCGAGCTCAGGCTGTCGACCGCGGGATCCTGCAGGATCACGTCGGCCAGCGACTGCTGGCGGCTCGCCATCGACTCGAACGACACCGATTGAGGCGCTTCCGTGATGCCCTGGATCGCGCCGGTGTCCTGCTGGGGCAGGAACCCCTTGGGCACGAGCACGTACAGGGCGACGGCCAGCCCCAGGGTGCCGATCGCTACCCACAGCGTCAGTGTCTGGTGCGCCAGGACCCGCCGCAGAGCCCACCCGTAGCCGGTCAGCATCGAATCGAACCAGCGGCCGGTCAATCGCAGCACCCAGGACTTCTGCTCGTCCGGCACATGGCGCAGCAGCCGGGCACTCATCATCGGCGTCAGCGTCAGCGACACGGCCGCCGAGATCAGGATGGCGACAGCCAGCGTGATGGCGAATTCGCGAAACAGGCGTCCGACCACCTCGGACATGAACAACAGCGGGATCAGTACCGCGATCAGCGAGATGGTCAGTGAAATGATCGTGAAGCCGATCTGGCCAGCTCCCTTCAGTGCCGCCTGCATCGGAGACTCGCCCGCTTCTACGTAACGCGCGATGTTCTCGATCATCACGATGGCGTCATCGACCACGAATCCGGTCGCCACCGTCAGCGCCATCAAGGTCAGGTTGTTGATGCTGAATCCGGTCAGGTACATCACGCCAAAAGTCCCGACGATCGACAGCGGAACGGCCACGGCCGGGATCACGGTGGCGGAGGCGCTGCTCAGAAAGATGAAGATCGCCAGCACCACCAGCACGACCGCGAGCATCAACTCGTATTGAACGTCGCGCACCGAGGCGCGAATCGTGATCGTCCGGTCGGTCAAAACGGTCACGTCGATCGCGGCCGGCAGGCCCGTCCGCAGCTGCGGCAGCAGCGACTTGATGCGGTCGACCACCTCGATCACGTTGGCGCCGGGCTGGCGCTGGATGCTCAGCACGATGCCGGGCGTGCGGTTGGCCCAGGCGGCCAGCCGGACGTTTTCGGCACCGTCGACCACGTCCGCTATATCCGACAGCCGCACCGGCGCGCCGTTGCGGTAAGCGATCACGATCTGCCGGTAGTCGGATGCCGAGCGCAACTGATCGTTCGCGTCGATCGTCGAGGCGCGCAGCGGCCCGTCGAAGCTGCCCTTGGCCTGGTTCACGTTCCCGTTGGCGATCGCGGTGCGCACGTCGTCCAGCGACAGACCCACTGAGGCAACCGCGCGCGGGTTGACCTGCACGCGAACGGCCGGCTTCTGGCCGCCGCTGATCGTCACCAGCCCGACGCCGTTCAATTCGGACAGCTTGGGCGCCAGCCGCGTATCGGCCAGGTCCTCGATCTGCGTGGTCGGCAGCGTTTTGGAGGTCAGGGCCAGCGTCAGCACGGCGGTATCGGCCGGATTGACCTTGCTGTAGACCGGAGGCATCGGAAGATCGACCGGCAGGAAGTTGAACGCGGCATTGATCGCCGCCTGCACCTCCTGCTCGGCCACGTCCAGCGACAGCTTCAGGTCGAAACGCAGCGTGATGGTCGAGGAGCCGCCGGAGCTGGACGACCACATCTCCGTCAGCCCGGGCATCTGCCCGAACTGCCGCTCCAGCGGAGCGGTGATCGAGGAGGTCACCACGGAAGGACTGGCGCCCGGATACAGCGTGGTGACCTGGATCGTCGGGTAGTCGATCTGCGGCAGCGCCGATTGCGGCAGCAGCGTGTAGGCCACCATCCCGGCCAGCATCACCGCGATCATCAGCAGCGAAGTGGCGACCGGCCGAAGAATGAAGGTGCGCGATGGATTCACCGCGGAACTCTCGATTCTGGAGACAGCCGACCGAAACCTCCCGCCCGATCGCCCCTCGCCCGCGCCTTTCTACATTGGCTGGGGGAGCAAGAGGGGGCCGGCCCAGCCCCCTCGTTCTCTTCCTCCCCCTTTTCGGCCGAAGGCCGGAAAGGGGAGGGGGTGAGGGCGACCATTACGGCGCTCCGGGCGACGATCCGGGATCCCTCTTCTTGCCCGTGCCCCCGGAACCCGGCGCGCCGGGCGCGCGAGTCGGTGCCGCGCCGGCGCCGTGCGTGGCGGGCACGATCAACTCGACGGAGGCGCCGTCGCGCAACTTGTCCACTCCGTCGACCACCACGCGCTCGTTGGCGGCCAGGCCGTCCAGGACCTGGGCCCGGTTGCCCTCGGTCGGCCCCAGTTTCAGCGGCCGGATTTGCACCGTGTTGTCGGGCTTGACGACGTACACGTAAAGCCCCGGCGCTCCGCGTTGAACTGCAGCGCTCGGAATCGTCAGCGCATTGGCGATCCGCTCCAGGTGAAGATGAACATTGACGAACTGGTTCGGAAACAGCGTGCTGTCGCCGTTGGCGAACTCTGATTTCAGCTTGACCGTTCCGGTCGTCGTGTCGATCTGGTTGTCGGTCGTCAGCAGCGCCCCGGTGCTCAGCAATGTCTGGCCGTCGCTGTCGTACGCGTCCACCTGCAGTCGGCCGCCGGAGCTGATGCGCCGCTGCACGGCGGGCAGCCGCTCCTGCGGGATCGGGAACACGATGTCGATCGGCTGCACCTGCGTGATGACCACCAGCCCGTTGGCATCGGAGGCGTGCACCACGTTGCCGAGATCGACCTGGCGCAGGCCGACGCGCCCGTTGATCGGCGAGATGACGTGCGTGAAGGACAACTGCAGTCGGGCGTTGTCGACCTGAGCCTGGTCCGCCAGCACCAGCGCCTTGTCCTGCGCCACCAGCGCGACCTGGCTGTCGTACTGCTGCTTGGGGATCGAGTCGTCCGCGATCAGTGAGCGGTAGCGTTCCAGGTCGACCTCGGCATTGGCGAGCTGGGCCTTGTCCTTTTCCAACGTGGCCAGCGCGCTGTCCAGAGCGACCTGGAAGGGCCGCGGGTCGATCACGGCCAGCAGATCGCCGACGTGAACCATCTGGCCCTCGCGGAAGGCCACCTGCACCAGTTCTCCATCGACCCGCACGTGCAGCGTGACCGTATTGCGCGCGATCACGGTGCCCAGCGCGCTCAGCGTAACTTCGAAATCGGGCTGGATCGTCGCGAGCTGTGTGGCCACCGGGATCGGACGATCGGAGTCCGAACCGCGCGTGCCTTTGGCATCCTGGGCGGGCGGCTGGTCCTTCGTCAGGCGCCACGTCGCGGCGCAGAGCACGAGCACCGCCAGCGCTGCCACCGGCCACCAGCGCTTGAGCCAGCCCGCCCGCTTGGGGGACTGTGCTGGTGCCGTACTACCCTCGGGAAGACTCATCGGCTTGATCTGAAAGTTCCGAACAAACGTGCCATTGGATCCACGCGCGGATCCAGGGGTTCCACGCAGCCTGCGCGCTGGCCGACACCAGGCCAGCGCGCACAGCCTATCTTAGATGAGCAGTGTTTCCGCCCGCGGACGACTCGTCGCGATGGGCCGATTGTCGGCGCTTAAGGCGCAGATGCAAACGGAAACGTTCCGGAATTCGCGGTTGACGCGCGGTTAACGCACGGGCGCCGCCGGCACCACGCGCCACCCGCTCGGGCAAACCGGTACGTACGGATAGTAGCCACCGGCCGATTCGCAGTAGTACCAGTACTGCGGCGGGGGCGGAGCCGCCGGCGCTGGAGGTGGCGCCGGTGCGGGGGCCACCGGCGCTACGACAACGGGTGGCACGTACGGGTCCGGATACGGATAGACGGGCGCCGGATAGAAGTACCACAGACCCCCGGTGGCCCACCACCAGCCATAGCGGCCCTCGTGAAAATCGTGCTCCCAATGCCCTTCACGCCAGACATGGTAGTCGTGCTCGTGGAAGCGCTCGATCCCGCCATGCCAGCGCCCGCCCTCGTAGAAACGCTCGGGTCCGTGGAACCGGCCTTCCTCGCGTCCGCCGCCACGATGCTCTTCTTCGCGTCCGCCGCCACGATGCTCATCGGCACGGGCGGGCAGTGCCAACG
>Ga0307475_10002748_pt1 | contig 10627 bp, 8 predicted proteins | sample atmos_gasesECM1C_FD_203317 | JGI IMG/M metagenome (GOLD analysis project Ga0307475, IMG submission 203317) | Hardwood forest soil microbial communities from Morgan-Monroe State Forest, Indiana, United States - atmos_gasesECM1C_515 | ecosystem: Environmental > Terrestrial > Soil > Temperate...
CCGCTTCACCAGGCTGCGGCGGGGAGCTGCCGGGCGCCACGATGTGCAGAACGCGGTCGTGAGCCTCTCCCTTGCGGGTATCGGTGATGGCGAGGCGTTCGCCGCTGGCCCGCAGCAGCGCGCCGGTGTCGCCCGCCTGCCCCCCGCCCTGCGGGTAGAACACGGTCCGGTCGAGCTCGATGCCGCGCTCGCTGGCGGCGAGTACCCGTGCGGTGGCGGTCTTGAGATAAGCGTCGTCCCGGAACAGCAACTCGGTCATCATGGCTGTGATCGCGTCGGTGTGAGATAGAATTCGCTTCGCAATGAGCGCCTACGCCTATCGTATCGTGAACGTGTTCACGCAGGGACGCGTCCCGCTGAGCGGCAATCCGCTGTGCGTGTTCGAGCGGGCCCAGACGCTCGATGCCGCAAGAATGCAGGCGCTGGCGCTGCAGTTCAACCTGTCGGAGACCACCTTCATCCTGCCCTCCGAGCGCGCCAGCGCCCGGGTGAGGATCTTCACGCCCAGCTACGAAATGTCCTTCGCCGGGCATCCGACGCTCGGCACGGCGCACGTGTGCCGCGCGCTCGGACTGGCGGGAGATCGGCTCACCCTGGAGATGCCCGCGGGGATCATCACGGTGCGCGCCAGCGCCGACCGCTGGACGCTGCAGGCCAAGGCCCCTACCTGGCGCGAAGTGCAGGAGCCGCGCCTGACACTGGCGGCAATGCTGGGACTCGACGAGCACGACATAGGGGAGCGGCCGCTGTGGGTGAACGCGGGCACGGAGCAGCTCATCGTGCCGCTGAACAGCGAGGCCGCGGTGCGGCGCCTGCGGGTGCGCGCCGATCTGCTGGCGCAGCTGCCGAGCGTCGACGGCCGCAGCATGGCGTATGTATTTGCCCCCTCGGGCGCCGGACTCCTGGCGCGCTTTTTCTTCCCCCATGGCGGTACGGCGCTGGAAGATCCGGCGACCGGGTCGGCGACGGCGAATCTGGGCGGCTGGTGTCTCGCGATGGGCCGCGCGCTGCCCTGCGAGTTTGAAATCTCTCAGGGCGAGTACATCGGACGGCCGTCGGCGCTGCGGTTGCGCGTGGACGCGGAGCGCCAGATCTTCGTGAGTGGCGAAGTCATCGAGCTCGGTCGGGGAACGATCAACCTGTGAGAGTGCCGCACAATGAAACTGTCCGACTTCAAGGTGCTCACGTTCGACTGCTACGGCACTCTGATCGACTGGGAGAGTGGCCTGTACGCTGCCCTGCAGCCGCTGCTGCGTGCAATGAATACCCCGCCCGGGCGCGAGGAGGCGCTGGCGCAGTTCGCGCAGCACGAGGCGGCGCAACAGGCGGCGACCCCTGCCATGCGCTACCCGGAGCTGCTCGCCGAGGTGCACCGGCAGCTCGCGCGCCACTGGGGTGTCACGCGGGCGGCCGCAGATCACGCGGCGTTCGGCAGCTCGGTGCCGCAGTGGCCGGCGTTCGCTGACACGCCCGCAGCACTGCAATACCTCAAGCGCCACTACAAGCTCGTCATCCTCTCGAACGTCGATCGTGAGAGCTTCGCAGGCAGCAACCTGAAGCTCGGAGTCGCCTTCGATGCGATCTGCACCGCGCAGGATATCGGCTCGTACAAACCCGATCCGCGCAATTTTCACTATCTGCTCGACACGCTGGCGAAGCTCGGGTTTGGCCGGCAGCAGATCCTGCACACCGCACAGAGCCTCTACCACGACCACGCGCCGGCCAAGGCACTGGGGCTCGCCTCTGCGTGGATTGACCGCCGGCATGAGCGCTCTGGGTGGGGCGCGACGGTGCCACCGGCCGGCACTCCGGCCTTTGACTTTCGCTTCGAGAGTCTCGCGCAGATGGTCGCAGCCCACGAGCGGGAATTGCCCCGCTGATCCCGCGGGAGCGCGGTGCCGGCGCGGCGACCCCGTGATGGCTTAGAAATTGACCATCGACGTCATGTTCGCCGTCACCATGACCGCTGTCGGATAGACGACGAAATGGATGGGATCGGGATTGGCAGCGCTCTCGTCGATGCTCGGATCGTCCGGATCGCACGTGAACGCCACGGTGTAGCTCCCCGCCGGGAGGAACGCGACACTGTACGCGTAGTCATTCATCGAATTGAGCGCCGCCGTCGCGGTAGTTAAGGGCTGCGGCCCCACCGCGGGGTCCGTGTCGGTCATGGGTGGATTGAAGATGTCGTCCGGTGTAACGCCGCCTCCCGCGTACACGTACACGACCGGCGGCCGGGTGGTGCAATTGGTATTGGACGGATTGGACAGGGTCGACGCTGTGAAGGTCCCGCTGATCGTGCCCACCTGAGTGTTGTCGACCAGCCGAAGAACCGGTTTGAGGAGGTAGTCGGGAGATAAGCCCTGCGGTGCGATCAGGGATTTGCTCAGCACAAAGTCCACCGTGAAGTTCGCCGCGCCGCCGACCGGCATGGTGAAGCCCTGAATGAGCTTCAGCCCGGTCTCAGCTCCGCTGGGGATGGTCAGTCCGTGCTGGCCGCCGGTCGAGTCCATCACGAAGGACGCGCTGGCGCTCGTGTCCACCATCAGACGCACCCATTCGTACTGCCCTGCGGGAATCGTGGCCCCATTGAGAAAGGTGGCGGTGGTGCCCCCCTGCAGGGTCAGAAGATCGAAGCCCTTCTCGGGCGAGAACATGAAGTCGATGGCATTGCCGCCGACCGGCTTCACCTCGACGCCGGTGAATTGAATCCATACCTTGGTGACGCCGCTGACCGGTGCGTCGGTGAGTCCCAGGTTCAAGGTCGACATCGACATCGAAGTCGACATGGAGCCTCCCCCGCCGCAGGAGCCCAGCAACAGGGTGCAGGCGGACAGGGCGCAGGCGGACAGGGCTGAAACGGTGCCTCGGGCCGATGACCTGAGCATGCAGATCCTCCCACGGGTTTGTGCGGCGAGTATGGGCTGCGTCCCAGCCACTGGCATGGTGTCGCCGTTCGTAGACGGACCGTGCCCCCAAGGCCGTGCGCGGATGCTGCGCGCGGCGCGGTCAAAGCCCGGCGAGCAGCCGCCCCGGGTTGAAAATGCCGTGCGGGTCGAAACGCTCCTTCAGGCGGCGGTGCAGCCGCACGAGCACCGGTGGCAGCGGGTGGAAGCGTCCAGCGGGCGCGGGACCCCGCCAGCACAGTGCCGTACCGCCGGCCGCGCAGGCCAGGGCGCGCACATCGGCATCACCCGCCGGGTCCGCATACCAGCGAAGCGCACCGCCCCAGTCGATCAGGGGCTCACCGGGCACACCGAGTGGCGGGGCTGCAGCGGGAACCGACAGCCGCCAGATGATGCCGCTATTGAACAGGGGCATTCGGCAGTGCCGCAATGCCTCCCACCAGGCGTGTGCGCTGGCCGAGTCGATGGCGTCCCCGCCGATGCGCTCGCGCGCGGAGCGCACCGCCGGCTCTGCTCCGGAGAGCCGCAGCCAGGCGCTGCCCTGCCACCAGGCGCCGCCCGAGATCGGCACGCCCAGCGCCGACCAGCGATTGAAGGATTCCACCGCGGCCGCAGGCGGCAACTCGAGCCGCAGGGTCTGCTCGGCGCGGGGCCGGGGCAGCACCTTGAGTGAGATCTCGGTGATGACACCTAAGATGCCGAGCGAGCCGCACAGCAGCCGCGAGACGTCGAAACCGGCGACGTTCTTCATCACCTGGCCGCCGAAGCGCAGTAACTCGCCATCCCCGGTCAGGAGTCTCGTTCCCAACACGAAATCGCGCGCCGCGCCGGCGTACACACGGCGCGGTCCCGACAGGCCGGCGGCGATCGTCCCGCCGATGCTCGGGTCAGCGCCGAACCCCGGAGGCTCAAAGGCGAGAAACTGGCCGTGTGCGGCGAGCGCAGCTTCGATCTGCGACAAGGGCGTGCCGCAACGAGCCGTGATGACCAGCTCCGAGGGCTCGTAGTCGACGATGCCCTGGTGAGCGCTCAGCTCGAGCACCTCCCCCGCGAGACTCTCGCCGTAGAAGTCCTTGGTGCCCGCCCCCTTCAACCGCAGCGCCTGGCGCGTGCGGTGCGCAGCGCTCACCCGCTCACGCAACTCAGCCAGCACGACGTCGGCGCTCGCGCCCATCGGGTCGTGCTAGAAGCGCGGCAGATCCGCGTGTGGCAGCGCGCCGTGGTGCACGCGCATCCTGCCGTACTCCGCGCAGCGCGCCAGCGTTGGAATCACCTTGCCCGGATTGAGCAGGCCCGCCGGGTCGAACGCCTCCTTCACGGCGGCGAAGGCGGCGCGCTCCGCGGGAGAGAATTGTACGCACATGGAGTTGAGCTTCTCGACACCGACCCCGTGCTCGCCGGTAATGGTCCCACCGAGCTGCACGCACAGCTCGAGGATCTCGGCGCCGAAGCGCTCGGCCCGCTCCCATGAGTCGTGGTCATTGGCGTCGAACAGGATCACCGGGTGCAGGTTGCCGTCGCCGGCGTGAAACACGTTCATGCAGCGCAGCGCGTAACGCACCTCCATGCGCTCGATCGCCTGCAGCACCTCGCCAACGTGCCGGCGTGGAATGGTGCCGTCCATGCAGTAGTAGTCCGGCGACAGGCGCCCGGCGGCGGGGAAGGCGTTCTTGCGCCCTGACCACCAGCGCAGGCGTTCCGCTTCCGAGCCCGACACCCGCAGCGTGCGGGCGCCGGCGCTGCGCAGCACCAGCTCGATTTCGCGCACCTGGTCGGCGACTTCCTCGGGCGTGCCATCCGACTCGACCAGCAGAATCGCGGCCGCGGTCAGGTCATACCCGGCGTGCGCGAAGGGCTCGACCGCGGCGGTCGCCTGGCGGTCCATCATCTCGAGCGCCGCCGGAATGATGCCGGTGGCGATCACCGCGGCGACCGCGCTGCCGGCGCTGTGCACGTCGGCGAACGAAGCCATGACCAGCTGCGCGCAGGGCGGCCGCGGAATGAGCTTCACGGTCACCTCGGTGACGATCATCAGCAGGCCCTCGGAGCCGATGGTGAGCGCCAGCAGGTCCAGGCCCGGGCCGTCCGGCGCGCGGCCGCCCAGCTCGAGCAGCTCTCCTTCCATGGTGTAGCCGCGCACACCGAGCACGTTGTGCACCGTCAGGCCGTACTTGAGGCAGTGAACACCGCCGGAGTTTTCCGCTACGTTGCCGCCGATGGAGCAGGCGACCTGGGAGGAGGGGTCGGGCGCGTAGTACAGGCCGTGCACTGCGGCCGCTTCCGACACCCGCAGGTTGGGCACTCCCGGCTCGAGCCGTGCAATGCGGGCGTGCGGATCGATTTCCAGGATGCGGTTCAGCCGCGCGCACGACAGCAGCACACCCTGTGCATGCGGCGTCGCGCCCCCGGACAAGCCAGTGCCGGCCCCGCGCGCGACCACCGGCACCTTGAGCCGGCTGCAGCACAGCAGCACCTGTCGCAGCTGTTCGTCGGTGCGGGGCAGCACCACGAGCCCGGGGAGTTGTCTGAACACGGTCAGTCCGTCGCACTCGTAGGGGCGGCGCTCCTCTTCCCGGGACAGTACGCAATCCTCAGGCAGGATCCTGCGCAGCGCGGCGGCGATGTCGGTCTCGGCCATGGCGCCATCCTAGCGCGACCGCCGGGCGCGTGGCAGGTTCGCACTTGGCGCTGCCGGAGAAGTCCATGCCGCAAACCGATCAGTTCCTGCGGTGGCGCGTGACCATAATGGGGCGTCAGCCCCGCAGGACACCCCTAATGGACGAGCAGCAGCAGACAGATCAGCCCGCACGATCCCGCCGTCCCAGCGGCCGTGATGCCAAGATCGCGGCGCGCACCGCGCGCAGCCTCGCCTTCGTACCGTACATCACCCGCAACATCCCGTATTACGAGGTTCTGGGGAGTGAGGGGCTGGAGCTCCTCGAGCACAACGCCGACACCATCCTCGAAGAGATCGGCATCGATTTCCGTGAGGATCCGGAGTCGCTCAAGATCTGGAAGGATGAGGGTGCCGACGTCCGGGGCGAGCGGGTGCGCTTTCCACGCGGCATGTGCCGCAGCATCGTGCGGCGTTCCGCGCCGCAGGAATTCACTCAGTATGCGCGCAACCCCGCGCGCAATGTGGTGATCGGCGGCAACCGCACGGTGTTCGCGCCCGCCTACGGATCGCCGTTCGTGCGCAACCTCGACGAGGGCCGGCGCTACGCCCGCATCGAGGACTTCCGCAATTTCGTGAAGCTCGCGTACATGGCGACCTCACTGCATCACTCCGGCGGCACCATCTGCGAGCCGGTCGATCTGCCGGTGAACAAGCGGCACTTCGATATGGTGTACAGCCACATGAAGTACAGCGACAAGCCGTACATGGGCTCGGTTACCCATCCGGATCGGGCGCGCGACACCGTCGAGATGACCCGGATTCTGTTCGCAGACGCCTACACCGATCCCGCGACCGGCAAGCCACGCACCTGCGTCATCAGTCTCATCAACGCCAACTCGCCGCTCACCTGGGATGCGACCATGCTGGGGGCGCTGAAGACCTACGCGCGCGCGAACCAGGCGACCATCGTCACGCCGTTCATCCTCGCCGGCGCCATGTCGCCCGTGACGGTGGCGGGAACCGTGGCCCAGACTCTCGCCGAGGCGCTCGCCGGCATGGCGCTCGCACAGCTGGTGAATCCGGGCGCGCCGGTGGTGCTCGGCAGTTTCGCGTCCTCGCTGTCGATGCAGTCGGGCGCGCCGACCTTCGGTACGCCCGAGCCCGCGCTCGTCCTGTACACCATGGCGGCGCTGGCGCGGCGGCTGGGAGTGCCGTTTCGCTCCGGTGGGGCCCTGTGCGCTTCCAAGATTCCGGACGCGCAGGCGGCGTATGAGTCGGCCAACACCCTCATTCCGACCTGTCTGGGCGGCGTCAACTTCGTGCTGCACACCGCCGGATGGCTCGAGGGGGGCCTGTCGATGGGTTATGAGAAGTTCGTCATGGACACCGACCAGGCGGGCATGATGCATACGCTGCTCGCCGGCGTCGACCTGTCGGACAACGGCCAGGCGCTCGATGCCATCCGCGAAGTCGGTCCCGGCAAGCATTTCCTAGGCTGCGCGCACACACAGGCGAACTTCCAGACGGCGTTCTACCGCTCGCCGCTTGCCGACAACAACAGCGTCGAGCAATGGGAAGCGGAAGGTGGCAAGGACATGGCGCAGCGCGCCAACGCCTTGTGGAAGCGCCAGCTCGAGCAGTATGAAGCGCCGCCGCTTGATCCGGCCGTGGACGAAGCGCTGCTCGACTACATCAGGCGGCGCAAGGCGTCGTTCCCGGACTCAAACGTGTAGCGTTGCGGGCGTAGGGTGGGCGCGAGCTAGGCGGCCAGGAAGCCGGCCAGCGCGGCGACGATTGCCTCAGGCGCGTCTTCCTGAACCAGGTGCCCGGCGTGCGCGACCGCACGCAACCGCGCGCGCGGGATGATCCGCTGCAACTGCTCGCCGCGCTCGATCGGGATCCAGCGATCCTCGGCTCCCCACAGAATCTGCGTCGCGCAGCGCACCTCGCGGTAGTGCGGCTCGACCTCGTCGGTGTAGCGGCGATCCATCTGCGCCATCTGGCGATAGAACGCCGCCTGTCCCGTCTCCCCGAGCCAGGGGGCGACGTAGGGCGCAAGTTCCTCGTCCAGCATCGCCCGCTGTATGGCGCCGCGGATGTAGACGGCAACGATCGCCTCGTGGATGTAGGGCGGGAGACCACGGAACGCCGCTTCGTTCTGGCGAACGTGCGCGACGAAAGGTGAGCCCCACGGCGCGAGCGCCACCGGGTCAATCAGAGTCAGGCTGCGGTAATCCCTGCCATTGAGCAGATGCGCGCGTAGTGCGGTGGCACCGCCGAAGTCGTGGGCGACGACATCCGGTCGGGCGAGTCCCCAGTGGTCGAGCAATTCGCTGAGCAGCAGATTCTGAACGCCCAGCGACACATCCTGGTTGTCCGCTTTCTCGGACTGGCCATAGCCAAGCAGATCAAAGCAATACACGGTGTGCGAATCGGCGACCTGCGGGATGACGCGATGCCAGACGTGCGACGAGAAGGGCGTGCCATGCACGAAGACCACGGCAGGACCGCTGCCGCTCACCGCATAACGAACGATCTGCCCCCGAAAAACATAGCTCCGGTCGAGCACCAGAGGCGCGGGGCGCATCACGCTCCCGAACGGCGCGGGCGCGCCCGTGCGCGCGGCGCGGCGGCCTTGGCAGCCGGCAGCTGTACTAGCTGGCGCAGATGCAGGTACGGCTCGGTCGTGTGCGGAATGCCCATCGCTGCCACGAAATGAGCCTGGAATTTCGGCTCGATCGCGGTCTCGATCTTTTCCACGCGCTGCACCAGCTCCTCGACGGTTTTGCGCGAGGCCTTATCGAGCAGCGCGATGCGAGCGCCGGTGCCTGCAGCGTTGCCGGCCGATGACACCTGCGACAGCTCGCAGTCGGGAATCATCCCGAGGATCGTCGCGTATTTGACGTCGATATGATTGCCGAACGCGCCGGCCAGCCGGATGCGGTCAACCTGGTTAACGCCCATGTGGTCCATCAGCAGCCTCACGCCCGCGTGCAGCGCCGCCTTGGCGAGCTGAATCGCCCGCACGTCGTTCTGGGTGATCTGCAGTGGCGTCGCAGCTCGATACACCGTGTACGCATAGGTGCGCCCGGTCTGTACGATGCGATCGCTGCGCGCGGCGAGAGCGCCGTTCACCACCCCGTCCTGGCTGATGATGCCGGCGAGATACATTTCGGCGATGACTTCGATGATCCCCGAACCGCAGATGCCGGTTACACCCGAGCGGGCGACGGCCTCGTTGAAGCCGGGCTCATCCGACCACAGATCGGAGCCTATGACCTTGAACTTCGCTTCGAGTGTCGCGGGATCGATGCGCACGCGCTCGATCGCCCCGGGAGCCGCGCGCTGACCGCAGCTGATCTGCGCACCCTCGAAGGCGGGTCCTGTGGGGCTCGAGCAGGCAAGCAGCCGCTGACGATTGCCGAGGACGATCTCCGCGTTGGTGCCGACGTCGACCAGCAGCGTGAGCTTCTCGGAAAGGTCGGGACGCTCCGCGAGGATCATGGCGGCGGCATCCGCGCCCACGTGACCGGCGATGCAGGGCAGGGTGTAGACCCGCGCACCCGGATGCAGAGTGAGCCCCAGCTCGCTGGCGCGCAGGTCGAGCGGGGAATCGGTCGCAAGCGCAAAGGGAGCACCGCCCAACTCCACCGGATCGATGCCGAGCAGCAGATGATGCATGATCGGGTTGCCGACCATGGTCAGCTCGAGAATGTCTGACACCGACACCTTGGCGTCGCGTGCCACCTCGGCGGCGAGCTTGTTGAGCGCAGCGCGCACGGCCTCGGTCATCTGCTGCGCCCCGCCGGGGTGCATCATCGAGTAGGACACCCGGCTCATGAGGTCCTCGCCGAAGCGGATCTGGGGATTCATCGAGCCGCTGGAGGCGACCACCTCGCCGGTTTCGAGATTGCACAGATGGGCGGCGATGGTGGTGGAACCCACGTCCACCGCAAGCCCGTAGACAGAATCGTGAAATCCCGGCCAGACGCCGATCAGCTGCGAACCCGCATGCACCGCGACCGTGACTTTCCAGTGCCCCTTGCGCAGCGCTGCCTGCAGAGTCTGCAGCACCGTCAGGTCGCAGCGCAGGGGGCCGAATTCCCACTCGCGGTGCAGCGCCTCGAGCACTCGCTGCAGATCACCGGACGGATCATGCATGTCGGGCTCGCGCACCTCGACGTAATGAAGATGCACGACCGGATCGAGGGTGATCGGGTGCGCCTCCACCGCCTTGCGCACCACCTGTCGGTGCACCTGGCTGCTCGCGGGCACGTCGACGACGAGGTCGCCCTGGATCCGTGCGGAACAGGACAGCCGGTGCCCGGTAAGCAGCGGTCGGCGCCGCGAGAAGCTCTGCTCGGCCGCGCTCAGGGCGGAGAGATTGGCGGCCTGCGAGCTGACGCCGTGCTTGGGGAAGTCACCCTCCATCACCAGCACCTGGCAGCGCCCGCACAGCGCGCGCCCGCCGCACACCGAGTCGACGTCGACCCCCAGGGTGCGGGCGGCTTGCAGGAGTGGTGTGCCGAGGGGGAAGCGGCCGCGCTTGCCGGACGGCGTAAAGACGACCCATGCGCTGGGCTCACTCGTGCGCAGGTTCTGTGGGTCCTTGTCGCTCACGAAGGACTCTGTGCGCGCCTCCGGTGCCCACCCTCGCGCCGCCCGCGTGCCGTGCCCTCGGGGGTCGCGGCGGCGGCCGCACCCGAGGCCTGCAGCGGCGGCACCTCGCGGAAGCGGCGGATCCAGCGCGCGCAATCCGGGTCGTGACCCATCATGACGTCCGCCGCCATGCACGCCTTGACGATCTCCAGGTGCATAGGGTTCATGATCGCGGAGGTGAGTCCCGCGCCGATCGCCATGGTCAGAAAGGTCGCACTGATGCCCTCGCGCGCGGGCAGGCCGAAGCTCACATTGGATGCGCCGCAGGTGGTATTCACCTTCAGCTCGTTCTTCAGGCGCTTGAGCAGGTGCATGACCTGCCGGCCCGCCTGGTTGATCGCGCCGATCGGCATCACGAGCGGGTCGACCACGATATCGCTCGCCGGGATGCCGTAATCGGCGGCGCGGTGCACGATCTTCTTCGCCACCTCGAAGCGCACGTCGG
>Ga0307475_10002749_pt1 | contig 10627 bp, 6 predicted proteins | sample atmos_gasesECM1C_FD_203317 | JGI IMG/M metagenome (GOLD analysis project Ga0307475, IMG submission 203317) | Hardwood forest soil microbial communities from Morgan-Monroe State Forest, Indiana, United States - atmos_gasesECM1C_515 | ecosystem: Environmental > Terrestrial > Soil > Temperate...
CACGGTCCCGCGCTTTCGAAGGTATCCCAGCCAGCGAAAATCGCCGGCCGCCGTAAACCGCGATACTTTCCCCTTGCGAATCAGGAATCCCGGCGCCAGGACAATCTCGGGATCCGCCAGGGCCAGCCGCTCCTCGCCCCGCTCGAATCGGCCCCGAAGGTGAAAGACGTTCCCTTTCTTGTCCTCCTCGAGCGAATATCGGAGGCCGAAGGGCTCGCCCTCATCCCAGGTGCTAGGAGGGGGCACCCGCGATTTATCCTGGCCGTCCCAGAGCACGAAGCGGCCGGATTTCGCCAGCACCGGCAGGAGGACCTCGGCCAGCGACTCCCGGAGGAGAAAGCTGTCGCGCACGATAAAAGCCGCGCCGTCGATCTCGGCGTCGGCGCCCATGAAGAGCTCCACGACGCGCTGATCGACGGGATCGGTGATCCGGTCGATATGGAACCGGGTAAGCCCCTTCACCTGAGGGACACCCCAGTCCCCGTTCTTCTTGCGGCGCCGGGTCGCAACGCGAATGACCACGAGGCCCCGACGTTCGGCTTCCACCGGATCGGCGTAATAAAGGAAATCCGATTCGGGGCCGGAATCGGCCGGGGGGCGCGGCGGTTCGCTCCGGAAGGTCCCGACGGCTTCCCGCCAGGAGACGGGAGGGCGATCCTGCGGCGGGACGAGGGAGCGCATTGCCGGGAGGACTCCGGCGCCCATGCCTCCCAGGTAGCCTTTCGAGACCCCCCGGACGATGAGCGCCCAGATATGCCTGCAGAACACGCCGCGAGAGCGCTGGGGACAGTCGCAGGACGCCTCAAACGTCCGGTCCCGCAGCCCCAGCCAGACCCGCCGGGCGGGCTGATCGAGAACCACCCCTTCGGCGTAGGTGGCGTCTCCACCGAGCGAATGGACGTCGCCGCGGAGGGCGATCTTGGTTCCCTCTTCCCGGGCCTCCAAGTCGAAACAGTCCGCCACCGAGACGAGGAAGGCGGCGTGAGGATGATCCCGATGAGCCATTACGTCGTCCTGGAGGTGGGCAAGGCGAGATTCTAGCCGGGTCTCCCGGGAAGCGCAAGTCGGCCTCCAGGTCTTCCTCCAGGTCCTCCGGGTCTGGAGGACGCTTGTCGGGGACGAGGTCTCCCGAACAACCCGGCGGCGTTTCGGTGGGAGGGAGGGGCCCCGGCCCCTGGGACTTTCCTCGGGAGTTCCGGAGGGGGCGCCCTCGCCCCCTCCGGAACGGGATCCGCCTAGAGACGCTCGGACGAAGCGCGGAGTTCCAGGGCCGCCAGGGGCTCCCCCCGGGAAAGCTCCAGTTCCGTGCCCACCACGTGCAGCCTGTCCCGGAGGGACCAGGACAATTCGCGGAGCTGCTTGAGCGTCCGGATTCCGACCGTCCGCTCCAGCATGGCCATCGTGGCCGGCTCCTGCTTCTGGTTGAGGGTGACCGCCTCGAAAATGTAGGCCGACCAGCCTTCCAGCTCCCGGAGCCGCTCCAGCACCACCCGCCGATCGTCTTCGGTCATCGGCTCACCGAATCAAAGGTGGCCGTATCGAGCGTGCTGTTGTTGCAGCTGGTGACGGCCAGGCCGATCAGGACGGATCCGGCCATGGGAATGTCGGCCGTCCCTCTCTGGCTCCAGCTTTTCCCATCCGCCGAAATGAATCCCGCAAAGGTGTTCCCCGAGCGGGTGATCCGGATCCAGTAGGGCACGCTCACCGAGATCCCGCCGTCGTTGAAATTCGAGCTCCCGACCTGGACGCGGCCCTGGAAGGAAGCCCCGACCTGGGGGGTGATCAGCATGTCGGCGAAGCGGGAGCCCGCGTCGAGCGTCTCGCGGATCATCACCCCCGCCTGGGCCTTCACGTTCGTGTTCCCAAGAGCCGTCACATGCGCGGTGAGCGAGCCGTCGCCGGCGAGCGTCTGGTAGACATACTGGAACGCGTCCACCGTTCCCCCGATATCCGTCCCCGACCCCTTCACCGTGAAGGTCCCGTTCGAAAAGGTCGCGCTTCCGGCGACGCCGACGGCACCGACATCCTGGTGCAGCCACGGCGAGGGGAGGGCGGTGGAGACTCCCCCGCTCCCGCTGACCGAAACCGAATCGAAGGTCGCGATATCGAGCACGCCGTTGTTATGGCTGGTGACGGCGAGGCCGACGAAGACATCGGCGGACATCGGGACGGACGCCGTTCCCGCGATCGACCAGGAGATCCCGTCGGGCGAGGTGGAGCCGGTGAAGCTGTTTCCACTGCGGGCGATTTTCAGCCAGTACGGGGCGATGACCGAAGGCCCGCCCAGGCTCCATTCGTTGCTCCCCTGCAGGGTCCTGCCCTGGAGCTGGGCTCCGACCGGCGTGATCAGCATGTCCACCCAGGGGGACGACGGATCGAGCGACTCGCGGATCATCACTCCCGCCTGGGCTTTCGTGCTGGTGTTTCCCAGGCTGGTCACGTGAGCCTCGAGCGTGCAGTCCCCGCTGAGCGGCTGGTAGACGAAGTTGAAGGAATCGGTGGTGCCTCCGATATCGGCCCCGGAGGCTTTCACGGTGAAGACGCCGCCGCTCACGCTGGCGCTCCCGGGAACGCCCACGGCTCCCACATCCCCGTCCTTCCACGGGGCGGGAAGCGATCCGCCCCCGGAAGATGAACTGACGGTGAGGAGCGCCGAACTCGACGTCACGCTGCCGACGGAGTTCGACACCAGGACCCGGAAGAGTTCCCCGCTGTCGGCCAAGGCGGTCGGGGGGGTCGTATAGGAAGCTCCCGTCGCTCCGGGAATCGCCACGCCGTTCTTTTCCCACTGGTAGGCGAGGGGAGCCGTCCCCGAGGCTCCTACGGTGAAGGTGGCGGTTTGACCGACCGTCACGGTGCGGCTCGAAGGCTCGCTCGTCACGACCGGCGCGGTCGGGCCTCCGCCGCCCCCCGCCTGCGTCACCGACACGTCGTCCACCCGCAGCACCGCGTTCGCCGGCAGGTTCGCATCGAAGTCCACGAAGAGCTGGGAGTGGGCGCCGGAGTTGAACGTGAAGCTGTAGAACTGGTAGCTGCCGGAGGAGTTGTTCGTGATGGTGACGTACTTGATGATGATGGAGGCATCGAAGCCCTGGGTGTCGCCGTCCCCGTCCGGATCCGCGCCGGGCATGGGGATATGAACCCCGAAGCCTCGTTGAGTGGGCTTGCCGCTCGTGTCGTTGTTGGCGACCTGCCCGACGGTCGAAAATCCGGGAGTCCCGCCGATCCACGCGCTGGCGACATAATCGGTGTTGGGAAGACAGCTGAACAACTGCATCAGTTGTCCCTGATTGGCGGCTCCGCCCGTCTGGAAGATGGCTTCCTGGGAGCCGGAGTGGGCGTGACCATCGTTCACGACGAAGGGGATGTTCGTTTCCTCCCCCACCCAGGGGAAGGTATGCCGGGTGAGCGTCATGGGGGCGGTATTCTCGAAGCCGGGATCCTGGATCAAATTGGCTGCCGCCAGGACCCGGCCCAGCGGCAGGTCCACCGCCCCCGCCCCCATCGAGAGCACCAGGAACAGGAATCCCGAACCCGCCAAGACCCGGGGGAGGCCGGACATCCGGTGCTTGCTCATCGCTATCTCCTTAAAAATAGGCTCGTCGCTCTTTTTCCGATCCATCCCGTTCGCGTCTCCCGGCCCCGGCTCGGTCCGCCGGCCCGGTTCCCAGACCTCGCCCCTGGGGAGGGTCCGGCTCCGGGCAGAGTATCTCCGGGAGAGTCCTCCCGGACTTTTCAGCGCCTAGCGGACGCGCAGCCGGACGGTGACCCCCGCGCCGGCCGTGCCCGTCCCCTCCCGCTTGTTTGCCGCGGGAGGCCCGCTGTAAGGGATCACGGTCAGGGTGTGATCCCCCGGAGGCGGGGTCCAGGCCAAAGGCTTGCCCCTCGAATCATTCCCGCCCAGAAGGTACGGCACCCTTCCTTCCATGACGGGAGTTCCATCCCAAGTGAAGAGCACGCTCCCGATCGTCGCCGGGGACGTGCTCGCCTGGATGTTCAAAGCTCGGGTCGGCAGATCCGCGAGCGTGATCACCGTGCCATCCTCGATCGGATCAAACTGGAGGAACGGCCGGCCGGTCTCGGCGTTCACCACACAGAGGCCGGCGAGGACCGGCTTCTCCGGGGTTCCCAGCCGGATCGGGGCGATCGGCCGGCTGAGCAGCGGGAGGCCCAGGGCCGAAACCGCGTAATGTCCGCCGCTCACGTCGACCGAAGCCTTTTTCTCGACGAGCCGGGTGAAGCGCACTTTGCCTTCATGCACTTCCAGCTTCGTCGCCCCCTTCTCTCCCGGGTCCACCAGAAGCCGGAGGGAGGTTCCCAGGACCGTGGCTTCCGAGTGGGGGGTCTTGAGGACCATCGGCCGGTGGGCGGGCTGCTTGGCGACCTCCGCGGTGAGGGTTCCCCGGGACAACTGGATCTGCTTGCCCGTCGTGGAGGCGGCCGTCAGATCCTCGGTGATCTCGCTGACGCTCGTCTCTCCGCGGAGCTCCAGGCGCGAGCGGTCCCCGAAACGAAGGGCCAGCCGTCCTGCCGCGCCCGCGGTCTCCAGGCCGTCTCCGGGAAGGATCTCGGCCCCTTCGCGGGCGGGAGTCCGGAGTTCCTTCCTCAGGATGAATCCCTCTCCTTCCACGTGATCGACCCAGGCGAGGGAAGCAACCTTATTGGCCGGTTCCTTCCCGGGATTGGGGTTCGCGGATTCCTGCGTCACGGTCTCGCCGTTCCGCACCCGGGGCGCCCGGCGCGCCTGTTCGATCGCGAGCTTCATCTCCTCTTCGATCTTGCGTTTCTCTTCCTCGAGAAGCCCCAGATCGGCCTTCTGCCGTTCCACCCGCTTGGGATCCGAATCCTGGGGAACCTCCTGCGCGAGCGCCGAGCGACGACGCTCGAGATCCGCCAGGCGACGGGCGCTTTCGGCCCGGATGCGTTCCTCCTCGACCCGCTCCGGCCCGGGTTCCGGGGCGCCCGTCGGAGTTTGGCCGGTTCCCGGGGGCGGCGCCGGTGCTCCGAGGTCGCGATTCCGCGCGGACTCGTGACGCTGCGGCCCGGGGTTCCTGCGGTCCGACCGGGCCACCAGGAGAAGGAGGACCGCCCCGATCAGGGAGGCCGCGGTCAGGAGCGCCGGGGTCCAGGAGAATTCGCGGACCTTCGAAGAAAGGCGCCGGGAGCTCCGGAGGGTCGGCGCGCGCTTCCCGGAGAACCCGCCTGTTTCCCGGAGCTCGGGCGCCGGGCTTGCTTCGGCGGGAAGTTCATGCAGGACGAACAATTCCTGGTGGAGGGCCGAGGCCAGGATCAGGTCCCGACGGGCCCCGTCCTCCACGCGCAGCATCTCTTCCATCTCCCGCAGTTCTTCAGGCGACAGCGCGTGCTCGAGGAACCCGTGGATGAGGAGAAGCCGCCGTTCCCGCCCACCGGGAGCCGTCATAGTGCTCCCTCCCGCTCCACGCATTCCAGGAGCACCTGGCGGATCCGGTGCAGGGCCATGTTGGTGGCGGAAAGGCCGCGCCCCAGCTTCTGGGCGATCTGGGCGAGCGATCGCTGTTCCCCATAGCGGAGCGCCAGCAGGCTCCGGAGATGTCCGGGAAGTTTCTCGACGCAGCCCCGGAGCGCCCCTTGCCGCTGCTCGACCTCGTTTTCCATGGAGGTACAGGTCTCGGCGATCCGCTCCGCCAGTTCCGGGGAAAGGAGATGGGTCGCCTGCGACGCCTGTCGGCATTTCTGGATCAGGTGATGAGCGATCCCCAGCGCCCAGGGGAGGAAGGGACGGGACCGGTCATAGGCGTCGTAGCGCCTCCAGAGGACCAGGGCCCCCTCCTGAACCAGGTCGTCCGCCTGCTCCCGGGACAGGCCACAGGCGAAGGCGTAGGCCCGCAGTTTCGGCTCCGCCGTGAGGAAGGCGGTCATGAACTCCTCGTGCTGGTCCGGCTGATTCATCGCTCTAAACTGTATTCCAGAAATGTCCCCGACTTGCACATGAATCGGAAAAGATTCCGGAGCCCCGCGGCGCGGGGGACGTTCCGCTCCGGTCCCAGGCCCTGATCTCCCGCGGAGTCCCCAATAGGGATAGGAACGGGGGGACTTTCGTGGGACAATCCAGGCATGAGGTGCGCTTGAGTCCCTTCTATCCCAGGAACCTGGAAGTCCGCGGAGACTACTCGAGTTCGGGGATCTGGTCGCGGAAGGCCGCCGGGCTCCTCCGGGGGAGAATGCTCCGCCTCGAAGAGCTGGCTCTGCCGGAGGAACTGTCCTCCCGCTTCACGGAATGGATCAAACGCCATGACCTTCATGGAAGGAAGTCCGGGTTTGATGTCTCGACGTTCGATGCGATGGGAGTGACCTTGTCGCGAGACCTGCAGGCGCTGGTCGGGCCCTGGACCCGGGTCGATTATGTGCCGTTTGCGGCAGGTCATCGAGGGATCGGGGCTACCCTCAGGCGCCTGATCCGGTCCACGTTTCGATCGGGATCCTAGGCTCCTCCGGTTCCCGGCCGTCGGGGGCCGGAACCCGTGAGAACGAGCTCGGGCTCATTTCTCCGGGGTCGTCACCTGAACTCCCGTGCCCGCGTCCATGATGTGGAGTTCCTTCATGGTCTGGTTGCGCAAACGATCCACCTGATCGGGCGTCATGGACGCCTCCAGCACCGTGAGGGCGGCCAGCTGCTGGCGCACCAGCTGTTCCCGGTAGCTATAGGCCTCGGGGCTTCCCGGCTTGGAGAAGCTCGGATCTCCGTTCTTGTTCTCGCTGTCCAGCCGGGCGATGGCATCGACGTAGGATTGAGCGGCGAGCTTGGCCTGGGGAAGCTGGGAAGCGTCGAGCTGGTAGAGCGAGCTCCACTGCTGGGCGATCTGATTGGCGGCATCCTGCTTGGTGATGTAGGCCGTCGAGAGCATGTTCATGGAGGCGAGGGACTCCAGGTTGTCCTTCGCCAAGGCGGCCCGCTGGGGGTCGGTCAGAAGCGCCTGAACCCGCCCCATGGCCGCGCCCTCCAGGACGATTTCCTGCAGCAGCCGTTCGCCCGCCGGCACGGCAGGAACGCGGGAGAGGTCCTCCCCGTATCCCTGGAGCAGGGACTGAAGCGCGGAGGACTGACCCGCCGAGAGCGAGGTCCCCTCGCCCTCGAGGGCGACTTCAAAAAACGTCTGAAGGTAGCCCGCGTAGGTCTTCGGCTCCTTGCTGCGGAGCGCGGACATCTTCATGAACTCCATCATGGTCTCGGTGAGCTCGACCATGTTGTCGGGCTCCACTCCGTTGCCGTTCTTGAGCGCCGGATCCGCCATCATCTTCTTGAGCTTTCGAAGTTTCTCCCGGAACGCCGCGAGCTTGTCGGTCTTGCCGGCGGCTCCGGGGGTCTCCAGGGCCAGCACCTTCTTGTCGGTTTCGAGCAGCTCGATGCGGGCCCGGAGCTTCCGGTTCAAGTCCCGCTCGGCGAGCAGGGACTCTTTCAGTTCCCGGGCGGTCCCGGCCTGCGCCGCGTGGTCGGTGGCCGGGAACGGGATGCCGGAATCGGCGGATGGGCCGGAACTGCGCGACAGCCGAACGGCGAGGAGGACATTGCCCAGGAGGGACGCCACGAGGAGGACGGCGAGAATCGGGGTCCAACGCGGCATGAACGACCCTCCCACGCTCATCCTATATACGAGGTTGGGACTTCGTTCGCCAGCGTTCGTTACCGGGCAACGGTTGGGCTGTTCTCCCGGGGCTCCCCACCGGAGGGGGCGCCGCGAGGATCAGCGCCGCCGGACCTTCGTCCCTTTCGAGGGCTGCTCGGATTCCCGGGCGACCCACTGGCCGTCCGTCCAATAGGCGGACCACCGGGTCCAGCCTTCCCCATCCATGCTGGAGAGGAAATGCTCCCGGGTCTTTCGGCTGAACCGGACGACGGCGGGGTTGCCCTGGGGATCGCTCTCCGGGGCATCCGCCAGGTAATGGAACTTCGGATCGAGCTCCTGGCGATGGCGCTTCAAGTCGGCGACCTGGACCGCCCGGGTTTCCCGGGAGCGCGGGAAGGTGTTGGCGGCGAGGAAGAGGCCCAGCGCGCCGTCGCGAAGCACGAAATAGGCGTCGGAGTTCGCGCAGCGCAGTTCGGGCATGGGAACGGGAGGCGCCTTGGGAGGCGCGGCCTGTCCGTTCCGGAGCAGTTTCCGGGTGTTCTTGCAGTCCGGATACTTCGTGCACGCGAAGTATTTCCCGAATCGCCCGATCCGGAGCCGCATCTCGGCTCCGCACTTGTCGCAGGTCAAGGTGGGGCCTTCATAGCCTCTCAGCTTGAAGGTCCCCTGCTCGATCGCGGTCCCCGGGCAATCCGGGCTGTTCTTGCACACGTACAGCTTTCGGTGTTCGTCGACGAGATAACTGTCCATGGCGGTGGAACACAGGGGGCATTGCTGTTTCGCGTGCCAGGCGACGGTTTCCGTGGAATCCGCCTCCTCGTCCTCGCCGTCGACGGCCGGCTCGCTGCTGACGCCCTCCTCGCCGGGAGCGAGGTTGATCGTTCCCTTGCAGCGCAGCTTGGGTTCGAGCGCGTAGCCGGTACAGCCCAGAAACACGCCCGTTCTCCCGCTCCGGACCGCCATCTTCCGATTGCACTTGGGACAGAGGACGTCGACTTCAATCGGAGGATTGCCCCGCATCTTCCGGGCCGCGACCCGGAGCGTCGACGTGAAATCTTCGTAGAAGCGGTCGAGCGCCCCCTTCCAATTGTCCTTGGCCGCCGCGATGGCATCGAGTTCCTCTTCGAGGCTGGCGGTGAAGCCGTAGTCCAGGAGCCGGCTGAAGCTGTCCAGGAGGCGGCTGGTCACCAGATCTCCCAGCTTCTCGGCATAGAAGCGGCGGTTCACCAGCTTCACGTAGCCGCGCTCCTGAATGGTCGAAATGATGGCGGCGTAGGTGGAGGGACGCCCGATCCCCCGTTTTTCCAGCTCCTTGACGAGGCCGGCCTCGCTGTAGCGAGGCGGAGGCTTCGTGAAGTGCTGGGAGGGGTGGAGGGCCCCGAGCTTCAGCTCGTCCCCGATGGCGACCTTCGGCAGGACGGTCTCTTCTTTCTTGGCGATGGGAGGGATGACCTTCAGCCACCCTGCGAACCGGGCCGCCCTGCCGCTGACGCGGAGTTCGTAGTCCCCGGCGACGACGGTGACGATCATGCTGTCGAACTCCGCCGGTGACATCTGGCAGGCGACGAACTGCCTCCAGATGAGATCATAGAGCCGCGCCTGGTCGGGCTCCAGGTCGGGCAGATCCTTCCCCTGGACCTGGACGCTGGTGGGCCGGATGGCTTCGTGGGCCTCCTGCGCTCCTTTCTTGCTCGCATAGACCGGCGGCTTCTCGGGGAGGTACAGGGTCCCGAAGTCCCGCTCGACCATCGCGCGGCAGGTCTTGACGGCGTCCTCGCTCAGGTTGGTGGAGTCGGTGCGCATGTAGGTGATGAGGCCCGCTTCATAAAGGCGCTGGGCGAGCGTCATCGTCTTCTTCACGGAAAAATTCAGGCGGCTGCTGGCGGCCTGCTGCAGGGTCGAGGTGATGAACGGGGGGTTCGGAAACTGCCGGGAGGGACGGTCGTCGAGCGCCGAGACGACGAAGCGAGCGGCGGAGAGCTCGGCCGCGGCCCGGTCGATGTCGGCCTGGGACACGGGCTTGAACGGTTCCCCGAGATGGCGGACGACCTGCAGACGGAAGGGCGAGGAGGCGATCAGCTCGGCATGAAGTTCCCAATACTCCACGGGCTTGAACTGGTCGATCTCGCGCTCGCGCTCGACGACCAGGCGCGTCGCCACGGACTGCACTCTTCCGGCCGAAAGACCGCGCGCGATCTTCGACCACAGCAGCGGAGACAGCATGAAGCCGACGACCCGGTCCAGGAAGCGCCGGGCCTGCTGCGCGTGGACCCGGTCCATGTCCAGAGCGCCCGGATTCTGGAAGGCCTTCTTGATCGCGGATTCGGTGATCTCGGAGAAGACGACCCGCTTATAGCGCTTCGGGTCTCCCCCGATCGACTCCCGAAGGTGCCACGCGATGGCCTCCCCCTCGCGGTCCAGGTCGGTCGCCAGGTAGATCGCGGGTGAAGTTTCCGCGTATTTTTGGAGCTCGCGGAGGACCTTTTCCTTGCCGGGGAGAATCTCGTAATGGGCGGCCCAATTGTGCTCCGGATCGATGCCCATCCGCCGGACCAGATTCGCCTGGGCGCGTTTGACCTTCGCGGCGGCGATCCGGGCGGTGCCCGACTTGGGCAGTTTCTTGGGTTTTGGCCGGGGAGCGCTCTTGCCGTCGCCGTTCTCCCGGCTGCCGCTCGTGGGCAGGTCCCGGATATGCCCGAAGGAAGACTTCACGATGAAGTCTTTGCCCAGGTATTTGTTGATCGTCTTCGCCTTGGCGGGCGACTCGACGATGACCAGGGATCGGCTCATGCTCTCCTTTACAAGTTGGAGGCTCCGGCAGGAGTTCACCAACTGAGATTTTCGAGGCCCAGAATTGTAGCACCTCCCCCCGCGCCGCCAACTATCTCTCTCAATTTAATTTGTTGGATTGCGGACGGGGGATTCTTCGGCGATACTGTTTCCATGGCGACACGGCCCCCCAAGCTCAAGCGCATCCCCGTGACGGGCTCCTCCGAGTCCGCGCAGATCACCTCCCGCAA
>Ga0307475_10002751_pt1 | contig 10625 bp, 10 predicted proteins | sample atmos_gasesECM1C_FD_203317 | JGI IMG/M metagenome (GOLD analysis project Ga0307475, IMG submission 203317) | Hardwood forest soil microbial communities from Morgan-Monroe State Forest, Indiana, United States - atmos_gasesECM1C_515 | ecosystem: Environmental > Terrestrial > Soil > Temperate...
CGCTTCCGCCGCTATATTCGCGAGCCATACGGCATGGTACTGGTCACTGGGCCGACAGGCTCTGGAAAAACCACCACGCTGTACGCGGCCATCAATGAAATCAAGTCCGACGAAGACAAGATCATCACCATCGAAGATCCCGTCGAGTACCAACTGCGCGGCATCACCCAGATTCCAGTCAACGAGAAAAAAGGACTCACCTTCGCCCGCGGTTTGCGCTCCATTTTGCGTCATGACCCGGACAAAATCATGGTCGGCGAAATCCGCGACCAGGAAACCGCCCAAATCGCCATTCAATCGGCCTTGACTGGCCACTTGGTATTCACCACCGTGCACGCCAACAACGTCACCGACGTAATTGGCCGCTTCATCAATATGGGCGTCGAGCCTTACAACTTTGTGTCCGCCCTCAATTGCATTATGGCGCAGCGACTGGTGCGCATCATCTGCATGAACTGCCGACGACCGAAGCAGTATTCGGCCACCGAGTTAAAGGAAGCGGGCCTCGATCCGCTGGCCTGGAGCGGCGTGACGCTAATGGAAGGCGCAGGATGCCTGGAATGTTCGGGTACCGGTTATCACGGGCGCACTGCGATCTGCGAACTGCTTGATCTGACCGACCGCATTCGTGAAATGATTGTAGACCGGCGGCCTACATCGGAAATTAAGCGCATCGCTCGAGATGAGGGCATGATCACGCTACGCGAAAGCGGCCTGGCGAAAATTCGCGACGGAATTACCAGCGTGAAGGAAATCAACAAGGTGACCTTCGTTGAATAGTGCTACCGCATTTCACGAGGGAATTTACAAAAGCGAGCTGGTGCGCCGCATTACTCGCTGGCTGGACGCGACGCCGCATCCGCCGCTGGCGCTGGAGATAACTCCGGAACGCGTAGCGGCAGCGCGCTTTGGCAGGACCGGAGCCTTGGACGGATATGCCGTCGAGGTTCTCCCGGCAGGCGCGATTGTGCCATCTGCGGTGGAATCCAACATCGGAAATCCTGCCGCGGTCAAACTGGCGGTCAGCAACGCCTGCACCAGGCTGAGAGCCAAGGATGAAGACGCCGCGCTGATCCTTCCCGACCCGGTGATCAGAGTGTTCGTACAGCACTTTGACGAATTTCCGCGCTCGGCTCAGGAAGCGGAGCCGATGTTGCGCTGGAAGTTGAAGAAGAGCGTGCCCTTCGAAGTGGATGAAACGCTGATTTCCTATATGCGCCAATCTCCGCGCGAAGATGGCGTGGACATTGTCACCGCGTTGGCGCGGTTGCGCATCGTTCGGGAATACGAAGCGTTGGCGGAAGCACTGGAGTTGCGCCCGGGCGTGGTGCTGAGCTCGTCACTTGCCGCGATTACTTTGCTGGATGATCAAAAACCCACGCTGCTCGCTCGAGTTTCGGCAAATTCCTTGACCACCGTGATCGTCCGCGAAGGCGTGCTGTGCGGTTATCGCTGCACGGAATTGCCCGCGCAAGGTCTCGAGCTCACGCCCCAAATGCTGCTGGAGGAAATTTATCCGGTGGCCGCCTATTACCAGGACACCTGGCGGGAAGGGGTTCAGTCCGTGAGCCTCACGGGACTGGGCTCGCGTTTACCCGAATTTGTGCCGCCGTTCGAAGAAGAATTTCACTGCGAAATAAGTTCCTTGTTGCATTCCGCGGTTGCCGGCGGGCGGGTGCACGACGATGTGCGGCCCCTTGCAGAGCGTGAGCTGGAAGGTTTGGTCGGCTGGGCAATGCACCGCGGCTAGGCCGGCAACACGCGGGTTAAAAAATAGTGCGGAGTTTTTTGGCTCATGAAAGTTCGGCTTAATCTAGCGACGAAAGCGCAAGAAACGCATCGGCGTTTCATGGTGGTGGCGGGTTTGGTGGCCGCCGTTGCGGGAATCGTATTTCTCGCCTTGGGTTGGCACGTGTACTCCATACGAAATGTCGATGCGCGTCTGCGTGCTCAATCCGAAATCACCAGCCGTAGAATCGGAGAATTACAGGCCGAACGCACCGATCTGGAGAGTTTCTTCGCCCAGCCGGAAAACGCCAAGTTGCACGATCGCGCGGCGTTCCTCAACTCCCTGATTGATAATCGAAGCTTCAACTGGACGCAAATGTTTATGGACCTGGAGCGCATTCTTCCTGGTGGCGTGCGGGTGGTAAGCATCGAGCCGCGACAAGCCAAGGGACACGTGGAAGTAAAGTTGACCGTCGGCGCTTCCAGCGACGACGCCAAATTGAAATTCCTTCGCGCTCTTGAGGAGTCCCATCAATTCAGTGAAATCCAGCTGGACAGCGAAGTGCCGGCTAAGACCGGCAACCAGCGAGTGGTGGAGCTAACCGCGGTTTATTCGAGGAGCTGATGAAACGCGACGCTAAGTTACAAAAGCGCCTGGTGATTGGCGCACTGGCTCTGCTGGTTCTCGCCGACGTGGCGCTCGCGGCTTACAGCTGGCAACTGAGCTCCGCGCCACACACTCCGCAACAGGAGTTGGCGATACAGAATCAGCAAATGGAAGTATTGCGCGCTGATATCAAGCGCGGCGAATCCATCCGCCAGCTGACACCCGCGATCCAAAGAGACTGCGACCGCTTTGAACAATCCTTGCTGCCGGCCGGCAACGGCTATTCGTCGGTATCCGCGGAACTGGACGGCATTGCAAAAAAAGCCGGCGCGCAAATCGAGGGACGTAGTTTTAAGCAAAAGGAAATTCCCAAACGCAATTTGCAAGAAGTCAACATCGATCTTCTCGTGAACGGCGAATATACCGCCGTGGTGCGATTTCTGAACGGATTGCAGCGCTCCAAAAATTTATATGAGGTCGATGGGCTGGCGCTCGCGAGCGATGCGCAAAATCAGGGCGCCAACGGGCCGATTAAAGTAACCGTACACATGAAAACATATTTTCGAGTCGCGTAAATGACCCAAAAGAACCAAATGATGTTGCTGGCCGCGCTGGTGCTGATCATGGCGGTGGTGTGGTATTTCAACCGCAGTACATCCGCGGTGGCTCCCGGGACTGTGGCATCTTTCCAGAGTTACCAGCTACTGGCGGTCGAGAATCCGCAATTGCACCGCGACAAGATGGAAGCTGCTCAGAAAACCGAGTATCACAGCCTGGGCCGCAATCCCTTCAGCGAAATTGCGCCTCCTTCGGAGCAGAAGCCGAAGACCGTCGTCGCGCACGGGCCTGTTGGCCCGATGCCGCCGCCTCCGCCGGAGCCTCCCAAGCTGCCTCCGAACATGAAATTTTTCGGATACGGCACAATCCCCAACGGAACCTTGCGCCGCGCTTTTTTGTCCGATGGCGATGAGGTGTATATCGTTGGGGAAGGCGACACCTTGTTAGGGCGCTTCCGTATCGTGAAAATAAATAATGCCAATCTCGAATTCGAGGAGATCGCTACCGGCATTCACAATACTGTGACGATGCAGGAAGAGCAGTCGGCGCCACCAGCCTGATGAAAAATTACTTCAAGCCGCAAAAATTAACGACGCGTCGCGTGCCCTGCCGCGAGGACGGCTACGCGCTCATGATGGTGGTTTTTTTTACCTTCCTGATGCTCGCGGCTGCCATGGTTGCCGCCCCACGCATCCTGCAGGAAGGCAAGCGCGAAAAAGAAAAGGAAATGATCTGGCGCGGGCGCCAATATGTCCGCGGCGTCAAATTGTATTACCGCAAGATGGGGCGGTTTCCCACCTCCATCGACGATCTGACCAAGCCAAAGACCGGCTCGCTGCGTTTCATGCGGCAGGCCTACAAAGATCCCATGAATGGTGAGGACGGTTCCTGGCGGCTGATTTATGTGGGCCCAGCCGGACAGCTGATTGGAAGCCTGAAGCCCCCGCAAAGTTTGCAATTGCCCACGGGCGGCGCGGGGCTGGGCACTGCTGCGTCGACCTTGGCCAACAACAGCACCGGGCAAGCCGGTGGATCTTCTGCATTCGGCTCATCTTCATCTTCGGCCTTTGGCTCGTCCTCAGGATTTGGTTCCTTTGGATCCTCGGCTGCGAACGGCGGAACAACGGCTGGAAATGCCGCACCCGGAGGTGGCGCGGCGTCACCCACGGGAGGCGGGGGCGGCAGCCCTACTCAGTCTGGAACGCAACAGTCTGGCGACCCCAACGCTCAAGGTGGCGCACCGAATGGCGGTCAACCTGGGCAGCCCGCTCAGAGTGGCGTTGCAACATCTGCGGGTGGGTCGCAACCCGCGTCTGCAGACGCATCGAACGCGGCGTCGAGCGACGCGCTGTCCACGCCGCAAGCTATAACTCCCACAGAAACCTCGACAATCATTGGCGGAAATATTATTGGAGTAGGAAGCAAAATTTCGTCGCCCTCGGTCATGGTGTACGAGAAGGCCAAAAATTATCATGTGTTTGAATTCATTTGGGATCCGTCAAAAGACACTACCATCGCCGGGCAGGCGCCGCTGCAAACAGGCACTGGTTTGGGCCAAAACATCGGCACGAACCCGAGTACGTTTGGCCAGCAGCCTGGCGCGACCAATCCAAACCCGGGTCAACCCAATACGCCGGGTAACATTCCTGCTCCGGGTACTTCGCCCGCTCCGCCGCTGGATTCCGCGCCACCTCCGCAGCCATAAAAGTCCCCGCCGCAGCAACACTGGCAGGTTTTTCTTACTTAGGTCGGATTTCTAAAATTACGATTTCGACAATTATGTTGGGGAATTAGTCTTGGGGGCTACTGCGACGGGCGGCGGGAGTTTTTGCTGATCATACGTGTGCTTTACTTTTCGCACGTACGACATGGTTTCAGGGAATGGTGGCACGCGCCCGTATTTCTGCACTCGCTCTGGCCCCGCATTGTAGGCGGCTAGAGCCAGGATCAAATCGTTGTCGTAGCGGTGCAGCAGCTCGCCGAGATAGCGCGTGCCGGCGTCAATATTTTCAGCTGGATCGAAAACGTTACGCACTCCCAGGCGATTTGCAGTGTCGGGAATAAGCTGCATTAATCCGCGCGCGTTTTTGCGCGACACAGCTTTGGGATTGAAGTTGGATTCAATGGCAATCACGCTGGAGATCAGGTCGGCGTCGACGTGGAAACGCGTGGCGGCGGACTGAATGAATTCGCCGAATTGGGCATTCTGTGCCAGTGCGCCAGGCTTAACAGGCACGACGATGGGAGTAAATACCTCTTCGGGCTCGATGGCGACTACTTCCGCACTGGGAACTTCCACAAAACCGCCATTCATCTGCAGGCGGTATTTATCGCCGAGCAATTGATAGCCAGTTACGATTAGGCGCTGGCCGCTGCGCAGCACCACGTATTCGGCGCGCAGCGCTGGAGCCATTAACAAAGGAGCCACGAACAAAGTCAGCGTCAGAAGGATGAGTTTGCGATTCACGCGCATGAGGGCGCCTCTCGCAAGGCAAAAAGTTCGATGGCGGCGGCGACTCCGTCGTTGTCATTGCTGCGCGTCTCGTGCCAGCCAAAAGTCTTTAATTCCGCGACGCAATTTTCCATCACCACCGGAATACCCGCGAAATTCAGCATCTCCAGGTCGTTGTGATTGTCACCGATCGCCAGCACGTCTTCGCGATCGATGCCGCGCAGGGCGGCCCATTCCGCGAGCGAAGAGCCCTTGGAGCACGACGGATTGATCACGTCGATCATCGCGAAATCCTTTTTGGCGTAGATGGTCACCGCCAGAGCGAATTCTTTCGCGAAGTGCGCCGCGCGCAATGCCGCTTCGATCTGGCGAACCGGCGCAATATTACCCGAAAACATCACCTGGATGGGATCTTCCGTCAAGCAACTCTCCAGCGGTTTGGCGACCGCGATGAATTCCCGGTTACGCGAATAATACCCGGCGCGCAGCGAATCATCAGGATTGAGCGCTTCGATCATCACTTGTTCGGCGCTGGGCCGATCGAAAACCACGGCGGCGGATTCGCGCCACGGCTTAGTGATTTGCAAAGCCTTTTTCACGACATCTCGAGGGAGCAGATGACGCACGTGCGTGCGGCCGTCCTTCGAGCGGATCAGCGCTCCATTGTTGACGATCATGGTGAGCGGAGAGTCAATTTTTTGCGCGACAGGAAGAGCAAAGTCGTAGCGGCGGCCGGTCACCAGCGCGACTTCAATACCACGTTTGGTGGCATGCGCGATGGCCGCGCGATTGGCTTCGGAGATCTGCCAGCGGCTGTCCAGCAGGGTACCGTCGATATCAAGGGCGATGAGGCGCACCGGCATCCTTTAATTATAACGCGATTTCACACCTTTTCTGTGTGGTTGCTCGCTGCGTTAGCCTAAAGGGCAGCCAATTTAGTCTATGTTAAAATTTTCAGCCTTTAGCGATGTTCGTGACTGCCAAATTGATTAACGATCTTCGTGGACACGCGAAATAAAGAAATGACGACTAAGCGACTTTATTACGATGATGCATTTGAGCGGGAATTCGCCGCAGAGGTCTTGAGCTGCGAGCCAGCCAGCGCGGCTGCGTTAGGAACCGCCGTTGCATCAGGAGCCGCTGCGCCAGGACGAGCTGCGGAGTTAGAAAAAATCGCTAGGTCACCAGCCGCCGCTGCATCAGGAACCGCCGCGTCAGGAGGCCCCGCTGCGTTACGAAGCCGCACTCCGTCGGGAGGCCTCGCAGCATCAGGAGACCCCGCCGCGTTACCCCGTGCGGGCAGCGCTCCGGTAGAAACTCCAGCCGGCCCCCCGGCGGAAGAATTGTGGCGAGTAAAACTTGATCGCACCGCGTTTTATCCGAGCTCCGGCGGCCAGCCGCACGATACCGGGCAGCTTGGAGACGCGCGTGTCGTTGATGTGCTCGACGAAGACGATGAAGTAATCCACGTTGTCGAGAAGCCCGTTGCAATTGGTTCGGTGAAGGGAATTATTGACTGGGGCCGGCGCTTCGATCACATGCAGCAGCACACTGGCCAGCACGTCTTGTCCGCGGTGTTTAATTCTAAGTTTTCCCTCCCCACAATTTCTTTCCATTTGGGCGCGGACGTTTGCACCATCGATGTGCGCGGAAAAGAACCCACGCAAGAAATTCTGGATGGCGCGATGGCCGCTGCGAATGACGTGGTGTATGCAGATCGCACGGTAAAGGTGAAGTACGGATCTGCGGATGAATTGGCTGCTGCCGGCGTGCGCAAAGCTGTTGAGCGCAGCGGCACACTGCGGGCCATCGAAATTGAATCGCTGGAGCTGCAGCCTTGCGGCGGCACGCATTTGCAGCGAACCGGGCAGATCGGAATGATTTTCGTACGCGGCGTTTCGAGGATCAGGCAGGATTGGCGCGTCGAGTTCGCGTGTGGGCGGCGAGCGGAGCACTTGGCGCGAGAAGATTTTGCGACGCTGAAAGCGGTGGCGCAGCGTCTCAACTGCTCGCCTCAGGGAGCTGTTTCCGCAGCCGAGCGGGTGGTCGCGGAGCGCGACGCGCATTTCAAAAGCGCGCGGGCCAGCATCCAGAAACTTGCCGAGATCGATGCGCGCGCATCCCTGCAAGAAGTGGAAGTCGGAGAGGACGGCCTGCGAGTAATCGCGAAACTGTTTGAAGTTGACCCGGTCGAGTATGTGCAAGCCTTTGCGCGTGAAGTGGCCCAGGCAGAAAATACGGTGGCATTACTCGTTCGCATCGAAAGTGCTCAGATTTTTTTCTCGCGGCATCCCACGGCAAAGAAAGACATGAACGCTTTGCTCGCCGAAGCGCTGGAGCGCGTCCCGGGGAAGGGCGGTGGCTCGCGCGATTCGGCGCGCGGACGCCTCGCTGATCCGCAGCGCGCGCAGGAATTCCTGGCGTTCGCGGTTTCGCGATTGCGACCAGAGCTTTAGGTCCAAAAACTTGCGCATCCGCGGCGCGCGGCAGAATTTCTGAGAATTGCCACCGCTGTGTTAAGACCGGTTTAGCCGTTTGTACAGCGCTGCGCGCAGATCGTGAATAAGAATTCAAATGAAGTCTCCACCACCTACCAACTACACGACGAAAGAGCTGTCCGGGAAGACCTGGCCTAATTTTGCGAAACTCTTCTCGCGGGGGAACGGTTGGGACCACTGCTGGTGCGTGCATTTTCACCGTGCCAGGTCGTTGCCGAAGACTCAATGGTTGCCCACCCGGGCGTTGCGAGCGGAGAGGAATCGCCGCGAACAGAAGAAACTTATTGCGAGGAAATGCTCGCACGGAATATTGGTGTATACGAATGGCGTGCCGGTGGGCTGGTGTCAGTACGGGCCGAGAGAAGAACTGACGCGCATCGACAATATGCGCACGTATCGCGTGCCCGCTCCGGAAATAAAAGGGGGAAGGTCCTGGCGTATTACTTGTTTTGTTGTAGATAGAAAATGTCGTCGCCGCGGAATAGCGGGCGTTGCGTTGCAGGCCGCTCTGGAATCCATCAAACGACGGGGCGGCGGGGTAGTGGAGGCGTACCCCGTTGCGAATTGGGAGGGCAAGTCGTTTGGAAATATGTCCACTCACGGCACCGTGTCCATGTTCAAGAAGGCTGGGTTTAAGCGTGTGGCGGCGTTTGGCAATACCAATGTGGTGATGCGGAAAACTATTTGAGCGCGACACATTGCAGTCAACAACCGGCGACAAAAATTTGTAATCGATTTTTCCGTGCGTAACATTGCCCATCACTTTCAAAACTAACGTTATGATGTGAGCCGCGTTAGTGCGTTCGCGGCGCGAAACAAGACTGTTCTGCGTGACGCTGTTCCGCGAAGCATGGTTGTTGGTGGCGCTGCTGTTGGCGCTGTTCCGTGCGGGCGAGTGTGGCTGGAGATTTGTCATGGTGGAAGCGGTAAAAGGTTTATTTTTCATTCTCAGCGCGTTGTTTCCGATTATCGATCCGCTGGGCGGCAGCCCGATTTTTCTGTCCATGACGCGGGAGTACTCGCCGGAGGTTCGCAAAGAACTGTCCTGGCGGATTGCCATGAACAGTTTTTTTCTGCTGGCGGGGTCATATTTTATCGGGACGTACATTTTGCGCTTCTTTGGAATTTCGATTCCGGTTGTGCAGGTAGGCGGCGGACTCATCGTCGTTTCAAATGGCTGGTCGCTGCTCACCCGTGGCAATTACGGCCAAAAGGAAGTGGCGCAGAATGTTCCACCGCAGGATCCCTATCGCGATGCTTTTTATCCGTTGACGCTGCCGCTGACGGTGGGGCCAGGGTCCATATCAGTGGCGCTTACGCTGGGCGCGAACGCTCCCTATCATCACGGGCTGCATTTGTGGAACATTCTCACTGCGTTTATCGGGTGTGTCCTCCTTGCTGGGAGCATTTATCTTTGTTACAGCTTTGCCGATCGCCTGGGCCGCGTGCTGGGCACGACGGGCATGACGGTTATCCTGCAGTTGACGTCGTTTTTGCTGGTGTGCATCGGTGTGCAGATTCTTTGGAACGGGGCCAGCGCGCTTTTGGCGACGCTGCCTGCTGTCGCCCGTTGACTTGACGCTGCGATGCTCCTCAGTTTTTTCAGAACCGCCCCCCTACCCCCCGTCTTTTGGGCAAAAGAGTCCACAAGTCGCTGAAAACAAAAGATTCCAGGTGCAAAAAGGTGGCAAGAGCGCGCAGAAAGAGTCCGTAAGTTGTTGATAACACGAGAGGGCGTTTGCAGGGAATTGCGCGAATGACACAAGAGTTTGGAACGTGCTGAAAAAGGGGTAGTTGAGTGCCGCGAAGAGGGCGAATTTGTAGCGTTTTAGTAACTGAGTAGTAATTTTTCAATTGAGTGAAGTGGGGGCTCACGCGCTCGATCGAAGAGAGATTTCTCCACTGCGTGGGCCGACACCTTCGCGGGAGCGAAGGTGGGAAAAAGCCTCGGCCCACTCCGGTCGAAATGACAGGCACGGTTGGTGGATAGGTGTATAGGGAGTTGGTGAGAGCACGTGCACCGATGGTCCGATGGGGTTTACACAATCTCATGCATGCTGCGCGCGAGCGTCGATTTATCCAGCGTCATCGAGTCCCATTTTACTTGTTAGATACGATAACTGTAACTGTACTAAGGGACAGAAAATAAGCGGTGGCGGACAGCCGTTCCGTGGAAAGCCGCGGGGCTTTAAAGCCCCAGCGAGCGACTCGGCTGTCGCGGCCCGGCTCGGCGGGCAGGCCTGCCTGTGGCAGGCAGGCTGATGCCGCGACCTACAAAGCACGCCAGGATTTGCGGCGCTTCACTATGAGTACTGAATCGGAACATTACAGTGACGACGCGGGAGGCTTAGGGTAATTACCTTATCGACGGGCGAGGCGGGCCGCGTTGACACTTGTGCAGATTGGTCGAAATGCGCAGTGCAGAGGAGGAAACGTGATGCGACATCTGAAATTTGTCGCGGCTACGGTGGTGGCCGTTTTGTTATTGGCAGGTGTGGCCGCTGCTCAAGAGTACGGAGGATCAAGGAAGGCCCGGGAACATGGTTTTCAACATGGATACCGGGACGGATTGCGCCAGGGACGCGCGGACTTGAAGGCTAACGTAAGATATAACCTCGAGAGTCAGGACTTTCGGAACGCGGACCTGGGTTATGAACAATACATGGGGCCCCGCGAGGATTTTCAAGATGGATATCGCGAAGGTTATCGAGCTGGGTATGACGACGGGTATAACGACAGGCCGGTGCGTACCGACATCTACGGGCTGACGGGGGACAGCTAT
>Ga0307475_10002753_pt1 | contig 10624 bp, 9 predicted proteins | sample atmos_gasesECM1C_FD_203317 | JGI IMG/M metagenome (GOLD analysis project Ga0307475, IMG submission 203317) | Hardwood forest soil microbial communities from Morgan-Monroe State Forest, Indiana, United States - atmos_gasesECM1C_515 | ecosystem: Environmental > Terrestrial > Soil > Temperate...
GCCAGTGGCTTGGCATGCCGCAGCGACGCCCACAAGGCCTCCACCGTCTGCCCGGCTAGCATGCTCCCCATTGGCTCAATTGTGACCGACACGATAAACGGCACCGGTGTGCCGATTTCTTTGGAAAGTTGTTGAATCGCCAGAATTGCCGCTTTGATGTTTCGCGTATCCTGGCAGGTTTCTACCAGCAACAGGTCCACGCCGCCTTCCACCAACCCATGCGCCTGAGTGTAGTAAGCGCTCCGTAACTCCTCAAACGTTACGCCACCCGTCACCGTGATGGCTTTGGTCGTCGGCCCCATGGCCCCGGCTACGAATCGCGGTTGCGCGCTGGTGCTCAGCTCGTCCGCAGCGTTGCGCGCCAACTGCGCCGCAAGTTTATTCAATAAATGCGCATCGCTTGATAATCCGTATTCCGCCAGCACAATCGGCGCCCCGCCAAAGCTATTTGTTTCGACAATGTCAGAGCCCGCCTCAAAATATTTTCTGTGAATATCCAGAACCACATCCGGCCGCGTGCGAACTAAATTTTCATTGCAGCCCTCCAGCGCAGTTCCGCCGAAGTCTTCGGCGGTCAGCTCGCGCTGCTGCAGCATGGTGCCCATCGCGCCATCGAGTACCAGGATTCGCTGCGAAAGTAACTCCCGCAGAGCTTGCCCCGATTTGGAGAAATCTCGCATTTCGTCGTTGAAAGTGTGACCTTTAGTGGTTCACCTCGTACCCTTATTTTACCCGTGTTCATCATAGGAACCGAATCTCATGCATTAAACGCTCGTTTTACGCCCCTGAATGGCGATTCCCCCTTGCCGGTCGCCCCCCTATTTGAGGCAAAATGCTTCGTAGCCGTTACGTAACGGTTCAAGAACACTTGTTGCCAATAGCCTTGCCCCTGGTCCCAGTTTTCACTACGCTGCAATGAGGCAAACCGTGACAAGGCAAACTGTGGTTAGGCAGACTGTGGCTAGACAAACTGTGGCTACCAAACGCGCCGCTCCCAAATTAAGCGTTTGCATCCTCTCGCCCCACCCGCTCGTGCTCGGCGAGTTTGAACGCATTCTCGCTAAGGCGGATTTCAAAGTCATTTCCACTCAACTGGAATCGACGTTGGCTCCCGATCTTCGCAGTTTCGAGCCGCCGCCGGCGCAGGTCTACGTGATCGATGCGCACGCCTCCAAGCCAGCCACCGGCGCTCTCCTCGCCAACCTGATGGAACGCTTTCCGGAAGCCCGCCTGATCGTGGTGGGGGAACAACACAACGAAGGCAATAGCTACGCTCTGCTTCGTCTCGGTGTTAAAGGCCTGTTGACCTACGCGGAAGCTCGAGAGCAACTTACCCGCGCCCTGCCTTTAGTGGCCAGCGGTGGTTTTTGGGTGCCCCGTCAACTCCTTTCCGGTTTCGTGGACTCCATACTTACCGGACAGGGCCGCCGCCTGAAATCCGATTCCGTCACCAATTTGAGCCGCCGTGAACAGGAAGTGCTCGATTCGCTCCTCGAAAACCTCTCCAATAAAGAGATTGGCAGCCGACTGAACATTGCCGAGCGCACCGTAAAATTTCACGTCTCCAATTTGCTCAGCAAATTTGGTGTTCGACGCCGCGCCGACCTGATCCTCCTGACCTTCCAGCGCCGCATGGCCCAGAGCTAGCATTTCTTCCGCTCGCCCGCTGCTGATCCGCTGTACTGACAACCCGCGCTCATTCTGTTAGCGTTTTACGTCGGCATTTTTCTGTTTTTTAGCGATGAAGTGGCTTCTTCATTTTCGGGCAGTGTGGCGCGCCTAAGGAGAGTATTCATTGAACGTTCTGGTTACCGGGGCTGCGGGCTATATCGGCAGTATTTGCAGTGAGGTGTTGCTGGCGCGCGGAATCAACGTAATCGCGCTCGATAATCTGCTGGAAGGGCATCGCGAAGCCGTGCCGCAAGACGCCGTCTTCTGTCATACCGATCTTGGCGTGCGCTCGCAAATTGAAGATGTTTTCGGCCAGAACAAAATTGATGCCGTGATGCACTTTGCCGGCGAAGCCCTGGTCGCCAAGTCTGTCCGCGAGCCCAGCACCTTCTATGCCGCCAACGTAGCCTGTGGCGTGAATCTTCTCGACGCCATGATTCGCCAAGGAGTAAAAAAATTTATCTTTTCCTCCACTGCGGCGACCTATGGCGAACCTGAAATCGTTCCCATCCCGGAAGATCACCTCAAAAATCCTATCAATCCTTATGGCAAATCCAAGCTGGTGTTCGAACAAATCCTGGCCGACTATCGTGCTTATACCGGACTGGCCTACGTGACGCTGCGCTACTTCAATGCCGCAGGCGCATCGCGGGACCGTGGCGAAGCGCATCGTGTTGAGACCCATCTCATTCCGCGAGTCTTGGACGCTGCGAGTGGCGCGATCCCCCATGTGCAAGTCCTTGGCACCGATTACCCCACCCCCGATGGCACCTGTGTTCGCGACTATATTCACGTCTTGGATATCGCTGACTCCCACTTTCGCGCGCTTCAGGAAATTGAGCGCGTTGCGGGAGAATCTTTTAATGTTGGCAACAGTCGCGGTTATTCCATTTTGGAAGTCATCGCGGCCGCTGAGCGCGTCACCGGTAGGCAAATCCCACGGCAACTTTCTCCACGCCGGCCGGGCGATCCCGCTGTCTTGGTAGCCAGCAAGGAAAAGCTGAAGACCATGCTGGGATGGGAAGCTACGCACTCTTCGTTGGAGGAAATTATTTCGTCCGCGTGGAGCTGGAAGCAAAAACATCCCCGCGGTTACACGGAAGCTGTCACGGCACAAAGCATCAACAAATAAAATGTGGCGTTGCCACCGGCTTTCCCGCTGTGGCACCGCTTCTAAAACACAGGGGTCGTCAATTCGAATTCATGCCGACTTTTTACATTGAGCAGTTTGGATGTCGCGCCACGCAAGCCGATGGCGCCGCGCTCGAAGTGCAATTGCTGCAACGCGGCTACACGCCGGCGGCCAAAAGCGCAGCCGACATTGTGATCGTAAACACTTGCACCGTTACCGCCGCGGCCGACGCGCAAGCCCGAGACGCGATCAGGAAAATCAACGGGCAAAATCATGCCGCACGAGTAATTGTCACGGGGTGCTACGCGCAGCGTGCTCCCGAAGAAGTCGCGGAACTTCCCGGCGTGGCCTGGGTGGTAGGAAATTCCCACAAGCCGGAATTACCCGGAATCATCGAAAATCTTTCCAACGCATCGATCCCCAAAGATTTCTTTCCTGTTCTTTCTTTGCAACCGACATCTCTCGCGTTTCAGCAATCGCCGCTGGCACAAATTTTAACTGGTGAATTTGAACGCAAACCGCTATCGAGCTCTCCGGTATTCAACGCCTCAGGAAATCACACTCGCCCCACGCTTAAAATTCAGGACGGCTGCGACTCTCGCTGCGCGTACTGCATAATTCCGCAGGTTCGCGGAAAAAGCCGCAGCCTGCCGAGCGAAACAGTGCTGCAGCAGGTCAATCAACTGTGCGATTCGGGTGTAAAAGAAATCGTTCTTAGCGGCATAAATATTGGAACCTACGGACGAGATCTCCATCCTCGCGTTACCTTCTCAGCGTTGCTGCGCAGCATTCTCGGTGAAACGCCCATCGAACGCCTGCGCGTGAGTTCCATCGAGCCTATGGACGTTACCACTGACCTCATCGAATTTTTTGCCGCAAATGATCGTATGGCGCCGCACTTTCACATGCCCCTGCAATCCGGGGCGGACCGCATCCTCGCCGCTATGCATCGCTGGTATCGCGCGGAACACTATGCGCGCCGCGCCCATTTAATCCGCGAAAATTTGCCTCACGCGGCCATTGGAGCCGATGTCATCGCCGGATTCCCCGGTGAAACCAATGAAGACCACTGCACTACTCTCGCCTTCATCGAAAGCCTCCCACTTACTTATCTGCACGTATTCTCATTCTCCAAGCGCCCTAGTACGCAGGCCGCCGCGCTTGCCAATGAAGTTCCTGCGGCGGTTATAAAAAATCGCGCCCGGGAACTGCGTGCCCTCGGCGAAGAAAAGTCTGCTGCGTTTCGCAATGAACAAATCGGCAATCAATTGCTCGTGCTTACGCTCCGTTCGCCAAATGATGAATCAAGCCATGAAACGTCACGAGCGGAAGAGCTGCTCGACAACGAATCTGGCTACACTCCCGCGCTCTCCAAAAATTATTTGCGCGTGCGGTTGCGTGGCCATTGGCCCGCCAATCAATGGGTTAATGTTCGTGTCCAGGCTGTCGAGGGTAATGACTTGATCGGAGAGCCCGAAGAATCGGTCAGTCTTGAAGTAAACGTTCCCGCATTCGCTTAACGCAAAAAATTCCTTACCTTTCAAAAATTACCTGTCCCAGCGCCTGCTCTCCCGTATGGGTGATGCTGACGGTAATATTCTGCACACCCAACCGCGCTGCGATCCTTCCGGCTTCACCTCTTATCGCCAATGTAGGCCGCCCACTCAGTTCGCGGATCACTTCCAGGTCCACCCAGCGCACCCCATGCGACCAGCCGGTCCCTAGCGCTTTCATAGCCGCTTCTTTCACTGCGAACCGCCCGGCATAGCGCTCAAATTTATTTTTAAATCGCTCGCAATACGCGATTTCTCCCGGTGTGTAGATTCGTCGCAGAAATGCTTCCCCACGTTTTTCAATAACACTGCGTATGCGCGCCACTTCCGCGATGTCCACTCCTATCCCGACAATCAAAATGCCTCCCGCAAGCAGTTCGCTCCCACCGCGATTATACTGAGACTATTGTGACGCCCACGAGGACGAAAACGTTATCGAGAACGCGAAAATCCAGGAATAAGCCGCTTACCCCTGGTGATGGCTGGAAACTCCAGACATCTGCAGACGGTGTCAGTTTTCTTCAAATCCCGGCTTTCAGCGCATTTCCGTGGCTGATCCACGGATTCAGCAGTTCGCAAGGTGGAGTCAGCACTGTCAATGGAAACAAAGTGCTCAATCTAGGATTTACCGAATGGGATGCCCGCGAAAATGTTCAGCAAAATCGCAAACTCTTTCAATCCGCGCTTGCTGCCGGCGATCTCACTCTGGTTTCACTGAAGCAATTTCATTCCGACGTGGTCTGCGTTTTTTTTTCTGCGCCGCATGAGATGTGCAGCGGGGACGCGTCTATTTCCCAGACTCCGAATCTTCTTCTGAGCATTCAAACCGCGGACTGCGTCCCAATTTTATTGCTTGATCCAAAAAAACGCGTCGTCGCCGCCGTTCACGCCGGTTGGCGCGGCACGCTCCAGCGCATCGTGGAAAAAACCATCGGCCGCATGAAAATGGAATTCAAAACAGATCCAAGCGATCTGTTGGCGGCTATTGGCCCCGCTATCGGCGGATGCTGCTATGAAGTTGGCACGGAAGTTGCCGCCGCGTTCCTTTCCCAATTTCCAAATGCCCCGGAATGGTTCGATGAATTGCGCACCGGAGACGAGCCCAATCCTCTGCAATGGCTCAACCAGTTTCCTCCCGGCCACCAACCGCCGCCGAAAAGTGTTCGCCTCGATTTGCGCAAAGCCAATCGAGCTCAATTGCTGTCCGCGGGCCTAAGTCAGAAAAATATTTTTGTAAGTAATCTTTGCACTGCGTGCCGCCCAGATCTTCTTTTCAGTTATCGCAAACATGGCAGCGAAACTGGCCGCATGATGTCAGTGATAGGGATTCGAGCAAAAAAAATAATTCGAGCATTGGGAATTCCAGCGAAAAATAATTCGGTCTGAAATAAGTCACTCGCGAATATCGTCAAACTCTACAGCGTGATCAAATTTGATCCACTTTTCTCAGCCGGCGTGTCGTCCAGCAACGCAAGTTGCCCGCAAGCAGCCATCACGTCTCGGCCGCGCGACCTACGCACAAAAGTCGCAATGCCGCGATCAATCAAAAGTTCCTGAAACTCTGCGATCGCTTCCTCCGAAGACTCCCGGTAAGGCAAATCTCCCGGATTCCAGGGGATCAGGTTGACTTTGCACTTCAGTCCCGCGAGCAATTTCACCACTCGCTTCGCATCGTCTAGCGAGTCGTTAACCCCGCCAAGCATCACGTACTCAAACATCAAGTATTCCCAGCTGCGCAGCGGGTATTTCCGGCAAGCGCCCAGTAACGCCGCCAGCGGATATTTGCGATTGATGGGCATCAGCGCGTCGCGCTGCTCGTCGTTGGACGCGTTCAGCGAAATCGCCAGCTTGGGCCGCTCGCTTTCCGTCGCCAGCCGATCGATCCCCGGCACAATTCCGCTGGTCGAAATGGTTACGCGTTTTGCCGGTATCCCCACCCCATTCGGATCCTGCAAAATCTTGCACGCTGTCAGTACCGCGTCATAATTCAGAAGCGGTTCGCCTTGCCCCATGAACACAATATTTGTGTGCGGCACCAGCGTGTCTTTGTTCTCTTCCAGCGCGATCAGTATTTGAGCGAGGATTTCTCCTGGCGACAAGTTGCGAATCAATCCCAGTTGCGCCGTCAGACAGAATTGGCAATTCACCGCGCAGCCTGCCTGCGTCGAAGCGCAAATCGTCTGCCGCCCCTCGCTGGGCATGAACACCGCTTCCACCGAAGCCGGCCGCGTTTTGTCTTTCCCGCTCGGTCCCAACTCGAAAAGGTAACGGATCGCCCCATCCGCGGACTGAAATCGTTTTTTTATTTCCGGCAAGGAAAGCGTCGCGGAACCACCCAGGCGCTCGCGCAGCGCCGCCGGTAAGTTGCTCACCTCATCCAGATCAAATTTTCTTTCCGCGTACAAAGCGCGGTAAATTTGCTCCCCACGATACCCAGGCTCGCCCAGCGACACACACAGCTCACGCAATTCTTCCCTGGTCTTGCCGAGCAATTCATTGTTTTGCGATACGGTCACGCGTAGCTAACTCCAGCTTCAAGAATACTCCGAACGGTCCTAACCGTCTTGTCAGCCAACTCAACCGCAGAAACGGCGTTATAATTCTAAGTGACAAATTTTTAGCTGCATTGCCTTGGAGGCTCCATGGCTGGCTCAACAACTGGACCCAAAGCCGACAATTTCGCGGCCGAACAACTGAATATTCAGGAATGGGTGAAAGGCCTCGCCGCCATTCCCGCGCAGGATTTCTCGCTCGACGCCGTGCAGAATTATATTCTGGCGCATGCTGTCCGCCCCGAAACCATCGAAAAGTATTGCTACTTCTCCAAAGGCAGCTACACTCGCAACCTGATTTTCAAAAACGATGTATTTGAGTGCATGACCGTATGCTGGGAAGTTGGCCAGCATAGCCGGGTTCATAACCATCGCGATCAGAATTGCTGGATGTCCGTGCCCGTCGGCCGCCTGCGCGTGCAGAATTATCGTGTCGAACATCGTGACCCTGCCCGCGGCACCTGCAAGATCGTGCCTACCGACGCTTGCATCATGGATGCCACCCATCCTTGCTACGTCAATCCGCTCGAACCCGTTCATGAAGTGATTAACGCGCCGGAATTCAATCAGCGCGCCGTCAGCATTCATGTGTATTCCAAGCCATTCGACAGTTGCGAAGTCTACCAGCGCGACAAAGGCACCTACGCGGATGTGCCGCTCTTCTACACAAGCGAATACGGCGAATTAAATTCCGCGGAGAAGCTTCTCTAGTCTCCGCAAACACCTCCAAAAGCTGCCCGCGCGCCTTCGCTCGCCACGCTTCGCCTGCCTGTGTCACAATCAGGTGATGCCCACAGAAACTCGCGATATCAAAAAGCACGCCATGCCCAACGGCTTGGTGGTCATTACCGAGAACATGCCGCACGTGCGCTCGGTTTCCATAGGCGTGTGGGTCCGCAGCGGTTCTCGGGGCGAATCGCCCAATGAAAACGGCTTGGCCCACTTTATCGAACACATGGTTTTCAAAGGCACCGAGCGCCGCTCCGCCGAAGCGATTGCGCGTGAAATGGATTCTGTCGGCGGCATGCTCGACGCCTTCACCTCCAAGGAACAAATCTGCTTCAACGCCAAAGTGCTCGACGAACATCTTCCCATCGCCTTCGACGTGATCGCCGATCTCATTCTGCGTCCTAATTTTGATTCCGAAGATGTCACCAAGGAGCAGCAAGTCATCCTGGAAGAAATCAAGATGGACATGGACAACCCCGAGTATCTTTTGCACGAGGTTTTCACTCGCGGCTTTTGGCCCGAACACCCTCTGGGACGCCCCATACTGGGCACCCCCGAAACGGTAAAAAACTTTACTCGCCAGGTATTGAAAACGCGCTTTGGCTCGTGGTTTGCTCCGGATCATTTAGTGGTCACCGCCGCCGGCAATGTGGCCCACGAACAGGTTCTCGATCTGGTAACTCGCGAATTTGGCCATCTCCAGCCGAGCGGCCAGCATACCCCGCATATCGCTCCGCGCACCGAAGCTCCGATCCACCTCGAAAAGAAACGCGATCTCGAACAAGTGCATCTTTGCGTGGGCGTTCCATCTGTTCCGCTGGGCCACGAGGATCGCTTCGGCGTTGCTGTCCTGAATAATCTTTTAGGTGGCGGAATGTCTTCGCGCTTATTCCAGAATATTCGCGAAAAGCGTGGGCTAGCCTACGCAGTCTTCAGCGAAATTACCCCTTATTCAGACGCAGGCATGCTCACCGTCTATGCCGGCTCCGCGAAAGAAACCGTTGGCCAGGTGCTTGATTTGATCGTCAGCGAATTTCGCGACCTGAAAAAATCTCTGGTTACCGAAGAAGAACTCACGCGTTCCAAAAATCATCTCAAAGGCTCGTTGATGCTCTCGCTGGAGTCCACCAGCGCTCGCATGTCCAACCTCGCGCGCCAGGAATTGTATTTCCGCCGCTTCTATTCGTTGGACGAAATCCTGGACTCGATTGAAGCGGTCACCCGCGAACAGTTGCAGTCTCTGGCGCGGCAATATTTTCGCGCTGAAGATACGGCCGTCACGGTGTTGGGCAATCTGAACGGTTTCGCGCTCGATCGCGCACGCCTGGCCTGCTAGCGCGTTCGCATTTTCTTGACGCGTCAAAGGAAATTTCCTCAGCAACCGCGAACATTTTCGCCATAAATCGTTGACGTTCTCATTACTCTCTGCCATCATGCTCGAAATTCGTTTTCGCTCTTGTTTCGCTGCAGTTTTTGGAGAGTAGCGATCGGCTTACGGGTATCCATTCTGGCGTCTGGCAGCTCGGGCAACCTCACCTTACTCGAGACGGCGCGCACCCGACTCCTGATTGACGCTGGTTTAGGTAAGCGCGAAACTCTCGCGCGGCTCGCTGCCATCGAAATGACCGTCGACCACCTCGACGGCATCCTGATCACCCACGAACACGCCGATCATTGCAACGGTTTGCCGCAAATGCTGGCGCTTTGGAAAGCTCCTCTGTATGTTACCGAGCCAACGCTCGATTCTTTGCGTCGCTGCCTGCCGGAAACTTTTGGCAAACGCATCGTTGGCATTGAAACCATTCATGTCGGCCAGCGTTTTATGGTTGGAGATATCGAAGTACACGCCTTTGCTATCCCGCATGATGCCGTGGACCCCATTGGTTTAACGTTTCGCTGCCAAGGTGCCAAGATGGCGCTGGTTACCGATCTTGGCTATCTGCCGCAACTCGTGAAAGTCCATCTGCGCGATTCCGATTGTTTGCTGCTCGAGTCCAATCACGATCTGGACATGTTAAAAGTTGGCCCTTATCCCTGGGTGTTGAAGCAACGGGTACTCAGCCGCACCGGCCATCTTTCCAATCACGCGGTCAGCGAATATCTTTGCGACCCGGAAGGTTTTGATGGCCGCGCGCGCTATCTGGTCCTCGCTCACGTGTCGCAAGAAAACAATAACCCCGACCTGGTGCGACTATCCGCCGAAGAAGCCCTCAATCGTCGTCCGTCAGGCTTTGAATTCCTTGGCAAGTTGCTGGTCGCCTCTCAGCAAGTTCCCCTCAAGCCCCTCGATCTCTAAGCATTCGGAATGGCGGTTGGAATTTTGTCTGACGCTTTTTTGCCTTTGAAGTTGGGTGGCCCATTCTTGCGCTTTTTGCAAGGGTGGGGCATTTTCCGGACTTTTTCCGCCCGTCCCATTTTCTGTGATCACTTCAGCGAGCACCCGTAGGCGCATAAATTGGTGCGGATTTAAGAAGATCGGGCGTAACGTCAAACATCAGGCGCACGGATTTAGTGTCCGGCCGATCAATGCGAGAAACCTCGACACTCTTTAGCAAGGCCAGATAGGACTGCCGTGTTGCTGTCCCAAGTTGTTGCGTTCTCGCGTTGCTAAGACCCGCGCGGGCTAGCAGCACGACTCCATTCAATAAATCCGCAAGTTGCTGAGCGTTTTTGTCTTCCAGGCTTTCGGCATCCAGGGCCACACGCAACTTATTGTTTTCCGGTTTTCCCGCGACCGTGAGCCACGGCAACTGGGCCAGCAGCGACGATAGTTGCGGAGACGAAAAGCCGCCGGTGGCGCGTCGCGCCAAATCCTGCGAGGCAGGTTCGGCGCTAAAAACGTTTTTCAGAGCCTCATTGCGCATCACAGCAAAAACGGGCGAGCCCGCCACACGCGCGAATCGTTCTCGCCACTCCGCGTCATCCGCAGCCTTTGCGGGGTGTAGCCACGTTGCAAAGTCATTGTCGTTTGAAAATGCGATGCGGTC
>Ga0307475_10002754_pt1 | contig 10624 bp, 7 predicted proteins | sample atmos_gasesECM1C_FD_203317 | JGI IMG/M metagenome (GOLD analysis project Ga0307475, IMG submission 203317) | Hardwood forest soil microbial communities from Morgan-Monroe State Forest, Indiana, United States - atmos_gasesECM1C_515 | ecosystem: Environmental > Terrestrial > Soil > Temperate...
AAATGGCATCGCTGATTCGCCGCCTTGGCGACGCGGAGCCTGGCGAGCGCGAAAAAGCCGCAACAGAAATATTCCAGCAGGGCGTTGAGGCCGCAGGGGCAGCAACGGCAAAGTGGCTGGCCGATGTGGAACTGTCGGGGCTTTTTGTTATGAGTGAATCTAATTCACCGGAAACAACGGTGGGGCTGGCAGTCGAGCAAGAGAATTTCAGCCGGATACGAATCGCGAACGGGTCACCACGGCTAGCCGAAGTTCCGCCGGACCAGGACGCGGAGGAATTCGAGCTTCATTTTGAGCGCGGCGTGCGGCTCGACATACTGACAACGAATGATCCGCAGGGAGCAGGCGCCATTGCCGGATATCTGCAAAAATTCGGCGAAGGCATCCAGCAAATCGAATTGCTCGTGCGTGAAGTGGACCGCGCGACGGAAATCCTTCGCTATCGATTCGACCTCGAACCGATTTACGCGAAGACCAGGGCAGGCGCCGACGGAACGCGCGTAAATTTCTTCCTCGCTCCGACACCACAGGGCAAGAAGGTCCTCATCGAATTGGTAGAGACAGCGGCAAATTCCCAGGGTGAGTAGGGCGGTTGCGGCACTTACCGCATTCTTTGGCGATCCCTGGCCGGGTTGCGGCTCTTCGAAGAAGCAGGTAAAGTAGCGGTTCTGCTTGGCCAACGGTTTTTCTCAGGAGCAACCCCGTGCCATACGTGAACGAGATTGAAGAATCACAGGCGGACCCGCATCTTCAGGAACTCTACCGAAGCATCGAGCAGCGCTTCGGATTCATCCCGCACTTTTTCAAAGCCCTCGGCGCCGTGCCGAAAGTGATTGAGGGGCAACTGCAACTGAATGGAGCGGTGATGGGCGATGGCGCTCTTTCGACGGTCCTGAAGGAGCAGATCGGAGTGGTGGTGAGCGGCATCAATTCGTCCGCATACTGCATATTCATTCATATGGAGCTGCTGCAGCGGTTCGGTGTGGACAAAGTGCTGGCGCGGAAGCTGACTACCGACTACGAAAATGCAGCCGTGGAGCCCAAAGTGAAAGCGCTATTCCGGTTCGCCGACAAGCTGACGCGCAAGCCCTACGATATCGAAGACGAAGACATCGAGACGGTAAAGAATGCCGGCTGGGATGATGCGGCTGTGCGGGAAACCGTCCTGACCGTGGCGTATTTCAATTACGTAAACCGTGTTTCGCTCGGACTGGGCTTGGTCGCCGATTTCTAAAAGTCATCTACTCACCACTCTGCTCAATCAGCTTTGCAACCAGGGCCGTCCATCCGGTCTGGTGGCTCGCGCCCAGGCCGGCGCCTGTCTCACCGTGGAAATACTCGTAGAAGTTGATGTAGTTCCGCCAGTGCGGATCATTCTGGAAGAGTGAAACGCCGCCGTACACCGGCCGGCGCGCGTCGCGGCGCATGAAGATGTGTGTCAAGCGTTGCGAGATTTCCGTGGCCGCGCCCCAAAGCGTCCTCTGCTGTCCGGAGCCGGTGGGATATTCCACTTTGAATTCATTGCCATAGTAGAAGTGGATGCGTTGCAGCGATTCGATCAACAGGAAATTCATCGGGAACCAGACGGGCCCGCGCCAATTGGAATTACCGCCGAACAAAGCGGTGGTGGACTCGGCGGGTTCGTAATCCACAGCATATCCCTGGCCGTCGTGGTGGATCACGAAAGGATGCTCGCCGTGGCACTTCGAAAGCGCGCGGACACCATAGGGCGAGAGGAATTCGTTCTCGTCGAAGACGTAGCGATAAATCCGCTCGAGTTTCTTCCGGTTCGCAATGGTGAGCAGCAGCCTCGTGCCCCGTGCCGTGCGCTGGCTCATGTCCACGTGCTCGCCAAGGTCTGGATGATGGTCAAGGAACCATTGCATCCGGCGGGAAAATCCAGGGAAGCGGGCCAACTCCTCCGGCTCAAAGGTCTGCGATGCAAACAACGGAACCAGTCCAACCATCGAACGCACCTTCATCGGCACGCGTTTGTCGTCCAAGTGCACGACGTCGTAATAGAAGCCGTCCTCGTCATCCCACAAGCCAATACCTGCGCCGCCTATGTCGTTCATGGCCTGCGCAATGTAAACGAAATGCTCGAAAAATTTGCTGGCCACATCTTCGTACGCGGGGTCATCGCGCGCGAGTTCCATGGCTATCGAAAGCATGTCCAGGCAGAACATAGCCATCCAACTGGTGCCGTCGGACTGCTCCACGTAGTTGCCGGGACCGAGCGGCTGCGAGCGATCGAAGACGCCGATGTTGTCGAGACCTAGGAACCCGCCTTCGAAAACGTTCTTGCCCTCCGGATCCTTGCGGTTCACCCACCAGGTGAAATTGAGGAGGAGCTTGTGGAAGGCGCGCACGAGAAAATTGCGATCCTTCTTTCCCTGAATGCGGGCCGCAATCTTGTAAACGCGCCAGACGGCCCAGGCGTGCACGGGCGGATTGACGTCTGAGAAATTCCATTCGTAGGCGGGCAATTGCCCGTTGGGGTGCATGTACCATTCGCGCATTAAGAGGATGAGTTGGTCTTTGGCGAACTGAGGGTCAATCAGCACCATCACCACGCAATGAAACGCGAGATCCCACTGGGCGTACCAGGGGTATTCCCATTTATCAGGCATGGAGATGACGTCGGAATTGTGCAAGTGCACCCACTGGTGATTGCGGCCAAGACGGCGGCGCGAGTCGGGCGGCGGCTGCGTGGGATCGCCGTCGAGCCAGCGCTTCACGTCGTAGTGGTAGCTTTGTTTGCCCCAGAGCAGCCCGGCGAAAGCTTGGCGGTGGACAAGACGCGCATCTTCGCTGATCTTCGGATGCATGCGCAGAGCGTAGAATTCATCGGCTTCTTTCAACCGCTGATTGAAAGTCGAGTCGAAAGCGGCGCCGAAGAATTGCTGCGCCGGGGCCGCGGTCGCGGCGGGATTGCTGTCCATCAAGCGCAGACGGATCGTGTGACTGCCGCCGGCAGGGATTACTTGCGCGTAATGCGCGGCTGCTTTCGTCCCTGCCATCGCGGGATTTACGGCGGTGCGCTCGCCATGGATGACGTAACGGTGAAAGGCGTCCTTGACGTAGGGCGTGCGGCTCTTTTCCTGGAAAAGCCGCTCCATGTTCGTATCGTTGTTGGTGAAGAGCAGCTCCGGCGGCGCTTCGATTAGCAGCCAGCGCTTGCCGTAGTGAAATTCCTCCAAGGCTATCAGAGCTGTCCCAGCGGGGCCGTCTATGCGCGTCGCTGTGGGCGGGTCGTAAGGCTCGCCCCAGCCCCAGCGGTTGCGAAACCACAGTGTCGGCAGGAGATGCAGTGGCGCCGGATCGGGCCCCCGATTCCAGGCTGTGACGCGGATGAGGATGTCTTCGGGCGTGGCCTTCGCGTACTCGACGAAGACGTCGAAGTAGCGGTTTTCGCTAAAGATGCCAGTATCCACAAGTTCAAACTCGGGATCTTTCCGGGTGCGCTTGCCGTTTTCGATCACCAATTGCTCGTAGGGAAATGCGGCCTGCGGATACTTATAGAGATATTTTAAGTAGGAGCTCGAGGGGACGGCATCGAGATAAAAGTAGTATTCCTTCACGTCCTCGCCGTGATTCCCTTCGGGGTTCGTAAGTCCGAAGAGTCGCTCTTTGAGAATGAAATCTTTTTCATTCCAAACCGCGAGTGCGAAGCAGATGTGCTGGTGGCGGTCGCAGATTCCGGCGATCCCATCTTCGCCCCAGCGGTAGGTACGCGAGCGCGCGTGGTCGTGAGGAAAATATTGCCAGGCGTCGCCGTTCGGACTGTAGTCTTCGCGGACAGTGCCCCACTGGCGCTCGGATAAATAGGGCCCCCAGCGTTGCCAGTGAGCATCACGTTCCGCACTTGCCTGCAGCCGCTGCTCTTCGCTCGTCATTCTCAGTCCTCTCAGCGCTAGTGGATCGCCAGATTATCGTCAAGCGCGCGGAACAGCTGCGGCAACCTCATCGCGGCAGACCGAATGCAGGCAAGCAAGAATGTAACCGTTCAAATGCTACGTTGGCAAGCGGCTCCGTGTGCCCAGCGCCGACAGTTCTGTCGCGGCCGGAAGAGTGGGTGGCGCGACGGCGCGTGTGCCTGTATTCTCGGTGGACTCGACATCCGGGGGCGGACTCCATTCGGCCGGAAACGACAATAGACTTCGTGCCAGAATCCGAGGGGCGCCAAACGGCAAACTCGCGGCTCGTCGTGCTGCTTCTCTTGCTCGCCGCGGCAACGCCCGTGGTGTCACCGATGCTTTTTCTGGGGAACGCTTCGGGGCACGATTTCGATTTTCATCTCGCGTCGTGGCTCGATGTAGCCGGGCAATGGCACGAAGGCATTCTGTATCCACGCTGGGCGGAATGGGCCAACTGGGGATTCGGCGAGCCACGCTTCGTTTTTTATCCGCCGGCATCGTGGATACTGGGCAGCGCCCTCGGCACGGCTTTGCCGTGGCGCATGGCGCCGGGCGCTTTCATTTGGCTCGCGCTGATTTTGGGCGGCGCTGGGATGTGGCGTCTTGCACGCGAATGGCTTCCCGCGCCGCATGCCGCCGCGGCGGCTGTCTTCTTCGCAGTGAATCCGTATCATCTTGTGGTGGTGTATTACCGCAGCGATTTTGCGGAGCTGCTGGCGAGTGCGCTGTTTCCCTTGATGATCTGGGGAGCGCTGCGAGTAGTGCGTGAAGGATGGAGCGGCTTCCCGACTCTGACGGCTGTGTTCGCGCTCATCTGGCTTTCGAATGCGCCCGCAGCCGTGGTCGCCACCTATTCACTGTCACTCTTGCTGGCCCTGGGATGCATGGTCCGTCGTAGCGCGCTGCCCTTGATGCCCGGCGTGGCGGCAATGGCGGCGGGACTGGGACTCGCCGCGTTCTATGTGTTCCCAGCGGCCTATGAGGAGCGGTGGGTTCAAATCAAGGAGGTGCTGGCACAGAACCTGCGTCCGGAACGGAATTTCATTTTTACGCACGGAAGCGATCCCGAATTTGTGCTGTTCAACTGGAAAGTGTCAGGCGTCGCGCTCGGCATGATGACGATTGCAGGTATTGCCGCAGTTTTTGCGGCACGCCGCCGTCGCGAATTCCCAGAGCTCTGGTGGATGCTCCTGGCCCTCGGAGCCACGTCGGTCCTTCTGATGTTCCCGCCGACCTACCTGCTGTGGGCCGATCTGCCCGAACTGCGCTATGTGCAATTTCCCTGGCGCTGGCTCATTCCGTTGGGCGTTGTGTACGCATTCTTTGCCGCAGCGGCGATAGGGCGCGCTCGGCGGCCATGGGTGTGGTGCGCGGTGTTGGGGATGGTAACCGTGGCTACGGCGACTGCCATTATCCGCGATGCCTGGTGGGACAGCGAAGACATCCCGGTGCTTACAGAGGCGATCCGCAGAGGCTACGGCTACGAAGGAACCGACGAATACGCGCCGCTCGGCTGCGACCGGTACAATTTGCCAGGGAGCAATCTGGTCCTCGGCGAAGGCGACACAATACAGATTCCGCCCGCCACCGATGACGCGGCCATGCCAACACCGCGCGTCGCCGAACTGGACGCGGGAACGGGGAAGTTGGTTCCTGTGAAAACCGTGAATCTCAACATCGAAACATGGACTGCCGAGCAAAAAGTTTTCACCCACACCACGAAGCGTCCGGTGAACCTCGCTGTCCGGCTGATAAATTATCCGGCGTGGGATGTTCGTGTGGACGGAAAAACCGCTCGCCCGGAGTTGCTCGAGAAGACGGCGCAAATGGTGTTGCCGCTGCCGGCGGGCACGCACCGCGTGGAAGTCTGTTTCCGCCGTACGTGGGATCGAAGCGCCGGTGCCGCCCTTTCAGCCTTGTCGGCATTCGGGCTGCTGGGATTGGTGGTCTTCAAGCGCCGCACGAATTAAGCAAGAAGCGAGGCGTCCGAAGACACCAGACCGGCGCCGGGCTAACTTCGAAAAATCATGCAGAATTTGGCTGGGAGGCCTGGACTCGAACCAGGATAGTCAGCTCCAGAGGCTGATGTACTGCCAATTGTACGACCTCCCAGCCGAAGGGAGACAACAAAAAGGGCCGCGAGCGCGACCCTTTTCTACTTTACCGGGGGGACGTGATTTCGTCAACCGCGCGCGGCTCGGGGCTGCACGGGAACCGGATCGATCTGCCGCCCCACGGCGGTTGCAATCACACGCAAGCCGTCCATCAAATGGGCGAACTGATCGGTGTAGAGTGATTGCGCGCCATCGGAAAGCGCGCGTTCGGGATCCGGATGAACTTCTATCAGCAAGCCGTCCGCTCCCGCCGCCACGGCCGCGCGCGCCATGGGCGCCACCTTATCGCGCCTGCCGGTTCCGTGCGAAGGATCGGCCACGATCGGTAAGTGGGAGAGCTGCTTGATCACCGGGATGGCGGCGATGTCCATGGTGTTGCGCATGTACGTGTCGAATGTTCGGATGCCGCGTTCGCAGAGGATCACATTATAATTTCCGCCGGACATGATGTACTCCGCGCTCAGCAGCAATTCCTCGATTGTCGCCGACATCCCGCGCTTCAGTAGCACGGGTTTCGAGATTTCTCCCAGCGCGCGGAGCAAATGGTAATTCTGCATGTTGCGCGCGCCCACTTGCATCACGTCCACGTAGGGCAGCATCATTTCCACCTGCGACGGGTCCATCACTTCGCTCACCACCAGCAATCCATTCTTGTCCGCCGCTTTTCGGAGCAGCTCCAGCCCCTCCTCACCCAGCCCCTGGAATGAATAGGGCGACGAGCGCGGCTTGAACGCGCCGCCGCGCAGCAATTTCGCGCCTGCCTGCGCCACGCGGTCAGCCACCTCGTTGATTTGGGCGGCTGATTCGACGGCGCAAGGCCCACCGGCGACCACGAGCTCCGTCCCGCCGACTGTGACGCCGTTGCCCAATTCCACGATCGTGCCCTGAGGATGAAAATCGCGCGACGCAAGCTTGAAGGGATGCGAAATGTGGATAATTTCCTCCACCCCCGGCGCGGCGAGCAGAGCCTCCAGCTCGCTTCGGTGCTTGTCTCCTTTCCCCACGACGCCGATCACAGTTCTTTCTTCGCCGCGGCTCAAGTGCGCCTGATAGCCGCATTCCTTGATCCGCGCCACCACGTGATCGATTTCTGCTTCAGTTGCGCCTACTGCCATATTGACGATCATGATTTGTACCCTCGTTTCTCCCTATTGTGACTTGCCGCTCTGCACTTCTGCTGAAACATAAGACCCAAGAATTTTCAGATTCACTGCATAATTCCCGAGCTCCGCGATCGCTGCGGCCACCTCTGGATCCGAGGAAGACGCCTGCAGATCTATGTAGAACCGGTATTCCCACGGTCGCCCGTGGACTGGCCGGCTTTCAATCTTCATCAAATTGATTTTGCGACGTGCAAAAACTTCGAGCGCGCGATGAAGCGACCCAGGAGTATGAGGAAGCTGGAAAACTAGAGAGAGCTTGTCCGCCGGGGCCACGCCGTTCGCCGAAGCAGAAAGCAGCAGAAAACGCGTGTAGTTCTCAGTGTCGTCTTCCAAATGCTCCTGCAGGATTTCCCCGCCGTAAATTTCGGCAGCGCGACGGCCGGCAATTGCCGCGCGCGCCGGATCTCCTGCCCGCACGATTTCGCGGACGCTCCCTGCGGTATCCTCGGCTGCAGTTCTCCTCAGCCCGGGATGAGCGCGGAAAAACCGCTCGCATTGCGCGAGCGCAACCGGATGCGACTCGACGCTGGCGATCTGCTCCATCGTCGCTCCCGGCAGCGCGATCAAGTTCAGTGAAATCGGAATCACCACTTCCCCGATGATACTCAGCCCGCTCTCGACCAGCAGATCGAATGCCCTGTGGACAGATCCGGCCAGGCTGTTTTCGATCGGCGACAGCACGAAATCAGCGAGCCCGCGATCAACGGCAGCGAACGTCGCGTCGAAGGTCGCCTGCGGCACCGGCACGATCCCTTCGCCGAGCAGCTTTACAGCGGCTTCTTCGCTGAAGGCGCCGCGCTCGCCCTGAAACGCCACCCGGGAGTTGGCTTTCGCTATCATGCCGCTGTCGCCTTGCGCCGTTTTCCGTTCCGCGAGGCCCGGCCGCGCTGGCTCGCCTTTCCGCAACCGTTCCGTTCCTGCGTGCGAATGGATTCGTCCAAAATCAACTGGTAGATTTTCTCCACCGATTCATCGCCGAGTGGGCCGGGATTCAACCGCTTCATACGCGAAAGGATTTGGTGCTCCCGCGCCGGCACTCGCAGCGACAGCCCTTGCTCCCCCTTGAGCCTGCCCACCTCCAGCGCAAGCTCCGTGCGCAGATTCAGGAGCTGGAGCATCGCCGCATCGATGGCGTCAATCTTCTTCCGCCAATTCTTGATCTTCATTGGGCCCGTCCTTATTCGCCGTGATCCAAAAATGTCGACCGCGATTCCCCGACAGGCACCGGAAAACAAAAAAGGCCGCGTCCTCTTAGGAGGTCGCGGCCCGGTGTCTCGAAACTTTGTGCGGCTTTTAGCTCGTCTTGCTTAGCTCACCCGCGCACGTTTCGCCGGCCCGCTCCCCCGTAAAGGAGTAGCGGTAACGATAGGCGTAACGTGTAAAAGAAAATCGCATCGCGCGGTCCAGAATCACTAAAAAGCGAATCCTGCGCTCAAAACTACAATCCAAATATACGAGAGAGCGGCACCCGCGTCAAGACCAAAGCCCGCGGCACCCGGTTTTGTGCCGCAATTCATTTAGAGGTCGGAGCTTCGACTCCGACATTAGCCGCTCCGAATATAAAGGGTTTCAGCCCTTGAGGAAACTGGCGGAGCGCCGGACCCGCATTTTCCACAGCCCCACCAGCACATGGTACGCCCGTACCATTGTCCGGCTTTCCTCAAGTTATACAATCGCCGCCCCATGACCCCGAAACATGTGTGCGCCGAGCTCGAACGATTGAGATTCGAGTCCGCCTCAGCATTCCTCGAGGCCAAGAGGATTCGCCTTTCCAGAGACGTTTCCATTCGCGAGGATTTTGAAATGAGCCGCGAGGGTCACCGAAGAATTTACGCACTCATCAGGCACCTGCTCGTGGGACACGATGGCGACGCCTGCCCCGCGGGCGACCGCCCCATCGTCAGCGCCACTAAGCCAGAGCCGCCGCGCACCTACAAGTGGCTCTCGATCCCATAGTTGGAGCGTGCCCCGGAACGCATGCCTCTACTTGCCATCCAAGTGCCCGAACTAATCGGCAGACCCGCTGTCCGGCGAGGCGTCCCGGACATCTTTCTCGGTCGCATCCGCCGCTTCCTGCTGTTTTTTCAGATCGGATTCAACCGTCAGGTCGGGTTTTGCCTGGCCTTCAGGAACCGTGTGCTGAGTGGCGGCTGGTCCCCGGGGAATGCCGCCCTTGCCCTGGTTTTCCGAAAGCGATTTCAATCCATCGTCAACCTTCTGGCGGAAGCTGTCGTGCATTTCCTCGAGGTCGTCCACCACCATTCGCGACGCAGTTCCCGCGGCGCAGTCGCCGTTCTTGCTGCTGACCACCTCAACGGCCGCCGTGTAGTCCGCATCCGGGGCAGCTTCGGTACGCCGGACAATATCTCCGGCGGTGACCGCACACGCTCCGTCGTCGGTATCAAGACTCAAGCTGGAGAAGGCGATGAACAGCGTGAATCGCCGGTCGAGTGACGGCGGAACTTGCTCCGCGACGTCTTCGTCCGGGGGTAAATTCCCCTGCGCCGCTGCGGCTGCTTTCTCGTCCGCGATAATTAGCTTCACTTGTTTGGCAATCCCGTCTTTCAGCTCTTTGGTCATCACCACAGACCCGCCGTCTTTCTTTTGGTCGTCAGGATGCCCCGAGGCCAGCACGAATCCCGGCCCGCTCTTCAAGCTTCCCGACTGCGCTTCTTCCGCACCCGCCTGCAAACTCGCCGCGATGGCATAATCAGTCAGCCAGTAAGCGGGCGCTGGATAAACCGGGTATGGGTAGAAATAGTATCCGTATGGTGCGTACCACGGCGCGCCATACCATCCCCACGTGAAAACCACCGGCACCGCCCACGGGTTATAGACCCAGCCGTAATACGCCGGCCCATAGTAGAAAGTAGGAACGTAGCCATAATAGGCATAGCCGCCGTAGAAGTACGGGCGATAGACCCGCGCGTAGTAGTGCCCGTGGTCGTAGTAGCTCCGCCGCGCGTACTCTTGTCCCCCGCGCGTGAAGCGCCGCTCGTCATACCCGCTATGGCGCCCGGTGGACACCAGCCGGCTGCGATCGCTGCGCACGGTTTCCACTCTCCGCTCGCCATGCGGCCCGCGACTGATGCTTGTCCCGTGACCGTCATGGATCGCCGCCGCGTGTCCATGCGCATCCAACTTTACCGTTACACCTTTGGATGTTGTCACTCCGGTTACCTTGCCACTCTTGTTCCGTTCCACCGCGCTGCCGTTGGACCGCACCGTCCTCGTGCCGCCGTTGGGCAGCGGATGTGTTCCCGGTTGATTGTTGACACGACTCGCACTCGGTGACGCGCCCTTGTTGGCTGAGCCCGCTGCTCCCGGCCTCCCGCCACTCGCCGCACTTGAATTATTTGTCCGCGCCGCTCCGGCGTATTTGCCTCCCGTCGCCGAGGTGTTTCCAGTCACCCTTGAATTTGCGCCGGAG
>Ga0307475_10002757_pt1 | contig 10616 bp, 10 predicted proteins | sample atmos_gasesECM1C_FD_203317 | JGI IMG/M metagenome (GOLD analysis project Ga0307475, IMG submission 203317) | Hardwood forest soil microbial communities from Morgan-Monroe State Forest, Indiana, United States - atmos_gasesECM1C_515 | ecosystem: Environmental > Terrestrial > Soil > Temperate...
ATGCCCCACCATGTCCGGATTCGCGAAATTGACCAGGACAAAGTCGTACCTGCCGCTCAAGATGGCCTCTTCGGTCGAGTCGGCGACCGCCAGGGCTGCCATTTCGGGCTTCTTGTCGTAGGTAGGCACGTCTTTGGGCGATGCCAACATCTTCCGATCCTCGCCTTCGAAAGCTTCCTCGCGACCGCCGTTGAAGAAATACGTGACGTGCGCGTACTTTTCCGTCTCCGCGCAGCGAAACTGCCGAAGCTTCGAGCGTGAAACAATCTCGGGAAAGATATTCGGGTACGACTCCTTCGGAAACGCCACGGGAAGACCCAGCGAGGAGTCGTAAGTCGTCATGCAGGCGTAACGGCCTTCAAATGGAACGCCGTTGTCCTTCCGGGCAAAGGCGTCAAAGGCCGGAATGGCCAACGCGCGCGTGAGCTCGCGTGCCCGATCCGGTCGAAAGTTGAAATGAAGCGCGGCATCGGAACGCCGCACGCCATCGTAGTCTCCGACGACGAAGGGCTCCACGAACTCGTCTGTCTTGCCGGCTGCGTAGCTTCGCTCGATTCCTTGTTGCGCAGACTCTGCCCTGGGGCCTTGCGCCTCGACAATCGCACGAAAGCTCCGCTCCACCCGTTCCCACCGGTTGTCTCGGTCCATCCCCCAGTATCGGCCCGCGACCGTACCGATACCACCCGCGCCGCCCGAAAGCGCGCGTTCGACTTCGGCGACGTAGCGAGGGGCCGTTCCGGGCTGAACGTCTCGCCCATCGAGGAATGCGTGGACCACCACGGGAACACCGGCCTTCTTTGCCAAGTCGATGAGGGCGGACAGGTGCACGAGCGACGAGTGGACTCCTCCGTCGCTCACCAGGCCCAGCAAGTGCAACCGGCCACCGCCCTCTTTGGCTTTGCGGATGACCGTCTGGATGATGTTGTTCGTGCCGATGGTGCCGTCGTAGATCGCATTGTCGATCTTGGAGATATCCATCATCGCAATGCGACCCGCACCCAGGTTGAGGTGTCCTACCTCGCTATTTCCCATTTGCCCTGGTGGCAAGCCGACGTCCGGCCCGCTCGTGCCGATGAGGCCGTGGGGGTAATCTTTCTCGAGCGACGAGAGCACGGGGGTTCTCGCAAGGCGTACGGCGTTGTCCGCGCGCTCCGCTCGTTCGCCGAAACCATCGAGAATCACCAAGACTAGCGGCCGGGGCCGCGGGCGGGTGCTGGTCGCAGTCATCCGTGCGCCAACATAGCATCGGACGACGCGGGAGCTACTCCGAGTCCGCTCCGTGGTATGGGAAGCGGAGATGCCGTGGATCGAGGCGACTCTCCGAGGCCAGCGCGTTCTCGCGCGCGCTAACCCAGACGGATCGCTGCGGGCGGACGATGGACGCGTGGAGATCCGATATGGGCCCAACGACGGTCGCATGTACCGCGCCGCAGCGAGCAATCTCGCCGTCGTCGATGGTGCTCAGGTGATGGCGGAAGACGCGTGCGGCCCCGCAGCTCCGGTGAGCAAACCCGTGCACACGGGCAAGTCCGAGCCCACCGACGCCCCCGCAGACGCTTGGGTCGCGTACACCGACGGCGCGTGCTCAGGCAACCCCGGGCCGGCGGGCTGCGGCGTCGTACTCGTGTCTCCCGACGGCAAGACACACGAAGGACTCGAGTACCTGGGCCAGGCGACCAACAACGTCGCGGAGCTCACTGCGATACTGCGTGCGCTCGAGTGGATTCCCAAAAGTGCGCGGTCGATCGTCGTGCGCACCGACAGCCAGTACGCCATCGGCGTCTTGCAAAAGGGATGGAAAGCAAAAGCCAACCAGGACCTGGTGAGCCGCACGAAGGACGTGGTCAAGGCGCGTCATGCGCGCCTGCTCTACGTCCCGGGGCACCAGGGCGTGGCGCTCAATGAGCGGGCCGATGCCCTGGCGCGCGAAGCCGTCGAGCGGCGGATCAATCGGAAAGCATCGGCCGACGACGGCCGCTAGTTCGCTTTTCGCTCGTAAATCATGAATTAGTCGCGCGCGGCGATCTCGCGCGTCCACTTGCGGGCGAGAGCGCATGTCCCGGCGCTCTTCCAACGGGCGGTCGTAGTCCACGCGGGCCCGAGCGTAAGGACGATGTCCGGGCCCACTTGGGCAAGCGCGACGGGACCCCGGTCGTCGCGCTCGTGGCACGCGAAAACGTGGTCACTCGCTTGCGCTGGACCGAGCTTCTTGTTGAAGGCACGCGCGAGGAAAGCGAAGGCGCGAGCCGCGCGCTCATCCTGTGTTTTGCCTGGGTCGAAACGAAGCCGCCACGCAAACGCCGAGCGCTCCCCGTCGCTCAACAGCACGGCGCGGTCGCCACCCCAGCCGTCGCTCGTCTCCGCGGCGGTTGACGGATCCATCCATTCTTCGAAAGCCAGGCGAGCGCCGAGCTCTCCCTCCGAGTCCTCGTCGGCCACCGTCCACCCCTGGCCAAGGCTCCCGAACGTGGGGGCCGGCACGAGCATCGGTGGCTCGTGGGCCAGCCATTTGTCGGCATGAAGGATCTGCTCGCTAGTCGTCGGCGCGTCGTCCCACGCTTGGTCCACCGCGCTCCAGCCGCCCCGGCGCCGAAGCAAGTTCACGAACAAGGTTCCGTAAATGTAGGGAGCCGCGAGCGATGAGCGCATGATGTGCGGGGCAGCGGCAGCCGGCCCATGGCTCATCCCATCTCGGATTTGCTCGACGAAAGTTGAGTCGGGTATGTCGGGCGCCGTCTTCCCCTGACCCGGCGCGACGCGTGCGATCATGACGTCGAACATGGCGCTCGTTGCATCACCCTCAGCCAAGGCGCTTACGGCTTCCGAGCGATCGCCGTCGCCGGCCCTGTATTTCGAGCGGGCTTCCAGGTCCCAACGCTGATCCTGAAGAGCATGCACCAACTCGTGCGCGAGCGTGGCAGTCGCCTCTTGCTGATCCAGATCGCTCGCCATGTACATCGTTCTGTCGCTCGGCTCGTAATATCCGGCCAGTTGGTCCTCCAACAACTGGTATTCGGCCGCCTCGTAGTCGAACGCAGTGGGAACAAAGCCGAAGAGCATCAGCGCGAGGCCCTCGTTGTGTATCGCCTTCGGCGGCAGCTCGCGCGAAACGTGTTCTTTCACCCGAGCGATGAGCTCGGACCGCTTTAGAAATGCACCTGGGACTGGGTTCGTTGCCTGGAGCCCCCGGGCCGCCTCGACGCTCGCCAGCATCGCCCGCAGGAGTCGACTTTCCGGCGACTCAGAAGCAAGCAAGCGAGAGGGTGGATCCCGCGGCTCTGCGGCGTGGGCCGAGGCACTTGGCGGGGGGCGGGGGGCAGCCGTGCCGGCTCGTTGCCCCGGAGCGCTGGCACACGAGCTCAGGAGCAACGTTGCGATGAGCCTCGCGAACCTCATCCGACCTTTTGCATCCCGCGCGCGCCCTCCCTCCGAAGACCTGCAATGGCCTCGGAATACCCCGTATGCGTGAATATTGCGCTCCCGGCGACCAGAACGCGCGCCCCTGCCTCTGCGGCAAGCGCTGCCGTGTCATGTGAGATTCCGCCATCAATCTCCAGCACCACCGAACGAGCGGAGCGATCGATTAGCTGCCGGATAGCGCGCACCTTAGGAAGGACCTCGGGGAGAAAGGCCTGCCCGCCGAACCCTGGGTTGACGCTCATGACGAGAACCAAATCGACGGTTCCCATTACGTAACGGATGGCTTCCTCGCTGGTAGAGGGATTGAGCACCACTCCTGCGCGCTTGCCCAGACCGTGCACGTGCTGCAGCGTCCGATTCAAGTGGGTGCATGCTTCCACGTGAACGCTGAGCAAGTCGGCGCCTGCAGCCGCAAAGTCGTCCAGATACTTCTCGGGCTCGACGATCATCAGGTGCACGTCGACCGGCAGCCGCGTGGCCGCGCGGATAGCCTTAACGACCGGCGGGCCAATCGTGATGTTCGGAACAAAACGCCCGTCCATGACGTCGACATGGATCCAGTCGGCGCCTGCCGCCTCCACCGCCCGAACTTCGTCCGCAAGGCGGCCGAAATCGGCCGAGAGAATCGAGGGGGCCACGAGGAGTGGATGGTCACCGACCGCGGTCACGCTTCGAGTGTAGTTGCATGCTCTCTCAAAAGCGACGACCCTAGGCTTGCCATGAACGTGCGGCGCATCGCGAAAGGCGACTTCGACCGGATCGTCGAGGTCATCGACCACTGGTGGGGCGGCCCCATCAGCACGTTTGCGCACCCAATCTTCTTCTACGAACTCGGTGACGAGTCGCTCGTGGTTGAGCAGGGGTCCGACATGATCGGGTTTCTCCTGGGCTTCGTCGCTCCCGGAACCAGCCGCGAGCCACAGGCTGGCAAGGAGCCCATGCGTACCGGCTACGTTCACCTCGTCGGCATTCACCCGGACTATCGGCGCCGCGGAGTTGGCCGCCTGCTCTACGATCGATTTATCGACGAATGCCGTGCAGCCCGCTGTGTTCGTATGAAAGCCATCACAACGCCTGGGAACGAGGGCTCGATCCGTTTTCACGTTGCGCTCGGCTGGAAGATGCAAGAGGTCGACGACTACGCTGGACCGGGGCGCCGCCGAGTCGTCTTTACAAAACAGCTCGAGTGATCGGGCCGTCCGGCTTCGAGCGGCGTATACTGGGGAGCGACGATGTCGAACGCTTCTAAAGCCTCTGAGCGAGATCCGCTCGAGCCAGCAATCACAGTGGCCACGCTCCGCGAAATCGGCCTCTTCGGCGCTCTGAGCGATGAGGTCGTCGACCGGCTCGCGCGAACGCTGAAAGCGGTCCGCGTGAAGCCCGGCGAAATCATCTTCCGAGAGGGCGATGGTTCGGCGCGAGAGATGTACGTCGTTCTCGAAGGCGAAATGGAGGTTTCAAAGCGCAGCCGGCGAGGGCATGACATGCGCGTCGCAATTCTCGGGCCGACCGATTGCTTCGGCGAGATGTCGATGATCGACATGCAAGCGCGTTCGGCCACGGTGCGCGCTCTGGCGGCATCGCGATTGCTGACCGTTACCAGCGAGGACATGGACGCGCTCTACCGTTTTGATCTCAAGTCCTACGCGCTCATCGTGCTCAACATCGCGCGAGGCATCTCGCGCCGGTTGCGAGTAACCGACGGGATTCTGGCGGACTTCACGGCCAACGTGCTCGACGAATACGTGGCCGCGAAGCGGGCCTAGCGGCGGCCTCGCCCTCAGCCCGACACGCGCCGGCGAGGGACGGATCGTCGGCGTCCGACCACTCAGTCCTGGCCGTCGACTGACGCGTCGCCAGCATCTGTCCGCCCGTCTTCCGCGTCGGAGTTCGCCGCGTCGTGGATTGCCGTCGAAGCGTCGGCGGAATCGACCGACGCATCGGACGGGCCCGAGTCCAGCGCCCGTCCGTCGATGTCCCTCGCGTTCGAATCGGTTGGCGCGTCCGAGCTCGGGCTCGCGTCGCTACTCGCGTCGGCTCCACCGCCCTGCGCCATTCCTGCCATGTTCCCGGAAGGCGCAACAGCGTTGCCTGAGCCTGCCTCCGTGCTCCCTGAGCTAGCCAGACCGCTTGCGCCCCCTGAGCCGCTCGATGCGCCGCCCGATGATGGTGGGGCTTCCGAATCCGACTGGCCGCCCGGATTACCAGGACCGAGCGTTACTGGCGGCAGCGGCTGCGGACTGAGGCTGCACGCGGACGAGACGAGCGCTAAGGCCAGCAACAAGCAAATACGCATGCGCTTCATTCGGCGTACCACGGACCGTCCTGTAGGCGGGCGTCCCCTTCGCTCCTTGTGTGGTGATCCGCCTTCGCGTCGTGAGGGGCTGCCGCATCGTGTTCCTTCTGCGCGTCCCCGTCGGTGGCGTCGGCCGCATCTTCCGGGCGCGCGTCCGGTTCACCATCGGTACTGGCATCTTCGGCCGCGTCGACGCCAGAACCGTCTTCCCCCGCGTCAACGCTCGAACCCGAGCCAGCGTCGGCCGCTCCAACGGGAGCGCCGCCGGTCCCAGAGGCACCACTGCTAGCTGAACCGCTGCCACCCGAGCCCGCCGTCGCCCCCGAGGTCGCAGTCGGTGGGCTAAGCAAACCTTGCCCGCCTCCATCCGGCGATTTGACTCCATTGCCCGCGCTGGGTCCGCCTCCAGCAACGATCTGCCCGCCGCTCGACGCTCCCGCGCCTGCCGTGTCGCTGTTGCTGCAAGGCGGGAGCGGATGTGGATTCAGACAATGATCGTCGCCCGGGCCCGAATCGACGCTGCACGCCCACACGCTCGCTGCGGCCGTCAGCACCGCGGCGAGGCACCGTATCCTCCTCATGGTCAGCCCAAAGCCCATTCGCCCGAAAGAGAGTAGGCACAACACGTGCCACTAAGCGTTGCCACGAAAAGCGCGGCAAAACGAGGGCGACCGAGGATGACCCATGGCATCGGGGGCCGCCGTTGGCACAAACTGGCACACGTTGTCAAAAGCGCTCCGCCTCTCCGAAACGTGAGCTCTTGAGAGAACGTAGACCGCGTGGTAGCCGAAGCCCTGGCCCGAATGCCCGATGAAAGTGAACGACCGGGCCTTCCAACCGGCAAGCAACTTTCCCCTCGGCTGCGAAGAGCGTTGGAGCTCGCTTATGGGGTTGAGGGCGTGGTAGCGGCTCGCGTTTGGCAATGGCCAGGGCGAATCGCTATCGGGGTGCGTGGGGGTAAGGCAACGTCGCTTTCCGACTTGGTTCGGCGCGTGGAGGCGGCCGTCGCCGGTCTGCGTGAACCGGGTGAGACCTGGGACTTTGGAATTTTGGAGGATTCAACGAACGGGCCCTCTTAGAGCTCTCAGGGCAGCGAGGAGCCGGCTGGGGGCGGCCAAGGACGCTCGCCGGCGAAGTCTAATTCGATACGAAAATTGCTTCGATCTCGGTCTTCACCTGGTCCTCGGTCTGATTCCGGGCGATCGCGATCTCTTTCACAATCAGTGAACGAGCGGTGTCGAGCATGCGCCGTTCGCCAAAACTGAGCTGCTTGTCCGTCTTGAGGCGGTAGAGATCCCGGAGAACCTCCGCAACATCGTAAATCGAACCCGTCTTAATCTTGTCCATGAAACCACGATATCGGCGGTTCCAAGTCTGATTGTCGAAAGCGATCGTCCGCTCGCGCAGTATGTCAAAGATCTCGCGAATCTCTTGTTCGCTAATGACCTGCCGCAACCCCACGGCACCTGCATTTGCCACCGGCACCAAAATTTTGCGGTCGGTATCGAGTATCCGAAGTACGTAGAACTTCTGTCGGCTGCCGGCGATGTCCTTCTCCTCGATGCGGATGACCTCCGCGACCCCCTGCGCAGGGTACACGGCCTTGTCGCCCACCTTGAACTTGACGTCGGTAGCAGCTTGCATAGCGTCTCCCTTGCGTTGTACGCCGAACCGCACCGCGAGCATCCTAAGTGCAGGCGTACGGTACAGCCGAAACGAGCTGCGGCTCCTTGCAGCCCATTGGTCTACGAGGCGGGCATAATGCAGAAAACTTTGGCTTGCCCGCCCCCTATGTTTGGAGCGTAGAGTGGAGCTCCAAAGGCGATCAGAAAAACAGCCAGGCGCACTGTAGTGCCCGTGACCACCGTTTGTCAACTTTTTTGTAACCTTTTGGAGGCCAAGGGCCCAGCTGGCGGGCCAAAGTCCACATTCTCCCGGCCCGCCAACTCTTCGGCGAGCCCCCAGCGGACTCCGCGGTCCGAAATCGTGACTGCCCTCGCGCCCCAATGGTCAAGAAGCGACAGCGCGATATAGCCGCCGGCAACAATCACATCTGCGCGCTTCGGCTCCATCCCGAGAACCCCACGCCGTGCCGCCAGATCGACCGAGGCTAGGCGGACGACTGTGCGGCGCAATTCCTCGCGCGCAAGCGACTTCCCGTGGAGACGAGCGCCGTCGTACGCAGCCATACCGATTGACACCGATGCGAGCGTTGTCATCGTGCCGGCGATTCCCACGGGGGCGCGATCCGCTGGAAGCGGAGGCACTTGCGAGAATGCTTGGGCGAGCGTGCGTCCAAGAGCGTCAAGCTCGCTTTCAGCCGGCGGGTCGTGAGCGAGGAAGCGCTCCGTCAGTCGCACGCTACCGAGCTCAAAACTTTCGAGGTATCCAATCGACAATAAGCCCTTTTCGCTTCGGCCGAGCACGACCTCGGTGCTTCCGCCGCCAATATCAAAAACGGCTGTTTCCTCCTTTGAATCGATTGCGAGACCGCTGACGGCACCTTTGAAGGCGAGCCGCGCTTCTTGTTCTCCGGATACAATGTGCGTTTCGACACCGAAGGCCTTGCTTACGCAGTCGCGTACCTCTTCTCCCCCGCTTGCCTCACGCATTGCGCTGGTACCGACCACGGCGACTCGGTCAGCACCCCCCAGCGTTCGCACGAGACGGGAGTATTCCTCGATGCAGGCGCACGTCCTGGCCACAGCGGCAGGCGTGAATCGCCGCGAGCGGTCCACCCCCTCCCCCAGGCGAGTGATTGTGGCGCGGTCGACAACCGCACTGAGAGAGCCGTCTCCTTGGCGCTCCGCAACGAGCAGCAGGATCGTGTTCGTTCCGATGTCGATGGCCGCTACGCGCATGCGCGCCGGACAATGGCCGTGGAGTTAGTCGAGCGACTGCGGCCCAAGCTTTCCTAATTGGCGAGATCTTTCAGATTGAGCATCTCCTCGACGTTGGGCTGAAGCACGAGCTCTACGCGCCGATTCTTAGCCTCCTCGTCTCGCGACTGCTGCTCGACGGTGCCGGCAACCGGATCCATCTGCGCGTAACCAGCTGCCGCCCAGTGAACGGGATCCAAGCCCCCTCCAGTGGGGATTGCCTTTGCGTCGCCACTTTTGTCCGGGGTGACAAGAAACGTCACGACTTGGCGCGCCCGCATCAAGCTTAGGCCCCAATTGTCAAAATAATTGCCTCCATACGGCTCTTTATCGGTGTGGCCGGCCACCTGAAAATTGCGGGTGCTGAGTGTGGCATCACTTTTGACGACGTCGGCAACTTGCTTGAGGATCTTCTTTCCGTCGGGTTTGAGTGTGTCTTTGCCCGAGTCGAAGAGAATGTCGCCGGGAAGCTGTATGACCATGCGGTTGTTTCGAACGACCACTTTGAGTCCCACACTCGTTAGCTTGTCGAGACGTGCCTTAAGGTCGCGGAACCTAGCCTTCATGTCATCGAGTTGCTTGAGACGCGCCTCGTACTCAGCCATGGCCTGCTTGAGTTTTGACTTCTCCTCCTCTGATCGCGAAAGGCCCACGCCCAGGTCCTTAAGCTTGGCTTTGAGGTCGTCGATTTGCTGCTGCGCACTGCTGTATTTCTGCTCGTCATCGGCATGGCGCTTGTTGGCTGCGTCGAGATCTGCCTTGAGTCTCGCAATGTCTCGCTGTGCTTGCTGCCATTCGTCCTCACTGTGACCGCAGCCCGTAAGCGCGAAAGACGCTGCGAAGAGGACGAACAACAAGCCAACGCGCAATTTCAAATCATGCATCTGGCGCATCAGTGACCTCGCGAGGATTCCAAAAGCGGACCGACGGTATCGATCGATACCAGAGTGGTCAAGCAGGCCGGCGCCGGGGACGAGCCAGCGTAAGCGGCGCCGCCTCACCCCTTGGGAATCACTTTTGTGTTGACGAGTGACGTACGTGACCATATACGTCATCTCAGATCCACCTCAACCCAGGAGGGAACCGAGATGGCTGCAAAGAAGGGCGCAAAGAAGGCCAAAAAGGGCGGAAAGAAGACGAAGACCACGAAGAAGGCCGGCAAGACCGCGAAAAAGCCGGCCAAACGGAAGCCGGCAAAAAAGCCAGCCAAGCGGGCAGCCGCCAAGAAGCCCGTGAAAAAGGCGGCGCCTCGGTCTGCAGCGAAGACCCCCGCGGCGGCGCATAAGGCCGCCCCGAAGTCCGCTCCGCCGGCCGGCGTGCCGTCAATGCTGGGCGGTGCACCGACGTCGAGCCACGGGCCCGACGACGGAGACGAGTAGCTCCTGCTCTTGCTTTGGGTTTTGGCATAGGTCACGAGTCGGCTTGTGCCTCACCTGCCGTAAGCGGGAGCGGGTTCCGGGTGATGGGCGCCTCGCACATGCGGGGCGCCCGTTACTCTTTGTGTGCGGGGGGAGCTGGGGCGCAACGACATTTGCCCCCCGGCTTGAGCCTTCGCCGGGCGCACCCAGTCAGTCGGCGAGATAGCGCGTTAGCGATTCGACGGCCTCGCGGCGGTCGAAGGAAATTCCGGCCAGATGGTCGCTTCGTCCAAGGGCGTCGAAGTGCTCGGTTAGGAATGCACGAAACCGCTCAGCTTCATCGATTGCGGTCCCGAGTCGAACCGAGTCGATCATTTCCGCGTCGCGCAAGCGCATGGTCGCCGCAATCAAGGCATCGCTCCTCGGGTAACCGGCCGTCCGCAACATGGGATAGCCAATGGCGCGAAAATAGGCCGTGAATTCGGCTACGAACCTCAGCGGCGGAGGGCGCGCCCAACTTGCCTGTCCCCGGGCGAAGGCCGCGCGTGCCTTCAGCGCGAACGCGCGCAGGACTTGAGCGAACATCCAAACTTCCCGCCGATGCCGTTCGGCAAGCAGACCGGCCGCCTGCTCCTCAAAGACTGCCTTCGCGTCCAACGAAAC
>Ga0307475_10002758_pt1 | contig 10611 bp, 9 predicted proteins | sample atmos_gasesECM1C_FD_203317 | JGI IMG/M metagenome (GOLD analysis project Ga0307475, IMG submission 203317) | Hardwood forest soil microbial communities from Morgan-Monroe State Forest, Indiana, United States - atmos_gasesECM1C_515 | ecosystem: Environmental > Terrestrial > Soil > Temperate...
CCATTTGCCCGGCTCGGGTGCGCGCGAACGTTTCGGCCAGGGGAGCTCGGGGAGCCAACGCGATCAGCCGCCCGGCATTCCCGGTCCCGGGCGCTGCGTGCCCGATCTCGCCGCCAGGCCGGCGACCGATAGGTGGGGCGGTGGCTAGCGCAGGCGGGGACCGGGATCCAGGCCGAGATAGACACGGCCGCCGATCGGGTACCACTCCGGCGCGAGCGTGACCGTCTGGCCGACGGTGTGCAGGTCGCGCCAGCATTCGGCCAGCCGGCTTTCGCGCTTGAACGACGTGCTGCCGCCGTGCCGGTAGACGAGGTCCATCGCCTCGCGCGCGCTGTCGGCGTTGTAGGTTGAGGCCAGGCGGCAGCGGGCCCGCTGCTCGAGCGTCGTCTCTTTTCCGGAAGCGAGCGTATTCCATAGCTCGGTGATCATCGCCGTGCGGTAGGCACGGCCGGCGTTGAGGATCGCGTCGGCCCGCCCGACGGCGTCCTGCACTTGCGGGCTGTCACACAGCAACCCGACGGGGCGGCCGCGCGGCTGCTTGCCACCTGCCAGGTCGATCAGCGCATTGATTCCCGCCCGCGCGATCCCGGTGATGACGGCGCTATGGTGTGGCCCGACCCAGCACTGAACCGGCAGCTGATAAGTGAGACCGGGCCAGCGTGCCCACTGGTTCTCAAGCGGGATGCCGATTTGCGGCATCGTCCGTCGTTCCGGCAGGAAGACGTCCTCGACCGTCCAGTCGAAGCTGCCGGTGCCGCGCAAACCCGCGACATCCCAGCTCCCCGGGACGATCTCGGCTTCGGCGCGCGCGAATACCCCCCGCCAGTAGAGCGAGCCGCCATCCGGGTGGCGGCGCGGCTGGCCGTCATCGCCAATCACCTGGAAGCTCCCCAGCATCCAGCTGGCCTCTTGGCAGCCGCTGCCGAACTGCCAGCGACCGCTGACGCGGTAGCCGCCCGGCACCGGCACCGCCTTCCCGCCGCCCGGAACCGCGGTGCCGGCGATGACCGTGTCCGCCCGCTTCCCGTAGATCTCCTCGACGCCATCATCCGGCAGCCCGAGCGTGACCAGCTGGCCGACGCCGCCGTTGCCTAGGTTCCAGCCGACCGAGCCGGCACCCTCGGCCAACAGCTCGACGACGCGCAGATAGGTGAGCGGGTCGACCTGCAGCCCGCCCAGCGAGCGCGGGATCACCATCTTGTAGAAGCCCGCTTCGCGCAATTGCTCGAACAAGGCCCGCGGCATGCGCTGCTCGCGCTCGAGCTCGTCGTGATACTCGCGCAATACGGGCTGCAGGGCGGCGGCGGCCTGCATCAGCGGTTGCGCGTCGATGTCTGTCGGTAAGCGCATTTCTTCGGGCAACATCGTGTCCATTGGCTCCTCCTGCCGCGGAGCCTACCACGTCGCCACGCCGGCTCCCACATAGGCGATGCGACAACGGCTCCTCGCAAAATGAACCACATCGCTGCCCAGCCCGATCTGTTCGGTGAGCCACGCCTTGCGGGGTTGTCGCAGGCTGATGCCATCGTCTCGCCCGACGAGGAGCAGACGTTGATCACGTCGATCAACGCGGCGGAACTTTCGCCCTTCCGCTTCCACGGATGGCTGGGTAAACGGCTGACCGTCTCCTACGGTTGGCAATACGACTTCGACGATGCGAGCTTCGCCCCGGCTGAGGCGATCCCTGAATGGCTGCTGCCGCTTCGTGCAAAGGCGGCGCGGTTCGTGTGCCTGCAACCGGGTGAGCTCGTCCAGGCCGCGTTGATCCGCTACGATCCGGGTGCCGGGATTGGCTGGCATCGAGACCGGCCGGTCTTCGAGCATGTCGTCGGCATCTCGCTCGGCGCCCCAGCGACGATGCGTTTCCGCCGACGCGGGCGCGGTGGTTTCGATCGAGCTTCGGTGCTCCTGGCGCCGCGGTCGATCTATCACTTGACGGGCGAGGCGCGGCATGACTGGGAGCACAGCATCGCCGCCATGGAGGTGACGCGCTGGTCGATCACTTTCCGCAGCCTGTCGGAGCGAGCGTAGCGGTCCGCTTTTCCAACCGGCAACAGGCACCCAGGCGGGTTGCCGCGACCGGAGCGAGCGGCCTAAAGTTCGGCCGATGCAAACCTGGCTGGTCCGGTGAAGTGTGATGGCTGATCGGGAATTTCGGGTTGTCGTCGGCGGCGCGGGCGTGTCGGGGCTGTTCATGGCCGAGACCTTGAAGCGCGCCGGTATCGATTTCACCGTCTATGAAAAGGCCGGCGAGGTCGGCGGGACTTGGCGGGACAATACCTTCCCCGGCCTCTTCGTCGATGTCCTCTCGCGGCAATACGAATTCCCGTTTCAACCCAACTACGACTGGTCGCGCAAATATGCGCCGGCGACCGAGATCTGGGCTTATGTGAAGAAGGTCGCCCGCGACCGCGGCCTGACCAAATTCATTCGCTTTAACGAGGAGATCGTCGCCGCGTGTTTCACCGGCAGCCGCTGGCATATCGAGACCGCGACGGGCAACACCGATGTTGCGGACGTCTTCATCTGCGCGACCGGCTTTCTGCACAAGCCGCTCTTTCCCGATATTCCGGGGCGCGAGAGTTTCGCTGGCCCGTCCTTCCACTCGTCGCGTTGGGACCACAGCGTACCGTATGACGGCAAGCGCTGGGGTGTCATCGGCAGCGGCGCCAGCGGCGTGCAGATCACCGAAGCGCTGGCTTGGGCGGGATGCGACGTCACCCAGTTCATGCGCCGCGCGCAATGGGTCCATATTCGGGACAATCCGCATTCTACCTGGCGCGAGCGACTGAAGCTGCGGCTGCCGTTCGCCTATCGCCGCGAGCAGCGCCGGCTGTGGCAACTGATCAACGAAGGAGACCGGTGGCGCCTCGAGCCCGGGCCGCAGCGTGTGGCAATGGAGCGCGAGTACCAGTCATTTCTCGACTGCATCAAGGACCCCGAGCTGAGGCGCAAGCTCACGCCCGACTACAACCTCGGCTGCACGCGCATCCCGAAATCCGACAAGAACTACTATGAAGCCGTACAGCTGCCGAACGCGCACATCGTCAAGGGCGAGATCGCTCGCATCGCGCCGGATGGCGTGGTCATGGCCGACCGCACTCAGGTGGCGCTGGATGTGCTGGTCTACGCCACCGGCTTCGACGCGCATGCCTATATGCGCCCGATGACGGTAACGGGCCTCAACGGCACGACGATCGCCGAGGCGTGGAAGGAGAAGATCTATTCCTACGGCGGTATCGCGCTGCCGGGCTTTCCCAACCTGTTCATGCTCTATGGACCGTTCGCCCCGGTCAACAATGTGCCGGTGCCGCTCGGCCTCGACCAGGAGATCGCCTGCATCATGCGGCTGATCGCCGAGGCCCGCGCCCGCCGCGCCGCGGTGGCACCAACCGTCGCCGCGACCGAGAAATTCCTCGCCCGCCTCGGCGCCGCCTTTCCCGGAACCGTCTGGGTCGGCGGCTGCAAGAACTGGTACACCAGTCAGCAACCCACGCCGGTCCTGTGGCCATTTCCCCAGAGCGAGCACAAGGCGTTCTTCGAGGCGGTGCCGACCGAGGATTTCCAGTTCATATCGACCGGGTCGGGAGACTGATCGAGGGCGGCGGAGTTCGGCGTCGTCGTCAGCCTCTGGGTCGAAAGCGCGCGCTTTCCTCGATCTCCGCTGCCGCGATCGCCCGGGCAAGCGCGACGCTCAGCTCCTTGGCCGACTCGAGCGTGAGCTCGACGGCGACTCGCGCTCCCGGTCCGAGTGCCGAGTTCACGAAATCGATGGTGATGGCCTCTTCCAACAGAGCGTGGTGCGGGTGGTCGTAGGACACCACCGAGTGGGTCAGATCGAACCACCCGTCACCGCCCTTGCCGGCGCCGTCGGCGCCGACGAACCTCGACGATCGAGGTGCACATCGCGGTCTGCAGAAGTGCCGGGGTTATTTGGCGCGCGGTATTGAGGCGTACTAAACCCCGGTCGAACCTTGGGCGCGGCGTCGAATTACGGCGGGATAGAGAACAATAATTGCCGCTGTGATCTCCAGCGCGAGGCAGATAAGCAGCGCCGCCGTGTAGGTCCCTTCTACATGCTGGAGTTGGGCGAGTAGCATTGGTCCGAACGCGAATGTGAACTGGTTGATGGCGACGACGATGCTGATGATCCGCGCAAAGTGCTGCTTCGGGAACTCGTGTTGGACAATGAGGCCCGGCAGCGACGTTGCATTCCCGACGCCAACCCCAAAGAGCACACAGCCAAGGTAGAGCAGCGGCTGCTTCGTGCTTGTCGCCAAGATCCCCATGCCGATTGACTGGACAACGAAATTGAGGGAGGTCACAACCCGCCGGTCTAACCTGTCGACGACAAACCCGGTGGCGATGCGTCCGACGACGGCAGCGAACGTTGTCAGGCTGACAGCCCAACCGGCGGCTATGGTCCCGATAATCGGCGATAGAAAGGCGACTTGGTGCGTAAGGAACCCGACCTGCGCGGTAAGAGCGAGCGCGAATGGTATTGAGGTCGTCACAAAAGCGCGGCTACGCAACACTGATGCGAGGCGAAATTCCGGGACCTCGTCGAGCGATGTCGTGGCTGACCGCGACGGGGTATCGAGGCGCGGCGGAACATCCGCCGGCTCATGCTCGTCCGACCGTTTCGGCCGCAATATCCGCATCACGGTCGGGATAAGGACGGCGACCATCACCGCGGACGCAGCATCGAGGCCGGCGGCAAAACCGAAGCGCGAGATCGACAAGACCAGCAGCGGCGCGATTATAACGCCGCCGGCGCTGGCGCCGTTCATCGCCCAGCTCAGGGCCAGCCCACGGCGTCTGTCGAACCAAGGCGCGACGATGATGTTGATGGCCGCACCGCTCATCGCGGCCCATCCGAGCGACATCAGAGCGAAACCGGCGTAGACCTGCCAGGGTCTGGTCATTAGGGTCAGCGAAACCACCGCGCAGGCCATCGCGATGGTGCCGATCGTGACGACTGCTCGTGCACCCCATCGATCGAACCAGGGCCCCACGGCCAAAAACAGCAGGGCGGCTCCGAGAACGTAATAGACCGTAATCGCCGACGAGAGTTCGCCGGTGGACCAACCGTGGCGGGCCTTGAGCGCTATTAGGTAGATGCCTGGCCCATAAAAGCCCAGCCCGAACCCAAACATCGCGACGAGAAAGGCAGCGGCGACAACAAGCCAGCCCCGGTAGAGCTTTGTCGCCGGTGCGGTGCGGCCAATCGACGGATGTCGCATATGGGGAAACTATCCCGCTACCCGGTCCATGCTGGCCGAGATCGGACGTGATCCGCCGATCGAGTCCGATTTCGTCTACCGGGCGCCGCCGCTTCACCTTAGCTGTATGCACATGACGACCGGATTGCCTTTTGGCCTCGATTGGGAGACCTGCGATCGCGCACGCTTGGCGCGGGACCCGGCCTTGGACGGCGTGTTTTTCACAGGTGTCCGGACAACCCGTGTCTACTGTCGCCCGGTTTGTCCGGTGCGGCCCGCGAAATCGGAAAATGTTCGGTTCTTTGCCACGGCTGCCGCCGCCGAGCGAGCGGGGTTTCGCCCTTGTTTACGCTGCAGGCCGGAGACCGCACCGGGGAGCCCTGCGTGGAACGGCACAGCTACCACCGTCGCGCGGGGAATGCGGCTGATAGGCGAGGGATTTCTCGATCAGTCCTCGGTCGCGGACCTGGCCGGTCGGCTCGGGATCGGGCCACGCCACCTGCTGCGATTGTTTCTTCGCTACGCAGGTGCGACCCCGAGCGAGGTCGCCGCGACGCGGCGCGTACAGGCGGCGAAACGCCTGATAGACCAGACGGCCATGCCGCTCGCGGAGATTGCCTTCGCCGCCGGATTCCGCAGCATCCGGAGGTTCAATGACGCATTTCGTGCGACCTACGGCCGCCCGCCGTCATCGTTTCGTCGAATGGCCGCCCAATCATTGTGGGCGCCGGATCTGCCGGTGCGCTGGCCCGGCCCCGCTTTCCGGACACCGAACTTAGCGACGAGCTCGTTTAGGCGGCCGTCGACCGACTGATCAATGAAGACGGGGCAGCCGCCCACTTTTGGGGCGGTCAGCTCCGAGCGGCCGCCCGCGCGGCGAGACTGGCCCCTATACCCTGCGTAGACGCGCGCTTTCCTCGATCTCGGCCGCCGCTATCGCCCGGGCAAGCGCGCCGCTCAGCTCCTTGGCCGACTCGAGCGTGAGCTCGACGGCGACCCGCGCGGCCGGCCCGAGTGCCGAGTTCACGAAATCGATGGTGATGGCCTCTTCCAACAGAGCGTGGTGCGGGTGGTCGTAGGACACCACCGCATGCGTCAGATCGAACCACCCGTCACCGCCCTTGCCGGCGCCGTCGGCGCCGACGACCTCGACAATCGAGGTGCACATGCCAGTATTGCTTTGGCCGGCAGTTATTTGGTCAGGTGCTTGTGCAAAAACCCGAACACTTTTTGCCAGCCGTCCAGCGCCTGCTCGATGCGGTACATCGGCCGGTCGTAGTAGAAGAAGCCGTGTCCGGCGCCGTCGTACCGGTGGAACTCGTACTGCTTGCCGTGCTTCTTGAGCTCGGCCTCGTGCTCATTCACCTGCTCCGGGGTCGGCGCGCGATCCTCATTGCCGAAGAGACCCAGCAACGGGCAGGACAGGTTCCGGGTAAACTCGATCGGCGCGGTCGGCTGCTTCGGGTTCAGCTCCTCCCTGCTCATCACCACCCGGCCGCCCCAAAGCTCGCACGCCGCGTCGATGTTCTTGGCATGGCAAGCAAACAAGAAGGTCTGGCGCCCACCCGAGCAGGTGCCGAAGACCCCGACCTTGCCGTTGAGCCAAGGCTGAGCGCGCAGCCACGACACGGCACCCGCGGTGTCGCCGATGACCTGAGCATCGGGAACGCCGCCCTCGGCGCGCACCTTGGCGGCGACATCATCGGCTTTGCCTTCGCCGGCGCGATGATAGAGGTTATGGCTGATCGCCGCGTAGCCGTGATGAGCGAATTTGCGGGTCGCCTCGCGGTACCATTCGTCCCAGCCGGGCGCATGATGCAGCAGCACCATGCCAGGGAAGGGACCTGACCCCAGCGGCCGCGCGACATAGGCCGAGATCGGCTCGTTCTTGTCGCCGTTGATCGAGATGGTCTCGGCAATCATGCCTTCATAGGCCATAGTCGTTACCTCCTTCTCGTTGCAGGCAGGCCGCCCGGCCGGCGGCCGTTCCCTGCGGAAATGGTTAGCGCAGACGCGGGCGCGGGTCCATCCCCATCGCGTAACACTCCGGCGCGATCGTGACCGTCTGGCCGAGAATGCCTGACACGGTGCTTGCGACGTTGATCGGGCTGTCCAATAGTCATCAGCTTGATGGTAATTGGCCGAGGCCGGCGGCGTTTACCTCGGCGTACCGGCCTTATGCGAGGATGACGATCATGACCAATGACAAGATGATGACGCAAATGTCTGGGCAGGACGGCTTCATTGCCGCGCTCGACCAGAGTGGTGGATCGACACCCGGCGCCCTGCGCCTCTACGGCATTCCGGACAACGCCTATAGCGGCGATGCCGAAATGTTCAAGCTCGTGCACGAGATGCGCGTGCGCATCATGACGGCACCCGCCTTCACCGGCGCCAAGGTCATAGGGGCGATCCTTTTCGAAGGCACGATGGACGGCGAGGTGCGGGGAAAGTCTACTCCGGCGTTCTTGTGGGAAGAACGGGGCGTGGTCCCCTTTGTCAAGGTCGACAAGGGGCTCGAGGCCGAGAACGACGGTGTCCAAGTGATGAAGCCGATGCCGGCGCTCGATGCCCTGCTCACGCGGGCGGTGAAGCTCGGTGTCTTCGGCACCAAGATGCGTTCTGTGATCAACCTGTCCTCGAAAGACGGTATCGCGGCCGTCGTGGCGCAGCAGTTCGACATAGCCGCGCAGATCGCCGAGCATGGGCTGATGCCGATCATCGAGCCGGAGGTCTTGATCAAGAGCCCGGACAAAGCCGGTGCGGAGGCCATCCTTCTCGCGGAACTGACCCGGAAGCTCGACGCCCTACCGGATGGCCGCCAGGTGATGCTCAAGCTGACGATCCCGGATGTTCCCGATCTCTACGCGCCGGTGGTGAACCACAGGCGCGTGGCGAGGGTCGTCGCGCTGTCCGGCGGCTATACGCGAGCCGACGCCTGCAAACGCCTCTCCGCCAATCACGGCATGATCGCAAGCTTTTCGCGAGCCCTGGCCGAAGACCTCAGGCATTCGATGAGCGATGCCGTGTTTGAAGCGACGCTGGCAAAATCCATCGACGAGATCTACCGGGCCTCGTCCGTCAAGATTTGATGCTCGGGGCAGAGACCGGCGAGCTGCTTCAGTTCAGCAAGGGGTTGCCACGCCTGCGGAAATGATCGGCTGGATCGCGCCGCGGGTCTCGCGGAGCTGATCCCGCCGTCCGGACCGGTGATCACGGCACGGTGGTGCGGCCGATTTTACGCGGATCACCTTGGTCTCGCCGCTTGTTTGGCGATGATCGGCCGTCCTCGAGGAGGAACGAGCGATGCGCGACCGCAAGATGCACCTCTTGGCCTATGTCAAGACCGGCCCGACCGCGCAGCTCGCGGGGGCGTGGCGCCACCCCGAGGCCGATCTCGACGATATCTTCGAGCCGGAGCGCTACGAGCACATGGCGCGGGTGCTCGAGGCGGCCCGGTTTGACGGCTGCTTCTTCGCCGACACACTGGGCCTCCCCGACATCTATAAGGGCAACTTCGACACCTATCTGCGCTACGGCGGCCAGCTCTCCTATCTCGACCCGATGATCGTGCTGCCGGTGATGGCGCGGGCGACCCGGCATCTGGGGCTGGGTGCCACGCTCTCGACGACGTTTCACCATCCCTATCATCTGGCCCGCATCTTGGCCTCGCTCGACCATCTCTCGCATGGCCGCGCCTGCTGGAACGTCGTGACCTCGACGACCGATTTCGAGGCGCGCAATTTCGGCTTGGCCGATCTGCCCGCGAAAGAGGCACGTTATGACCGCGCCGACGAGGTCGTCGAGGCATGCTGCGCGCTGTGGGATTGCTGGCGGGAAGATGCGCTGGTCATGGACAAAGAGAGCGGGTTTTTCATCGACCCGGAGAAGGTGCGCTATGCTGATTACGAGGGCCGCTATGTGCGCACTCGCGGTCCCTTGACGATCCCGCGCTCTCCGCAGGGACGCCCGGTGCTGATGCAGGCCGGCTCCTCGCCGCGCGGCCGCGATTTTGCCGCGCGCTGGGCCGAGGCGATCTTCTGCTCGTCGGGCTCCAAGAAAGACGCCGTCGAATTTTACACCGACATCAAGGAGCGAATGGCGCGGTTCGGCCGCTTGCACGATGACTGCGCGATCTGCACGTCGACGACGATCGTGCTCGGCGAGACCGAAGCGATCGCACGCGAGAAGGCTGAATACCTGACCTCGCTGGTGCCGCTCGAAATGGTATTGGCGACCAACTCGGCGATGCTCGGCGCCGATCTCAGCCAGACCCGCGACGAGGTCGAGCTCGGCCGCAACAAGGGCCATCAAGGGCATGGCGGCTTGGAGGACCGCATCCGCCAGACGATGCGGGCCGAAGGCATGAGTTTCGCCGAAGCGATCCGCCGACCGCGCAACCTGATGGTAGGCACGCCGGCGACGATCGCCGACCAAATGCAGGATTTGTTCGAATCCGAAGCCTGCGACGGATTTGTGCTGACGCCGACGATCTCGCCGGTCATGTGGGAGGAATTCGCCCGCATGCTGACGCCTGAACTGCAACGCCGCGGTCTGTTACGCACCGAGTATACCGGCGCCACGATGCGCGAGAATTTGCGCAGCTGAGTGAGCTGTTGCAGTTCAGGAACGCGTTGCCATGCCTGTGGAGATGATCGGCTGGATCGCGCCGCGGGTCTCATCGGAGCTGATCCCGCCCTCCGGACCGCCGTTCGATGCCGACGTGATTGCCGAGACGGCGCGGATTCACGAGCGAGCCGGCTTCGACCGCGTGCTGATCGGCTATTTCTCGGATGCGCCTGACGGGTTCCTGGTCGGAGCGCACGCCGCATCGGTAACCGAGCGGTTGGGTTTCCTGTTGGCGCATCGGCCGGGGTTCGTGGCCCCGCCGGTCGCCGCCCGCAAGCTGGCGACCCTCGACCAGCTGAGCGACGGCCGTCTCGCGGTGCACATCATTTCCGGCGGCAGCGACGTCGATCAGGCCAAGGATGGTGACTGGATCGATCATGAAGCCCGCTATCGCCGCTCCGAGGAGTACGTCTCGCTGTTGCGCCGGACCTGGACCGAACCGGTGCCGTTCGACCACGAGGGCGAGTTCTACCGGACCCGCGGGACCTACTCGCAAATCCGCTGCCGGCAGCAGCCATATATCCCGATCTACGGTGGCGGCGGCTCCGACGCGGCAATCCGGGCGCTGGCCCCGCATGTCGATGTCTACATGCTGTGGGGCGAGCCGCTGAAGGACACAGCCCGGTTCATGGGCCGCGTGCGCCAGGAGGCGTCGCTCTCCGGCCGCAACGACCTTCAGCCTGTCGACCCGTCCGATCCTGGCGGCAACCGAGGGCGAAGCCTGGGACCGGGCGAGGGCCATCCTCGACCGGGTGCTGAT